>Ga0209958_1000863_pt1 | contig 34053 bp, 29 predicted proteins | sample ThiBio_inoc_plan_FD_183942 | JGI IMG/M metagenome (GOLD analysis project Ga0209958, IMG submission 183942) | Wastewater bioreactor microbial communities from Cape Town, South Africa - Thiocy_inoc_plan (SPAdes) | ecosystem: Engineered > Bioremediation > Thiocyanate > Unclassified | place: South...
GGCACGTGGCCTCGGGCTGATTGTGCTCCTCGCACCAGCCGTCCTTGACGAGGTTCGGGGCCTGGCCCTTGCCGCACTTGGGACAGAACTCGGCCGGGAGACCGTGCTCGCACGTCGTAACGTTATACTTCCCCTTCACCTCCGGGTGGCAGAGCGTGCAGATGTCCTCGGGCACGCCGTGCTCCTCGCACCACATGAGCTTCCCTGTGAGCTCGGGGTGGCAGAGCGTGCAGAACTTCTCGGGCACGCCGTGCTCGACGCACCTGAGCCCCCCGTCGTCGGCCTGGGCTGGGGCCTCCGCCGGGCCTTTCGCCCACTTCGGGAGGAGGTCGGGACGCACGACGGCGACGGCGGCGAACGCCACCACGAGGATGGCTAGAGCTGCAACGATTCGCTTCATGATGACTTCTCGCTGAAAATCCACGCGTTGACCCCGCAACCGACCCCGCTAAGCGGGGTGTGGCTGCCCGGTTGATAACGGACCGAAGTCGCCGGGCACGAGACGTACCGTCCCCGTACCGCGAGCCTTCGGACTCGAACATCAGCGTGGATTTAACAACGGAAGTGCTGGGTGAGTGCGTGCACCCTGAGCGGGTGCCCCCACGGCACCCAGTCGGGCGGCACCCCGTCGCGAGGCCCGCCCTGGAAGAGAAGCGAGACGGGGTGCACGAAGGTGGCGAGGAGCCAACCGTCGAAGCTCGGGAGAACATCGGGCGTGTGGCCTGCCGACCGGTCGGCAGCTTGAACTGCCCCGGCACAGATGCAACTCACCCCGTCGTCGGGGCAGGAAAGCGGGCCTTGGTCGTCGTCGCACGGCGTCCCTGAGCACTCTTCGCCACCGACGCACCGGTCCGCCTGGGCCGCCTGACAAAGCAGGGGGCACATGAGGAGGAGGCCAGCGAGGAGGAGAGTGACGAGTCTCTGCACGAAGCTTCCGGGCTTAGAAGAGGTTACACCGCTTTTCTATAGTATATCGTCGGTGCTCGGCAAAGGTTCGCTAAAGCTGAAAATGCGAATCTAGGACCTCGACAGAATTATCGAGAAAATCGGGCGGCGGCGTCCAATGAACGCGTGTCGCCGTGTGGTTTCTATGTTTTGCCAAATCGCTCCGCAAGCCTACCGGCTTCTTCGCCCGAAACGTAACGGTACAAGGTCGAGCGACTCACTTTTAGCGTCTTCCAAATCAAATCTCGCCGATGGAAATCGACGGGGCCTTGATTAGCGTCTTCGCTTGCTGGCGTTGCTTCTTTGAGACTCGACCGACAAGCGAACATAAAGGGCGTTATCAAGCGGTCGCTAAGGGTCGACTTCTTAGGTCGGTAGCCAGGAGCGACTCGAAATTTCGAGAGATCGTAGACTTCGTTTCATCCTGCGAGACGTTCCAGACTTGTGCGATGGCCTCGACCACCGAGGCCACATCGCCCGGCCTCGCCGGTCGCCCGCCGCTCTGGACGAACGGCCCGTCGGTCTCGGTCAGGACGCGGTCTCTCGGCATGGCCGAGAGCAGCGAGAGGCCGTTGCTCGACTTCACCATCGCGGGCCCTACCGAGAAGAAGCACCCGGCCTCGAGGCCCCGGTCCAGGTCGCGACGCGAGCCGCTGAACCAGTGCAGGATCACGCGGCCGGGGTAGTTCCCGCCGATGACGGCGATGACGTCCGCGGCCGATCGGCGTGAGTGGACGCTGAGCACCTTGTCGCCGTAGGTCGCACAGCGTTCCACGATGCTCGAGAACACCCCTCGTTGGGCCGCTCGGTTCTCCCGGTCCGATGTGACGTAGTCGAGGCCGACTTCCCCGACGAATCTGGTCTGGTCGAGCAAGGGCCACATCGAATCGAGCTCGCGGCCGTGCGTCGCGACGAGCTCGGGATGCAGGCCGACGGCCGGCAGGAGATAGGGCGAGGTCCGGGAGAATTTCAGCGTGTGATGGAAGACCGACGGGGCGTTCGTGACGGCGATGGTCCGGACGCGGCGGGACGCGATCTCGGCCAGGACCTCGGCCGAATCCTTGAAGAGGTCGAAGTGGAAATGGGCGTCGACTAGGCCGTCGCTGTCGCTATCCGATTTTCTCATGGAACCGTCCTGGCACGAGAAATCTCCCGAGTTCCTCCATCCCCCTGGAATAGACGGCAGCATACTCGCCCGCGTCCTCGGGCGGAAGCCAGCCCGTCGCGAGGGCACGGAAGAGCGATTCGTGCGGAGGAGCCTCCGCGAACCGTTCGAGGGCCATCAAGAAGGCCCGGAGGTCTTCGCCCTTGTCCGACGAGATGTTGGGTGGGCTCGTCAGCACGTCGATATCGGGCGGGGCGTCCGCGAGGCCCGCGGCCGCCATCGACGCCCGCCGGATGAGGCACGGGACGCAATAGCCGCAGTGGTTGCCCTCGGGCCTCCCGTTGAAGCGGCCGGCCTCCGGGTGCGAGCACGACATCGACAGCTTCGCCGATTCGGCGAGGATCGACCGGTTCTTCGACTGCGAGAGCATCTCACCCTTGGTCAGGAAGCGGTACGGGGTCTGGACCTCGTGGTGCAGCTCGAGGCCGGTCAACAGCTCGCGGAACAGCTTCATCACGAACGGGTGCGTCGTCCTGGTGCTGAGGCTCCCGATCCGGGCGTTGGTCAGCGGGGCGTTGATCGAGATCAGGCCGTTCTCGGAGACCGTCAGGGGCATCCCGGAGCCAAGGGTCGACGCAACGCCGATCCCCATGGACAGGAACAGCAGGGAGCGGGAACGCATCGAGGGCTCCCCTTCCCTTTTGTGCTTCGGGGGCTGGGTGTAGAACATGAAGTCGACCGCCCGCGGGCCGTATTCGGCCGCGAGCGAGGCGACGACACGCTGCTGGAATCCGTTGGTCTTGCCCTGCCCGTGGTGGCCCACGAGGGCGACGGTCTCCTGCTGCTCCAGGAAGTCGATCGCCCCGACCAGCGAGTCGAGCCCCCCGGAGAAGAGGGCTACCCTGTCGACCGGCCTGGCGAGCGTGGGGGGCTTGGGCTTCTCCGGCTTGCAAGGCTCATAGGGCTGCATTCGTCGTGGGTTCAACCGCCACTCGTCCCCGGTGAGGAACTCGAGCAGCCGGACGACGAGCGGGGACAACTCGACCCAGCGGTCGAGGTCGCTCACGGGCAGGTGCAGGGTGAAGTCCCTGGCCCAGCCGCTCTGGAAGAGCTTCCTCTCCACGACGAGGTCGGCCGAGAAGACCGCGAAGGCGAGGTGGAGCAGGTCGAGGGCGGCCGGGGGCGGGAACCGGCCGGTCCGCTTGAAGCAGTTCTCGAGGACGTCGTCGTTGATCTCCCACGGATCGCCCGGCCGGGCGACGCCGACATTGAGCCGCGGTTCGGTCGCGAGGATGTCCGCCACGTAGTCGTCCGACGGGCCGACGCGAGCGACGATATGCCAGGTCATCAGCCGGCTCCGAACAACAGATACGCTTGATTGTAGATATCGTCGATCATCAGCCGGCCCGCCGCCGTCCAGTCGATCGCGAGCGGGTTCACCGACTTGAAGTCGAGCCTCACGGCGTCCTTGACGAAGAGCTTGGCCTCACGCTCGAGGCCGACCGCCTCGGACGGGCTGACGGCCTTCTTCTCGATCTGCTTGCCGAGCTCCTGCAGCCACCTGCGGTAGATGTAGGCCGAGACGGAATCGACGACGGAGGCGGTGACGTCCTCGCCCGTCAAGGCGTCCAGCTTGGCGAGGTCCCCGTCCGGGCCGACGAATCGATCGTAGAGGTCGGCCAGCACGTCGTTGACCGCCTCGCGGGCGACCGCCTGCTCGGGCGACGACCCGTCGGGCGACAGGGCGTTCGAGATGGCGGCGAAGACGGTCCGGGCGTCCTTGCCGACGACGGATCCGAGGTTGAGGCCCTCGAGGGCGGCGTTCAGTCCCCTGCGGGCGACGTCCGAGAGGAACCCCCCGAGCCTGGCGGTGGCGGAACGGCCCGAGGGCGAATTCCGGGCGGCCTGCCCCGCCCCTCCCCGGGCACGGGTGTAGCTCTGGGCGGCCTGCTTGAAGAACGCCCGCCGGTCGCCCCGCTTCTTGATCGCCTTATTGAGGCGGATCCGTGCCGACCTCCAGGTGGTGCTCTCGGCGGCCGAGGACGGTTCGCGATCGTCTTCTTCGTGCTCCGCGTCTTCGTCCCCCTCGGCCTCGCTCCCGCCCTCACCCTCGGCATCGTCGCCATCGCCGACGTCGGGCTCACCTTCTCCGCCCGCCTGGTCCTCGCCCTCGTTCTCGTCCGCTTCTTCCGGCGGCGGCTCTTCCTCCTCCGGGGGCGGCAAGGCCCATTCCGGCAGCAGCGGGATCTTGTCCTTCGGGCCCCCATTGGACTTGGACGTTCCCAAGGCGACGACCTCCTCAGTCCTTGAAGTCTTTGAGTCGGTACTGGGCGATCCCCTGGAGCTTCAGGTTCTCCTTCTGCTCGGCCCAGTGGCCCGCGATCCGCTTCGCGTAGCGTCGCTTCTCGTCCGAGTCGGGGAGATCGTTGAGGCCCACCACCGCGTACGTGGGCACGGTTTTGACCGGCAGGCTTTCGAGGACTGTAAGCAACTGGACGACCAGCTCGGGCCTGGCCTTGGCCCAATCGAAGCAGCGACGCAGGGCCGATCGCTCGTCGTTGCGATCCTCCTCCTGGTGCACCCTCTCGGTCAGTGCCTCGAAGACGGACGCCGCCTCGTCCGGGTTCAGATCCTTCGCCTTGACCAGGGCGTTCTGGCGGACCGCTTCGCTCGCGTCGAACAGCTCGGTGATGATGATCTGGGCGAGCGGGCTGAGCCGGGGCATGACGACCCCGACCTGGCCCAGGGTGTCCCTGGAGAAGTAGAAATAGGGCCGGAGGTCCACCTCGGCGAGCCGGGGCTCGCTCTCGAGCCATTCCCGGCTCCAATCGTCCGACAGCCACAGCGGCAGCTCGACCTCGCTCGGCTTCGGGGGCGGGAGCACCTTCTGCTTTTTGGGTTTTTCCGGGCTTTTCTCGAGGACCTTCGTCTCGTCGTCCTCCTCGTCATCCTGGACGATCGGCGTGGGCCGGACGTCGTGCTCGGCCTTGGCCAGCTCGGCGGGGCGGCCCTGCTCCTGGGCCTGGATCTCCGCGAGCCTCTTGAACGACGCGGCCCGGAAGTACTCGAGAAGCATGAGCTTGGCGAGGACACGCGGCTTCAGCTCGATGGAGCGGGACTTCGCCATGGCGAGCCGCATCATCAGCATGTTCAGGAAGCGTTTGCACTGCCGGGGGTAGCCGCTCGTGTTGGCGAGGATCGGGGCGATGCGTTGGGACAACGCCAAATGCTCGGCGAGGTCGCCGGGCAGCTTGCCGCCGAGCAGGGCGGACGCCACGCCGTGATTGAAGCGGACGTCCAGGAGCGTCTGGGCGTCGCACGCGATGGCCTTCGTCCTGGCCTCCTCGAACTTCTCGGGGCCCATCCCCGAGTCCTTCGCGAAGAGCAGGTTGATGTAGGTCTCGATCTCGGTGCGGCCGAGCGGCGGGATGCGGACGGGGAACTGGACGAGCTTTTCGAGGTAGTCGCGGCCGACCTCGACCTTCTCGCCGGGGAGGTCGGGGAATCGCCTTCGGACCGCGTACTTCACCAGGCGTTCGTCGGCCCCCAGGATGAAAGTCGTCTTGTGGGCGTAGAGGAAGAGCTTGATGGCCTCGAGCGTCTCGATGATCGTGTCGGGCATGCACCGGTCGAGGTCGTCGATGATGACGACCAGCGACCGGAGCTTCGTGTCCTCGATGAGCTCCTCGAATTCCTTGCGGAACTCGCGGATGTCACGCCGGAGCTCGCGGGTCTTGTCCTCCTTCAGGAAGGATTCGAAGTCCTCCTTGCTGACTTCCGTGGAATCCTTGAGGAGCTCGGCCGCCTTCTTGATGAGCTCGGGAGCGGCCGCCACCGCCGCACCTGCGGGCCCCGCCATGGCGAAGCCGAAGGCCGCCTTGGCCCCGACCCCCATCGCCCGCATGTAGTTGATGCGGCTGAGCAGCTTCACGACGAGTCGGCGTCCCTTGCCGGTGAGGGTCGTCTTCGAGGCGACCTCGTCGAGGATGGTGCTCATCAGGGCCGTGCGTGCGTCCTCGTAGCCCTCGAAGATCCAGCCGTTGAAGTTCAGGACGAGGGCTTGCTTGTTGCCCGGGTTCGGGCCCTCCAGCCTGGCCCGGACCATCTGAAGGACGCTGGATTTGCCGCTCCCCCAGTCGCCGAAGACCCCGACGGTGGCGGGTGAGAGGGCCTCATTTTCGACGACAGATACGATCACGTCGACGATGTGGTGGCAGCCCAGGAGGTCGAGCGACGATTCGTTGTCGGACCACATAGACGCTCAACCTCGGGACCAAAGCGGGCTATCATGGGGCCATGCGGATGCCGCCGAGATAGTATACATCGACATCGGTGACGTCGGTCGCCAGCGACCCGAAATTCGCTCTCTCGCACGGGTCTCGCGAGATCCGAGGCCCATCAATCGAGGAAGGCCCGCAAGGTGATCGAGATCCGGCGGCCTTTCCACCTCGCCGACTTCACGACCTCGTGCTTCCAGGCGGCGTTCGTCTCCCAGGGCGTGACGAACACCGCCCCGTCGACCGCGGGGAAGTCGCGGCGGCCGCCCGTCTCCGGGCTGGTGAGGCGGAAAACCCGCACCTCGCCCAGCGAGACCGTGACGATCGGCGAGCCGGCCGCCAGGTTCTTGGTGCTGTCGCGGTGCGGGCCGATGTAGTGCCCGAGGGCTCCGTCGTACCAGTTGAGCAGCAAGCCGTTGAGCTTCGGGTCGATCGCCTCCCGGCCCCAATCGAGGAACGGGGCGAGGAGCGGCGGCGTCGGCAGGGCGGCGTTGACGCGGCCGGTGTACCGGTAGTCGCGGCCGTAGGCCTGCTGCCAGCGGGGCGTCTTCACCGGGCGGCCGTGCATCATGATGACGTGGAACTCCTCGGGGTGCGTCGCCCAGAGCTCGTCGAAGCGGGCCGCGTCGACCGCGAGGTCGTCGGGCAGGATCCCGGTGTAGAAGTCGTGCCGCCCGTCGAGGTCGTGCCTCTCCAACATCGCCTTCATCGTCGTCCCTCCGTCCCGGCCGCCTCGGCGTTCCCAAGGCGGCGGTCGTGTGTGACCTCGCTCCCCGTAACTCTGCAATACCGCAAGTCCCGTCGAAACCTCCGGCGCCGGGCTAGGACCTCCGGCCCGGGACGACCTCGTCCAGCCCCGCGACCTCCTCCTCGCTCGCCCCCCAGACGGCCAGGGCCGAGGGGAACGGGGCTGGACGGGGCCCGTCGTTGAACTTGAGCCTCCCCCGCAGGAACCAGACCTCCGCGGTCGTCACGTGGTCGTGCCAGTAGGCGGTGTCGGTCCGGGCCGGGATCAGGAGGACCACCTTCCGGGCCCGCCCCTCGACGTGCTCCCTTCTCGCCTTCTCGACCCACGCGTGAAGCGTCTTGCCGTAGGGCGGGTTGACGTAGGCGACGCCGTGCCAGGGGAGCGAGAGGCCGTCGTCCTCGACGGTGTAGTGGAGCCGGGCCTTCACCGGCCCCTTCCTCGTCGGCGAGCACGGGTCGAGGTCGAACTTGAAGACCCGATACAGGGCCGAGAGCAGCCTCGTCGGCGTCCGCCACGTCTCGGATACGGAAGAGTTCCCGGCCGTGGCGTAGAAGGCCTTCTTGTGCCCCTTCTCCGCGAGATAGGGCCCCGCCCCGAGGACGTTCAGGACCCGATCGAGGGTCGCGAGCCGGCCCCTCCCCCCTCGGCCCAGGGCCCGGACGGTGGGCCTGGCGACCCCGGCCGCCCGGGCGAGCTCCTCCTGCGAGACGCCGCGGCGGCGACGCAGCGTGACGAGCAGATCCGCCAGGGACTCCCCGGCGGCGTTCCGGCAGTAGAGCGAGAGGTCCAGGGCGTCCAACGCCGCGAGGAACGACGCCAGGCCCCCCTCGTTCCGTTCCATCAGCCAGACGGTCCGCTCGGCCAACCCCGCGGCCCGGGCGAGGTCGGCCTGCGTCATCCCCCGGCCCTTGCGACGACTTCGCAGGGCGTCGCCGAGCCCGGAACCCGCAATCTTTTTGCCCATATCCCGCAGGGTGTCTGCCAAGGTGAGGTGGATTCGATTCGGCCGCCGGGGCGTGGGGCGGCCCCGTCAGAAGAAGGGCAGCACCTTCAGGGCTTCCCGCTGCGGGTCCACCCGCCGCGGCCTCCGCTTCTTGATCGGCTCGGGCTCGGGCTCAGGCTCGGTTGCGGTGCCGGGTTCGGGCCGGTGCCTCGCCCGCTCCTTCGCCTCGAGCCAGGCCGGGAGCTCGTCGAGACGGGACGGCGGCGGCGGTTCCGGCGTGGACCCGCCGGGCGGATCCGCGAGCGGCCGCTCCGGCTGGAGGATCCGCCCGGCCACCGGGCCCGGCGGCGAGTGGTGGGCGGCCTTGTACGCGTTGGTGATCCGCCCCAGCGGCTCGCGGATCAGCAGCAGGCACTCGAGGTCGTCGGCCGCCAGGTCGAAGTCCCGCTCCACGTCGCGGATGTCGAGGTTGTTGTACTCGAAGAGCCAGGCCAATCCGCTGCCGCAGAGCATGCGGTGCTGGTCGAGCTGGATGAACCGCGGGTCGTCCTGGTCGAGCTGCCGGTCGATGTAGCCGTTGAGCCCGGGCGGGGGGGCTTTCGGGAACGCCTGCTCCCGGACGTCTTCGGGCAACGCGGCGGCGAGCCGCCGCAGGGGCTCGTTGGCCGCGATGAGCGTGCGGACCGCCTCGCCGCAGAGCCGATAGTCGACCGCCCGCCTGGCGACGTCGCCCCTCCGGACCAGCTGGCGAGTCGCCACCCGCCGGTGGATCTCGTCGGCGTGCCACGCGTCCGGGACGTCGACGCGGGTCTCGGCCTCGACGGCCGCCCTCCAGAGGTCGCGGAGCTCGGGCCGCCCGAGGGGCCCGCCCTCGCGGACGTGCCGGAGGATGAGGTCCTGCAGTTCCTTGGCGCCGTCGACGGCGGCCTTGTGGACGAGCACCGTCTGCTTCAGGAGCTCGCGACGCTCCTCCATGGTCTTCAACAGCGACAGGAATCGGCTCTCCGTCTCGGCGTCGAGCACGAACCGCTTCCTGAGCGTCGCGGTCGCGGCGGGCGAGTCGAGCGTGGGGAGGAGCCGCCTCACGACCGATCCGTCCAGCCCCACCTCGCGGAAGACCTCCTCGGCCTCGAGCTCTTCCCGCGACGGTCGGTCGGGCCCGGCCGGAACCGGGATCGGGGACGGATCGACCGCCGTCCCACGTCGGGCCGTCGGCTTGGGCTTGCGGGACTCGAGCCAGACGCCCACCATCCCGACGACCGTCAGGGCGACGAAGATCCAGGACGCGGCGATCAGGATGCGGGCCGGCAAGCCGCGGCCCGGGGCCTGGTGGTACGTTCGAACGAGGACGACTCTCATCGGTGTCGGGCTCCTATAGGGGGTTGCTTTTCATCGTCCGAGGGATTGCTGACGCTTCTGCTCCCGACCCGCGTCGGCGGCCCGGCCGTCGGCGAGCTGGGCCTGGCCCCCCTGCCGCTGGGACAGGCTCTTGTCCCGGGCCCGGCCGTTCTCCTGCGACCGACGCCGGGCCTCCTTCATGGCGGCGGCCGCCCCGGGAACGCGGCCCGGGTCGATGTTGACCACGTCGCCCCGGCACAGCGGGCGGCGGCCCTCGTGGCGGTGGACGATCAGCCGCCGGTCGTGCTTCCGTGCGGCCTCGGCCTTGGCGGCGGCGTCGAAGCTCTTCACCACGCGGGTCCTGGCGGTCCCGTTGCCGTTGACGCCCTCCACGTAGACCACGCTGAACCACTCCTTCCGGGGGGCGGCGTCGACGCGACGCTCCTCCCGGGGCCTCGCGTCCCCGCCGCGGCCCGGCGACGGCACCTCGCGGCGGGGGGCCTGCTCCCGGGCGGGCCCGCGTCCCCGGCCCCTCGCGACCTCGCGGGGCCGCCGGACTTCCTGGGCCGCCTGCCGCCGGGGGGCCTCCCGCCGCAGCGACCGGGCGACGACGTTCCGCATGTCCTTGAGGTCGCTCATCGGCCCCGCGGCGATCCGGACGCGGCCGCGGGGCGTATCCCGCTCCAGGGTCCAGAAGTCGACGGCCCCGCCCGTCGCGTGGTCGACCCTGCGGCGGAAGGAGAGGCTCGTCCGGCCGCTCCTGACCTCGCGGAGCAGCCGCACCGTGGAACGCCGGGGGGCCTCCTGCCGCCGACCTCCCTGCCGCCGGGCGGTCCGCTCGAGCTGGACCCGGGCCCTGTCCAGGGCCTTCCGGGCGACGTCCAGGTGGATGCGGGCCGCCTTCTCGGCCGTCCTGGAGGACACCCTCGCCGCCGACGCGGTGACCATGGCGAAGGTGGCCTCGATCTTCCTGGCCAGCCCGGAGGCGACGTTCAGCATGAAGGGCAGCATGGCCGGGCCTTTCGCGAGGGGTTTCATCGGATCCTGAGCTTGTCGGCCAGGCGGCCGAGCCGGTGGTCGCCGCACAGGAGATAGGTCAGCCCCAGCCACGCGGCGGTCAGGACGACGGCCAGGGCGAGGCGGTCGGGCCTCGACTCCGGCGAGCCGAACGCGGACGCGGCGTAGAGCAGCAGGGCCAGGAATCCGACCGCGACCCGGGCCAGGTCGAAGGCCGTCTCGACGACGGCCAGGGCGAGGTGCGTGAGCAGCCGCCAGCCGCCGCGGTGGAGGAAGAACAGGACGACGACGAGCGACGCCGCCGCCAGCAGGAAGAAGGCCGGGTCGTCGACGAGGGGGCCCGCCTCGCCGCCGATGGGATCGTCATCCATCTTCAAAGTCCCTGATGTCGACGCGTCGCCCGGCGTCGAGGCCGGGCCTGGTCAGTTCGAGGAAGCCGTACTCCCAGTCGTGCAGGGGCGGCAGCGTGAAGGCGGCGGAGGGCTTGAGGCTCCGGGCGTACGGCCGGAACTCGCCCGGCTTCGGCACGTACCGGGCGATCCATTCGGGGTCGAGGTGGAACCGCCAGGTGAGCGGCTTGGGCACGCCCGTGACCGGGTCGAGACGCCTCGAGAGCGGGATGCTCGCGTAGCCGTACATGCCCTGCCGCCAGTTCCCCACGGGCAGGTCGCCGATGTCGGACGGGGTGACCCGCTCGAGGTCGAACCGTTCGATGTTGACGTTCTCCGTCTCGCTCCAGCTCGAGGTCCAGGTGGGACTGCTCCCGCCGGTGTAGCCGCCGCCCGTCTGCCGGCTGTAGCTCCGCTTCTTCTCGAAGCCCCGCTCGCGGCCCAGGCGATCCGCCCAGTACTTGCGGCCGAATTCATCAGAATGTTTGTATATTTGCATGCAATGGCATTGGCCGAGCAGGGTGTCGGCCTCCCTCTCGCCGTAGACGGCGACGACCTGGGCCGGGGTCTGGACGGCCAGGGTGGTCCGCACCCGGCTCGAGCGGCCGAACTCCAGGATCTTGGTGATGATGGAGAGCTTCTGCCCTCCCCCGGCCGAGAGCTGGGGGAACTCGTCGAGGTAGAGCAGCGTCTCGACGCCGACGTCGCCGCGGACGAGCCATTCGTGCCCGATGAGCTCGAGTTGCACGGCGTTCCAGGGTTCGATGAGCGTGTTGAAGCGGGGATCCGACCCCCAGACCCAGATGACTCCAGCAGTGTTGGCCGCCTCTTCGACGGAGAAACGGCGGTCGTCGGGCGTCCCGTCGATGAGCGAGGCGACCAGCTCGAGGGCGGCGACTTCCAGGAGGATCGTCGTGCGGAGGTTGGCCCCGGCCACCCCCTGGTCCTCGGCCAGGAGCGAGGCGACGTGACGCGTGGGGGCGTAGCGGCCGAGGACCTGGGCGGTGAGCTCGACGCTCTTCAGGCAGTTGACCACGTGCCTCATCGTCCAGAGCCCGGGGTGCGTCGCGGCCAGGGACTGGATGACCGCCCTGAAAATGAGGCGAGCCGCGTTCTTGAAGTACGGGCTGGCGTCGTGGGCCTCCTTCTTCACGACGACGTTGACGAGCTCGTCGATCCGCACCGGGTCGGTCAGGGTGCCCGCCCCGTCCCACGCCCACGACTCCTGCATCATGGGATTCGTCGCGATAACCTTGACGCCCAGCGGCTCGTACAGCCCTTTCAGCAGCGGGTAGAAGTCGTCGACCTTCGATGTATATGCATGCATATTGAAAGGTTGATTCGACGCGATCTTGGCGTCGATTTGGCTGCACATCTGGGCCTTCATGCCCGTCGACTTGCCGGTCTGCTTCCCGCCGCTGATGACGACGTCGGACTCGGCCATCTGGAGGGGGATGGGCAGGCCGCCGAAGAGGTAGGTGCTCTTCGCGAGCCACGCGTCGAAGTCCGCCGCGGAAGGCCGGACGACACGCTGGCGGAGTCGGCTCAGGACGTTCATCGCTCCCCCTCCCCCTCCCGGAAATCGAGTATCAAGTCGAGCACGTGCACCGCGGCCTCCGCCTGCGAGAGGACGCCGTCGGGCCCCCAGGGGGCGACCTCGCGGGGCCGGAGCACGACCGGCGTGCACAACTCGCGGAGGACCTCGAACGCCGTGGCGAGGGCGACGAACGCGGCCGGGACGGCGGTGAAGAGCCCGGCCGCCCGCTCGAACCCGCGAAGGCCGAGGAGGTTGACCGAGGCCGACAGGAGGCCGACGCCCGCCGCCTTGGCCGCGGCCCGCAGGGCGATCCGGGCGATCCCCTCCCCCCGGGCGGCCCGGAGCCCGGGGGCGAACAGGCTCAGGTCGACCCGTCGCCGCTCGGCGGCGGCTTGGGCTTGTTGCGGGAGCCCGGCGGCCGCCCCCGGCCCCGCCTGGGCGGCGGCGAGCCGGGCTCTCGCCCCGGAGGCCCGGACCGAGCCGCCCCGGTCGGCTCGACGTGCCCGCCGGACAGGCCCTTCGGGGCGGCCGAGTGCGGCGAGCCGGTCGAGCCGTCGGAAGGGTTTTCGAGGACGTCCCGTCGGGCCCCCTCGTCGGCCGGGAACAGGGACAACGGCGTCGCGATCAGGGTCCTGATCCCCTCGCGATAGGCCCTGGCGGCCTCGGCCACCAATTCGTCGCCGTCCTCGAACCGGCGGGCGTCCTCGGCGATTTGCGAGAGCAGCTCGAGCTTCCGCCTGCCGGTGGCGGCGACGTCCTCGGCGGCCTTCAGGCTGAATTCCTCGGCCACGGAGGCCTGGCCCAGGCCGAAGGTCGCACGGTGGGCCTCCTTCCAGTCCGTGGCCCACAACCTCAACCACAACTTCCAGATCAGCATGGCTGCGACTCCGAAGAAGAAGCCGGGACCCTTTCGGGCCCCGGCCTGTCCTTGTGACCTCCTCATGGGTTGATGTTGGGGCCGACGCTTCGGTTAGGAACTGCTATTCCGCGACGCCGCGGCCTTGGCCGCCTCAGCGGCCTTCCGTTCAGCCGCCTGCCGCTCGGCGAAAATCTCCGCGGCCGACTTCTGGGGCGGGACGAACCATCCCGTCTTGGGATCGACGGGGTAGCTGCCCTGGTCCGAGTTGCTGCCGTCGTAGTAGGACATCGTTGGCTTCTCCAGGTGTGGTGGGCGTGATGGGGATGCAGCAGAACGCAATCACGTGACTACGTGCGGGGACCTTCCGGAGGGCGTGGCCGCCCCCGGTCTGGCCGTCGCTCTGAATCCGAGCGACGTTTCGCTGGCCCGGAGTCGAACTCCGGCCTGCTGGTTTGCGTCGAGCCGGTTGATTCGCTCTACACGAATCTCGACTCGGCGAAGGAACGCCTAACCCCCCCGTCGTAGAGGTAGTCCAGGCTTACCCGCCAACACATACTAGGATAAAATCCAAGTGTTTCAAGAGTTGGTAGAGCTATTTTCCATTATTTCATTGGGCGGGCTTTGGTCCGGGTTTTCTCTCCTGGTCTCGATATGCGTAGAGTTCCGCCTCCGAGAATCGCCAACCGCCCTTCGGCAGCTTTTCGCCCAAGACGCCTTGTTCGGCTAATTGGTAGATCCTGGCCTGACTCAAACCGGTTATCCTGACGGCATCGCTCAGTCGGAGTCGACGCTCCGCATCGTGTAGGCCGTCCGCTTCGGCTAAGGCATGACATCTGGCGAGGGCGGGCCTGACGTTGTCCGGATGGGATTTCGCGAACGCCGTGAACTGTTGGACGAAGGCGTCCTCGGCGGCCTGGGGCGACGCCGGCAGCCTCGCCTCTTCGAGGTGGATCGCTTCCGATTCCGAACGACTTCGAGTGGCGATCCTCGTGGCCAGCAACTCGCGAACGGTCTTCCCCAAATCCTCGCCGAACGTCGGGTCGGAATCGATCAACTGGATCACGGCCTGTATCGCCCTGCGGGCTTCGTCCCCCCTATTACTTTGTTCGCTCCTCACACCGCCCGTCCGAATTTCGATCTCGTGGACGGCGACGATATCACCCTTCAAGGTGTATGCAACTCTCGCATGTATCGGCAACTCGATCTGGGCACGGAGGAATGGCCCTCCTTGGAGGTCGCCGAGCTCGAGGGGGTTGATGGCCGATCCGCTGCTCTCGACGACCCTGGCCGCTTCGAAGAGCACGACCTCGCGGGGCGTGGTCCCCCACGCTGCACGGAAATCTTCGTAGCGTATGGTCGTGAGAGACCACCTTGCCCCCTGGGGCTCCTCGAAATCGAGATGGCTCGGCAGAAATCGAACTTCATGGACCTCAATCTTGCCGCCTCGCACGAGATAATCCACGGTCGCCGACATCCGGAGTTCGAAGTACCGACTCGAACGCGACGCTCCGGGGCCGCCCGCCGCTCGCGAAGTGGCCGCAACGGCCCTGACCGCCTCGGTGTAGAGCCATTCCTCGCCCTCGACCGTGCCGGGATGCGGGAAAAGGGCTCTCGGGACATTAGGAACGTCTCCGCTCTTTCGCGGATCCAGTTCGACGTACGAATTCGGTGCGACGTCCCGACTCGGAAGGTCGCGTGATGTCCTCGGGCTTTTCAGAGCCGAACCGGTCGGCTCCGCCGCCGTACCCTGCTTGGATTTGGCCATCGGTCACTTCCGACTTCGTTAGAGGCTGTTCGGCCGTCCGTCGCCATGGACTGTTCTCGCGGCCCGTTCGTGCGATCGCTGCAATATAACGAAAGCGGCCGCCCCCGCGGTGAGGCACCGCGGGGGCGGCCGTCGCTTTCACGGGCGGAATTCCTTGTTCAGGCCGCTTCGCTCTCGCCGTGGCCGCGGACCTGGGCGAGGGCCTCCTCCAACACCCGGACGACGTCGGCGGCCCGCACCGTCTTCTTCGGCCAGGTGATGCTCACCCTGGCCCCGCCCGCGTGGAGCACCTTGGTCGTCGACGCGGGCCTCTCGGCCGCGGCCTTCTCCTTCGGCCTGGCGGTCTTTCCGACCGCCTCCCCCGCCTCGTCGCGTCGCAGGCCCTCGGCCACGATCCGGGCGGCGAGCTCACGCTGGGCCGACTCGCCCTTGAGCCGGCTCACCTCGTAGCCGGCCGAGGGGGTGATCTCCCCCTGCTCCACCCGCTCCCGCACGTCCTCGGGGAGCTTGAGCAGCGAGAGGGCCTTGCTGACCGCCCCCTTCGAGACGTTCAGGGCGTCGGCCACCTGCTGCATCGTCCAGCCGTTCATCTCCATGAGCTGCTGGTAGCCGTTGGCCGCCTCGATCGGCCTCAGGTCCTCGCGGAGCAGGTTCTCGATGAGCGACTCCTGGCGGATCTCGGACTCCGTCAGGGGCTTGTCGGCGAACGAGCAGGAGACGGTCTTGAGCCCCGCGAGCTGGGCCGCCCGGTAGCGACGCTCGCCGCTGATGATGACCCACTTGCCCAGGCCCTCGTTCCAGCGGACCCGGATCGGCTGGAGCTGGCCGGTCTTCTTCAGGCTGGCCGCGAGGTGCTCGATGGACTCGTCCGAGAAGAACTTCCGCGGCTGGTCCGGGTCGGGGACGACCCGGTCGATCTCCATGTGACCGGCGAGCCGGTCCCGCGTCCGCCCGTCCTCCGGGCTCGTCGCGGGGATCCCCCGGGGCGTCTCGGCCGGGCCGGGCGTCGCCGCGAGCCTCACGCCCAGGCTCTCGACCATGTTGCCCCCGAGCCGGGCCGCCAGCATCTCCGCCTTGGTGCTCATGACGCCACCTTCCTGGACTCGCCGAGTCCGACGCGGTTCTCGAAATGGAGGAACTCCGGCGGCGTCGACCGGGCCGCGGGGATCCTCCGCAGGATCTCCTCGGCGATCGCGTTCACGTCCTTGGCCGCCTTGCAACGCGGCCGCAGGAAGTGGATCGGCAGCCGCTCGGCGATCGCCTCCTTGACGTCCTTGCTCAGGCCGAAGCTGACGTCGAACACGTACGAGCCGTAGAGGTTCCGCAGCTGCATCTCGTAGGCGTCGTGGATGGCCAGCCGCTGCCGCAGCGTGACGAGGTACCCGAGCATCCGCAGGTTCGGATTGTACTTCGCCAACGCGAGGTCGATCGACCGCTGGATGTGCGTGATCCCCTGGGCCCCGAAGTCCTCGGCCTGCACGGGCACCATCACGAAGTCCGCGGCCAGCAGGGCGTTCCACGAGCAGAGGTGGAGGTTCGGCGGGCAGTCGACGAGCACGGCGTCGAACCGCCCCTGCACCTCCCTGAGGAAGCCCTTGAGCGAGGTCTGGAGCGACCCGGTCTCGGTGGGCTTCGGCAGGTTGTAGTCGTCCAGGGAGTTGGCCCCGGGCAGGATGGTGATCCCCTGGCACGGGGTCGGCAGCAGCAGCCTGTCGGGGTCGGGGTCGCAGGCGTCGTCGAACAGGGCGACGACGGTCTTCTCGCGGGGGATGGCCTCGGTGGCCGCCGGTCCGAAGAACCCCTGGGTCAGGCTCGCCTGGGGGTCCATGTCGACCAGCAGCACGCGGAGGCCCATCTTCGCGAAGGCCCCGGAGAGCTGGTGGGTGGTGCCCGTCTTGGCACACCCCCCCTTCCGGTTGACCATCGCGATCGTGAACGGGGTGGCTTCCATGCTGATTCTCATTCTCGTTAAAGGGCGTGTTTCCCCGGGAAACCCGGGCGGAGCGTCCCGCTGTTTCCCGGGGAAACACGACGCCGACCGGAGACATCATCGGTCGGCGGGGCCCGCCCGCCCGCGGAGAAGTTTCCCGGGGAAACAGCGGGACGCTCGCGGGGATGCTACGACCGAAAAAGTCGCCCTCGCAAGCCGCGATCTTCGCCCCGGTCCGGGCGGCCGCCGGGGCCCCGGAGGGCGGCTACTACCGCAATTCGGGGTGTGGTCGCCGCCGACGCGGCGGCGGCACCGGCCGTCGCCGCAGTCCCCCACGCGGTCGGGATTAGGACGGACGAACGGTTTTCCAGCCGCCCGTCCGTACATACCGCAAAATGGAGGGTGGACTACCGCAATCCGAGGTGTGAAACTACCGCAATTCGGGGGCGGGACGCCGCAATTCGAGGTGTGGTCGCTACCGCAAGACGGAGGGTGGACTTACCGCAAACCGAGGTGTGGCACTACCGCAATCCGAGGTGTGGATTTACCGCAAATCGGGGGTGGTTTTCGTGCCGTAACCCCTTCTAGGCGTTTGCTTTTTGGAACCCTAACCTATAACCTGCTTAACCTCTAACCAAGATCAACAACCGTCCGGAGGGGTTGTTGCCCTTGGTCCCCCGGGATGAACACCGATGAACGACCAACCGCCCGCCCAACATACTCAGGTCGTGCCGACGGTCGACCCCCTGTGGGACGCCGAGGGGCGGGACGAGATGAACCTCGCCGAGTACCCGATCGCCCTGCTCGCGGACCGGGCCCCCGAAGGCGTGAAGACCATCGCCTACCACGACCGGGACGAGACGCTCACCATCACCGGGAGCGACCTCCTGGGCCTGCCGACCGCCCTGGACGTCGACGTCATCATCGGCCTGCTCTACCTGACCAAGCAGGAGTCCCGGTTCGGGGACATGACGGTCCACTTCACCCGCTACCAGCTCCTCCAGCTCCTGGGATGGCCCGACAGGGGCTACTACTACGAGCGGCTCACCGAGTCCTTGAACCGCTGGGTCGGCGTCACCCTGATCTACAAGAAGGCCTGGTGGGACAACGAGACGAAGACCAAGGGCAACCACAGCTTCCACATCCTGGAATCGGCCGTCGTCATCGAGCAGGAGCAGCGGCGGGGGGCCCGGGCCCAGCAGGCGAGCCTGCCGCTCTCGAGCGTGAGGTGGAGCTCCGAATTCTTCAAGAGCTTCCAGGCGAACAACCTGAAGAAGCTGGACCTCAGGGCCTACTTCTCGCTCAAGAGTGCGATCTCCAAGCAGCTCTACCGATTCCTCGACAAGCGGTTCTACAAGAAGGCCGAGTGGACCTTCGACATGCGGGCCCTGGCCTGCGAGCACGTGGGCCTGAGCCGCAACTACGAGACCTGGCGGCTCAAGCAGAAGCTCCAGCCCGCCATCGACGAGCTGACCGAGGCGGGGTTCCTGAAGCCGTCGCCCGCCGACCGTCGGTTCAAGAGGGCCGGACGCGGCCAGTGGACGGTCACCTTCGCCCGCGGCTCCGCCGCCCCGTCGCTCGGCGAGGCGGCCCCCCAGGCGGCGGACGAGGCCCCGAGCGGACTCGAGGCCGAACTCGTCGGCCACGGGGTCTCGGCGGGCGTCGCACGCGAGCTCGTGCGTTCGTTCCCCGAGGGCCGGATCGCCGCCCAGATCGAGCAGACCCTCTGGCTGAAGAAGGAGGGGCGTCGCAAGATCGCCGACCTCGCGGCCTTCCTGACCAAGGCGATCCGGGACGACTACGCACGCCCCGCGGGGTTCGTCTCGGCGGCCGAGAAGGCCGAGCAGCAGCGGGCCGCGAACGAACGCAAGAAGCTGGAGGCGGCCGAACTCCGGCGGAAGCGGGAGCGGGAGAGGCAGGCGGCCGACGAGAAGCGACGGGTCGCCGATTATTGGGAGAAGCTCGGCGGCCCTGAGCGGGACGCGTTGGACGCCGAGGCCCTGGCCACCGGCAAGCCCGAGGTGGTCCGGAGCTATCAGGAGAACAAACGGATCCTCGGCCCGATGGCCGAGCCGTTGTTCCGCATCGGCATCCGCGAGCCGTTCATCCGCCTGAAGCTCGGCCTCCCGCCCGAAGCCGCCGCCGAATGACGGCGGGACCCGATCCGTGTTTCCCCGGGAAACACGGCCATTCGGCCGACGACACGCCCCATTTATGTTTCCCCGGGAAACACGCACCCAGTCCAAAAGCCTATGCCCCCGGCCCCTTCGCTCTCGCCCCTCGCACGACCCGGGGCGAGAGCGAAGGGGCCGGGGGCGTTCCGTCAATGGCCGTCGCCGATCGGCGGGCCGCCCTCGCCGCCCATGCCCTCGGCTAGCTGAGCTCGAGCCCCCCTCCCCTGGGCGGCCCGGAGCCGCCCGACCCGTCCCTGGACGGGACGCCGCTCGAGGCGCCGGGAATCCCGCCGATCGGCATGACGGGCCCGGACGGCCCGGCGTGACGATCGCCCCGGCGCCGGTCCCCGGGCTAGGGCCAGGAGGGCGTCCCCGGTCCGGCGGCGTCCGTTTCCGAGGCGGGCCGAGGGGCGTCGGAAATTCGCGGGCGGCCGCGGAGAAATCACTAACGCGTTAGTGGAGGAGGTCTGTGATATAAAAAGAGTTGGATAATGTAATAAATCGCAGAGTATGGGATGCGACGTCGGGTCGGTCGTCCGGGTCGTCGACGCCGGTGCGTCGTGGTCGAGGTGCGGTTCGAGGGGCGGCGGTCGCGACGGAACGACGTGGCGACGTCGCTCGGGCGACGTCGGGGCGAGGGACGCGGGCTCGCCGAGGGTCGCCTTGGGCGTCGCGATGCGTGGCGAGCGAGGTCGCCGAGGCGGCGGTCGGGGAGACGGAAAGGGGTCGAGGCCGGGCCGGCAGGCGAGGGCGGCGGGGAGTGCCCGGGAAGGGTCGCTGGCGGCTCGCATGAGCGTCGCCGCCAGCGACCCGGCGAGCCAGCTGTGGGTCGCGGCTTATTGGACGCCCTGGCGGGCTTCAGGCCGCTTTGGGCGGGGCCTTCCGCCGGGTCGCGAGATGAGCCTTCGGGGCCGTCCGCTCGATTTCGCGGTCGAACTCGCCGCCGCGGGTCAGGCCGACGACCTCCCGGTGAAGCATCGGCGACCCGGGACGTACTGCGGCCTCGCGGCCTACGTCGACGAAGGACGGCCGCGGCGTGCGGCGGGAGAGCCCCGAGGGAGGGGGCGGGGAATAATCCGGCAGTTTGGCGGACGGAGAGCCCTCGACGGAGCTCGGAGGAGCCAAGCTGTGGGTTATTCCCCGCCCGGCGTCTCGGCCCCCACCGGCCTCCCGGGGATTTCGAGGCCTCCCGCTCAGCGTCCGAGCGAAACCCCGACGGCGGGCCTCCGGGCCCGCTCCTGGTTGTCCCGGACGACCTCGTGGGCGAGGGTCTTCTGACGTTCCCGGCCGAGCGACCGCAGGAGGTCGGACAGCCCCGGGTCCCCGGCGGTGTGCTTGTCGCAGAAGACGTGCGTGCTGAGGCGGGCCCTCGACAGCTGGACGTACCCCATGTGCAGGTCCGTGGGACCGCCGCCCATGAGGACCTCGACGTGGTCGATGCTCGCCCCCTGGGCCGCGTGCGTCGTGGACGCGTACCCCAGGACCAATTTCTCGGGGGAGTACCGCCTGAGGTCGACGGCGACCTCGCGGCGGTCCTTGTCCATCCGCACCGTGACGACGTTCCGCAGCGGGTCGACGTCGAGCACCGTGGCCAGGTCGGCGTTGTCGATGCCCAGCTTGCGGCTGTTGAGCCGGAACTGGAGCCGGTCGCCGACGTGGAAGAAGACGCCGTTGGCGAACAGCTTCCGGCCCGGGTCGACGACCCCGGCCTTGATCCGCTCGGCCTGGGCGGCGAGGTTGATCTCCCGGACCTCGTGGTTGGTCGCGGCCACCGCGTAGACCTTCTCCGGGGCGTGGATCCCCCCGTCGGCCTTCCACTGCCGGACGAGCCCGGCGACCGCCTCGGGACGCGTCTCGGACAGGTGGAAGAACCCCCGGTCGACGTACGCCTTGAGGGCGGCGTGCACGGCCCCGGCCTCCATGTCGCGGACGGCCTGGCGGGCCCAGACCTCCGTCTGCCGCCGGACGTCCTCCAGGCGGTGCTCGCCCAGGACGGACGCCAGGTACTTGTGGGCCCCGCCCTGCGTGACGGGCTGGAGCTGCTTGGCGTCGCCCACCAACACCAAGCGGCCCCCGGCCCGACGCACGTGCTCCACCAGGCGGGCCAGGAGCGTGGTCCCCAGCATCGCCGACTCGTCGACCACCACCACCGAGCGATTCGACAGCTCGAGCCGTCCGCGGTCGAGTTCGCCCAGGGTCCTGTGCACCGTGTCGCAGGAGATGCCGTCGCCGATGGCCTTCCCCAGGCGGGTGGCGGTGATCTTCTGGAACGAGACCCCGTGGACGTCCCGGCCCTCCCGCCGCCAGGCCTCGACGCACGCCCCCAGGGCGTAGGTCTTGCCGGTCCCGGCGAGGCCCGACAGGACGCGGACGCTCGGCCCCGAGCAGAGGTAGCGGACGGCCTCGGCCTGCTCGCGGGACTCCTCCTTCAGGAGCGAGGGACGCCGGGCGAGGGCCCGCTCCACCGACGCCGTGCGGCACGCGGTCGAGGGCCCGCGGACCATCCTCTCCACGTCGACGAGCATCCTCCGCTCGAGCCGCTTGATCTCGGGGGTGCTGTACCGGGTCTCGTGCCGCTCGACGAACCGCCGGGTGTCGAGGTCCTTCCTCCCGGTCCGGAGGTCGCCCAGGTCGAGGAGCCTGGGGCCCCGGATCCGCTCGGCGGCCAGCTCCCGGACGTCGCGGGCCGCGAGCTTGCCCGCGGCCCGCTCGGCCAGGGCCCGGATCAGGTCGGCCTTGCTCCAGTGGGCGTGCCGCTCGGAGAGGGCCTCCACCCCCTCGCGGAACGCCTCATCCTGCCGCGAGGCCCGCTCCTCCGCCGTCGGGGCCCGATAGGCCTTCAGGCCGCCCCGGAGCGTCGCGGCGTCGACGCCGAACTCGCGGCCGACGGCCTGCCACTCCTCCAGCAGCTCGGCCCGGGGCTTCTCGAGATCCTTCTTGCGGCGGGTCGCCAGGACCACCAGCTCCTTGTAGCGGGGCGTGGCGGCGTCGAGGCTCCCCAACGCCAGCCGGAGCTCGGCCTCGATCTCCGCCCGTCGCTTGCTGAACTCGTCGACCAGCTCCTCCGGCACGCCCTTGATCTCGAAACCGATGGACGAGCCCATCGGCCGCTGCTCGACCTCGAACCCGAGCTGCTGCATGCCCCGGGCCAGGGCGACCCGGTACATGGCGCCCGCGGCCATCTGGAACTTGTAGACGAAGGACGGGTCGATGGCCGTGTACCGCCCGTCGGGATGCCGGGTCAGGTTCATGAGCAGGGCGTGGGTGTGGAGCTGCGGGTCCATGGCCCTGGACGTCCCGTGCTCGAACAGGGCGAAGAGCAGGGGGGCCCGCACCAGCCGCTGGCCCTGGGCCCCCACCCGGGCGAACCCGGCCTCCGCCTCCAGGAAGTCGAGGGCCTGCTTGACCGCCGAGAGGTGCTTGCCCCGGATGGCCTCCCGGAGCGGGTCGTCGCCCATCGCGAACGCGATCGAGACCGATTTCGGGGCCGAGAACGTGCAATCCTCGCCCACGTAGCGGCCCTCCTTGCCCGCGTTCCGGACCAGGGCCTTCCCCGTCTCGGGGTGGAACCCGGCACAGAGCCGCTCGATGACCCGCCGGTCCAGCTCGACGCCGGACAGGCCCAGCTCCCGGGCCGCCGTGCCGTGGTAGACGGGCGGCGGCTCGCCCCCCTCGGCGTAGTAGTTCAGGTTGCAGAGCTCGAGGTAGTAGCCGGGCCCTCGCCCGGCGGCCAAGGTCGCGACGGATAGCATTGGGGGACCTCCGCGGAGTTTAATCGGGTTGAACCTAGGTGTAGGCGGGGCCGGGGCGAAAGTCGGGGAAAGGCGAAGCCTCCCGCGGAATCGTATGATTCGTGTCAACAAATCCGAATATAATATTATTATTCTCGATTATCCGACGGATATGTCCGGGACGTCGCGGCGGGGACGAAGCCGGCCGAGCGAGTTTCCCGGGGAAACTCGGATAATCGAACGTGCGGACGGGGCGGGGTTTGCGGCCGATGGCGGTCCGGGTCGAGTGCGGATATCTCGGGGGCGTCGCCCGAATATCCGCAGGATAATCCGGCCGACGGGTCCGAATTTCGGGCCGTCGCGACACCCGGGACGGCCGACCGCCGGATATTGGGCGGGATTTTCTCAGGCGTCCGGCCCGCGGGGCTGCAGGGCGTGCAGGTGGCCGGCCGCCTTCTCGGCCAGGGCCGCGGCGACGAAGATCGCCCGCTTGTCGTCGGCCAGGACCTTGAGCCAGTGGGCGACGTAGGCCGCGTGGTCCTCGCGGACGACCGGCTCCAGGTCGAGGTCCGCACACAGGAACGACGCCCCGATCTCCGCCACCAGCTCCTCGCGGGCGTAGCCCTCGTCGCCGAACCGCCTGCGTCCCAGGTCGCGGTCGAGGCGGGCCTCGTGCTTGGTCCAGTGGGCCAGCTCGTGGAGCAGCGTGGCGTAGTAGCCCTCGGCGTCCCGGAACGCCTCGAAGGGGGGCATCTGCACGCGGTCGTCGCCCTGGGCGTAGTAGGCCGAGTTCCCGCCGTGGCGGACGTCGGCCCCCGTGGCCCGGCAGAACGCCTCGGCACGCTCGATCCGATCGACCGGGTCGAGGCGGGGGGCGGCCGGGGCGTAGAACCGCCCCGGCAGGCCGGCCACCTGCTCGGCGTTGAAGACCGTGTACTGCTTCATGAAGAAGACCTCCTTCTCCTCCTCGCCCCCGTCCTCCTTGGCCTCGGTCTTCGTGATCCTGTCGGCGTAGACCACCGGCGTCCCCTTGGAGCCCGCCTTGACGCGGCCGCCCAGCTCCTTGGCCTGGTTGAAGGTCATCCAGAGCGGGGCCGCGAACCCGTTCGCGACGGCCGACGACCAGAGCAGGAGCACGTTCACGCCGCGGTAGGGCTGGCCGTTGGAACGCAGCGGCCGGGCGATCCGGCCCGCGGCGTGCTCGGCGTCCCAGGGCTTGGTCCAGGGTCGGACGCCCTTCTCGAGGTCGGCGAGGATCTGGTTCGTGACCCTCGAGTAGAGGTCCTCCCGCCCGGCGTTCGGGCCGCGGGGGGGCGTCAGGTCGCGGAACGGCTCGGCCCGCCCGGCGGGCGGCGGCGATCCTCCCGGAGTCGGTTCTTGCTGCGGCGTCGTCATGGGCCGGAGCGATGCCACGCCCGGCCCGCGATATCAAGCCGGGGAGGACGATCGCCGCGTGGGGACGCCCCGTGGACGGCTGTCTCGGCCTCTTCAAGTCGTGCTATCGTGGACGGGCCCGCCGCGTCGCGGCGGCGACTCGACGACGGCTGACCGCCCCGCAGCATCCGCCGGACCAGGGAAGGCCATGGCCAGGAAGAAGACCCCGAAGACGAACAGCACCCCCGCCCCCTCGCCCGGGGGCCCGCCCGAGGCCTACGGCCCGTTCCTCGAAGGGCTGAAGGACCGCATCCGGGAGGCCCGGCTCAGGGCGGCCGTCGCGGTCAACCGGGAGCTGGTGCTCCTCTACTGGGGGATCGGCCGCGACATCCTGGCCCGACAGGGCGAGCGGGGCTGGGGGGCGAAGGTCGTCGACCGCCTGGCGGTCGACCTGAAGAGGGCGTTCCCCGAGATGGCGGGGTTCTCGCCCCGGAACCTGAGATACATGCGGGCCTTCGCCGAGGCCTGGCCCGACGAGCCGATCGTGCAACAGCTTGTTGCACAATTGCCGTGGGGCCATAACGTCCGCCTGCTCGACCGCGTCCGGGATCCGGAGGAGCGGGCCTGGTACGCCCGGAAGGCCGTCGAGCACGGCTGGAGCCGGAGCATCCTCGAGCTGCAGATCGAGGGCGGCCTCCACCGCCGCCAGGGGAAGGCGGTCACCAACTTCCGGGCGACCCTGCCACCTCCCCAGTCCGACCTCGCCCAGCAGGTCCTGAAGGACCCGTACAACTTCGACTTCCTGACGCTGGGCGACGACGCCCGCGAGCGGGAGCTGGAGCGGGGCCTGCTCGAGCACATCCGGGCGTTCCTCCTCGAGCTGGGCGTCGGCTTCGCCTTCGTGGGCAGCCAGCACCGCATCGAGGTCGACGGCGAGGACTTCTACCTGGACCTGCTCTTCTACCACCTGAAGCTCAGGTCCTACGTGGTCGTCGAGCTCAAGACGACCGAGTTCCGGCCCGAGTACGCGGGCAAGATGAACTTCTACCTCTCGGCGGTGGACGACCTCCTCCGGCACCCCCAGGACGGCCCGAGCATCGGCCTCATCCTCTGCAAGGCGAAGGGCGGGGTCATGGCCGAATACGCCCTGAGGGACGTCGGCAAGCCCATCGGCGTGAGCGGCTTCAAGCTGGCCGAGTCCCTCCCCGAGTCGCTGCAAGGGAGCCTGCCGACGGTCGAGGACCTCGAGGCCGAGCTGGGCGAGGGCGGGCCGCCCGCGACGGCCGAGGCCGAGGGATCGCCCCCGCCGACGCCCCGCCCTTCGCCGAAAGCGACGAGGAGGCGGAAGCCGTGAGCCCGAAATCCGCAGCATGTTTGCCCGTCGACGCCGTCGCTCGACGCCCGCTCCCGCAGGAAGTTTCCCAGGCCGCGACGGGGGCCGGCCTCGCCGAATACGCGGAGCGTCGCCGATGAAGGCCCGGGACCCCGACGTCGTCTCCGCCTCGGAGATCGCCTCCTGGGCTTGGTGCCCGGAGAGCTGGCGGCTGTCCTCGCTCGGGCACGAGCCGAGCGACCGGGACGCCCTCGCCGCGGGCGAGCGGCGGCACGAAGAAATGGCCGCCTTCGAGCAATCCTCCCGGTCGGCGACCTCGTTCGGCCGCGGCCTCGTCGTGGCCGCCGCCCTCCTCGCCCTCGCCGCCGTCGCCCTCTCCCTGGCGAGGGGCTAGATGGATTCGATCCTCGCCGTCGCCCTCCTCCTCGCCGCCCTGGGCGTGGTCCTGATGGTGCTCTCATCGCACGGGCGGTCCACGCGAGGCCTCGGCCCCGGCCGGACCGTCGCCCTCGACGACCGGACGCTCTACTCCGAGCGGCTCCAGCTCGTGGGCCGTCCGGACCGGATCGTCCGGGAAGGGGATACGCTGATCCCCGAGGAGTGGAAGTCCTCGAGGCGGGCGAGCGACGCCCAACGCCTCCAGCTCGGGACCTATTTCATCCTGATCGAGGAGGAGTACGGGGCGAGGCCGCCCCACGGCGTGATCGTCCTCGGCGACGGCTCGCGTGTGGTCGTGGAGAACACCGAAGGCCTCCGCTCGAAGGTGCTCGCCGCGGCCGACGCCGTCCGGCGGCACCGCCGCACGATCCGCGAAGCGATCCCGGTTCGGCAACCGGCGGCGAAATGCCGGGCGTGCGGGCGACGCGACGCCTGCACCCGGGCGAACCTATAAGCTGTTCTGGATATTCTTCGGGCCAACCTGCATTTCCGATTGCGGTCCGACGCCCCGCCGTGCGAGATTGCCGCCATGGGCGAGGAGACGAATCGACGGTCGCGATACAGGCGGTGGCAGCCCGAGGAATTCCGGGCCGGATTCGAGGTCGTCGCCTACCCCGCAGACGCGAAGATCGGCGTCAAGCAGGTCGCCTACCTGCACCGGTACTGCGGCCTCCAGCCCCAAGTCATCGCGGCCAAGTATCCCAAGGTCCTGACCCTCGCCGACGTCCACCTGGCCCTTGCCCACTACTTTCGCAATCCGATCGCAATCGACGAGGAGCTCAAGCGGGAATTCGCCTTCAACGCCCGCGACGGGCTCGGCTCCTCGGCGATGAGCATGCCCCGCATGGACGGGCAGGCGGACCCGCCACGCGAGTCCGCGAAGAAATAAAGAAGTCGGGCGAGCGACGGACGCGGGCTCCAGGTTGAGGTCTACTTCCTGTTCATCGGGGAGGGGTGAGGGGAGCGACGCCGTTCATCAAAACGGAATTTCATCGTCCTTATCGTCCGGACTGGGTGCAGGCTGAGGGCCTCGTCCTCGGGGTGTTGGTGCCGGTCGTGGGCTGGACCCTTCGCTACTTTGCTGCCCGTCGAAGTACTGGCTGAGCTTCCCCTCGACCGCCTCGATCCGCTCCTTGCATCGGGCGTAAGCCTTCATCGCCCCGTCGACCCTGGTGACGAGTTCGTCGAGGTCGGGTTCCTCCTGGGAACGGAGCCACTCCGCGGCGTCTTTCAAGACCTTGTAGTTCTGCTTGTACCCGGTGCTTGTAGTCAACCGGTCGTCCGAAACAGACTCGCCGTCGGCATTCATCGCTTCTACTCCCTGTCTAGACTCTCGTTGGCGACGGTGAGCGTCCCGTCGTGGAACTGCAAGTCGAGGATCGGGTAACGTGCCGCCTGGGCCCGGCTCGTGACGACCCCCTTCGTACCTCGGATGATGGAGAAACCCCGCCTGAGGGTGGCGTCGGGGCCGACTGCTAGGAGAAGCTCGAGGGAGGCCTGAACCTGCCTGCGTGCCGAGGAAAGGGCTCTTCCCGACTCGCTCTCAATCGCTAGATACAGACGATCAAGTCCCCTTCGCTCGCCTCGAAGAATCTGCTTCAAGTCGTCCAGGAGTCGAGCGGCCTGGGCGTCGAGGACCGACTCGATGCCCGTGGTCCGTCTCCGCCCGCGTTCTGCAACCTGGGACGCCAAGGCGGCAAGCGTCTCGGCGATGTGGCTTACCCGGATGCCGGCCAGTAATTTAAGTTCCTCCCGACTGTGTTCGAGTGCGTCGCGGGCTCCCTTCACGAGTTCCCAAGAGCTGCTTCTCACGGCTGTCTGCAGCTCATCGAGGTGCCTTCGTTCCATGGGGAGCATGCCCCTGGTTAGAAGCTCCACCTGCTCCTTCCTCCGCTCAGAGGCATGTCGAGCCTCGCTCAGCAGACGGAGAGAGCGGCTCTCCAATGCGTCTCGGGATTCGGCGAGAGCGGTGGAAGCGGAGGCCAGGAAGAATCTCGCACGATTGCGAATGAAATCCAGGGACACTCGGGCATCCGCAGCGTTCCGGAAGATGCACTCTCTAATGTAGATGGCGACCTTGGAGGGCGTGTCGAAGGCTTGGTTTGCGACTTCATCGAGGATGCCCCGGTCGCGTTCATGGCCGATTCCCGAGAGGACGGGCACGCGAAAGCGGCAGACCTCCGCCGCGAGTTCGAAGTCGTTGAGCCAGGAAAGCTCCGTAACGGACCCCCCGCCCCGGATGATTGCCACGCAGTCGAAAGGTCGCTTCCGGTGCTCCGCATCAATCTGGCCGAGTGCCTCTCGAAGCGACGCGGGGGCGGTCGGACCCTGGAACGTCGCCGTGATGTACACGAACTCGCAGAGTCCTGCCCGCTCCAGGGGGAGGGCCTCGGGCCGAAAGTCCCCGAGCCCGGCCGAGGATGCCGGGCTCAAGACGGCGACGCGGATGAACTCGACGGGCCTCGGAAGCTTCCGGTTGAGTTCGGACAGGCCCTCACGCAGCAGCCGCTCGCGGATTCGGGCGAGCTTGGCCGCGAACTCCCCGACCGTGTAGGCGGGGTCGATCTCCTGGATCCCCAGAGAGAGGCCATACACCTCGTGGAACTGAACCCTCGCCCGAAAGAGGATCTTGATGCCCTTCCTGAGATCGTCGCCCGTCACCTCTCGGAAATTGGCGATGACGCTCCCGGCGATCTGCTTCCAAATGGTGGCCTTGGCCTGGGCTGCGACGGAGCCCGCTTCATCGCTCTGTTGAAGCTCGAGATACCAGTGGCCGGAAGACGCGTGCCTGTCGACCTTGCTGATCTCCGCCCGAACCCATTGCTCCCGCGGCAGGTTGTTGTCGATGGCCCGCCGGATGTTCAGGAGGAGGTCCTTAAGCGACTGGCCTCGCTCGGTCGACGTGGCCTGGTTGAGGTCGGTGGTCGGCATCGGCCAAGGGCCCTTCTCTCGGAGTCGTCGACGGAGGACGAACAGTGGATGCGAAATCGAGACGCCGTCCTCAAAAAGGACAATCCTCCTCGTCGGCGAGCTCTTGATGCTGAGTCGCTTGGGCCTGGATCTCCAGGAGGAATGGCGACGGCCCCTTCTCCCACCAGCCCCCGTTCCGCGTCTCGATGCCGCCGGAGTAAGTCATGTGGAACTCGAACTTCGCCCGGGTGAGTCCGACGTAGAAGAGCCGACGCTTTTCTTCCTGCTCCTCCGGAGTTCCCCGGCTCGGAAGTTTGCCGTCGTCGCAACCCATGACGATGACGGCGTCGAACTCTCTGCCCTTGGAGCTGTGCAACGTAATCAAGTTCAAGTAGTTCGATATTCCTTCGTGGGCGCCGAACCGGGCCACGGTGCATCGGTCGAGCTCTCCGCGAGGCTTGGCGGCCTCTTTCAGCCGCTGGAATTCGGCCCTCTCCTCCCTCAGAGTCGGTTCCGCTTCGAGGGTCGAACGGAGGAACTTGTCCTCAAGTTCGTGAAGCCATAGCAGCAAGAGTTGATGCGAACTCCTGTTGTCTATCAGAGTGCGTACGAGGACCCGTTTAAGCCGTCTGATGTGCGACTGGGTGCTCGCCGACGGATTGAATCGCAGCCAGGTGCGAATGATGGACGACAGGGGGAGCCCGCCGGAATTCCACCCGCCCGAGCACCAGGCGGCACACTGTTCCAGCCATCTGGTGAGCGGCGTCTTGCGGTAGGCCGCGTTCTGGTCGATCCGAGTGAAATCGATCGAGGCTTTGGTCGCCGCTCGAGCGATGACGTCGCCGTCGTACTTGGATGGGTAGAGGACGGCTATGTCCCCGAGCGTGGTGGATGGGCGGCGGGCTTTGATGGCGGGGATCAGCTCCGTGCAGATGAACTCCGCCTGAGCATCGATGCCGAATGGCTTATGATGCCATTCGACCAGGCCTTCATGATCGACCTGGGGTATCTCTTCGAAGGTCGACGGGATCGTGATGCGAGACGTACGGACGATGGAGCGGCCGCAACGGTAGTTGAAGTTCAGCCGAACGACCTCCACGTCAGATTGGCCGCCCAGCGTGGTCAGAAGCTTCGGAACGGCCCCCGTGAACCCGTAGATCGACTGATTCGGGTCGCCGACCGCGAGCACCCGAACGCCCGACGCCATGAGGGCCACGACGATTTCATGGAGTGCGACTCCCAAGTCTTGATACTCGTCGATGACGAGAATGGGGAATCGGGCCTTCAGAGCTTTGCAGACCCACTCATTCCCAGTGATGATCCGGTGCCCGATTAACGCCATGTCGTCGAAATCGATCAAACCCTTGGCCCGAAGGCCGCTCTCATAATGCTCGACCAGCCTCGCAATTCGCGGGTCGTCTCCCTCCCAGTCCGCATGCCCCCTGTCCAGGACCCTGGACCTGAGGCATTCGAATCGCGAGCGGAAGTCCCAAGCCTTCTCGTCGACGCTTATGGCGGTCCCTACGGCGGCTTTGAAGATGCTCTCTTGTTCGGCGAACGTCGCCACGGTCAGCGGGGCCGGAAGAGGCGTTCCAGCCAGTGCAGCGTAAGGTCGTATGACGTGTTGGAGGCAGAACGCGTGAACCGTCCCGATGTAAATATTGCGGCGTTCGTCGACGCCGAGTGAATGTAGACGCGTCCTGAGCTCGCGTACGCACTCGCTGTTGTACGTTATGCACGCGATTTTCCGGGGCGGCTTTATCGACTCGGTGAGCAGCCGTGCGAGCTTGATGGTCAGTGTTTTCGTCTTCCCGCTCCCGGGGCCTGCGAGGATGACGCAGTTTCCGGACGATTCATACGCTTGCCACTGCCCCGGGTTGTGCCTGAGAGATCGAGCCGCCTGCTGGTGCGGATGTTCTCGGAGTGCAACGCTCGACGACATGTTCGATAGCCTCCCTGATGTAAGTCGGAGCGGTGCCGGTCTTGATTTCCGAGCACAGGCGTTGTGCGAATCGCCCCTTGCTGATGGAGTCGACGTCTTTGAGGAACTGCTTGCGGTTCAGGCTCTGAGGCGAGTTCGCAAGGGAAGCCGCACGGCCTTTGAGCGATTTATTGTCCGACAGCGACGCGAGCGTGTCGCACATGGCCATATGATGACCTGCGTTGAACAGGGAGATTTCAAAGGTATGGTCGTTGATGAAGTAGCCGGCCGCCTTGGCCAAGCTGATTACCTTGCCGTCAGAGATGCTGGGACGCAGTTGTCGCTTGCGGCTTAGGTTGAGAAGGCCTTTCAATCGGGTGATCCCGACGTTTCGCGTTACGACTTCGCCGGTTTTCTTCTTCCGTGCGATAGGGTCGAAGTCGGTTATAACAGCGTGCGGAATGTTGAGCCCTTCGGGCCCGAGCAGCTTGACGTAAGGGCGGAAGTTCGTGCCCGAGACCGAGCATACCGTGATTCCGTGGATGTCGAGGTCGACGCCGTGAAGTCTTGCAAGGTGCGGGATGAGATACAATTCCGCATCACCCTCAACCAGGAGCACGCCCCGTGCGAAGAGCAATTCTCCCCGGGTGACGTCGAGGTAGCGTTCTAGGTCTTCCACCTCTTCAGACGTGAACGGCGTGTTTGCGGTGGAAACCGCCAAGGTGCAGGCGTCCGCGGGCGAGTGCCGAAGGAGGACGAAGGAACGAATCGGCGTAACGCTCGCGATGTGCGGCGAGTGAGTCGTCAGGATGACCGTTTTCTTCGGCGTTTGACCTGTCTGACCGACTTGTACGGCGACGGCATCGGTCGGCGTGGCAGCCGTTTCGACCGGCTCCTGATGCTTACGAGTGTGCAGGAAGTCGCGATAGATGAGCCTTTGGAGGTGCGGATGAAGATGGGCCTCGGGTTCTTCAATCGCGAGGAAGCTGTGATCCCTCTCGCCTTCGCGGATGAGCTGCTCGAGCTCGAGGGATTTAAGTGCCAAGTAAATCAGGTTCGCCGTGCCTAAGCTGGCTTCGCTGATGCCGCGTTTGCAGCCGTCGAGCATGAGGCGGAGCGAGCGAAACAAGCGGACCGGGTCGGTAGGGGATAGGCGTAGCTCCGCGTCGACCGCGTGCGTACCACCTACCATTTGCGTAAGCCGTTGAACGATCGCTCCGCCCAACGTGGTGATGTGGGACACCGTGTGGATCTGGGCGAGAGCGGTCTCTACGCTAGTACAGATTTCTGCTAACTCAATCTCCGGAATGGAATCGACGGCTGCATCCAGGAGCGGCCTTAACGGCGACCGACGCCAGTTTGCCAGGTCCCCTTCTGCGTCTCGCAGGGCCTGAAGAATGTCGAGCGGAATGCGGCTCCGAACTTCGTAACCCACGAAGTTCTCGGGGTGGTCGCCGCCGTACACGGTGAACTCGTAGTCCGACTCCTTCTGGGGTGGTCCGGTCAGGCCGTCCACAGGGCGATATTCGTAGGTCAGACGTGACACCATCGGGGTGTGGTAAATCAGGTGTTCGGCCAGTATCGCAAACAGGTTCTCGTCATCCTCGAAGTCAGCAATGTCCACGCTGATTTTGATCGTCGCCGAGTTTTGAAATGGGTTGTCCAATCCGTCCCAGAAGTCCTCGCGTTTCAGTCGTCTCGACGAGTCGGGGAGTGTGGGATCCAAAATGAGCCTGAGGGCGAATAGCAGGTTGGACTTACCGACTTTGTTCTCGCCCACGATCACCGTTGGTGCATCAAGTCGAATGCTCAGGTCGCGGAAGTTGCGGAAGTTTTGAATGCTGATGCAGCTGATTCGCATGAATGACTTGCCCGATAACGTGTATGTAGGAGCAGCTGCTGGAGAATTAAATTGCGATTCGCTCGATCTCATCGAGCGTGATTTCGTCGCTGGTCCGGTTGTAGAGCTGCGTCGTCTTCGTGCTCGCGTGCCCGGCGATCTGCTGGGCCTTCTCGACGGTCCCCCCCGCCGCGATGAACGCGGTGATTCCCGTCGCTCTGAAGCTGTGATTGCAGAGCTTGTGCGTGAGCCCGCACGCGGCGGCCCTCCTCTTCACCATGTCCCAAGCGTCGGTGCGTCGGAGCGGCGTCGCCTTCAGCTCTCCGGTCCGGCGGTTGCCCGCACGGAACAACGGTCCTCTTTTGTCCCCGTCGATTCTAGCGGCGTGGATGTATGCGTCCAAGTACTCTTCGGCTTTGTGATGCACGGGGACTTCGAGGAACTTGCCGCCCTTCTCGTGGAGCCTCAGCCGCCACTTCTTCCCGTTCGCGTAGTAGTCGTCGACCTTCATCGAGAGCACCGCCGTCACGCGGGCGAACGAGTACGTCATCACGGCGATGAGGGCCCTGTCCCTCAAGCCGAGCAGCGTCGCGGGCTCGATGCTGTTGAGCAGCGTCCGGGCGTCCTCCGCCGACAGATACGGCGTCACTCCCTTGGTGACGACGTGCTTCGGGCCTCGCACCGACGCGGCCGGATTCACTGGGATGATTTGCCCGGTCACCAGCCAGTCGAGCAGCATCTTCACGGCGGCGAGGTGCTGCTTGACGGTGGGCTTCGACCTGGTGGCCCCCAACTCCTCGACGTAGGCGGCCACCGCGATGGGCTCGAGCGTGTGGAGCGTGAGCCGTCGCTCCTCGCACCAGCGGAGGAACTGGCCCACGGCCTGGGCGTAGGCCTTCCGCGTGTTGGCGTTCCGAATCTGGGCGGTGAAGAACTCGACGAAGCGTCGCCCTGCCCGGTCGCCCTCGTTCGCGATGAGGGCGGGCAGGATGACTCCGCCGCTCCGATGCTGGACTAACTCTCGATTCGACTCGCTCAACGTTCACTCTCCGCCGCGTCGGGCAGGTTCCAACCTTCGACGAACCGCTCGACCGCATCGGGTCTCGGCGTGATGCCGAGCCGTAGACCTCGCTCCAGGAGTGCGTCGCACCGGTCGACGTCGACCTCCGGACCACCTTTGACGATGCCGTATGAGCGAGCCGCGTGCAGGACGCCCAACGCCTTCGCCGCATCGACGGCGTTCTGCCACTCTTCGGGGCTCGTCGGGTTCAGGGGCGGCACGAGACTCAGCGTGATGTTCTTCTTGTCGGCCATGCTCCTCCTTAGCTTTGGATGCACGCATGTTCTAGCCGACTTTTTACCGGACATAAAGGGCGTTATGTCCGGTAATCGGCAGCCGGGGCAGGGGGCCTGTACGAATCCGCTGGGCTTCCCGGCCAGACCGTGATAGCATCAAATTGAGTGCGAATTCAGTGCAAG
>Ga0209958_1000864_pt1 | contig 34043 bp, 39 predicted proteins | sample ThiBio_inoc_plan_FD_183942 | JGI IMG/M metagenome (GOLD analysis project Ga0209958, IMG submission 183942) | Wastewater bioreactor microbial communities from Cape Town, South Africa - Thiocy_inoc_plan (SPAdes) | ecosystem: Engineered > Bioremediation > Thiocyanate > Unclassified | place: South...
TGAATTGAAAGGTGAAAACTTAAGAAAAAAACGGTAATTTTGTCATTCAATTTTCGTTCTTTGAATCAAGGCCATCAAGAGGGGTCAATATCACCGGAATGAGGGGTCAATATCACCGGAATATCCAGGGAGATAGGAATAGGACAAATTTATGAGAAAAACGGTGTATAACATGCACTAAGCGCAACCCTATCGGGTTCGCCGCTTAGTGCCATTCGTTACCGCCAAGTGTAAAAAGACCGAAACGAACATTGAAACTTGATTGTAGATATTTGAAAAAAAGGAGAGAAAATATTGACGCATTGATTGAAGGTTGGTGCAAGAAAAAATTAGTTTTTGCCCTCCCGCTTCTGCCCTTCGGGTCAGTTAGGGAAGCCAACGCACATTGCACACATTTGCAAATCGCACAGGCTAACCCACAATCCAAAATTTGCAAAAGAGTGCAATTTTAGCCACCGCTAAAAAATATACATGGAAGGAAAAATTGTTAAAATATCAGATTATTTAGGTTTTATTGAATATGATATTAATAAAAGAATATTATTCAATGTAGAAGATTCAGACATAAAACTGGGTGACATAGTTGAGTTCGATATAGTACTTACAGAAATAAACAACTCAGAATCAACGTACAATCAAGCTAAAATCAACAAAGTAATTTCAAAATATCAACCTGTTGATATAAAATATTTAAGACTAAGCAAAGCTGCAAGACAACTTAATATTGGTATCTCAACTATAACAAATATTTTATTTCAAAACGGTTTTGACATTTCTAACAATCCAAATACAAAAATAACAGATGAATAAAATTTTTATCCATTTTATTTGTTCACTGCCTATGGAAAGATTTTTTCAATCGGGCCGATTTAGTCTTTATAATGGTAGACAGGCATTCAGCGGGAAACGCACAAATAAAATATTTTTTAGAAAAAATAACGAAACGATGCAGGTTGGTTGTGCACTACAATGCAGTTCTTGTTATTGTTAAAGAAAGAGGAGAGAAACATATTGAAGTGCTTTTTTTAAATCGGTCAGCGCGTTGGAAATGTGATTCTCAACTGTCCGCTTGTGAATACTCAGGCGGGAAGCAATCTCATCACTCGAAAGCCCTTCTTTCCGGCTCATCATAAAAATACGTTGACGTTGCAGGGGCATTTTCGAGATTACCAAGTCGATCAAAAGAGAGAGATCTTTGGCAAACAGTTCTTCTTCCGGCTCATAGGTCTCAGATTGGTTTAAACGACTGAGATTGTATTTTTCCTTTACAAGGTTGTGTTCGTATTGGTTATAAATCATATGTCTTGCCATGGTGAACAAATAAGCCTTAAATGACTTGACTTCTTTCATGGCCGTGCGATTTACCCACACTTTATAAAATATTTCCTGGGCCATATCATATGCTTCTTCCTCATTTTTTATGAAACCCGATAAAAAATGATAGATCTTCGGATGATAGGTAAGGAATAGTTATTCGTAAGAACGATGATCACCCTTTGATAAATTTATTAAGTATTTTGCCTCAAGATGCTTATCCATGCAAAAACATTTCACCAGCTGTTATTACGCAATTTTATTTTACGTTACAAAGATGGTTATTAAATGTTACATAACCGTTAAGAAAATATTACATTTTAATGTGCTTGATCTTTTATACAACAAAAACATCTAATTTCAACAACTCTTTTGCAAAGATGCAGAAATACTATAAAAAAACAAAATATCTAGGATAATTTTAACGTCATTGAGTTGAGCGCGACCACAATGGTACTGATGGACATCAGTACGGCTCCCACGGCCGGACTCAATATGATCCCTACCGGAGCCAGCACGCCTGCTGCGAGCGGAATGGCAATGATGTTATAGCCTGCTCCCCACCAGAGATTCTGCACCATCTTTCGGGTTGTATTCTTTGCCAGCGAGAAAAAATGCAGGATGTCGGATGGGTTGCTTTTGACCAGTACCACATCGGCCGAATCAATGGCCACGTCTGTTCCTGCACCAATGGCCACTCCAATATCTGCCCTGGCCAGCGCAGGCGCATCGTTTACCCCGTCGCCCACCATCATGACCGGCTTCCCGCTATGTTGCCAGGATTGAATGAGTTTTTCCTTGTCCTGAGGCAGGAGTTCTGCGTGTACTTCGGTGATGCCAACCTGTGATGCCACGCTCTTGGCGTAATCTTCATTATCGCCCGTGAGCATTACAGGCGTAATGTGCATCCGTTTCAAACCATCCACAGTGGTTTTGGCTTCTTCCTTAATCTCATCGCCTTGTGCGACAATACCGGCCACTTCATTGTCCACAATCAGATAACTTACCGAGTTCCCTTTCTGAGCCAACTCCTGGTATCGATTGTTGTCGTAAGACAGATTGTGCTGATCAAGATAAGCTGGTTTTACGATCAGCAGCTGCTTGCCTTCTGCCGATCCACTCAGACCGGTGCCACTGATGACCGTTACATTCTGAGGTGCCGGAAAGCGAATATTCCGCTTTTCCGCTTTTTCCATAATGCCGATAGCCAGGGGATGGTTGGAATGGCTCTCCAGCGATGCCATCAGGCGCAAAACTTCGTCGTTGCTCCACTTCTCGGATAGGGACTCAACAGCGGAAACACGAAAATCTCCCTCTGTGAGTGTGCCGGTCTTATCCATCGTGACCACCGCGATCTCTCTCGACTTTTCCAGTGCAACCCTGTTTCGGATAAGCAGGCCGTTGCTCGCACCCAGTGATGTAGAACGGGCCACTACCAGCGGTATGGCAAGCCCGAGTGCATGGGGACAGGCGATGATCAGTACGGTTACCAGCCGCTCAAGTGCGATATCTACATTTTTCGTGAGCAACAGCCAAACGACAAATGCAATTACACCCACCGTGACGGCCACGTAGAACAATGCTCTGGCCACTTTATCGGAGAGTGTCTCTGAGCGCGATTTCTCCTGTTGCGCTTCACTGACAAGCTTCATCACCTGTGCAAGGAAACCCGATTCACCGGTACCTGTCACTTCAATCTTTATTGTACCGTTTCCGTTCACGGCCCCTCCAATCACTTTATCACCCTTGGTCTTCTTGACTGCTTTGGCTTCTCCAGTCACCATCGATTCGTTGACAGTGGTGTTCCCTTCCACAATTTTACCATCTGTGGGGATTTTTTCTCCGGCGTTGACGATTAACAGTTGCCCGATCTGGATTTGTTTGAGATCCACATCGGTAATATTACCATGCTCATCTACCAGACGAGCGCTTCCCGGAAGCAGTTCTGCCATCTTTTGCAGTGCGTTGCCGGCATTGCCTACTGCTCTCATCTCAATCCAGTGTCCCAGCAACATGATGACAATCAGGGTAGCCAACTCCCAGAAAAAGTCCATCCGGTGCTCGGCATCCGGGAAGAAGTGATTCGAAATAAAAGCATAGACGCTGTAAATATATGCCACTGTAATGCCCATCGAAATCAGGGTCATCATGGCGGGGTTTTTCTCTTTCAGTTCCATTTTGGCTCCCTTCAGAAAAGGGGTACCGCCATAAAAGAACAGAATGGAGGACAGTACCAGCACAACCCAGTCTGATCCTGGAAATGAAAACTGAAATGGAAGTCTCTCTCCCATAAATGTGGACAGCAAGATGATCGGGATGGTAATGATGAGTGATATCCAGAATTTCTGTTTCAGATTCCCCATGTGAGACATGTGCCCCAAATGTCCGCCGGCATGATCGTGACCTTCATCACCCGTATGATTCATGTGATCATGTGTCACGCGTGTATGGCCGTGCATATCGTGCCCTTCATGCATTGCATGATGGTGCATCTCGTGTTCATGATGGCTGTGTGAATCATGCACATGTTTTCCGTCGTTATTCACATTTGTGTGTTCCATTTTTTTTCATATTTAAACAGGGGGAAATATCCAAACGGGATATTCCCCCCTAACCAAAAAAATCTATTGCATTAATTAATTTCTGTATTTGCAACATTCGGGCAAGGCATTGTACGCTGCCTGGTCGGCCTTAAACTTGTCGGTGTCGTGACCGGCTTTGGCTACGGCCTTTGCAATGTTGTCGGGCGATGTTTTCTCGGGATCGTAATTCAAATGCAATACTTGTTTCTCCATCTCCCAGCTTGCAAATGAAACGCCTTCCACTTCCTTCGCCGCTTTTTCAATGCGGTCCTTGCACATTTCACATTTTCCATTCACATTGAGCATGGCATGTTCTTCGTGGGCACCACCGGCTGTCATGTGATCCGTTTCGTTGTGTTGGGTGCCCGTTTCCATGTGTTCCATTTCATTATCTGGTGCTGAATTGTTCTTGCCGGATGATCCTGAGTTGCAGGCAATGAATAAGAGTGTACTCAGTGCGAATGTTGCTAAAATTGTTGTTTTCATCTTTGTTACAGTTTAAAATTTTAATAATTTGATTGTTAACCTCTGTATTTGCAGCAAGCAGGCAATGCATCGTATGTTGCCTTGTCTGCCTTATATTTATCGGTATCATGTCCTGCTTTGGCAATGGCTTTGGCAACAGCATCTGCCGATGTCTTTACCGGATCAAAATTGAGATGCAACTGTTTTGTCTTGATGTCCCAACTTGCAGAAGTGACACCACTGACAGATTTTGCTGCTTTCTCAATGCGATCCTTGCACATCTCGCACAAACCCTGCACCGCCAGCATCGCATGCTCACCGCCCACAGCGGCCTGCATATTGTGTCCCTCGTGTCCCGTGGCAGGTGCTGTACTTGCAGGAGTTGTTCCATTCATCGAATGTCCCTCATGTCCTGTTACGGCCCGGCCCGCTTCATCGTTCATCATGCTGCGTTTTCCGGCCAGCTGGGCACTCGCATCGACGGTAAAGGCGCCATTGGTCACAATCTCATCACCATCGTTGATGCCGGACAGTACCACGTACGCGTCGCCGAGTGACGGGCCCAGCTCTATTTCCCGGAGCAGGAACGAGGGCGTTTCTGTATCAGGTTGTTTCACATAGACAATAGAACGCTTTCCAGTCCAGAGGATGGCCGACTTAGGAATAACAACCTCATTGTTATATTGTTTAAGCGGCGCATCGATAAGGGCATTGGCATACATCTCGGGCTTCAGTTCCATACCCGGGTTGGCTGTTTCCACGCGCACTTTGGCGGTACGTGTGGCAGGATCCAGAATGGGATTGATAAAGGATATCCTTCCCGAAAAAGTTTTACCCGGAAGCGACTGAAGTGTGTATTCCAGCCGATCGCCCACCTTTAGAAAAGGAAGGTCGGACTCGTACGCATCGAAAATAGCCCATACCCGTGATAAGTCGGCTATATGGAACAATATGGTGCCGGTATTCACGTAATCTCCCTGGTTTACATTTTTTGAAATTACAATACCGCTTGAGGTAGCAACAACATCTATCAGCGGTGAGACTTCACCCGACTGTTCGATGCGAGCGATCTGTTCATCGGTGAGCTTCCATAAACGTAGTTTTTCTCTTACCGACTGTACCAGAGCGGGTTGTAAATCTTTCATTTTTGCAGCTTCAATGAGCTCCTGCTGGGCATTTAGCAGCTCAGGAGAGTAGATGGTAGCGAGAGGTTGTCCTCGGCGTACGCTTTCACCGGTAAAGGTGACAAACAGCTTTTCGATGCGCCCACTTACGTGAGAGGTCTGCGATTGAGAGAGACGTTCGTCCACCTGAATGGTGCCATAAAGTTGGACCTCCTTCACCGGATTCTGTCTGCTCACGATGGTCGTTTGTACGTTGGCGAGTGCAGCCGCTTCAACAGATAACTGAATAGCATTCGGATCGATAGCCGCATCGCCCGAGCCGGTAGTTTGTAGTGGAATCAGATCCATCCCACAAATGGGGCAGTCACCCGGTTCTTCCATCCTTATCTGTGGGTGCATGGAGCAGGTCCATACGGTTGGTTCAGCTCCATGGTCATGTGCCTCCTCAACTGTTGTTTGATTTGATGATTGATTCCGATTGTTTCCCGAAAAAATAAGCCAGCCGAGAAGCAAGCCGGTCAGCAGGATCAATCCATACCTGAAATAGGGATGCTTGCCAATCTCTTTAATTTTATTCTTATCCATAATGATAGTTATATTTTAATTGTTTGTTGTATCAAAAGAATGTAATTTTTGGATGGATGCCACAATTGTGTTGTATTCGGCAATTACCTCGGCTTGCCGCAACTGATAATCGAGCAACTGCCGCTGCACCTGAATCACGTTGGTGAGATCGCTCTTTGCAGTAACAAATTCCTGTACAACCAACTGGTAGGTTGTTCTGGCCAATTGCTCCTGTTTTCGGTAGAGTGCAATCTTACGCTCGGTATTGTCGAGTTGCTGTTTCAGTTTAAACAAATCGGACTGAAGTATATTTATTGTGTTATTGTACTTTTCCCGGGCCGATTGCCACATAAAGCGGCTCTCCCGCTGTTGTGCTCCGTATTTATTCCGATATAAGGGGAGGGTGATGGAAAACATGGGCATCACCATATCCATACCGGTCATTTCGGGTGCCATGCCCTGATCCATCTGCGCTGTCTTGCTTTCGCCAATCAGCATGTATTGCAATCCGATCCCGAACATGGGATAACTCATTTTCAAGTCCATCTCTCTCTTTGCGCGGTATGCCAGTTCTTCTTCTTTCAGCATTCCCAACATGGGGTTTTGATTTTCTATTTCACGCATAGAAGAAGCTTTGTCGAAGAGATAGTCTACTTTCACGATAGAATCGGGCACCACTACCTCAAAATCGACCGAACGGTTCAGCAACGCGTTAAATCTGGCTTTTTCAGCTGCAATATCCGACAAGAGACTCTCAACGTTGTTTTCTATTTCAACCATTTCCAGTTGCACACGGAGTACATCCGACATACCCGGGGCAGTACTGCCCATACCCGAAGACATACTGCCTCCTGAACTGCTCATGCCGGACATCGAGGAAGAGGAGGTGCCGGAAGAAGTTGTGGATCCTCCCATCGAACCCATCCCAGACATGCCACCGCCGGTTGGTGATGAGTTGCTGCTTTTTGTTGCCGGAGAAGGAGCAGGTACTGAATAACCCGAAGAAGAACCGCTGTATGGCGATGATACCTTGCGAATGGCCAGTTCCTCGAGTTGTTTCAACAGCTGCAGGTTCTCTCGGTTGTTATTCAGTTGCTGTACCAGTGTAGAAAGGACATACCACTGGGTATATACCTCCAGGTAGAGGTTATCTCTTGTCTCCCTGAATTGTTCATACGACATTTTGGCCATGTGGGTGGCCTCGGTTTGTGCCGCCTTCTTGGTACCAAACCAGGGGAACATCTGCATAAGGGTAAAATCAGCTATCTGTCGACCACCTACAATGTCCATCGGTTTAAGAAAAAAGCCGATATCCAGTTTGGGATCTGGCCATGCACCTGCCTGTGGTACCTTTTCCAGTGATGCTTTGTAAGCCAGGAAATCGGCATTCAACCCGGGATTATTTCTACCCGCTATCTCAAGGTATCGGGCGAGTGAATCTGCCGTTTGGCCTTTGACTGGGAGTGTAATAATAAAACCCAGCAATATGATGAATAAGAGGTTGACGTTATATTGTTTCATAATCTGCAATTTTAGCTTGTTGTTTCTCTTTTTTTCGGATAACACCTTCTCTCCACCAACACTGCAGGATGGGCACGATGAACATGGTCATCATTTGAATGACCATTCCGCCAAAAGTAGGGATTGACATGGGTACCATGATCTCTGAACCCTTGCCGGTGGAAGTGAGCACCGGAAGAAGTGCGATCAAAGTAGTAGCTGTGGTCATTACTGCAGGTCGTACTCTTTTTTTACCGGCATAAACAACCGTTTCCCTCACTTCTTCCCTTGTCTGTGGATCTTTCTCCAGAAAGGCGTCATGAATATAGGTTCCCATCAGTACTCCATCGTCGGTAGCAATACCGAAGAGCGCTATAAATCCAACCCATACGGCAATGCTCAGATTAATAGGTTGCATGTTGAACATGTCACGGATATTCATTCCTCCGATATCAAAATTCATAAACCATGGTTCACCGTAAAGCCACAAGAGGATGAAGCCACCAGCCAACGCCACAAATATTCCCGAAAAGTGAATTAATGAGGCCGTGATTGTTTTAAACTGGAAATATAGAATGAGCAGGATAACAAGAAGACTAATGGGTATGATAATAGCCAGCCGCTGAGCTGCACGGGCTTGTTGTTCATAATTTCCGGCGAAAGTAAAGGAAACTCCTTTTGGTAATTGCATTTCACCGGTTCTTATTTTTTCATCAAGTACCTTCTGGGCATCATGAACCACATCTACTTCCGCTTTGCCTTCTACCTTATCGAAGATAACATATCCAATCAGGAAGGTATTCTCACTTTGAATCATCTGCGCTCCCCGTTTATAGGTTATGTCTGTTACATCGCCCAATGGAATCTGCGCCCCCGTGGCAGTAGGCACGATGAGACGTGCCAATTCATCCGGATTCTCTCTTAACTCACGCGGATAACGCAGTCGTACCGGAAAACGTTCGCGATCTTCCACTGTGGTGGTCAGGGACATTCCGCCAACAGCTGCACTGATGATCTCTTGCAGGTCGGCTACAGTAATACCGTAGCGGGCCATCTCTTGCCGGTTTAAGCTGATTTCGATGTAGGGAGCTCCCACCGCCCGATCGTAAAACACGGTGGATGGAAGCACTGAAGGAACATCTTTCAAAGCAGTTTCAATTGCCTTACCACCTTGTTCTATCGACTCCAGGTCGGGTCCGGATACTTTTACTCCCATCGGAGCGCGCATGCCGGTAGAAAGCATCACTGTCCTTGCAGCTATGGGCATTAATTTGGGTGCTGATGTAAGTCCGGGTAAATGCGATACATTGATGATCTCCTGCCATATATCGTCTTCATTCTTTATTTCCGGGCGCCATTGTCTGAAGTATTTACCACGTCTGTCGTGAACGAGACTATCTTCAGGTATCAATCGGAAACCCCCTTCCGGATTATATGTACTGTTGTTGGTCAGAATAAATTCACCTTGCCTGTTTACTTTGAAACGTTTTCGGTTGCCGTCCTGATCCAGAATATATTCCGGGCGGTAGGTGATTGTATTTTCAAACATTTGAGTCGGTGCCGGGTCGAGAGCCGAATTGACACGTCCCCATTTACCGACGGCCATTTCCACCTCCGGAATATTACTGATCCTTTTATCCAGTATTTCAATGTAATCCATATTCTGTTCTATCCCGGTATGAGGCATACTCGTGGGCATGAGTAGAAAAGAACCTTCGTTCAAAGTGGGCATAAACTCCTGACCGACTCCTGGAAACCGGTTGCTTGCAGTTTGCCACAATCCTGTCTGTCGGAATGATTTCCATCCAACAGTTTCGAAACCATTTGCCACAAGGCCAAATGTTTTGTCAAATCCTTGCCAGATAACAATGCCGAACAGAATTGTCAAGATGGGAATGGTCATAAATTTCCATCTGTTTGCAAGGCTCCACCGGAGTATTGGTTCATAATAGATTACCATCGACCACAGTGCTCCCAGGATAACAGCAATTATTAAAATAACAAAGAGAAAATTCCGTGGTGTTCCGGCCTGAGTGCCCATGGGCAGCCAGTCCATTGCAAGAAGATATGCTACCGCAAACAATACAATTCCTAAATTGATATAAGTGGGTATTTTTGAGTTCTTCCACTTATACGAGAAAAGGTTATTCAGGCCTAATAACGCCAGTGAGAATAATAGATAGTACCCTGTAATTATGGCGAGTGCGATACTCGCTGCAATCAATATGATATTTGATATTTTTCGAACCTGTTTTGATGTAATCCTTATCGAGAAGAAATAATACATCAATGTAGGTATCACCATGATACCGAGCATGTATGCACTAACGAGTGCGAATGTCTTGGTGAATGCCAAAGGAACAAAAAGTTTTCCTTCTTGTGCTTCCAGCATGAAAACCGGAATAAAACTTACGATAGTGGTAAGTTGTCCGGTAAGAACTGCTCCGGACACTTCTTTTACACTATTGTAAATTAAATTTGCAAAAGGTTTGCCTTTTCGAATACCTTTATTCTCTTCCATATCCATGTGTCTGAGCGTGTTCTCGACAAATACCACTCCCACATCAACCATGATTCCGATTGCGATTGCAATACCCGATAGTGCTACTATGTTGGCTTGTATTCCCGCATATTTCATTATGATAAAAGTGGCCAGTACTCCCACAGGTAAAATGCTGGAAATAACAACCGAAGCCCTGAGGTTTAAAACCAAAACAATTACAACAATGATGGCGATAAGCGTTTCATGTGTAAGCGAAGTCTCCAGGGTACCTATCGTTTCGTGAATCAGTGCAGTTCTGTCGTAAAAAGGAACAACCGTCACTTTAGAAACAGATCCGTCCGCAAGCGTCTTTTGCGGCAATCCTGCATCCATCTCTTTGATCTTCTCCTTCACGTTGTCGATAACCTGAAGCGGGTTGGAACCATGGCGTGCCACCACTACGCCACCCACGGCTTCTACTCCTTCCTTGTCGAGGCCACCCCGCCGGGTTGCCGGACCAAGGGTCACGAATGCCAAATCTTTAATTTTTACCGGAATACCATCTCTTACGGTAACCACTGCTTCTTCCAGGTCGGATACTTTTTTTATGTAACCAAGTCCGCGAACAAGGTATTCCGCTTTATTGATTTCAACAGTTTCGGCACCGATATCGAGATTGCTCTTCTGTATGGCGTTCATTACATCCATAATAGTGAGGTTGTATGCGCGCAGAGAATTGGGATTTACATCTACCTGGTACTCTTTCACGAAACCACCCACCGAAGCCACCTCAGCCACTCCTTCTGCCGACATTAACGAGTATCTGATATAGAAATCCTGCACTGTCCTCAATTCATCCGGATCCCAGCCGCCGGAAGGTTTACCTGTTTCAGGGTTTCTCCCTTCCAGGGTGTACCAGAAGATTTGTCCCAAAGCAGTTGCGTCCGGCCCGAGACTCGGTTGTACGCCCTGAGGCAATGTTCCGGGAGGCAATGAGTTCAGTTTTTCCAGAATGCGCGAGCGACTCCAGTAAAATTCAATATCTTCTTCGAAAATGATGTAGATAAACGACATCCCAAACATGGATGTGCTTCGGATGGTTTTAACCCCGGGGACACCCAGTAATGAAGTAGTCAGCGGGTAGGTAATCTGCTCTTGAATATCCTGGGGAGAACGCCCCATCCATTCTGTCGCAACAATCTGCTGATTGTCACTCAGATCGGGGATTGCATCTACAGGAACCGGATCCTTCGGCAGCATACTGCCCCAGTTAAAAGGTGTAACTGATATTCCCCAAACTATAATAGTTATTAATAACAGGATAGTAATAAACCGGTTGTCAAGAAAATACTTTACGATTTTGTTGATCATAGAATATATTAATTGAATAAGTTTGCTATAATTGGTTAAGTTTCTTATTTAAAACACCAATGAGTATAAAGTGTTTATGTCTGTATAAATAATTGAATACAGGGCGGTATGGTGCATACAGATCTTCAGGTAAACATACATGTTACCTTTCACTGAATACAATATTCATTGAGAATCAAATACGGTAGATGCAGATGTAGGTCAGCAGACTTACATCTTGCAGGAAAAGTCCCTTGGATGGGAAATCTTTTAAAAAGGATAAAGTGTTTGTTTCGGGTTCCGATAATTTGAACAGGGGAATCAACAACGCTGCAGCCTCGTAAGAAATAGATGCAGTACGGGAAACAGATTGTTCGGTTTTGGTCTGATAATCATCGGTACCGGGTTTCAACAGTTGGGTATCACAGCATGATGCATGAGTATCATCCAGGGTGACACGGTGATCGGCCTCTCCTTTCGGGAGATGGCCTTGTAAGGGGTCTTTGTTTTCCTTAGCGGCATTATTCTCGCAGCATACTCCGGAATTTCCGGTGCCTTGCAGCAGGGAGAATGAATAAAGCTTATCTCCACAAAAATGCATCGCCAGTACGGGTTGCACGGCGGACATCAACATAAAGAGAAGCAATAATATGGCAGTAAATCTTTTCATTCTTTTTTCTGATAGCTAACCTGTAAAACAAAAATCAGAGGGTTTGGTTGCAAAAGTAACAGTTATTTTTGTATTAGCCCGTAATAACCGAGCACTTTAATTGTATTTAATTTTATTTATTACTTTTGTATCGGACAAGCTGATCCGATGGTGATATATTATACCGAAGGATTTCTAAGGGGTTATTACTAATTGTAGTTACCCCTTTTATAATATCCTGTTTATCACTTTCATTTCTTCGTGGCATTGAGCCACTTGAAATGAGGACAAGCTGAACCTCAGGATCCTTATTGCCCGATGGTATATCATCTTTTTCTTTTCGCTGGCTTTCGGCGTACTTTTCCCTGTATTCTACAGGAGAACAGTAATCCGGTCTATGAAATATCCACTCCGTGTTGTAGTCATTAATAAATTGATTAATACTGTTATAAGCTTCCTCAAAGGAAGAAAATGTTTCTATTTGCAACACCTGTTCTTCCAGGGTGCGATGAAACCGCTCTATTATCCCGTTGCATTGTGGAGATCGTACAAACGCTTTGGACATCTCCAGTCCCAGGAATTTCATTTCATTCATAAAATCAGCAGAGTCATATTGTGTTCCATGATCGCTTCTGAGCTGCAAATTTATTCCTTTGCAAACATTCTTCTCTATAGATCCAAAAGTCTTGCGTACAGCAGCCCTGACAGGCTCCATTGCCGCAAAACGATTGCCTTTCTTTGCAATATGCCACGAGATAATCTCATCATTAAAATGATCTATCACACCAAAGAACCAATGCCAGCCCAATCCCTCAATCCAAAACTTTTTCCCATCCGTGGCCCACATTAAAGTGGGCGCGTCAGTGGTTATGGTTCCGTCATGCTCACGTTTATTAGCCTTCCGGGGTCTCCTGTTAGGGCTGAGCAGGTTGTTCTCACGCATGATGCGGTTGACACGCGCCTTGCCGGCCACCAAGGCATTTACCTTCCTTTTTGCCATTCGTTTCTTAACTTTTATATAACCCTCAGAGTTGAACTTGCTGTTCTTAATTTCTTTCTTTATCTCCTGCAAAACCTCTTCATCACCATGTTTGGGTTTCCTGCCACGCCTGCCTGTCCCGGGAGTAGGGTTTTCATACCAGGTACTGCTGCTGTAATCAACAACTTTAAAGATCAAACGCTTCGGATAAGGCTTTCCTGTTAGTGAATAACGTTCATTTATTAAAATGGAAATCATCTCCTTTTTAGTTTTGCGGCTAATTCGTTCTTTTTTTTTGTGAGTTCAAGCTCCATCTGCAATTGTCCGATCTTACGCTCGGCAGCAATGAGCTTTGAATCATCAGGTTTACGCTTAAACCCGTCAGATCCACTCTCGATAAATTGATCCCGCCAATGATGTATGTCGGCAAGGGTGACTCCGTATTCACGGCTAATTAACTCAGGATCCTCTCCACGTAACAAGGATAAAACTATTTCAACCTTGATTTTTGATGTAATATTCTTTCTCTTTTCCATAGCAGTTGTAAAAATAACTTTTATTTTTTACTGCTCGGTTTATTTGAGGGCTAATATAGAAGAAGAAAATGAACTTAGACAAGCAGAAAAACAGAAAACATATTTTGAACATTTAGACAGAAACCAAAAACAAAAAGAATTGCGAGAGAAGTTCTTAAGTGATTTCTCCAAATTAAGTTTGGTTGACAAGATTATTGCAATTATAACAGACACAAAACCCTTACATTATTATCCGACTGATATAGCAGACATTAATATTGATACTTTGAAATCACTGAGTTCTGAACAGCGAACTGGACTTTATAAAATAATAAAAAAGTATAGAATGACTGAGTGGCATGTCACGAAAGAACGAATACAACAACTTGACAGAAAATAGAAATACCACCCCTAATCGAGTGGACTGCCCTGCCGGTAGTTAACCGACAGGGAGAGCCCCTCACCACAAGACACTCGCAACCACAGGCACCGCATGACACCTGCACTGTGGATGCCAACCGATGAATCGAAAAGTCTTCGGATATCTTCCTTTCTTTGACTTACACACTGAACAGTTGAAGAAACGATTTGATCGGATGATTTCAATTCCGGAAATAATCAATACAACTGGTGAAAATCATTTAACTTTGTACTTCACTTAAAACAATTGCAAATGCACAGGCCAATCATAGTCCAACAAATTCAATCAGCTTTACACGAGTTGATTCCTGATGGGAAAGTAATACTTTTTGGCAGTGAAGCTCGTGGTGATGCCAGACCTGATAGTGATATTGATTTGTTGATTCTCATAGAAGGAGAAACTGTTCCTGTTGAGCAAGAAAAAGAGATTATTGGAGTTCTAAGTGACTTAACCGTCCAAACAGGAATTATAATTAGCTCGATAATTCTACCTCGTCATAAGTGGGAAAACAGGGATATCAAATCTCCTTTCTATTTCACTGTAATGAATGAGGGGATTGAATTGTAGGCAATCCCAACGTAATAACTTTTTAGATGGTTATTGTCTGATTCTAATACTCAACGATAACAACACAAAGAACCTTGAAATTTATTTTATATTTCTTTGTCGTTTTTAAATATTTGTTTTATATTTGTGCTTATAATTTAGTTTTCGACAACACATAATCCTAACAAAACAATTTAATAGCAAATTAGTATGAAAAATTCATTCAAAGCAATCTTAACAGTAATAATTGTTTCCTCTTTTATCGGATGTAGCTCAAATTTAAGAACAGCTAATGGAGGTTATAGTGATTTAAGTTTAACACGTGATTCTGAAGGATACACTATCAAAAGAATTCCGGAGATAAGCAGAACGGGAACCGCATTTTGGGGAATTCCTAAAAAACAAATTAAAGAGCAAGATGGAATTATTTTTAGATTTAACGGGATTACTCTCAATCGTTCAAAAAGGTTTTTACCAACTCTAACTCTCATTGGCATGACTGCTGTAGGAGCTGTTGGACTTCCAATTCTTTCATTCAGAGAAGACGAAATCGCACTCTATGCAATTGGTGCTGTTGCATCTTTACCAATTGCTGGAACAATAAATAACATCATCTGGTCAAATTCTGCTTACCAATATGCAGCATATAATATCAACCACAAATTAATTACTGAAAATCCTGAAATTGATGTTTTTCTGAATCCGAAATATGAGATTAAAAGACGCAATAGCTTATGGAAGCAAGAAACTACCATTAAGCTTAATGTTTTGGGTGCTAAAATAATTGAAGATAACATAGTCAACAGTAAAAGTAATCAAAATCATACCTATGTTAAAGAAGAATCAGTCACTCTTGAGCAATCACAAACAGAAGAGGTTACAATAACTCAAAATGTACATGTGAACCAAAACGTGCCAGTTCAACCACCAACGACTATTACAATACCAGAAAGTAAATCTACGACTACAGCCAAATCGACCGAAATCATATCAATTGCAGATGACAAGGGATTTAAAATTGGGGATATTGTAACTTTTAATGAAACTATCGTAAATAGGGGAATCACAATGGATCTGACCATCCGAAATGGTGAGATAATTGCAATTAAAAACAACAAATATACTATTAGCTATGAATTTGATAACAGAAAGAAAAAAACCACAAAAGCATATTCTGAAATAACAAAGACTGCCCAATAAACTTGTTGTTTCAAATGTGTATAAGTTGTAGTAAAATTGATTGTGTTTGCTCCTACAAACAGTCAAGTCAGTAAGAAACTCGCAACCATCGGCAACGCATGACACCTGCACTGCGGATGCCAGCCGATGAAACGGAACGACTTTGGATATTTCCCTTTCTTTGACTCACACACCGGACAGTTAAAGAAACGATTCGACCTAATAATTTCAATTCCGGTAACAAAGTCCAACTGCTGGTACTTTTCATAATCAGCAACACGGTATGCCATGTTAATCTCCGTTCTGGTGAGGCGCATGGCATTCTTGTATGAGCTACGATAGACACCGGGGCCGGGATGATACTTCTGGGCGTTTTTGGAAAGGTGTAGTATTCCATGCTTGTCTTTTACTCTCCGGAAAAGCTTATCCGGATTTTGAAGATACTGGCGCAAGTCCCGACTAAGCTGTGCGGCAGATCGTCCTTCACCTAAAGCGATGTCAATTCCCAGTTCCAATTCTCCTTTGAATTGCCGTGAGTAGTTCCACACACGGTCGGAAAGTCCCAGCCCGTTAATTTTCCGTTCCTGAAAAGCCTTCAAAGCTTCCAGATTTCGGCTTTTAAAGCGTGAAAGCTGTTCTGATGATAGTTTGGTTGCCTGAGACATAAATTCGACAATTTGGTCGTTTTTAAAGCTCGAAGCAAGCCATTCCTGCCGGGACATCTCACGGATATGAGAATACATCTGAGCGTTGAGTAGATTGATGATGGAATCCACCTTTCGCTGAGCTTTGGGAAAGTTTTCAAAAGCAAAAGGAACGGCAGGACTGGCAACAATTCCTTCCACTATCGTAGCTGCTTCATTGATGGCTGACAAGTAGAGTTTTTGCAGTTGCAGAATGTACTGCTCGATGCGTTGGTAGTGTTGGCGGTCGTAGCTAATGCCAATCTCCTTAACGGTGTATTGTGTTTTGTTCATACAGGTTCAATCCATTTGTCGTTAATAGTATCTCCTACCTTGATACGGCCTTGCGCCCAAAGATTATTGAGCGCTTGCCGTACCTTGTCGTAAACCTCCCTTTTAGTTGCGTATGTAGGGAATTTTCGAGCCGATTGTTTCTCCTGAACAATCTCATTTATAACCTGCATCAATGCTTCTTCCATCATACGGATATGGGGAAAGATTGAATAGTGTTGAGTTCTTTTTCTTCCTGTTGAATCTGTCGGAGTTCTGCTTCTGCATCAGCAACAAATCCGGCCATCTTGACCCCTGTTTTTTGCGACATAACAGCTTTATTTCCGGTTGCTGTCATTATCACTTCCAGCTTATCGGATTCATCATCCATCATGAAGGGAGTTATCATGAATTCAATATCTGTTGCTTTGGCAATTGAAGCCAGTTTGGTGTTGAAGTGACCGATGAAAGCCTTAACAACCGATGTTCTGCGCTGAAGGTATTCATCAAACACCTCCATGTGGTCTTGCACCTTTAAATGAGCATCGAGAAACATCAGTTTAAGAGCCTTTCCGGATATTCCTGTTCCGATGGATTTCACATTCTCAAATGCGATGTTTGGAGTTTGACTTATGGTATAGATTAAGTCCAGTAAAGATGAAATCTCTAACTTCACAGCTTCCGGAGCGTGTGTCCATGATAGATAATTAGCTTCTGATTCCTTTTCTCCAACAAGGATTTTTCCACTTTCTCCCTTCTTTGAGAAACCTTTGATGGTACCCTTGACAAAGATCGTAGGTGAAGCATGATAATCGTTCGTATCAGCAAAATTAGATAAGAGTTTTTCAAGGCGTTCAATCATGCATTGAACATCTTCGTAATCGGCTGTTTCTGTTTGAGCGTAAACGATAGGTATTTTACCGATTGGATTTTCTTTTGGGAAACCTTCAACAAGGGTTGCAGCACCTTCTGTAATGTCGAACTTGTAGATGAAGTTATCCGTATAGGTTTCAAAGTAGCGTTTGTTTCTTCCGGCATTTTTAGTGGTGTATTCCCGGGAGAAAGCCACCATATCTCCGTAATCGTTGAAATAGGGATAGAGTACATCTCCCTTCATAGGGTTAAGTATCGACATCCGGAGTTTAAACCGGGAGCCAATACCATAGCGGGGTTCTTCTCCTTCCTCCAAAGGAACAGGATACCACAGTTCGGCAATCTCAGTACAGGAGAATAGAGCCTTGGCAATCTTTCGGTTTAAGGAGTTGATTTTGACATCGTCCATTATCTCTTGGAATGCTGTAAAAACCAACTTCTGCTGTTCGTTGGCCGTTGCCTGAAGTACATATTCAACCGGATTACCAAAGAGGAAAGATGCCGCCCGTTTTACTATCAACTTTTGAAGGGCAAGGGCAATCCGGGCTACTTTTTCGGTTCTGATTTCACCGTTTTCGTTTTTAATCAACTTGTTGGGTCGCTCAATCTCATCGAAGATAAGATGCTTTTGCGGGTCAATAGCTGATATGTATTTTTCGATGTCGGGAAGTTCCGCTCCACGACCTTTCTTTAGTTCCTGAATGATTTCCTCAGGGGTTGTCATTGTAAAAATTTCATCAACACTCATAATCATCAACTTTAAAATCTTAGTAAAATAATCCGCTTAAATCCTGCACGTTATTATGGTTGTGAGGATAGAAGGTGTTAGCCAGTGCATCAAACTTATCGGGTGAGCGCTTAATCCTCTCCACTAAGCTCTCTTTCTTCTCGATAGCTATGGAACCATTCGATTGAAACACCCATTTGATTTCGGTAGCTTCTTCCAACAGCTCATCATCAGGCGGCAAACATGGATGGTTTTTGTTTTTCGGGTCCAGCCAGTCACGAACACACCAGTACAGATAGGCTTTCATGTTCAGGAAGGTGTATACTCCCGTTACATCGTTCAGTCCCGAAGAACTTTCAGAGAATTTACACGAAACAGCATTTTCAAAACCGAGCTCCAACAAACGGGAATAAACTCCTGCCCCCTCACCTATGGTATCAATAAAAGCCATTACCCGCTTATCTTTCAGATGTCGGGCAATCATACCCGTTACATGCATGTGGTCAGCCTTTCCTCCGGATTGATGGAGTTGAAAGCGTTCAACAAACTTTCCGTAGCGATGACAAAGCACCGAACGATCTCGACCCATTCCAGCCACATCAGCACCGATGATTAGTTTGGAGTGATTGATGGGTGTTTCCTGCATGTAAATCTCCCAGTTCCGGTTGGCAATCTCTATCCATTCGTAAGGGATAAGAACATCTTCTGCAACCTTGGGAAACATCCCTCTCACCTTCACACGAAAAAGGTCGTTGGGTCGGTACAGATTACCTTCCCATACAAAGTCACCCTCTCCCTCGTTGAAATCCTCTTCTGAAATAGGTGTTGTCCATGTCGCCACCTTGTCCTTTACCCATGCATAGTCCACCTGTCCGGGAATCCTGTTTTCTTTGGTAACGACATTCTCAGCATTTAGAGAATCCAGCCGGAATTTAGAGAACCGTTCCGCTTTCATTGCCCTTGCAGCATAACCGGTTGTTACGTTCGGATTGAATACAATCAAAAGCCGTGAATTACCCTGCAAGTTACCTTCAATGGCATTGAAAGTGGTTTCAGTGATACCTGATGCCTCCGTAACCACGAACATCGTATTGGAAGCGTGAAAACCTGACCATGCTTCAGTTGCATCATCTCCTGCCTTGAATCCTGTTAGAAACCATTCCTCGTAACTGGTTCGGATGTCACCTGCGACCAACCGCCCGGGCAAACAACCAGCATTGCGAAATAGTCGCCTGACTTCCGGAACCATTATATTCAGCACCTGCCGACCTGTCGGGGCTGTCATTGCTACCTTTGTGTTTTCTACCAGCCTGCCATCTTTAGAGAATTTTGGAGTAAGGTAAAGAAAGCATAAACTGGCGCAAGCAGCCACAAAGTCCTTTCCTCGTGCCGTTCCACTTGCTACGGCAGTCATCGGATTGTGTTGTACCGATGAAATGATAGCCTGCTGTTCGTGATCAAGCCGGGCTTTCAAAACATCCCTTACAAATCGGTTCCAATCCTCCTGCCAGCTTTTGAATTTAGATATATACTTCTCATTCATCATCCACCTGACTTGCAGCTTTCATTAATTCCTCGAATGGATTAATGGTTAGCTGGTTGTCGATAGTTTCGATGTATCCACGTTTCTTGCCTTTGGTTTTGAGAAAGAAGAAAATACTTGCTTCCTTCTGTTCGTGAATATTTTTCTTTAGCATTGATTCTGCCATGTCGAGTACTTCCTCATCCAGCTCCTCTATCCGTTCCCTGAAGTAGGGGTCGGTCTTCATCCATTCGTAAAAGCAGTTCCTCGATATCTTGGTATGCCTGCATGATGCTGACACGTTACATGCGGACTTATCGTAAGCAGACACGAAGGTTAATTTATTCCTCCGTGTCGCAGCAGTTCCTGAGAACTTGGTTTTTTTATGTGTCATATTATGTCATTCCATTTCACTCGAATAATGTACTTTGAATTGATTGTTCGGGTTTGCTCTTCTCCGGCTGATAGGATTTGTACTTGTAGGACTTGAGCGTTTCAATCTCCGCTTTCTTCTGATTTGAAGCATTTAACCAGTTCTTGTCAGTCCAGCGTTTCCGGCAGGCATCACGGTAATTCAACTCATTGGGCTGTACCTTGTGGTTATTAACCAGACTACCTTCGGTGAAAAAGTCATCGATGGTTTTACCTTTGATTTTGCCCCTTCGTGTGTGAATATCCAAAGCGTAATCCGGAATCGGTTTCATCTTCCTATCAATGAAAAGGTGAGAATCAAAGTAGTAGTTTAACGCCCAGTCGGTATGCCTGCTTTTGGGTGAGTTAACTAAAAAAAGAATAGCCTGCACATAGGGCAATCGCTCCTGCTTCTTCTTGTCTCCCTTGTTGGATGATAGCTTCTCGTACTGCCAGTAAAGAGAATTAATTACAACCGTTGCCATAGGATTAGCCAGCCCGATATCCTCCGTTGAGATGATAAACATCCGTTTCCATGCATAGGGTATAAAACCACTTTCGTACAGCTCCACACCCCAATACATGGCTCCTTCTTCATTGCACCTTCTGATTTCTTTCTGAAAAGCGGAAACAACCTCGAACAGGCCGTAACCGTTTAATGTCGTTACTTGCTCCATATCTTTCTGTAAATTAGGTTTTTATATTTATTCAAACTTACAATTGGATAGGTGATTTTGCAAGCTGTCATCTTCGCAGTTTAACGAAGTATAACGATATTTATCTAAGTAGTAACTGATGTCCACATCAACACCAAACCAGCTCGAGCCGGACTTTTCCTTCACTTCAGGAAAATCCTTTTGAAGCAGGTGGATTGTGTTTAAAGCATCCTGTTTGCGGTCGTAAACCTGACAACCACCCTTGTTGGCATTTTGTACTACCTTTAGGCCGGATAAGCCGTAATTAAGCGTATGAAAGCCTTTCTTCCACATGTAAAGAGAGGTGAGTGTATCGGTAAACTCCCGCATATCGGGATTAATTTCTTCAACAGCATCCAGTCGGATCATAGCAATGCCCTGAAGTGGTTTATTGAGGTGTGTCCATTTGTGGAGATTTTTCTTTGAGTAAAGCCAGTATCGGTACTGAGTGAATCGTATCCCACCGATTGATGGGAATTGTTCCATGGCCTGATAGCAGTCTGAAAGAGTCTGCATAAATGCGTCTAATGGTTCTTCCGTATCAATACGGGCAAAACCATCTACATCATCATCGAGCTGGAAAAGGTATTTGAAACCCTTTTCTTTTGCGTATCTTCTGATGTGGTTGAGTGAGTACATTAACCCTTGCTTTGATTCAGGAAGTGTTTCGACTGCATCACCTAAGTAGTACTTATACAGAAAACGTTCCTTTGGTTCAACAAATACCTTTACATTGGGCAGTTCTTTAGCCCACGACATGGTTTTCTTTGTGATGTATTCCGGACGTGAAAGTGATGGAATACCGATGAATGTTTCTTTTAAAAATGGCTGCATAATCAATAGGGAAATTTAAGTGAACGTTCTCCGATGTTTACATTCTGTTTAAGAGCCGTTGGTTCCTTGTACTGAATAGCTTCTCCGAACTTTTGCCGTAAATAGAGTGAGTTTTTAATCATACTCTCACGGGTGCGATAGTCGTTACATCCTCCTATGGCGGTGAAGTTACCATCAGTTATGAAACTATACCGATTATCAATCAGGCAATATCGGTGCATATAAATTGTCAGGCACGAAATGTAGTGATCTTCGCCTTCAGATAGATTCAGGTCGTATGCCAGTCCGTGTCCCCTGATGAAACCACAGAATGAAGCATTCATGTAACCAGTGTGTATAATGGGTGAAAAAGCATTGTATTCAAGTGGATTCCTGATTTTGGAGAATGAGAAAACCCTCGAATTGATTTGCTTTGAGATATATGCCGTTTGATTGATGATTTCAAGTATGGTGTCCGGGTCATCGATAGTTCCGGAACCTTCTCCGTAGAAGTAGTTCTTTCTTACCGATACCACATCATCATCAATCATAAACACATCCTCACTGGCCCAGTTATCCAAGATCCATTGCCGTGTATGAGTTATCCCACGGATATGCGAAGGAACACCCACAACTTCCGTTTTGGGATTGTGAGCTTTATAGTCTTCCGCTTCTCCTGCAGGAACAACCAGTACCAGTGATGGAATGAGTCGGGTTGTCCGAACATTATTTGCCCTTCCTTTTGATGGGCACACTATCTTAATTGACATTTGTTGCCTCCTCCCAAATTTCCTGAAAACGTTGAACAGTAAGTACGTGAGCTTCTCCAATCTTAGAGTTTTTGTAATCCTTCATTTTCTGAAGTTTAAGTACGTTCCTCAGCCAGTTTAAGTCCATTTCGTTATCACAGAAAATCATGATAGTTGAGTACTTCTCATTGAACTGCTGAACGATCGGCATTTCGGCATTATCGTTGGTGATGGCCTTGAATTTTTCCTCAAACTCACTTTGGATTTTGCCTATCTCCTTGTCAGTAAAACCAACTTCAAAAAGGAATTTTTTATCAAAGAACTCGTTAAGCATCTCGAAGTCAAACTCAGCCTGATTCTTATTCAGACGCAGGTTCAACTCCTTTTCCCCTTGTTCATCAAGCGTTACTTCAATACACGGAGCTTCGGTGTAACCCATAGCCTTAGCGATTTTCAGGCGTTGGTTTCCTCCAACAACCATATTCATCCTGTCGGGATGAATGTTCACCACCAATGGCTGAACAAAGCCAAAAGTTTGAAGTGATTTTTTAATATCCTCCCGTTGCTTAGCCGTTATCTTACGGGGGTTGTATGTAGGTTCGATTAATGAATCGATGTCCTTGTATACAATTTTTAGTTTGTTTTCCATACTACAAAACGAATATAAATATACAAATAAATGCTTATTTAATAAGCACTTTTATTGTAAAAAAACTTGATTTTTCTCTAATGTTTCTAATTTTTTCTTGAACAAATCTATCAATATATCCAGCTCTGCATCAGTTAGTTTACAGGAGTTGAAACGTTTTATTTCAAGCATCTCGACGTTCTTTTCACCCACCTTTTCAATCAACCCAAGTCTGTATCCCTGAATGTTTCCTTCTGTAAACCTGTTGCACTGAATGCACTGAGCATTGACATTCATCTCATCGTATCGTGTTGCCATGTGGCGTCGATTGATGTAATGTCCGGCATCACATTTATTGTAGTAAATAACCCGACCACAGCTTATGCAGAATCCGTAGGCGAAACCGCAGTCCCGACGACGGATGTACTGGCTGAAAATTCTGTCCAATCGTGCTATCTTTCTACCTCTGGGGGTGGTGGGTGATGTCTTTTTTTGTCTATTCCACCACATACGTTAGAAAGGCAATCCATTATCATTATCAAGTGTAGGTTCTACCATAGAAACTCGTCTTGGCTCTCCAAAAGCATCCGAACCCGATTGGGGTTGAGATGGTTCCGACTTAACACTCAGCAGTTCCAGGCAGCTGACATCAAGATTGAGTGCTATTTGAAGTGAATTGCTGGCCTGACTTTCAAATAACCTGGCCGTTAAGCGACCTTCAACATAGACCTTTGTTCCTTTTTTTAGATAGGCTATGAGTGATGAATTTTCACCAACACGTCTCAAACAGGATACCCATTGCGTTTTCTCGTGTTCCACTCCCTGACTGTCTTTGTACTTATCAGTATGAGCTACCGAGAATGAAATGAAACTTGCCGTTCCGAATGTTTTAACGACTGCATCCTGTCCCAAATGACCTATAACTGTCAACTTTAGCATAACTTATTTTTTTAATTTTTGTTTGTATTGTTTCCAATTGAAGATGAATTGACTTCTTGCAGCCAAATCACCTTTGAGTTCCTTTAATCTGCGACAATACTCTATGATTGTCATCTCTGATAAGTTCATGTAATTCAATGCCATCATCACTATTTCTGACTAATCGATTCCGGTGAATTTTCTTTTTTATAAGATTTCTGATTTTCTGACGGGCTTGCTTTCGTTTCATTGCCCTGTAAGTTTCGTAGGTAACAGCATTTACAGCCCAAAGTGCCCGCTTCTGTGCCTGACTCTGAAGTTCCAGTTTCTCATCATACCTTCTAATCTCCCTTTGCCTTTCCGAAAGAAATTGATTTTTGGCAGTCATGATCTTTAATGGGTCAACAGTGCCGTAAAATTCACCGAAAGTACCCAGTTTGAGTTTTACCATAAAAAGAGCAACTTCAGCAATATTCAGAAAGTAGCAATCATAGTAGAATAGCGTTGAAAGCTCTTCTATTTGGTAATCAGACATTTTCTCCTTGACACCCACGTAGTCACAAAGATTATCAAACTGTATCTTTAGCCAGTTAATTGGTGCCATATCCGAATATGCCTTTGCAACCTTAGCCAAAGTAGGATAAGGATATGAATGGCATTGAACGTAGTCCGCTCGTTTGGAGAGGATTACGGTCTGAATCCGGGGATTGAAGCGTTGGGCAAAATCCATATAGGTTTGACCGAACAGTCTTTTAACTTCTGTAATCTCCTGAGATTCGGGCTGCTTCCTCTGCAATACGCTGCTTGCGGGTCTCTTTATTATTTCTCCTACAGTTTTCATTGTTCTTTAGTTGAAAAATTCCGGCCCAGTTGTTGGCCATGGATTGTTTACAGATTTGACTGGCTGTCGATGGATCAGAATCGGAAAGCTCTATAAGTTTTTCAGCAAAAGCCTGTACAGACTTAATCGACTTATAGGTTTCCTTACGGCTTTTCTTGTAGGCAAGCCATTCAGCTATAATAGGTTGGAAGTGTATATCAAATCCGGAGAGATCAAATTCCAGCTGTAAACGCTTTGTTTTTGGTTTATCCATTGCAGAATTATTGTCAACATTTACTGAGTTAATGTCAACATTAACCCTGTTATTGCTGACATTAATCCATTTGATGTTTACATTAAACTGGTTTATGTCAACAATAATAAATCGATGATCAGCTTGAATTGATTTCCTTCGCTCACAGGCTGAAAAGTATCTTTTTTGGATTCCTGAGCTGGTGAGGATTCCATACAGCGTAAATAAATCCCTGTCGAAAATGGAGTATTTAAGACAGTCATCAATCACGTTTTGAATAAGCTCCATATCTACGTTTACATTCTTTTTGAACAGCAACAGCATGTCATCGTTCCAGTCGATATAATACCCAGTCCTGTAAATGAGTTGATACAACTTCACCACTATGGCAAAACCTACCAAACCATGCTTTGCTTCCAGTAGCTCAAACTTTGAGTCCGGATTGACATCCAAAGCAAAATAATCTAATCCTGTTTTATTTGGTCGTGCCATATTCTATGGAATTAAAAGTCAGCAAGATTGAATAGAAATTCATCTTCCGAAACATTATCTTCGACTAGTGAAAAAATCACATCCCTGACTTTGTTGTACAAGTCCTGAAATTCCAGTTCATCCATCTTTTCGAAAGATATACTCACTGATTCTTCCACCCATTCCTTGCGCTTGATAGAATATGTGAGGGTATAGTAACCTGCAGCTATCTGTACGCATTTTCGGAAACCTTCCCTATCGTATTTGAAAAATTTGGTTTGCTCCTCGTTAAGATATTCCCAGCCGATGTTGATAAGAGCAAAGTATTTACGGTGAAAGTCAATGTTTCTGGCCTTTACAATGTCCACACGGTAAACTTCGTCAAACTTCAAGCGTTTCTTTGCGTCATAATCATCATCGTACATAGGAATTAATCCCTGTGGTGTATTTTTTACAAATAGTCTCATGATTTTGATTCATCAAAAAGGATTGATTGATATTGATATTGAAAGCCCGGGCTTTGCAATGGCAACGGGCCTGCCGAACTTTTTGATAACTGTATTCTTCATCAACTCAGGATCGGAATTATCACCTGATAGATGTAATAAGATTATGTTATCGACCTTACTCAAATCCTGATAGGATAATGTCCTGATGGTCGTCTGTAGCTCCATGTGAGACATTAAAACCCGGTCTCTGACTTTAGGATGAATAATATTATTTTCCACATTGAAATTGATAATATCATCAACATAGTTGCACTCTATCATCACGTGATTCAGGTTGCTCATACTATAGTCAAACATGAAACTGTCAGTAACGAATAGCAGGTTTCCAATCTTTGGGTGAGAGATATGGAAAGCATAGCAGGGTACATCGTGATGTGCCTGAATAGGGTAAACATTGAAATTTCCAATCCTGAATTTTTTATCAGCAAGAATTTCAGTTGCTCTAACTAACTCATTCGATTCTATCACATGAGAGTGAGTGAAGATGTCAAATACCCTTTGATAGTCCCTACTATATTTTGCGTGGTCACAATGGCTGTGAGAGATCAGAACTCCGGCCACTTTTGAGATGTTGAAATCAAGAGCTTGCTTAGCTTTCGCTAAGCTCACTCCTGCTTCGATGATAAGTGCTTCATTCTCATCCTGAATCACATACCCGTTACCACGACTACTACTACCTAACACTTTAAGTTTCATATTAGTAGGGAGTTTCTTCTGTTTCAGCTTTAGATTCTGTCGATGGTTTTTCCTCCTCGAAAGGTACATCTTCTACATTTATATGCTTTGGTCGAATTTCTGCAATTGCATTATCCCGTGATTCCTGGACTTCATCAGAATCCATCGAAAAGGCGCTTTGCATTTCAACTGATAGATATCCCCATTTCCCGAGTAAGTTTCGCATGCAGGTTTTAAGTGCCATTTCAGTAAAGTTACCCAACCACCCTACCTTGTCGGTACTTTGAGCGGAATTAGCTAAAATCTTCAGACTTTCGACTGTTACTTCCTTGGAGTTTTTAAGGCCGGGTGAGTATTGTTTGGCGTGTTTTGCCATCTTGTCAACCGACACATAAAGTGTTTTAGAATATCCATTGAGTAGCTCAAAATAGGCGAAATATCCTTCGATCTTATCGGACTTCTTTTCTCCGTCTAATGCGATTTCACCAGTAAGTTTACTAACCCTGCGAAGTTCTCCTTCATATACTACATCTGCGTTCAATGTTCGGTACTGTCCGGTTCGCATCGCCAACTGAATATAGCCCCGATATCCGGGTATGAAAGTAGGCACCGGGACTTTTTGCCAGGATCCGTCGGGCATCCTCACTGGATTGTTATACACTACGATATATGCAAAACCGAGCGCTTTGGTTAGTGGAAGTTTCAGGACTGCTGCTTTTAATGCCTGAGCAACTACTAAATTCGGGTCGCATGATTGTAGAGAAGTATCACCTTTGTAAAGGTCAATGATACTTGCGATAAAACTGTTACTATTGGTGCCAAGAGCATTCTTAAACTGCTCTTGTACGCTCTCACTACTCAATGTTTTTTTCAGAACGTCAACTCTTCTGATGGGAGTTTTTGTTGGGTTATCCATAAATTTCAATTATTAAATTATTGTTTAGCATCGAATAAGCGCTTACCATATAAGCACTTTTTGTTTAAATTTTTTTATGCTGTTTTCAATTCAAACGATTCTGTCTGAACTTGTTGTAGTTTAAAGTATCTCGGGTCAACTACAAGATTGATGATTTGAGTTTCCATTTTGGGAATTTCAGTCACACTTTCACGGTTATCAATCCAAATGGGAGCGCTTACTCCATGCTTGTTGGAAATTGCGTGGATAATATCCAGCCCGGCTGCAATTTGCATTGCGTTGTTTAAGGTTGAAAATGGAACTCCATCAACCATACATTCAAAGATTGGAATAATCTGGCCATCCACCTGAGTTTTGAAAAGCCGGAACTTAACAAACCGGAACATCTGATTGATTTTCTCCTCGTACCGTGTATTCTTTTCAAACTCAAATTTTTTGGCTATGAATTCCTTACGTTCCAAAGAAGCAAGCTCCTGATTTAGGATAGATACACGTTCTTCAAGTTGAGCAATACGAGTTTTAGTGTTGTTGATAACATCTTTCAGTGCAATTTTTGATTTTAGTTCGTCTAGCTCCCTTGTTAGCTGGCGCTTTTCATCTATTAATTGAGAATTATCCACTGTATTCGTGACTGTTGACAGTTGAAATTTAAGACCTTCAATCAGTTTTGAGTTCTCAATGTATTGATTCAACATTTCAAAATCTTTGTTTTTCTGATCTAAAGCAGCTAACTGACTATTTAATGAGTCTAAGCGTGTACCGATAAACAACTCTTGTTTTTCACCGCCATTTAGCTGTTCAAGCTCTTGGGTGATTGACTTCAAACGTTCAACCACGGCCAGTCCTTCAGTTTTATTGGCTTCCAAACGTTGAGTTTTTGAGGTGTTGAATTTAGCGGTCAACTCCTGCTGCTTTGCATCTATATCGGCAGCTTCAAGTAATCGTTCACAGGTTGGGCACTTGAATGCATGCTCATCAAAGATCAATTCTTCAGCCTTAATAGTTTTCCACTTTTCCCGTAATGCCTGAAGTTTAGTTTCATATGCACCCTTGTCAGCTTCAAGAGCAATACGACGATTAGCCACCAGTTCAGCCTGTTTCTTTGCATTGATGATTTTGAACTCTACTTCAGCAATCTGAGAGCGAATTTCCGCTTTTTGCTCATTCAGCTTTGATGAGTGCTGGTAGCGTATTTCCTGCTGTTGTAGTTCAAGTTTGTTGATCTCAGCCTGAATCGACATACGAACCCTGTTTTGATTTTCAGCATTAGCTGCAGCATCATTCAGCGCTTGTTCGATTTCATCAACCAGAGCCTGTTTTAATGAAATCTCCGAAGATATTCTTGCTTCATCAGGCATTTCAGGCATCCCTTCTTTGAGTCCTGCAATCCGTTCGGGCAGCCCTGTTAACTCAGGTTTAATACGTGCTTTTTGCGTATTTATCGACTTTTTGTATTCTTCGATTGAAATTCCAGTCAAATCAGAAAGCAATTTTTTAAAATCATCGTTTTCTTCGGCTATTTCTTCATCCGTAATACTTACCATTGAAAACAAAAGTTTTCGCTGCTCGTCTTGCTTTAGACTGGTGAAAAAAAGCGGATTGGTGATGGTTTTAAAAACAATGTCATCACACAATGTAGATACAAGATTATCATAGCGGGACTTACTGACTTTTACATCATCGATAAAATATTCAGTTGTGTGCCCTTTGGATACCTCTTCGATTTCAGTTTTTGGTTTTACCCAAACTTCCTGATAGCATCGACGTAGTTTGCGCATTGCTCCGTCCACTAAAATAATCGCTTCTACTTCGACATCGGTTCTGGGAATAATTTTCCCGGCTTTGTCGTAAGGTTTGATTTCATAGTCTGCTCTTCCGAGGTGATCCTTTCCAAACAAACACCAAACAAATGAATCAAAGAGTGATGTTTTGCCGGAACCATTCCTTCCGTAAATCCATGTTTCGGGCTCTTCAAAACTAAAAGAAATGTTTTGAAGTCCCCTGAAACGGGTAATGTTAAGCTGTTTCAATTCTAATCTCATGATTTTTTCTTTTTTATAAATCGTCCGTTTTTCCCCTTGGATGGCTTGTACTTGAATAATTCCTCTTTTAGCGCTTCAATTTCGCTGTTAAGTTCATCACACATTGATTTGTATTGTTCATTTTTGATTAACAGCTGATTAAGCCGTTTTTTACTTGTAAAAACTAATCCAAACATATGATTATTGATTTGAAGTTAATATGGAATCTAATTGACTTTTTCGAAACCGGAGAATCCCGCCCACCTTATCGGATTTGAGATATCCGACCTTTCGCCACCTGAATAGCGTTGCTTTGCTGATTTTCAAATACTGGCAGGCTTCATCGGTGTTTAAAAACTCTTCCTTTTCAGGAGCTGTATTTAATTCAATCTTTGGCTGTTGGCTTTCGACTAATTCGATAAACTGACCTACGGTTAATTGCCAGATTGGTGTGTTTGGGTCAAGCATCATTGAATACCTTTAATTGATTAGCACTAAGTTCTACGTTTCTCAATAAATTTTCAAAATCGCCAATCGTAAAGTAGATTTCTCCGAAATTTATCGACTGGACGAAATCGTTCCCTTTGAAAACTTTGATAGTTGTACGTTGCCAATCAGTGACGATTGTAAATTGTTCTAATTTCTGCGTCATCATCCGATTAGTCGTATCATGCACGGTACAAAAATTAAAAACGGTGTCCATTAAAATAAATCGTTGATGTTTATCCCGGTTTCTTCAGACAATACTTTCATGTGTTCACTCATACTGGGTTTACATTTTCCTTTTACCCACATTCTCACGGTTGGTTCCCCTACATTGCATCGGCGGGCTACCTTTCTGATAAAATCGCTTTTTGGAGCACTTCTTTCAGGCAAATTGTAATAGAAGTTTGACAAATTCATAACATAAAAACTTTTTTGATTAATACTTTGTTACTTATATATATTTTAATATATTTGCATTCGCTTTAAATTATATATGCAAACATACTAATATATTTATATATATTCCTATGGATCACTTATATATTTATCCCGATTAAATTTATTTAACAATGGAACTTGATCTTCGCAAACTAAGGGATGAGAATAAACTCAAACAAAGTGAACTCGCCAACATATTGGGTGTTAAGCAACCATACATCTCATCCATAGAACGTGGTCGGTACGAAATTTCAAAAGAAATCCTGGAAAGACTCAAAGAAAGATTTCCTGAAATACAGCATATTAAAACAAATATTAGGGAAAAGGAAGTTATCACTGTAGACGAGTCAGAAGCAAAGAACCTAATGAATATAATAGCCGAACAGTTGCAAAGAATCAAAGAAAAAGATGAACAAATAAGTCGCCTGCTTACACTGATTGAAGATTGCCAACAAAAAATAACACAGTTGCAAAACGACATTCGAGGCAAATAATGCAATTATATATTACAAATACTAACAACTAATATATTGATAATATACTATACTTAGCTTCATGTAAACAGAAACTCAGTTAATGTAATCATAAACGTAGTTAATGTCAACATTAACCGGGTTAATGTACTACAGAAAAGTCCAAAGTAAATATTATATATATACATATATAATTCTCTTATATATAGATTATATATAAAGAAAACATAACTCGATTAATGTATACAATAACCCGATTAATGTAAACAGAAACTCAGTAAATGAAAACACAAACCCAGTTAATGTCAACATTTATCCGGTTAATGTAGGAAAAACTAAAAAACAACTTTTTGTATGAACAACGAACAACTGAAACAACTGCTGGAACTTTACAAAAAAGCAGTAGCCAAAAGATTATCGGCTGATGATTTCGTAAAAGAAATTCAGGCAACCCAAATTCAAATTGACCGGTCATTTGTTCAGGCTGGAAAAGAAGATGCAAACCTGGGTGAGTATTTAGAAGAACTGAATCAACTTCAAAACAGCTACATCAATGAGTAATGCGGAAATTGTAATGCGTTTTTTCAAAGTGATTGACACTCTAAAAGCGAATAAGATTATTAGAGGTGAGAAAACTTTTACAGATCGGTATTCAATCAACAGACGGAATCTGTACCAGCTGCGTCAGAATCCGGAACGAAACATTTTTCAAATGGTATGGCTATCCCATCTGATTAACGACTTTGGAGTTTCTCCTGAATGGCTATTGACAGGAGTAGGTGAAATGTTTGTTCCGGGACATATCCACATCCCGTATAAGAATAAGAAGTAATGGTGAACTTACAAAAGTAAGTTCACCAGTTCTGATTTAATATCATCATCGATATCACGATAGCGGGCGAATGCTTTACTTCCTTCTTTGTGACCAGACATACTTCCAACTAAGTTTGGGTCTTTAACTTGTTTGTATAAATTCCCAATAAAAGTTCTGCGAGCCAAATGTGAAGATGCTACGGTATTCAACGGTGCTTGTTCCTGTTCTCTTGTGAGTGGATTTAAAATCGTTACTATTCTTGTGATTTCAACTTCGGTAAAAATCTCTTTTATTGCTTTATTATATTTTTGTGAAGAAATAAATGGTAGTAGTTTATCTCCTTTATGTTCTGAATATCGTTTAATAATTTCTTTTGCCTGATCGTTGAGAGGTACACGTACAGTTATTGGGTCGCCATTTTTTGTTTTTCGGGCTATATACTCTATAGCTCCGTTGATAACGTTACTCTTTTTTAATGAAAGCAAATCTCCTACTCGGCATCCAGTCAAACATTGAAAAACAAAGATATCACGTTGTATCGCAAGCATTGGCCTATCGACAAAAATATGTGAATAGATTTTATTTCTCTCTGCAATGGTTATGTAATAGGGCGTTCCATAGACAGTATCTTTGATTGTATACTTAGAAAATGGATTGATATTTATTATCTCAGAATCAACACACCAAGTCAAAAAAGCTCTTAACATTTTCAATTTATCAGTAATGGTATTGGGGCCTCTGTCTTCGGGCGATCTTGATTCGGGTACCTTAACGATAATTTCAGAATGCTTTTTCAAGTATTCGGCTTCATTAATCATATACTCTTCAAACTCTGCCAAGAAATATTTATCAATATAATCAAAGTGTAGAACAAATCGCCTATCTATAATTTGCTTGAATAATTCAAACCGCATTAATATCCGTTTCAATACTAAGACAGCTCTTACTCGACCTTCCGAAAGTTTTTTTGCCTGTAGATAATCATCAAAAGCTTTGAAAAAATTATCATTAACTTTTTTGTATTTTTCCGGAAATTTGAACATGTCAATATTTGCCACCAACCATTCTTTGCTAATCAAATCAATGTCGGTTGATTCAAAAGAATTGAAAAGATGCTTTTTGAGATTTTCTAAATCATCATCCAATTTAACCAGCATTTTCCTTTCATCTGTATCAATTTTCGGTATAGTGATAGAGTTTTTCTTCGACCACCTATTAACTGGTACAAAGTAACCTGTTTTTGCACGAAACCTTTTTTCCCTGCTAACGGAAAACCTAATTAGAATTTCTGCCTTACCTAAATCATCAGTGGATTTTGCAATAGTAAATGTAATCGTTGCCATACAAAAATCAATTTTGTGGCAAAATTAGAAAATCCCTCCGTGTCCACCAAATGTCCACCAAATGTGATACTAACTAAAACCACATGATTTCACCTAAACTCTTTTTACACCTTATATATTTGATTGATAGTACTTTACAGTACATTTTCAAATCAGCGAAAATCATTGAAAATCAGCTTTGTGACCCCACTGGGGTCACCAAAGCAAACAAACAGCAAATCAGGCATTTAGAATATATTTCTATTTGCCTGTTTTGCTTTTACAGCTACCCAAAAAAGGCAAATATCATGATAAATATGTATTATTGTTTACAATATGTTTACAAAATATGAATTTTGAACCTTGTATTAGATACTTCGATAATTTAGGATTAGCGAAAGTATATGTGAGAATCACTCACAAAAGAAAAATTGGATATATTAAGACTCGTTTTATTGCAAATCAATCCCAAGTTGATGGAACACGAGTAAAAGATATTAAACTACTTGCAAAGATCATCCCTTTAATTCAGGAGTGGTCTGAAATGCTGAACTCTGTTTCTCTAGATGATGTAAACGAAATGATTGAATATATTACTTTAAGTAAAGAAGTTTCGTTTACTGAATTTTCACACGGGTACATAAGAAATGAATCTAAAAAGGGACGGGACAAATCAATGGCTAATTACCTTACTGCTTTACGCTCGTTTCAGGATTTCTTAAAGAAGGATGAAATTTATTCTCTGACTATAATTTCTTCGTAAGCCCCCGATAAACTACACTAAACTTTGCAACTTTCCGTCCGGAGTTTTACAATCTCCAGCACAAAAACCCATAAATTGTTAGAGTATTATTAGAGTATCGTTGGACTTTGGTTTAAACTCCGG
>Ga0209958_1000868_pt1 | contig 33789 bp, 27 predicted proteins | sample ThiBio_inoc_plan_FD_183942 | JGI IMG/M metagenome (GOLD analysis project Ga0209958, IMG submission 183942) | Wastewater bioreactor microbial communities from Cape Town, South Africa - Thiocy_inoc_plan (SPAdes) | ecosystem: Engineered > Bioremediation > Thiocyanate > Unclassified | place: South...
AACAACAGGTTGCACTGAATTTACAACAACAAGGACATACAGTTGAATTTCCCGATAGCGCAAACCAAGCTGGTTATGATTTGATTGTTGATGGCACACCGATGCAAGTTAAGTGCTCAATGGATGCTGATTATGTATTAAGTCATTTTGATAAGTATCCAGATATTCCAGTGATTGTGAACAGTGAACTTGCAGAGCAGCTAGGTAATCATCCGATGGTGTTAGTGGATACCACTTTAAGCTATGAAGCTGTTCAGGAAACTACTGGTGTAGGACTAGAGCAAGTTTCAGATTTTGCGGATGTAGGAGATATGCTACCAATCCCACTATTAACGATTGGTTTAGCGGCATATCGTAATTATGGTGATTTTAATTCAGGTAAAGTGGATGGCGAGCAATACTTAAAAAATGTTGGCAAAGAAACTGCTGCAATTGCTGGAGGTGCAATGACAGGGTCAATGCTACTCGGCGCATTAGCAGGTCTTGCTACAGGTGGTGTTGGAGTCATTGTTGCGAGTGGTATTGGTGCATATATGGGAGGGGTTGCTGGTTCTACAGGTGCAAATAGTATGAATCGAGAAGCCTTGTGTAATCAGAGAGATATCGTAGTGAAATTACTCATTGAATTCGCAGCGTGGTTCAATGAAAATTTATTGGTTCATCGAACAAATGTGCTATTCAAACAGCTACAAAGTTTTGAAACTCATATGTTGAATAATGCTGATCGTATTATTACTTTTAGTACTTTATTGATCTATCAACATGAAGCTTATATGCGTGCCTATCATCTGAACCAATGGATATTACATAAGTTGCAAAAAGGTAATGAAATGGAAAAGGTTCAAGCTGGTTGGGTGGCTATTGATGAGTCAAGTAATTTTATATCAGTTGATCTACAGCCAAAAATTAATGAAATTAATCGTCAATTAGAGATTTATAGGGAACTTGCCAAACCTGATTCAGCACAGCCTAATCGTACTCATCAGCTTAAACCTGCTTGAGTGTTGGAATAATATTGATAGTTGTATTTGAAATAAAAAATTGGAGAGATTATTTACTAATTGAATTAGTAAATTAAAAGTTATTCCAAATAATTTCAGACACATAATATCCTAATGAGAATCATGAAACTCTTTTGAGTTCTTCATGAAAATATGAAAACAAAGTCTGCCATCGAGCAGGCTTTTTTTATGCACAAAATTTAAGGAGTCGAGCTATGAGCTTGAGCTGTCCCTTTTGCCATTCAACGAATGTGATATTGGTTGAAGCAAGTACACAACAATCAAATACGACCTTAACCAATTTGGTCACACCGACCACATTGGGTGCATTGGGAACCACGGTCGCAAAGTCTTTCAATCTGCCACCGATTGTCGGTGGAATAGCAGGAACGGTACTCGGCAGTGTGTTGAATTCATTTACCGAACAAAGCACACCACCACAGCAGAATTTATGCTTCTGCCACAACTGCTACCAAAAGTTTCCAGCGCACCTTTTGCATTAAAGATCGTTAGTAACCACACAAATTCAAATTTCATTTTCAAATTAAAAGGAATAAAACTATGGCACATCAACTTGAACAAATGGCGTATGTCGGAGAAACCCCTTGGCACGGACTAGGGAATCAACTGACACAAAACCAACCGATTGAAGTCTGGGCACAGCAGGCAGGTATGGATTGGCGGATTGAATCTTCTAATGTCAGTTATATGGCGCAGAATGACCGTGGGCAAAGCATCATCATGCCTTATGAAGAACAACGAGTTTTATATCGCTCTGATACCCATGCTCCACTGTCAGTCGTCAGTCAACGCTTTCAGGAAGTGCAACCGAGAGAGATTTTAGAATTCTATCGTGACCTCACCGAGCAATCAGGTTTTGAACTTGAAACCGCAGGTGTACTCAAAGGTGGCAAGAAATTCTGGGCACTAGCACGTACAGGGCAAACATCCATGTTGAAGGGCAAAGATGTCAGTAATGGCTATATGCTCTTGGCAACAGCATGTGACGGAACCCTTGCCACCACCGCACAATTTACCTCGATCCGAGTAGTGTGCAACAATACTTTAGCGATTGCCTTAAAAGGACAGAACAGCAGTGCAGGTGTGGTCAAAGTTCCACACAGTACTAAATTTGATGCTGATAAGGTCAAACAGCAACTCGGTATTTCAGTACGTGCATGGGATGAACACATGTATGAAATGAAGCAACTGACACAACGTAAAGTGAGTCAGATGGAAGCATCCGCTTACTTTGATGCCGTGTTCAATAACAGCACAATGAACAACGTGGTGGATCAGGAGGACAACATCATCCAGTTCTACCGTGATGTAGCCTTACAAGCCCAAGCCAATGGCAAGGACAAAGCTGAACCAAATGCCAAATCGATGAGTCGAGCTATGGAAATGTTTAATGGTCAAGGACGAGGTGCGGAGCTAAGTTCAGCCAAAGGAACAGCCTATGGATTACTGTGTTCAATCACAGAATTTATAGACCACGAACGTCGTGCCATGAGTACCGATCACCGGCTTGATTCAGCTTGGTTTGGTGCTGGCGCATCGATCAAACAACGAGGATTGGAACAGGCACTTAACATGCTTGCATAGTGCGGAATATACATTTTTCAATCATGGAAAGTTAGACCTAACTAAGCATTTTTAAATGGAATTTCGAATTTTAAAAATTATTAAAACCATAGCTTCGGCTGTGGTTTTTTTATGCCCATTTTTTGTGATCCCCATCATTTTACATAGCAAAATAATCAGGACTTCAATATGAATACCGCAATTTTAAATCCATCCATTCAACAGGCAAGTACTCCATTTATTGCCCCTAAATTATTCACAGCCAAACGCTTGGTCAATACAAAGAATATGACTCAAGCAGAATGGCTTGAAGTCAGACGCCAAGGTATTGGCAGTAGTGATTGTGCCGCAGCGTGTGGACTCAATCCCTATATGTCGATGCTTGAACTATGGATGATTAAGACAGGTCGAGTCAAACAATCCATTGAAGATGAAAGCACAGGTCATGCCCCTTTATATTGGGGCAAACAACTTGAACCTTTGGTCGCTGAATACTACAGCATGCATACCAACAACAAAGTCCGTCGCATCAATGCCGTACTACAACATCCTGATGAGGATAAGCATTTTATGCTGGCTAACTTAGATTACTCGGTGGTAGGTAGTGAGGAAGTACAGATTTTAGAATGCAAAACCGCAGGGGAATATGGAGCAAAGTTATGGCGAGATGGTGTGCCTTTATACGTATTGTGTCAGGTGCAACATCAACTCGCTGTAACAGGCAAAAAGGCAGCGCATATTTGTGTGCTGATCTGTGGTCATGAAACTCGTATCTATAAAGTGGCACGCAGTGAATCAGTCATTCAACATATTGTGAATGCAGAGCGATACTTTTGGGAGTGTGTGGAAAATGACACGCCACCTTCAGTCGATGCCAGTGAATCGGCAGCTAAAGCCATTCAGCAACTCTATCCTCAACATATTCCACTCAGTGTCGAAGATCTCAGTCAAAATGAACAAGCCAATCAGTTGTTTGCTCAACTGATTCAAGAAAAGCATCATATTGAAAAACACCAAAACAGCTTTGATGAAACTAAGCATCAAATTCAGATGTTAATGAAAGATGCTGAACGAGCAACTTTTGCCAATGGTTCAGTGACGTGGAAACGATCTAAAGACTCCATTGCTTTAGATAATAAGGCTGTATTGAAAATGCATCCTGAACTAATCAATGAGTTTCCACAAAACAAGGTGGGGACACGACGTTTTCAAATCTATAGCAATGATGACTGACCCGATCAAAACCATGCATCTATATCGCTAACTATATATGCATGAAATATCCATTCTTCCCAAAAGCGCAAAAAAACCACCCCCGATCTACCGACTCCCGAAGGAGCGGTAGACCAACAATGGCGGTTTTTGCGAAGTCGTAGCTTTTCATATTTCTGTTTACTTACATAGCAAGGGGTAATCAGTAAAATTTTACTTATAGGACAAACAACATGATCAAAGGTTTAGCGATTACACCGCCAATACTCGGCAGAATTAGTATCGGTAAAGTGGTCGAAAAGAATGGTAAACGTCTGCCTGAAAAAGATGATCAATTTACGATTACTAGCCAAATTCAGAATAAGGATGGCTGGGTGAAACACCCACTGGATGAGCAGCTAAGAGCCAAGGCACAAAACCAGAAACTCAGAACCATTCCTGTCCGGATGATTTTTAATGATCCTGAACTCAACTTGCGAGCTGAGTACACTCTATTCGACCGACAAACTGGTCGGCCCATCTGTACTGGTAATGGTGAAACCTGTCAGCGACTTGGACAAAACGGGGTTGAACAGCATCCATGTCCATCACCTGATTTATGCCCCTTGGCCCAAGGTGGACACTGCAAGCCTTATGGGCGGCTTTACGTCAATCTAGATGAGTCGGATGAGTTGGGTACATTCATTTTTAGGACTACAGGTTTCAATAGCATTCGTACCTTAGCTGCACGGCTTCGTTATTACCATGCGGCTTCAGGTGATTTACTTTCATGTTTGCCATTGCAACTGACCTTACGAGGAAAAAGCACAACGCAAAGTTACCGTACCCCAATTTATTACGTGGACTTAACCTTACGTGATGGAATCAATCTACAAGAAGCCATTACTTCAGCCAAACAGATCGATGGACAAAGCAAGACAGCAGGGTTTTATCAGGAGGCTTTAGATCATGTGGCAAGGCTAGGTTATGGTAATGCCAGATTTGAGGTAGGAGGTGAGGAGGGACTGGATATTGTTGAGGAGTTTTATATCAATGAACCAAAACCAGAGCAGGGTCAGCAGCTTAGTGATTTAACTCATGTTCAAGACATTCAGAAAGGGTTGCAGCATTCTGTGCAGGCTCTCAATTGAAATGGACCTAGTTAGAAAAGAGTACTTGTACTCTTTTTTTTGCAGATTTTGGACTGTAGATAAGAAAATACTCACTCCTAGAATTTTTGAGAGATGGATTTACTTTAATAACGCTTTTTAGTATTTTGGTAGCAAATCAGAAGTATGTTCATGACTATGCGTTCAAGTAGGTTTTCTAAGCTTATACTCGCATTTGTCCTGTTTTTGTTTACCATAACAATTACGGGAGTTCATGCGTGGGCGCCTGTTCTACTTGAAAATATTGAACATCAGCATGAGTTGAGTATCATTGTAGAGGATGATGCTTCTAGTCATTGGTCTTTACAGCACTCAGATGATTCTCTAAAAAGTTCTGCTGATCATGATGCAGAAGCACATACGTGGAAGAATTTTGATGAGCCGATCTATCATCATTCAGTAAAGCCAATTTCTTCTGATAGTGATTTCAGCATAGATCCAATCTTTATTCTTAGTTTCGCACTTCCACTAGTTTTATTCTTTTTCCAGCTTTTTGAAAAGCCCGTTTATCGAGTCTTTTTAAAGCGGCGATCCCCTCTAGTATTTAGTAATTCTTATACTTTCTCTAAAGATTTAATCGTCCTACGTAATTGATCTTTCTATACAAAAAATAGTTTTTAATTTTTTTGTATAGGTAAAGTCATGTCTAAAAAATATCAGATATTTCTTACCTGTGGATTTGTAGCAACAGCAGCAAATGTATTCGCAGAAACGAATTATGCAGAACTACAAAAGCAGGTAATCGCAAATGATGCTGTACTCAATAGCTTACAGCAGTCCGAGCAAGCTTATGAAATCAATCAAAAGTTTGCTGGCAGATTAATTAATCCGACTTTCAATATGGAGTTGGATAATCTCGGTAATTCAAAATTGAAAGATTTGGATGGCCCAACAACCTTGCTGGGGCTATCACAAGAGATCCCCCTCAGTAATAAACTTTCCTTGAGAAAACAGATTGCGAGTTTTCAAGGTGATCGTAATCAGTTCGAAATAGCAAAGCGTCAGGCTGAACTCAAAGCAGATTTAAGAATCTGTATGGCGAACTGGTATGTAGCTACTCAGCGTGCTGAAATTTATTCTTCTGAGAGTAAATTGAATGCCAGACAAGCTAACGTTCTTTCCGAACGTCTTAAGTACGGGCGAGTAATTCCTTCCGATGCTCAACTAAGCATAGCACTTTCATCTGAGTCGAAATTGCGCCATCAAAATGAAGTGAAGAAGATTCAGTTCCAGAAAAATCTATGTTCTAAGTTCACTTCCAACCTGCCCAGTAGTGCATTGGAGGTTCCGCTAAGCTTTAATTTCACAGACAAAATAAGTTTGTCTGAGCAAGAAGCAACTTTAAGTTCAAAGCTGAAAAAAGCTCAGTTTGAGTTGGCTCGTAAAGAAGCAATACCAGATATTACTTTGGGAGTAGGGGTTAGAAACTACCAAGAAACCAATGACAAAGTCTTTCAGGTTTCGACATCAATACCCCTCAATATTTTTAGTCGAAATAAAGGCAATATTGCGATCGCTCAAGCAGAGCATACGAAAGCAGAAACACAGTCGGTGCTTGTGAATCGTAATTCTAAAATTGAATTGGAAAACAAGGCTATTGAGGTTTCCAACTTGATTGATGCGATTAAGCAATATGATCAAACGGTTTTGCCCGCAACAAATGAGAGTCTCCGAATTGCTGAAATGGGATACCAAGCAGGGAAAAACTCTTTACTTGAATTCAATAATATTAAGCAAATTTGGTTAGACAAACATCTTGCTCGATTCGATATGTGGTTGGCTTTGCAAACTGAAATTGCAGATGTCGAACGTAACTACATTACTCATTTAGATCAAGAATAAGGGCAAGAATATGAATAAACAAACCAATACATTGATTGCAACTGGTGTCGTTGCCTTACTTATCGTCTTATGTGCAATTGCTTGGTATAAATCGGGCAATAAAACACAAGCGAGCGCACATGGTGAGGTCGCCGAAGAAAAAGTAGCTGTGGCTGGAGATGAGAAAGGGCCTCACGGTGGTCGTTTATATCGAGATGGAGATTTCTCTGCTGAGGTCAAGATATTTGAGGAAGGAGTGGAACCACACCTCCGTGTTTATGGGTATTTGAAAGATAAACTACTTAAACCTGAAGACTTAACAGCAAATATCTACATCAAACGTTTGGATGCCGAGCAAAATATTCAATTTCAACCTGAGAGTGATTACTTAATTGGGAATGAAATTGTTTACGAGCCACATTCCTTTTTAATGATGATAAACGTTGATTATCAAGGGAAAAAGCATACTTGGAAATGGGATACGAAGGAAGGCCGTGTCACCATGTTGGACAGTAGTATTAAGAGCAGTGGATTAGAGCTTTTAAAAGTTGAATCAAAGATGTTTGAAAATGCTTTGGAGTTAAAAGGCGAACTGAAGTTTCCTGATAATTTTGAAAGCTTTATTACGCCTAAAGCCAGTGGGACATTGATCAAAACTTACCGTAATCTAGGTGATAAGGTGAGTCAGGGAGACTTACTTGCTGTAGTTCAAAGCCAAGATGTAATTCGTTTGAATGCCGATCGTAAAGTTGCTTTGGACAGCCTACAGTTTGCTCGTCAAAAAATGGAACAGGAACGAGCGCTATGGCAAAAGCGTGTATCACCTGAAATTGATTATATTTCAGCAAAACGAGACTTTGACGCAGCACAAACTCGTGCAAATGAGTTGAATAACTTAATCAACTCTTATGGTGGTTCTAGTAATGGTACTGTTGAAGTTCGTGCTGCAATGTCTGGAACAATATTAGAAGTCCTTGGTGCTGTTGGATCAAATGTAAGTTCTTCAACACCTATTTTTAAAATCGCAAATACTTCTCAACTTTTAGCAGTTGTTAATGTTCCCGCTGACAGGCTAAATGCTATAAATCCTAACAATAAGGTTAAAGTTAAACCTCAAAGCCCTGTGGATACAGAAGAAGCTTTAGGACGAATTAAATATATCAGTGATGTCATTGATCCAAAGACACGTACAGCACAGGTCTTTATTGAAGTACCAAACCAGTTTAAGTGGCGCTCAGGACAGTTAATCACGGCCCAAATTTTTGAAAATCAAAGTTTGAAGCCGATGGTTGTGCGTGAAGATGCTCTACAGAGCTTCCGTGATTGGGATGTTGTATTCATTCGTGTTGGCAATGATTTTGAAGCTAGGCCTCTGGAGCTTGGTGAAAAGTACAATGGGTATGTGGAAGTTAAATCTGGATTACGCGTAGGACAGGTTTATGCCGCTGGAAATTCATATCTTTTAAAAGCAGAGCTAGGGAAATCTGGCGCTACTCATGACCACTAAGGGGAGTAGCGACTATGTTTGACCAGATTGTTAAGCTCTCGATTAAGAATCGTTGGCTTGTACTTATCGTATTTTTATTTGTTGGTGCATTAGGGGTTTATAACTATTTCAAGTTACCGATTGATGCAGTCCCTGATATTACGAATGTACAAGTCCAGATTAATAGTGAAGCTCAAGGACTCTCTCCAATGGAGATGGAGTCTCAAGTGACCTATCCCATTGAAACTGCTTTGGCAGGTATTCCAAATTTAGACTATACACGCTCCGTATCTCGATATGGTCTATCTCAAGTAACGGCAATTTTCAAAGAAGGGACGGATATTTATTTTGCCCGACAATTAGTCAATGAGAAGCTACAAGGAGTGACACCAAATCTTCCCGTTGGAATTGCAACTTCTATGGGGCCTGTTTCTACAGGACTTGGCGAAATCTTCATGTATACCGTTGAAAATGCCAAGAACAATCCTAATCCACTTTCACCAACGGAATTACGCACCTTACAAGACTGGGTGATTAAACCTCAGCTTCGAAATGTAGAGGGTGTTAATGAAATCAATACCATTGGTGGTTATCTCAAACAATTTGTAGTTCAACCTGATTATGCTTATTTACGTAGCATAGGGCTGGATCAGAAGACAATTTTAGAGGCTATCTCTAAGAACAGCATGAATAAAGGCTCGGGGTATATTGAGAAAAATGGTGAACAGTATTTAATTCGTTCTGATTCTCAAATTAACTCGATTGAGCAAGTCCAGAATATCCCGATTACGACGAGCAATGGTTATATCCTCAGATTGAAAGATGTTGCCAAAATATCTATTGGTCACGAATTACGTACAGGTGCTGCAACTAAAGATGGGCAAGAAATTGTACTGGGTACAGCATTCATGCTTATTGGTGAGAACTCACGAAATGTTGCTCACGCTGTTGATCAAAAGCTACAACAGGTTCAAAAATCATTACCAGAAGGTGTGGAAGCAAAAGCTGTCTATAACCGTACAACTTTGGTTGATGCAACGATACAGACGGTGAAAAAGAATCTTTTAGAAGGTGCGATTCTGGTAATCGTTGTTCTGTTTGTATTTCTTGGTCACTTCCGTGCTGCGCTGATTACCGCTTTGGTCATTCCTTTATCCATGCTGATGACAATCACAGGTATGGTGAACCAGAAAATTAGTGCAAACCTTATGAGTCTTGGGGCACTAGATTTCGGGATTATTGTAGATGGTGCTGTTGTAATTGTTGAGGCCTCCTTAGCAAAGTTGGCAATTAAACAAAAAGAGCTTGGGCGAGTTTTAACAAGGCAAGAACGCTTTACGACTGTGTTTGAGGCGACTAAAGAATCCCGCAAAGCGATTCTCTATGGTCAATTGATCATTATCTTGGTGTATCTACCTGTAATGACTCTGACTGGTGTTGAAGGAAAGATGTTTACACCAATGGCTGCAACAGTGGTTATGGCTTTAGTGGCAGCAATGATTCTTTCAATTACGTTTGTCCCTGCAATGGTGGCATTGGTCACTACTGGTGAAATTAAAGAAGAAGAGTCAAAAATCGTCCATGGCATCAAAAGATTTTATAACCCAATTCTAGATTGGTCTTTAAATCACAGATATTTGCTAATCGCTTTTGTCTCTATTTTCTTTGTTTTTAGTGCAAGTCTTTCGACTCGTTTAGGCTCAGAGTTTATACCTTCCTTGGATGAGGGAGATGTAGCACTACATGCCTTGCGTATCCCTGGTACGTCGTTGACTCAAGCAATTGAAATGCAATACACGTTAGAAAAAGAGATTAAGAAAATTCCAGAAGTTCAGACTATTTTTGCCAAAGTGGGGACTGCTGAAATTGCGACTGATCCTGTTCCACCTAACGTAGCAGATAACTTTGTCATGCTGAAACCTCGTAGTCAGTGGCCTAATCCTGATAAGGAAAAGTCTGCGGTTGTTGCTGAAATTGAACGCGTATCTAAAGGCGTATATGGAAACAATTATGAGTTTACACAGCCGATTCAAATGCGTTTTAACGAACTTATTTCAGGTGTCCGAACAGATGTTGCCGTAAAAATTTATGGTGATGATTTAGAGCAGTTGCTTGAATCAGCAAACGCTGCCGCTAAGATTTTAGAGGGAGTCAAAGGTACTGCTGATCTTAAAGTCGAACAGATGTCTGGTTTACCCATGGTTTCTGTTGAGCTGAAAAAAGACATGATTGCCAACTATGGGCTTGATGCAGAGGATGTACAAAAACAGGTTTCTAGCCTAATCACAGGTGAGACAGTAGGTAAGGTGTTTGAAGGAGATCGAAAGTTCGACATTGTGGTACGTATGGATCAAAACTCGGTAACAGATCTAGAAAAGCTGTATCAGATTCCTGTGAGCTTAGCTGATGGTTCGAGTGTTCTTTTATCAGAATTGATCGAGTTAAAAAACGTTCAAGGACCAAACCAGATTTCTCGCGAAAATGGTAAACGGCGTATCGTCATTACAGCAAATGTTCGTGGAACTGATATTGGTAGTTACATTTCAGAAGCACAATCTAAGCTGAATGCTGATTTTAAATTACCAGATGGTTATTGGCTGACTTGGGGCGGTACGTTTGAGCAAATGGAATCTGCTTCAAATCGTCTTATGGTTGTAGTACCGATTGCTTTAATTCTGATCTTTGCCATGATCTATATGGCTTTAGGTAATGTTAGAAACAGTATCTTGGTATTCACAGGTGTGCCATTTGCACTAACAGGTGGTGTGATTGCTTTAGCACTACGTGATATTCCATTCTCAATTTCTGCGGCTGTGGGTTTCATTGCCTTATCGGGTGTTGCTGTGCTGAATGGTTTGGTTCTTGTTTCAGCCATTCAGCGACTTAGAGTTCAAGGTGAAAGTGTCATTGATGCAGTGAAACATGGTGCAATGGAAAGACTCCGTCCCGTGTTGATTACAGCTTTAGTCGCTTCATTAGGTTTTATTCCGATGGCCTTAAACGTAGGCATTGGCTCTGAAGTTCAGCGCCCAATTGCAACTGTTGTTATTGGTGGGATTATTTCATCAACCTTACTGACTTTGATTATTTTGCCAACCTTATATGTGTGGTTTAACCAAGGTAGGTCAAGAAAATCAAACGAAGCTGCTAAACAGGTTGTTTAGGGGCATCTTTAATGACAAATATATTGCGAGATAAACAAAACAAATTTGTGATGATGTTGCTAGTCTGCATGATCAGTCTCGCTTTATGTTTGCACTTTAAAGAGCATGTAACTGAAAATGAATTTCAGAGACACGTTTCAATTGATGCAATTAACTCTCACCATCATGAGATAAGCCAACAACATTCACATAGTCACCAAGATAATTACTATGAACATTTTGTTGGCTATGACGTACTTAAATCGGCCGCTTTAGCTCATCTCTTAAAAGGGATTTCGATTTTAGATTGGTCAAAAGAATATGTTTATCTGATGGTGAGTCGTATTTTTAAACCGCCCAAAAAGTTAATGGATTTTCAATTCATTTTAAATTTTGGAGTTTGATATACATGCAAATTATTGCTTCACACATTGTGAAATTAAGTGCTTACATAAAGCTATTACTTGCTTTATTCATTACATTGGTAAGCCCTACACTTTTTGCTCATGGAGTAGCGGAAGGTGATAAGGGCTATATTCAAGAAATTTATGGCATTCATGTGATTCCATTCATCTATTTGGGTGCGAAGCATATGGTCACTGGATATGACCATTTACTATTTCTTGTTGGCATTATCTTCTTCTTATACCGAATGAAAGATATCGGCTTGTACGTTAGCCTATTTGCACTTGGGCATTCGATTACGATGCTGGTGGGTGTTTATTACAATATCTCGATAAACACCTACATCATTGATGCAATCATTGGTTTTTCGATTGTTTATAAGGCTCTAGATAACTTGGGGGCTTATCAGCGTTGGTTTGGTTTTCAACCAAACACGAAAATCGCGACTTTAATTTTTGGTCTGATTCATGGTTTTGGACTCGCAGTAAAAATTCAGGAATATGAAGTTCCGAGTGATGGACTGTTGGCAAATTTAATCTCATTCAATATTGGGGTTGAATTAGGCCAGTTTATGGCTCTGTGCATCATCTTGTTATTAATGACGTTTTGGAGAAAGACACCTTATTTCTTTAAAACAGCTTATCAAAGCAATGTCTTCCTCATGTTCCTCGGTTTTTTACTTGTTGGCTATCAACTTACTGGCTTCATTACTCAATAAGGATCTAAATTATGTATAACGCTGAAATTCCAAAAGATATCGAATTACCTTCATCAAAAAAGTTAATTAAATCAACAGCAATTGCTGCCGTAAGTGCCGTTATTGTGCTAGTTACCTGTGTCATGCCTGCGGAGTATGCAATTGATCCGACAGGTATGGGTAAAGTGCTTGGTTTAACGAAAATGGGAGAAATCAAACAATCACTAACTGAAGAGTCAGAAAATGGTATCAATGCTGCACAGGCAGTGAATAGTGTTGAACAAATATCAGTAGAAACTTCGACTCAAACGGCAACTGATAATGCTCAAATGATTATGCCTGCTATTAATAAAGAGAGCATTAGTATTGAGCTTAAACCGGGCCAAGCAACCGAAGTGAAACTGACGATGCCACAAAGTGCAAGTGTCAACTTTGACTGGAAAGCTGTTGGAGGTGGTCTTAATTATGATACCCATGGTGATCCAGTGAACGCTCCTAAAGGGTTCTATCATGGCTATGGAAAAGGAAAGAATGAAACAACTCAGCAGGGTGTCTTAAAGGCAGCTTTTGATGGCAAGCATGGTTGGTTCTGGCGTAACCGTACGGAAAATCCAGTGACTGTAACTCTACTTGTAGAAGGGCAGTTTAGTGAAATGAAGAAAGTCTTTTAAGTTTTGATCAATCTCCTTGGAATAATATTCCAAGGAGATTCAATTGCTAAAGAAGTCAGGTTCTAAAAGGAATCCATAAGATGCTAGAAGTACTAAAAAACACAACATATCGGCATTTGTTTTTGGCCCAAGTAATAGCGCTAATCGGAACGGGGTTAATCACAATCGCCCTAGCTTTACAGGCGTACGATATTGCAAAGGGGGAAGCAGCCCAAGTTCTTGGTATTGCATTGGCAATTAAGATGATTGCTTATATCGGTGTAGCGCCTATAGCATCTGCATTTGCTGAGCGATTACCAAGAAAAAAAGTATTGGTTGGGCTAGATGTTATTCGAGCATTAACAGCATTGTGTCTACCGTTTGTGACACAAATTTGGCAAATTTATATTCTCATTTTTATTTTGCAATCTGCTTCTGCTGCATTTACACCAACATTTCAGGCAATGATTCCAGATGTTTTACCTGAAGAAAAAGACTATACCAATGCGCTATCATTATCACGATTGGCCTATGATTTAGAAAATATTATTAGTCCGATGCTCGCGGCATTTTTATTAACTTTGATGAGTTATCACAACTTATTTTTGGGAACGGTATTAGGTTTTATCGGTTCTGCTTTGTTTGTGGTAAGTGCGAAATTACCAGTTGCCAAAGTACCTGCGTTTAGAGGTGTTTATAGCCGTATTAAGCAGGGAGCTAAAATTTATTTTAATACGCCTAGACTTAAAGCATTGCTTGCTCTCAATTTAGCAATTGCGTCAGCAAGCGCTGTAGTGATTGTAAATAACGTGGTATTGGTTCAATCGACATTTAAGCTAACTGAAAATGCGACTACTTGGGCTTTTGGTTTATTTGGATTTGGTTCAATGCTTTCGGCTTTCATTTTGCCTAAGATATTGGATAAGTTCCCAGATCGATCAGTGATGTTGACGGGAACAACAATTCTTGTAATTGGGCTGTTAAGTGGTTATTTCATTACATCTTATAATGGTTTGCTTGTACTTTGGTTTGTGCTTGGTATTGGATATTCTGTTTCACAAACACCTACAGGCCGTTTGATTCGAAAATCTGCATCGAGTGAGAGTAGGACCTCTCTATTCGCAGCGCAATTTGCGTTTTCACATGCTTGCTGGTTAGTGACTTATCCCTTGGTTGGATGGCTCACTACTAACATAGGAACATTACAAACTTTTATACCGATGGCAGTGATTGCAACGATTTCTTTATTACTTGCAATGCGTTTGTGGCCATCACAGGATGAGGCTCTTTTACCCCACAGTCATGATGATTTACCTCCAGATCATGAGCATTTGCAGCAGCATCGAATCAATGGAGTACACGTCCATGAATATATTATTGATGACTATCATGAAAAGTGGCCTAAATAACTCTTTTTCGACTAATGACTTAGAAAGATTCCGTTTGTTTGTTGTACAATTATAAGCTTATTTTATTGTTCAATAAAAAAAGGGGAACAACATGAAAAAACTAATCTTGGTATGTTTAATGGGGCTTGCGGTAACAAATGCTTTTGCTCATTCAGGTGGTACTGATTCTTCAGGCTGCCACACGAATAGCAAGACAGGGGATCGTCACTGCCATTAATAATAAAAATGAGTAGAACATTTTGTTCTACTCATTTTGAATAACGATCTAATAATAATAAGTACTGTTTCATTTCTTCTTCATCAAAATTTTGATCCCCTTTCAATACATGTTCTCTTAAATGTTGTTCAAGAAGTTGCTGCATTAACCCATTAACAGCACCTTTAATTGCTGCAACTTGTTGTAATACTTCAAGACAAGAGCTTTCAGGTGTTAATAATGACTTTTCAACAGAAGTAACCTGTCCTTGAATCCGCTTGATGCGATTAAGTATTTTTTTATCTTGATGCAAATGAGACATGATTTTTCCTAAAAAAAATATATACTGGGGGGAGTATCTTGGAAAGATAAAATTTATGCAACTTCATAGTAACTTAGATCGTCGTCATTCTCATCAATTCGATGAAGGAAATCCTTTAGCACAAAAGAAAATACTGATTGCGACAATTCTTACAGCAATCATGATGGTACTAGAGATATTGGGGGGATGGATTTTTAATTCGATGGCCTTACTCGCAGATGGCTGGCATATGAGTTCACATATGGTTGCTCTCGGCTTAGCTTATTTCGCATATCGAATGGCCCGACATTATGCTCATGATCAGCGATTTAGTTTTGGTACTTGGAAAATTGAGATTCTAGCAGGGTACAGTAGTGCTATTTTACTTATGGTTGTAGCACTTTTAATGGGTATTCAATCTATCGATCGATTAATGAATCCCGTGAATATTCATTACAATGAGGCAATACCAATTGCAATTGTTGGTTTATTGGTAAACTTGGTTTGTGCATGGTTATTACATGACGGAGGCCACCACCATCACCACGAGCATGATCATCACCATGAACACGACCACCACCACGATCATCATGACTTAAATCAAAAGGCGGCGTTTCTGCATGTAGTAGCTGATGCGGTTACTTCTGTATTGGCAATTGTTGCATTGTTTGCGGGGAAATATTTTGGTTGGAGTTTCTTAGATGCACTATTAGGTGTAGTTGGAGCTATTCTTGTCGCTAAATGGTCATGGGGATTATTAAATGAGACAGGAAAGACACTACTCGATGCAGAAATGTCTCACCCTGTGGTTGATGAAATCAAAGAGGTTATAGAGGAATTTCCTCAAGTTAATATTACTGATTTACATGTTTGGAAAGTTGGTAGAGGCAAGTTTTCTTGCATCTTGGCTTTAGAGAGTACAGGTGTAGATTTAACACCAGATGTAGTGAAACAGGCACTCTCTATCCATGAAGAAATTGTGCATGCAAGTGTTGAAATACATTTTATTTGAATTATTGAATGGTTTTAGTTGGACAAATAAGTCCAACTAAAACATTTTTATATAGTTATAAGTGATTAGCCGCTTATCCCGAAAAAGTGAAGAATAATTCCTATAGCGCAGCAACCAGCTAAAGTAGTCATCATTCCAAGTTTGAAACGGAATAAAGCAAGCATAGCTATGATTGATAACATTAGTGACCATGGGTTAATGCTGGATAAAACTGGAACTTGTAAAACCATTCCATATTTATGAATTACATTAACTTCAGCAAATAATGTATGTAATGCAAACCACACTGATAGATTAAGGATCACTCCAACAACAGCTGCTGTAATTGTCGAAAGTATGGCATTTAAAGCCTTATTATTTCTTAATGCTTCAATATATGGAGCACCAATAAAAATGAATAGAAAAGAGGGTACAAATGTTACCCATTTCGCTAATATACCTCCAAGAGTACCAGCCAAGGCAGGATTCAATGATCCTGGGTCTCGATACGCTGCCATAAAGCCTACAAACTGAACTACACTAATCAGGGGGCCAGGGGTGGTTTCAGCCATACCAAGTCCGATCAGCATTTCACTAGGTTTAAGCCAATGGAAGTTTTCGACGGCTTGCTGTGCAACATAAGATAAAATTGCATAAGCACCACCAAACGTAAGTACGGACATTTTGCTGAAGAATAGAGCGATATGCGTATAAACATTATCTTTGCCCATTAAAGTAATAAAAGCTATAAGTGGGCCGAGCCATAAGACCAAACCAATGAGAGTAATTTTTAGAGCTCTTGTATGGGAAGGTTGTACATGCTCTGGGATCTGCTTAGCAAAAGCAGCATCAATAGCTGCTAATGAAGCATTAGAGCTATTAGCGTCAGAATGAGATGAGGAGGCGTTAAATGCTTTACTTCCACTTTTATTTCCGATGTAACCGATAAGCGCAGCAACTAAAATAATAAATGGAAAAGGCAAAGCAAAGATAAAGATGCCGATAAATGACAAGATAGCGACAATGACCATCACCTTGTTTTTTAAGGCTCGACGACCTACACGCATGACAGCTTCAAGAACTACTGCAAGTACGGCTGCTTTTAATCCAAAGAATAATGCTTGAACAATACTAATCTGACCATAACTTGCATAAATCCAGCTTAGTATTCCTAATGCAAGTAGACCCGGTAAAATAAAGAGAGTACCCGCAACGAGTCCGCCACGTGTTCGGTGTAATAACCAACCTATGTATACAGCCAACTTATGTGCTTCAGGACCAGGAACAAGTGTACAGTAATTTAAGGCATGTAAAAAACGCGTTTCACTAATCCATTGTTTCTCTTCAACTAAAATTTTATGCATTACTGCGATTTGCCCCGCAGGTCCACCAAAGCTAAGCGCAGCTACTTTAAGCCATACCCAAAAAGCTTCACGAAATGAAACACCATGAAGTTCATGTGGGGGAATGCTTTCAGCTAAAGCAGTGGAATCTTCATTTGTATTCATTGCTATTTCACCTAAATTTTTGAAATTTAAAAAGTATTTGATGCGTTTAATCATTCAGTACAGAGCTATTTTTATTAAAGCTAGACAATAGGCCATTAAAGATTGCATTTGATGCGACTAATAATTGGTCATCATCTGTAATGTTTTCATGTATTCCTGCAAAGACGGTTTCTATGCCTGAAGCTTCGGGTGGCTCAATCCCGCCAATATCAAGATAGTGGACAATCTCTGCAATTTTTTTCAAAGCAGGTGTTTCTAAATTAAAACTATGTAAAAGAACTTCGAAGGTAACCCAGTGATTGATATGACTGAAAGCTGCACCATCAAAATCGAATCCTAAAGCTTCTTCTGGACATTCACTTGGTGTTTCTAACCAAATAAATGTAGGAGTTGAATCAATAAAAGTCTTGATTAGCCATGCAGAGGCTAGACGATCAATCCAAGGTCTCTTACGAGTTGCCCATATTTTGTTTTGATAACTATTTTTATCTAGAAGTTGAATATGTGCTTGTATTGCTTGAGGCTCATTCACTTCACCAAGTCGAGCTATTGAAAGCTCTAAAGCAGAAAGTTCATTTAGTACCTGTGCTTGAGTCTCATCGGGGTAATAGTCAATTTCTACGAGTGCATCGATACTTTTTCTTAATTTACGGATTTGCTTGAGCAGCTCTTTCTTTTCATCTTTAGATTGACGATCTCTTAACTCAGAGAGTTGTTTATAGAGGACATCGTATTCTTCTTTTCGACTGAAGAAAGGAGCTAATTCAAGGTTTAAAGGCTGCTCCGCATGGAATACATACGCAGAGCCTTGCTCTGAAATAACGTCACTTGCAATAGGATCAAATTTCTCGCTATGAGAAATGGGAAGTAAATACACACCATCTCTAAGGATTGCGGCTCCACTTGCTTTAAGAGAACGCCATACTCTCATACGTGTAGATGTGTTCTGTGTAGGCAAAGAGGATATGAGTAAAGATATTTTCATGTTGTATACTCAACTTATTTGTTAAATATATAACATTAATTTGGCTTGGATACAAATATGAAGAATCGATTTCTTATATCAAAAGAAATATTAAAGGGCGGAAATGGCTAAAGAAGAATTTTTTAAGTTTTTGATTTTATATAAATTATTTGGTTTTATTGTTTCAATATACATCAATATTTGTGAATTCAGTATTACTCATCACAAAAAAAATTGTTTTAGTTATAATTAAATTATTGATTGTAAAGTGTCTAAATTGTAGGGTGTTCAAAAGTTGACTGAGAATTAGGTTATTTGTAAATCTCAGTCAAAATTTTAATTTTTAGAAGGCGCTTATCGATTTAAGATAACATCAGCTAATTGATGGGCAATTTCCTCAATACTATTTACAGAAGTATTTAAGGCGACTTTATCGGCTAAATTCGGACTATAATCTAAAACGTCATTTTTAGTAATTTTGTGCCAAATCGGTAAAATCATTTTATGGCCATTCATTTCTCGAGCTACTAAGCCATCAAGTTCATAGTTGGTCCAGTCTTTCTTAATAAAGTCAGTTGAAAGAACAACGGTACCGTATTTAGAGTTTCGGAGACCACTATCAATTTTTTGACGTAAACTGTCCCCAACTTTTAACGTGAATTCATCGTACCAAACGTTTACTCCAAGTTGCTGTAATGTCTCTGCAAGCGGTCTGACAAAATCTTCTTTATCTTCTGAAGCGTGTGAAATAAACAAATCATATTCTGGTTCCGTCTCAGGTATTGTATTGTTGTAAGATGATATTGAAACATCAGTAATATATTGGGTAGAAGCTTTAATAGCATCAATTTCACGTTTCAGCTTCTTTTGATGTTCAATTTCGTCTTTCTGCTGTTTTTTAGTCAGGACCTCTAATTTTTTTCTTTCCAGTATTTCTTCTTTTATAAGGTTCTGCTTTTCTTTCAGCAGCTTATTATCAATATCAATCTTTTTCTTTTGTAAGTCTGAAAGTTTTGATTGTATACGAGCGTTTTCTTGTTCTTTCCTACTAATTTCTGATAACTTTGTTTTTAATGTAGAGGGGCTAGTTGTCTTCCCGATAGAATTTTGAATTTGTAAAATTTTAGAAATTATATCAGCTCCCTTTTTCTGCTCTAAGCTCATTCGATGAGTAATATCTGCTAACTCCTTATTTAACCTTGTTATGGTACTGCTTATAGTTTGTATTGACATGTTGGCTCTATGATAAATATAAAGGGTAAGATTATTATTTGGTTAGGCGAAATACAAGGTTTATGTGTTACATCACTCTGTAAGCGTAGAGCAGTGCTCTGCCCAATCTGCCATTAATTCTTTACGTTTATCTAGATAATCTCCACGCAAGTAAGAAGCTTCAACTTTATCTGGTAGTTTGTGCGCTAATACATGTTCACAGACTTCACGCGCATAATTAGTTTTTTCCGCAGACCAGTCACGAAAAGTAGACCGAAAGCCATGTGTGGTAATTATACGATTCTGTTTTGGATCAATATAGCCTAAGCCATTTTTTAGTTCTTGTTCATGCATACGCTTGATTAGTGTAGTCAATGGCATGTCGGAAAGCATTTCACCACTACGTGGGGCGGGGAATATAAAATCTTCTAATTGAATATATTCTCGAATGAACTCTTAATTGAGGTAAAATTACATGAACTGTCTTAGAATGGGTAGTTTAAGATGATTTGTAATTTACAATCATTAGCTTACTAAGCAAGAATAGTGTCAGGTGAATGAAATATAAACAAATGATTGGTTGAAATTTTATTGTAGTAAAAATAACAGTAAAAAACTAAAATTAAATTATTTTTTGTATGTTTATCAGTGGTTTGGTTGTTTAATTTGACTAACACCGCTTCCGCCAAATTCAAAAAGCCCTTGTATCTACAAGGGCTTTTTTCTTATTTATGCTTTTTTTCCACATAAAAATCACATCAATTGGTAATACCAATAGTGACGATAATTCTCACTCTACGTGAAATCGAACAAGTTCAACTATTAAAAAAGCAAGCGCCTAGAATATTGACTTGAGCAATATCGAGCCGAACTAACCCAAGTTTATCTTTATTTCTTAAAGCTAGAATTCCGATTGTAGTTTTAGGAGAGCTTGGACATGTTGTGCTTAGATGACATAGCTTAAAAATTTACGCAAATTTTACGCGGCCATTTTTTTAAGTTTATTAAAATACACTTTGCAATCGTTCTTATGGATAGGTTAATGAGTTTCTTTAATACATCTGATCAAAACAATCATTTTCATAACCTGCTTCTTAATAAAAAAGAGGTACTCATGGGTTATCCCGTAGACGTGCTGGTCGAAAAATATGCCGGTGCATCGGAAGAAATACAGCAGATTATTGTTCAGATTCTTAAAGAGAGAGAGTATTCTTCGCGAGAAATAGAGCATATGCTTAAAGAAAATAAATGACCAAAGTTTTGCCCTATAACAGTTAAAGAAAGCTCATTATGCAAAATACTACAAAAAAAGCAGCATTGCCTGCCACAGCGTTGGCTGCGCTCGGGGTGGTCTTTGGAGATATTGGAACAAGTCCGCTATATGCGTTAAAGGAGTCCTTCCATGCGGCTCATGGTTTGGGGATTCAACCTGAAAATGTATTAGGTATTTTGTCTATTATCTTCTGGTGCTTAATGCTGATCATCAGTATTAAATACATCGCGATCGTCATGCGTGCAGACAATAATGGTGAAGGTGGGATCATGGCTTTATTGGCCTTGAACTTACGTAAAGCGAAATTATCAGAAACAAAAAAAATCTATCTCATTGCAATTGGTTTTATTGGGGCATCTTTATTCTTTGGAGATGGGATTATTACCCCAGCCATATCCGTTCTTTCTGCTGTTGAAGGCTTATCCATTGCCACCAATGTGCTTGACCCTTTCATTGTGCCAATTGCGATTGTGATTGTGACCACGCTGTTTTTGATGCAGAAACATGGCACCGCCTTTGTGGGTAAGTTTTTTGGACCCATAACTTTGGTTTGGTTTTTGTCACTTGGCATTTTAGGTATTGCCAGTGTGATACAGACACCTGTGGTACTGGGGATGGTGAGTCCACATTGGGCAATACAGTTTATCTTTACCCATCCAGTCCAGTCCTTCTTTATCATGGGAGCCGTGGTATTAACGGTCACTGGAGGTGAAGCATTGTATGCAGATATGGGACACTTTGGCCCACGTCCAATTCGTTTTGGATGGTTCAGCGTCGTGTTACCTTGCTTGGTTTTAAACTATGCCGGTCAAGGTGCATTATTACTGCGTAATCCAGCCGCAATTGAAAACCCATTCTATTTATTGGTGCCAAGTTGGGCGTTATACCCGATGATTATCTTGGCGACTATGGCGGCAGTGATTGCTTCACAAGCGGTTATTTCTGGGGTGTTTTCCTTGGCACGCCAAGCAATTCAATTGGGTTATTTACCAAGATTAGGGATTAAACATACTTCTGATTCAGAAGAAGGGCAGATTTATGTGCCTTTTCTAAACTGGCTATTACTGATTGCAATTTTAATTCTAATTTTAATCTTCCAGACCAGTTCAAACCTTGCCAGTGCGTATGGTCTAGCGGTTACATTAACCATGCTCTGCGATACGATTTTGGTTGCAGTCTTTATTTATTATGCTTGGAAATGGAGCTTACCGAAGGTATTTTTACTTATTATTCCATTTTTCATTCTAGAGTCAGTTTTGGTTGCCGCTGCATCTTTAAAAATATTCTCAGGCGGTTGGGTGCCATTATTAATTGGTGCTGTCGCAATGATCATCCTAATGACTTGGAAGCGAGGTCGAGAGCTCACTTTTGCCAAGCTTGAACATGACACATTGTCACTCGATTTATTCATAAGAAGTATTGGCGATAATGTACATCGTGTGCCAGGAGAAGCGGTATTCCTGACCGGTACGCCGAATGTGGTTCCACATGCCATGTTGCATAATATTAAGCACAATAAAGTGTTACATGAACGGAATATTCTGGCGACTGTCGTAATTGAAGATGTCCCTTATGTCCCGCAAGAAGAGCGTATTCATGTTGAAACTTTAGATCAGCAATTCTATCGGATCAAAATTTTCTATGGTTTTAAAGACGAGCCGAATGTCCCTCGGGCATTGGCTCAAGCCTATGAGCAGCTAGAGTTTGAATACGATTTGATGCAGATTAGCTTCTTTATCTCACGTGAACGTATCATGCATAGTGTCGGGGATGGCATGGCCCCTTGGCGGGAGCATTTATTTATTTCAATGCAACGTAATACCAGTCCAGTCAGTGATTTTTATCAAATCCCGACCAACCGCGTGGTGGAGCTGGGTAGTCAGATCGAAATTTAAAAAATGTGTACTAAGCTTCAAATTTAACTATGATTGCTTTAGCAAAATTCAGACAGCCCTTGTGAATACAAGGGCTTTATCTTGCTTGAGCTTTCCAATGATTATGGGGTCCTACATGGCCCTGACTGAATAGCATGATATTCAAGATTAGAAAGTCCAAGAATGATGCTTTCATTTCAGTTTCATTTAAGCAAGCCTTTCTACTCTAAAAGCATAGTAAAGCCGTACAAGCATCGCTACACCTTTTGCCACATCCTCAGATGTGGTTTTTTTATGCCACTTTTTTGCTGTTCTGACTTTTTTATACAGTTTTCTATACATTAAATAATCATTATGAATTTAATAGGATATAACTTTTTATTCACTCTTATATTTAATTTAGTGCTTAATTTTTAAAATTATGACGCCTAAATTACATTTTTGTCATATTAAAAAAATAGATTAAATTTGAGATATACTTTTTAAAGTAAAGTTGTTTATTTTTTCGGGTTTTGTTTTTAATTTTTATTTATTTCTAAAAAAGCTGGGGTGTCTGGTTTTCGGGATTTTAAAATGCTTTGGCTTAAAAATATATCTGGAAGAGATATCTCATTATTATGGTTTAATTTTATATTGGCAATCTGGCTGGGTCTATTTTTGAACTTTTCATTCTTTGTGAAAATTCAAGATCTAACCCCTTATTCAGATATCCAAAGTTTTCTATTTTTGATTGCTTCTATATTGGTCGTGATCTTTACATATAATTTTATATTTCAGATTTTTAACTGGCGTTGGACTGCAAAACCCATTGCGATTTTTCTGATCTTAATTGGCGGATTTGCATCCTATACCGTAACTTCACTTGGTGTATGGATTACTTCTGATCAAATCCAGAATATGATGCAAACCAACTTTACAGAAGCACGAGATCTTTGGTCTTGGTATCTTTTGGCTTGGGTCTTGGGACTGATCATTCTGCCTATTTTTGTTGTTGCTAGGGTTAAAATTAGACATGAAGCTAAACCCTTTATGTTTCAATTTACTCAAAAAATTATAACTGCTGTTGTTTCTTTATCTATTGTCATCGTTATGCTGTTTATTTTCTATGTCGATTTTGCAGCTATTTTCCGTGAAAATCGCAGTTTAAAAGGAATGATTTCGCCACAAAATATGATTAGCTCTTTTGTTTCATATTACAAAAAGAAGGCGCCAAAAAAGAATCAACCCTTCATTAGTTATGGTCAAGATGCCAAGCTTTTTCAACGGGAAAATGCATTACCCAAGTTAATGGTACTTGTGGTGGGTGAAACAGCCAGAGCTGAAAATTTCTCTTTAAATGGATATAACAAACTCACCAATCCTGAAATGGCTCAACAAGACATCTTGAATTTTTCTAAAGTGAGTTCGTGTGGTACGGCAACGGCTGTTTCTGTTCCGTGTATGTTTTCAGGAATGCCTCGTAAATCCTATGATGAGCGCTTAGCCATTCGTAGAGAAGGTTTACTTGATATTGCGCAACGTGCTGGTTATCAGGTCACTTGGATTGAAAATAATTCAGGCTGTAAAGGGGTTTGTGACCGGGTTGAGATGTATAAGATTGCAGAACCGATTCAGAAAAAATGGTGTAAGAGCGGAGAATGTTATGACGAAGTCTTAGTTGATAGTCTGAAATCCTATCTACAATCTATTCCTCAAGGCGATACCCAACCTCGTTTGCTTGTATTGCATCAATTAGGCAGTCATGGCCCAGCATATTACAAGCGCGTCCCACCCCAGTTTAAAGTTTTTAGGCCTACATGTGATACCAATGCCATTCAGGGGTGTAGTCGTGAAGCTTTGCAAAATACCTATGACAATACATTGTTATATACTGATTATATTTTGAGCCAATTGGTTGAAACCTTAAAACAGAATACACAGCATGAAACAGGCTTATGGTATTTGTCTGATCATGGAGAATCCACAGGTGAAAGTGGTATGTATTTACACGGAGCCCCTTATATGATCGCACCACAACAGCAAACACATATTCCGATGATCATGTGGTTTTCAGCACTTTGGAAACAGTCTAATCCAGAGCAGATAAAATGTTTGTCGAATCAAAAAAATGAAGTATTGAGTCAGGATAATTTATTTCCAACCATGTTAAGTTTATTGGATATAAAAACGAAAGTTATCGATGCTGAAACGGATATGCTAGCAACTTGTTCACCTATAGCACGTAAAGTTAATTAAACAGACGGATTTGTTTATTTTTGTGATGTGGCATTTATTTTAATCCTAAGTGTGTGGTAAAAATAAAAACTTCACGATATACATTCCTCCAGTGAAATATTTATATCGTCATCCCATTCACTTTGCGAAGTGTTTGGGATTTTTTTAAATGAGTAATCGTTAAATTGGGGTTGATGGCTGATTAATATATTTATTTTGATGCATATATTAACTCGATTGGAAATGACTGTAAGAGCTATAAATTTAATGAAAAATTTTATTTTAACCAGCGCGGCTGCAATTGTTGCAGTATGTTCTACACAGAGTATGGCCGCTGATTTTGTTGCTGGTAAAGATTATACCGTGGTTCAAAATCCAGTAAAAACCTCCGCACCTGCCAATACAATCGAAGTGAGAGAGTTTTTTTGGTATGGATGTTCTTATTGCTTTAAATTAGAACCACATATGCAGTCTTGGTTAAAGACCATTCCTAAAGATGTTTACTTTCTGCGTACGCCAGCGGCAATGAACCCGATGTGGGAGCAGGGTGCGCGTGCATATTATGTGAGTGAGGCTTTAGGTGTACGTAAACGTACCCATTTACCGTTATTCCATATCAATTTTTCAGGTCAAGAAAGAGTCTTACAAAAAGAGGCTTTTGCTAAGTTTTTTACTCAATATGGTATTTCTGAGGCTAAATTTAATAGCAGTTATGATTCTTTCCCGATTACAGCAAAAATTGCGGAATCAAATCAATTGGCGCAAAAATATCAACTTACGGGCGTTCCAGCTGTTGTGGTCAATGGTAAATATATTGTCCAAGGCGGGGATAATAAAGTTGTTCAAGTTGTTGAATATCTAGTGAATAAAGAGCGTAAGGCTCAGTAATTTTGATGTTTGAACCGATGGCAGACCTTTTAAAGTCTGTGTCGTAAATCAAGCACGTATGAAGGTGTTGTCAGTACGATTGCTACAACACTTCTTCGTTTATAAAATTGTTCAAGATTTAAAATAAAGAGGCCGAGCCAGCGCCGCATCGTTTTGCGGCCTTGTCATGGTTTTATACGACTCATGATCAAACAGACTTCTTTATACTAAAAATTAACTCTCTTTAAAGGTTTCATTTAATGCTTGTTGCACTGCATCTACACGTGATTTACAGGCTTTGTATGCATTCATTGACTCCTCAACAATCTTCATTAAGTTATCAATATCAGGTTCTTCCTGAGCTTCGAGCAGCGCCGCATTTTTTTTGAGCAGGCTATAACCGTCTTTAAAGCTTAATTCTTTTTTACTCATGATCAATGACCTCTTTGATATGACTTACATTGGCATGGATATAACCATCATGCATTTCAACCGCAATGCTTGAGCCTACTTGTTGTACAGAGCGAATCGCTTTGTTTTCACTACGTACAATGGCATAGCCCTTGGCCAAAACGTGCTGTGGATTTTGCAGTAATGTTTCCCGCATCAAGGCTTTGATTTGGGTCGAGGCTGTTTTAATTTGCTGTTTCGCAAAATATTGCAGTGTTGATTTAGCAACTTGAAGGTGTAAATTACTGGCGCTGATTTGATTCTCAGCCTGTGATTTGATAACACTCATCAATCGATCATTTTGACTTTGATAGGCGGTAATTTGATGTTGAGACAGTAGTTTGATGGTTTGTAGATGATTGACAACATCTTGTGAACGTTCTGCAATCAGATTCCGAATTCCTGCAATGACTTTACTGGGTGTATCAAAGGAACGATGTGCGATCTCATCTAAAATGGTTCGATCTTTTTCATGTCCAATACCGACCCAGATCGGGACTTTGCGTTTACACAGCAAGGCAGCCAGATCATAGTCATTTAAATAAGCTAAATCGTTGACCGCACCACCACCACGAATGATCACGATTAGATCTGGCGGTAGGGTATAATCTTTTGCCCACTGGCGTAGCCCTGAGCCTAAAGACTCCATAATACTGTGTGCGGCGGTATTGCCTTGAAAAGTCGCGGTGTGATAAACAAAATGACAAACACCGGCTTGGTGTAATGCATCGGCATCTTTTTTGAAATCACCTAAACCTGCAGCATTTTCTGGGGCAATCACCAGTACATTTTCAATATCAAAAGGTGCAGGCAGTTCTTTATTCAAATGTACCAGACCTTCATTGTTTAATCGCGCTAGAATCTGTTGATAGCGTTTCGCAATATCGCCCAAGGTAAAGCTTGAGTCAATGTCTTCAATATTGACCGAAAAGCCATATTGCGGATCAAAACGAGCCTTGATTTTAATCAGTACATTTAAATCTTTTGAAAGTTCAACCCCACTTTCACGCTCAAATTTAAGCACCATTTTAGCTGCAGTGAATTTCCAAATTGTGGCTTTACAGCTTGCGATGACTTTATCGGTATCTTGTACCTTTTCAGCCAGCTCAAGATAGTAATGCCCACCTTTAATATTTAAATTCCGAATCTCCGCTTTGACCCAGACAGGCTCATCAAAAGACAGGCGAATGACTTCCTGTACTGCTGAGAGATAATCGCTAAGAGAGAATTGAGGTTCGGACATTGGATTGAGTGATAAAGGGGACAGCACTATAGTAGCAAATTGAGTCAGCTGATAACAAATCAGGCCTAAAATGTTGAAACTTATGCTTCAGATCGGCAGATAACGCATCTACAGCGTATTCGTGTTGAATCCTGTAGATGCGAATGAGTGGTCATGCTTTAAAGTGATTTATTCCATTTCAAGACTTTAAATAATCCGAACATAAACATGATCCAGACGGGAATTAGAATCACAGACTCTTTAAAGCCTTGGGTCCACATGATGTACAGAATCATGGCAATAAAGGCGAGAACCAGATAGTTGCTAAGTGGAGAAAACAAGGCTGGAAATTTTACAGTTTTGCCTTCTAATCGAATAGCCTGTTTAAATTTTAAATGGGTAAAGCTAATAATCGCCCAGTTTAGAACCAAGGCAGCAACTGCCATATACATCAAGTGACTTAAGGCTTGTTCTGGTACAAAATAGTTCAGTAAGACACAACCAAAAATCAAGATAGAAGAAAAAATCACTGCTGGCATTGGTACGCCTTGCTTGCTGACTTTGGCAAAAATCTTAGGCGCATTGCCTTGTACTGCAAGCCCAAACAGCATACGACTATTGGCATACATGCCGCTGTTATAAACCGAGAGTGCCGCGGTCAAAATAATAAAATTAAGCAAATGCGCGGCCCAATCAATGCCCAATTGGCTGAAAATCATCACGAAAGGGCTCTTGTCCAAACCACCCAGATCAAGTTGATTCCAAGGAATCAATGACATGATGATCGCCAGCGACGCTACATAAAAAATCAAGATTCGGAAAATCACCTGATTGATGGCTTGAGGAATACTTTTCTCAGGATTTTCTGCTTCAGCCGCAGTCATACCGATCAATTCAATGCCACCAAAGGCAAACATTAGAAAGGCCAACATATAAAACAAGCCTGAGAAGCCATGCGGAAAAAATCCGCCGTGTTGCCATAAATTGGTGAAACTTGCAGTCGAATCAGCTCCAGCGGTCAGTAATAGGTATAAACCAAACAGGACCATTGAAATGACAGCAACAACTTTGATAATGGCCAACCAGAATTCAGATTCGCCATAAAATTTCACATTGCCCAGATTTAAGCAGGTGACGACAATGAAGAAGAACAAAGTCGAGATCCACGCAGGTATATGTGGCCACCAATAGTGGATATATTTGGCAATCGCTGTCAGCTCAGTCATTGCCACTAAAATATAAACCACCCAGTAATTCCAACCTGATAAGAAGCCAGCAAAGTTTCCCCAATATTTTTGTGAGAAATAACTAAAAGAACCTGCTACTGGTTCTTCAACAATCATTTCACCCATTTGTCGCATGATCAGAAATGCGATCAAACCGACAATAGCATAGCCTAGGATAATTGAAGGGCCTGCGGACTGGATTGCCTGAGCTGAGCCTAAAAACAGACCTGTACCCACAGCACCACCCATCGCAATTAATTGAATATGACGGTTTTTTAGCCCACGTTTTAATTGGGGAGAGGAATTACTCAAAATACGCTGCGCTGAACAAAAAAGAAGTGATTGTAATGGATCGTGAGGGGATCGACTAGTTTAGATAGGAGAATGCAACTGTAATTTTATAGACCTATTTAGATGAGGGTATTTCTACATTAAATTTTGATCAGTTTTATTAGAGCACTCATCTTCTCGTATTGAAAAACATAGCCAAGGTAAATTATTTTACCAATAAATAGGGTGACTTGGTTATCTATTCATAAAAAAAACTTAAATTAGTTGTTATTTTTGTTGAAAACAAAGTTAATTTTCGTACAATACAGTCTTGTCTGTATTGTGTATAAAAAATGTAGAAAATGTATATAAAATATTTAATTATTCCCCTGATCATATATTCAGGCTTTATCCATGCCGAAGATCAGGTGAACCAACAGCAGACTAGAGATTATCTTTCGCAGAAACAACAGATTGATCAACTCACTCAGTCTGTTGCGCCGTTTATTCAGTTACAACAAACAAAGCTTGATTCAAGCTATCCTTGGTTACACAAAGAATCCATTTGTTTTGGCATCACGACTTTAGACGTTGATGTTCCAAGCTCACATCCCAGTATAAAAACCGCAGATTTTAATCGCATCTTTAAAGAGCTCAAATATTCAGACAATAAAGTTCTAGGTCGTTGTATTGGTGAAAAAGGGCTTTCGGGCCTCGTGAATTACATCAATGAGCGACTGGTTCAATTGGGTTATGTGTCGACTCAAGTTATGGTACCTGAACAGGATCTTGCGACAGGACATTTACGTTTAACTTTAATCCCTGGATTGATTGGGGAAATCCGACTTAAAAATAGTAAAAACCAAACTTTGAATTACCGTTTGCCTATGCACGCAGGCGATATCCTCAATATTCGTCAACTGGAACAAATTCTAGAAACCTTTGCCCGTTTACAAGGGATGCAGACCAGTTTCGATATCTTACCCAGCCAAAAAAGTGTTGAAAATGCAGGTTATAGCGATGTCGAGATTGTATGGGAGATTCGGGAACGAAACTTTATCACTGTTGGATTGAATGATGCAGGCAGTAAAAGCTCTGGAAAATACCAAGGCTATGCCAGCTATGCTCTAGAAAACCCGCTTAATTTTGCGGATAGCCTATTTGTTTACTATACCCAGTCACTCAATGACTGGAACGCAGACCATACTGATTTTAATAACGTCTTTATTTCCTATGAAGTCCCGTATCAAAACTGGCTGTTTAATATCAATGCCAGTCAATATACCAATACACAAGAGTTGGAAGGCTTTGATCAGTGGTTCGATTATAAAACCATTAACAAAGATTTTAACCTACAAGCACAGCGCGAACTTAGCCGCAGTAAATCCTACCGCCTTTCAGGCTATGCGCAACTGTACCGAAAATCGGCATCTAGTTTTATTGAAGATGTCGAAATTGAAGTGCAGCGTAAACGCACAGCAGGTTGGGAGCTAGGCAGCAAATACCAGTTACGGCTCGGGCAGCAAACCATCAATGCTCAATTCAGCTACCGCAAGGGTACAGGCATCTTGGGGGCCAGCCAAACTGCTGAAGATATTACTGGTGAGGGCGATTCTCGCGCTGGAATTTGGAATGCTGCTTTTCAATATGCAGTGCCATGGCAGACCGCTAACAATAACTTTATGTATCAGCTGAACTGGCAAGGACAGTGGAGTCCGCAGAAAGTGGTTAGTCAGGAAACTTTCAATATTGGTGGACGCTACAGCATTCGCGGCTATCGGCCTGAGCAAAGCATCGTGGGTAGTAATGGGCATTATTTACAACAGACTATGCATTGGCTCAACCCCATTCCGAATTTCTCACTCTACGCAGGGCTGGATCAAGGGCTGGTGACAGGAGAAGGCACTCAATATTACTCCGACCGTTATCTATTAGGCAGCGTGGTGGGTTTAAGAACGCAATTCAAACATATCAATGGCGAGTTTTTCGTAGGTCGGGGACTGGTTGCACCACAACATATCCAGAAAGACCTCATCACTGGTTTTAATCTCTCATTTAACTATTAAGTAAATCTATTCATAGAAATATAGGTATAAAGATGAATAAGCAATTTTACCGCACTAAATTTAACGCCAAACTTGGGACGTATGTCGCAGTATCTGAATTGGCAAAATCCCATCAGAGCGATACTTCTCCACGCATTAAAGCTTCAATTCAAAGTAATAATGCTGTGACAGAGACAAGCATTGCTGCAACTGGGCAAAGAACCTTAAAACAATTGGTACTGGCGCTTTCAGCCTTGATGGCGATTAGTCCGATTTATGCCAATGTCGTCGTCAATAATAATGCAGCTGCAGCGCATAAAGCGACCGTGCTCAAGGAAGGTAATGCAGCCAATGTCTGGATTACAGCACCCTCAGCATCAGGGGTATCACGTAATAGCTATACTCAGTTTGATGTGAATCAAAATGGTGTGATCCTGAATAACTCCCGTGGTGCGGCAACCAGCCAGATTACCAAAACATCCATTGCAGCGAACCCGAATTTAGCCAAAGGCGCTGCGACCACGATTGTCAATGAAGTGGTTTCAAGCAATCCTAGTTTATTACAGGGTAATCTTGAAGTATTAGGATCAAGAGCAAACGTGGTGATTGCCAACCCTACCGGTATTACTGTAAATGGAGGTGGATTTATCAATGCCAATCAAGTCACGCTATCAACCGGTGTGCTTGGGTATAACAGTGATGGTTCGATCAAACAGCATACGGTAAAACAAGGTGCAATCACGATTAATCCTGATGCAAATAACCGAGGTTTAGGCGGCAATGCCAATAATCCCGTTGCATTAGAGTTATTGGGTCGCTCAATTGCGATTAATGCCCCCGTGAATGCCACAACCATTACGGCTGTTACAGGGGCAAATACCATTGCTGCTGATACGGGAGCATTTACTGCAACGACAGGAACAGGCACTGTACCAACCGTTGCGATTGATGTCGCACAGTTGGGCGGGCTGTATGCTAATAGTATTTATCTGCACGCCAATGAAGCGGGGATTGGGGTCAATAATGCAGGGATGATTAAAGCCAAAAATAATTTAGTTCTTAACAGCAATGGCAAAATCACCAATACAGCAACAGGATTAATTCAAACCACAGATGCCACTAACGGCTTGATGTCTGTTCAGAGCAATCGAGCGGATGGACATGGTGACATTGTCAATCAGGGTAAAATCCAAAGTTCAAATGCCTTATTTGTCGATGCTGGACGTCACCTATATTTACAACAAGATAGTTATACAGGTGTCACCAATACGACTTCAAAGAACATTGTGTCTTTAAATGCCAAAGGTACGCTCGTAGGAACAGGTGCTGTAATCAAACAACATGGTGATGGTCAAGATGTTTACATCAATGCAGGCGGTGATATTAGTCTAACGGGTAAACAAGCGAGTGGGATTCAGAACAATATTGGCAGTAATGGTGGGGTTTATCTGAGTGCCGGTCGAAAGATTAAAGTAAATGATGGATTGATTACTAGTCGTAATGATCTTGCAATCAGTTCAACAAATCAATTAGATCTGAAAGATTCAAATTTATACAGTAGAGATACTGGGATTTATATCAATAGTGTTGGAACCGATATTGCCAACGCTGCCATCAATGTCACTAATGCCGTGCTTGATGCAAAAACAAAATTAGCGATTCAATCTTCAGGTTTATTAAACCTCACAGATTTAAGCTTGCCAATTGCATCGGGACAAAGCAGCACCCGTGTACAAGATGTATTGTTTACAGCTCAACAGAATTTAAATCTAACCCAAACGAAACAGATGTTACAGCCGATTAAAGGAAAATTGGGCATTGCAGCAGGTGGAGATATTTCTTTGGCAACAGGGCTTACTGGCGCGAATGTTGAGGTAAAAGGTTTACGTGGGATCGATATTGAAGGGACTAATATTAAAACCAAGAATATTAAGCTATCTACAGCTGGAAACTTAAATATTGCAGCTCAAAAGGATGTTAATTTGCAAGATAATACCAGTCTATGGGCATCATCAGGCAATATTAATGTCTCTGCTTTAGGGGGTAGCTTAACCACAACTAGTCTGACTGCATTGGCCAATAAAGGCAAAGTCTCATTACTTGCGGATAAAGATGTACGTTTAAATATTTCAAGAACGAATAGTGCGGTAGAGGGAACCACTGCACTGGATCAGACCAATCAAAAATCAAAAATCACAGCAGGCCAAGATATTAATATTGGCTCAACCAACCAAGGGGCACTTTATCTCTATGCAGGAGATATTCAGTCTACGGCTGGGAATATTAACCTGATCGCCGATAAAAATATTAATTTATACCGTGCTGGTGATGTGAAGCAGGTTAAGAATGCCGATGGAACTTTTACCCCAAAAACCACCTATTTATGGTCAAATTTAAAAGCAAAGGATATTTCAGTTAAGTCCGCGACTGGCAATGTAGGTCTTCTATGGATGAATGCCAATGCCACAAATGATCTTGTGGTGGATGCAAAGGGTTTTAATCGCATTTATGGCGGTGAATTAAAAAGTGGTCGGAATATCGAGTTGCATGGTGGGGACAATGTCAGACTTTGGGCCGTGAACAGTAATTCAGGTGCACATACTGCGGTTAGTTCAGATAA
>Ga0209958_1000870_pt1 | contig 33584 bp, 30 predicted proteins | sample ThiBio_inoc_plan_FD_183942 | JGI IMG/M metagenome (GOLD analysis project Ga0209958, IMG submission 183942) | Wastewater bioreactor microbial communities from Cape Town, South Africa - Thiocy_inoc_plan (SPAdes) | ecosystem: Engineered > Bioremediation > Thiocyanate > Unclassified | place: South...
GCTGTATGTTGTTAACGTTCCCGCAAAAAGATCGCTCTTTTTGCAAACCCCGCTGCGATCAGCAGAGCCTCGTATTATGACAGGTTTTTTTATTTCCCGTCAAGACTGAAGGTCTTTCGCGCTTCAGCCCCTTGCTTTTCTTCACCTCTCAGCACCCTGAAGTACCGAGCAGCGAAGCCTTGCATTGTACATCGAAAAATCGATGGGAGGCAAGGGATTGAAGATTTTTCTTCTACGCCCTCGCAAATGTCTGCGCTGCGTCCTGTGTTTCAAGCCTCCGACCGCTCCGCGCCCAGCTCTGCCTCCAGGGCATCAATGAACAAGGCGGCCACGTCGCAGCCGGTCTGCTGCTGAATTTCCTGGAAGCAGGTCGGGCTGGTCACATTGATCTCCGTGACGCAATCGCCGATCACATCCACCCCCACCAGCAGCAGGCCACGGGCATGCAGGATGGGGCCCAGTGCTTCGGCGATTTCGCGGTCGCGCGCCGACAGCGGCTGCGCAACGCCTTTGCCGCCCGCAGCCAGATTGCCGCGGACCTCGTCGCCTTGCGGGATGCGCGCCAGAGAGAAGGGCACCGGCTTGCCGCCGATGATGAGCACGCGCTTGTCCCCCTGGGCAATCTCCGGCAGGAATTTCTGCACCATCAGGCTTTGTGCGCCGCCGCGGTTGAGGGTCTCGGTGATGCTGCCCAGATTGAGCCCATCGGGGCCCACGCGGAAAATGCCCATGCCACCCATGCCGTCGAGCGGCTTGAGAATGATGTCGCCGTGCTCGGCGTGGAAACGCCGGATGTCGCGCGCATCGCGCGTGACCAGCGTAGGGCCGATGAACTGCGCAAACTCCATGATGGCGAGCTTCTCCGGGTGGTCGCGCAGGGCCCGCGGACGGTTGAAGACACGCGCGCCCTCGCGTTCGGCCTGCTCCAGCAGGTGGGTGGCGTAGAAGTACTCGCTGTCAAACGGGGGGTCCTTACGCATGAGCACGGCGGAAAAACCGGCCAGCGCCTCGGCGCGCTCCTGCCGCACCCGGTACCAATCCTGCGCCTCCCCGGTCAGTTCGATATCGCGCACATGGGCGCGCACGGGCGCGCCGCGCTCCCACATCACGTCCTGCGGCAGGCAGACACTGATGGCGTGGCCGCGACGCTGGGCCTCGCGCATCATCGCGAATGTGGTGTCCTTGTAGGTCTTGAAGGATTCAAGGGGATCGGCAATGAACAGCAGTTGCATGGTGGACATCCTGAAAGAAGACTGCGGGCGTGGAACGGCCGGGCCTCAGCGAGCGCGCGCCGCGGGGCGGCGCGCAAACTCCTGCACCAGCAGGGCCGCGCTGCCTGCGACCACGCCCCAGAACGCGGAGCCTACGCCGGCAATGACCACGCCGCTGAGTGTGACCAGAAAGGTGATCAGCGCGGCCTCGCGGTGGGGCTCTTCACGCAGCGCCGCATGCAGTCCGCTGCCAATGGTGCTGAGCAGGGCCAGGCCGGCGATGGCGACCACCAGCTCTCGGGGAAACGCAGTCAGCAGGCCCGTGACCACGGCGCCGAAAATGCCGATGACGACATACAAGGCGCCACACGAAACGGCGGCCGTGTAACGGCGGTGCGGGTCCTCGTGCGCCTCCGGCCCCATGCAGATGGCTGCGGTGATGGCGCTGAAGTTGAGCGCAAATGCGCCAAAGGGCGCCAGCGCCAGGGTTGCCAGGCCGGTCACGGTGATGAGGCGCGACACCGGCATCTGGTAACCCGTGGCACGCATCACGGCGACGCCCGGCAGGTTTTGCGAGGCCATGGTGACGACGAACAGCGGCAGCGCCAGGCTCACGGCCGCGCTCCACGTGAACTGCGGCGCCGTGAACTGCGGCAGAGCGAACTCGAAGGCCACGGCCGACCAGGCCATCTGACCGCGCGCCGCAGCGTAGGCCACGGCGGCGGCGAGCGTGAGCACCACGGCATAGCGCGGCGCCAGCCTGCGCGCCACCAGATAGGTGCCCAGCATGAGCAGCACCAGGGGCAACGCCGTCTGCGCCGCCGCGAACGCCTCGATGCCGAAGCGCGCCAGCACCCCGGCCAGCAAGGCGGACGCGATCTCCATGGGAATGCGGTTCATCACCCGCTCGAACCAGCCCGTGGCCCCGGCCAGGGTGATGAGCGCAGCGCACACCAGGAAGGCGCCCACCGCTTCGGCCATGCTGAACCCCCCGGCCAGACCGGCCGTGGCCAGCACTGCCGCGCCGGGGGTGGACCACGCCACCATCACCGGCTTGCGCAGCCACAGCGAGGGAATGGCCGAACACAGCCCCATGCCCAGGCCCAGGGCCCACATCCAGGAGGTGATCTGCTCCGGGGTCGCCTGGAAGGCCTGCGCGGCCTGGAACACGATGGCCACCGAGCTGGTGAAGCCCACCAATACAGCCACAAAGCCCGCCGTCAGCGCCGAGAGGCTCAAGTCTTGGAAAAATCGCATGGGCAGATTCTCGCACCGCAGGGGCGGCGGCCCGCGGGACGGGCGCGCCATCATGCGCTGCGCAGGACTCCTGCGCACCCAAGCCCGTGGGCGCACAGAGGGGACAGGGGCGAAAAAAAACCAGCCCGGAGGGGCTGGTTTTGATATTTGGTGGCTGGGGCTGGTTCGAAAAAACCTCCGCAACCCGCGCCAACGCTCACTTTTCCCTGGTTGTCCTGATTCCTGGGTACACCTTTGGGTACACCAGACCATTTAAGGCCGCACAGACGCGAAATTGCGAGTGATCGCGCTCGGCTTGCCCTTCCCAAATTATCTCACCCTCGGCGTCCATGGAGGCCGGCTGCGTTGCATTTTTTCCTTCTTTATTGACAAGTGACTAATAAATACAACAAACTCCGGTATGGCATCCCCCGCATCGACTCTCGAACAAGCCGTCCTGGCGCTGGCCGGACAGCGGCCGCTGCTGCGCGCGCGCGATCTGGCAGCGCACGGCCTCCCGACGATGGCACTCAGCCGACTGGTCGCCGCAGGCCAGCTCGAACGAGTCGCCCGAGGCGTCTACAGCCTGCCAGGGCGGCCACTGAGCGAACACCGCTCGCTGGCGGAGGTCGCCCTTCGCGTGCCGCAAGGCATCGTTTGCCTGCTGTCCGCGCTGCGCGTCCATGGGATCGGCACGCAAGCGCCGTTTGAGGTGTGGATCGCGATTCCACGCAACTCGCCAACGCCCAAGCTCGACCAGCCCACGCTGCGCGCCATCCGCATGTCGGGCCCCGCGCTGTCAGAAGGCGTCGAACCCATGCAGATCGACGGTGTCAGCGTTCCAGTCTTCAACGCAGCCAAGACCATTGCCGACTGCTTCAAGTTTCGCAACAAGATCGGTCTGGACGTCGCGCTGGAAGCGCTGCGCGATGGGTGGGCTCAGCGCAAGGTGACGGTTGATGCTCTCTGGCACTACGCCACGGTCAACCGGGTCTCCAATGTGATGCGCCCCTACCTCGAAAGCGTCACCGCATGAGCCGCAACATCGCCGCCTCGATCCGTGCCCGCCTGAAGCAGCACGCCGATGCCAGGAAGCAGGACTTCAATCTGACGCTCACCCACTATGGCCTTGAGCGCCTGCTGTACCGGTTGTCCATCTCACCCCATGCGCCCAACTACCTGCTCAAGGGCGCATTGCTGTTTTCGCTCTGGTACGACCAGCCACATAGGCCCACCCGTGACGCCGACCTGCTAGGGTTCGGCCCAGACGATGTGGAGTCGGCAGTGAACGCCTTCCGAGAGATCTGCCAGATCGCCGTGGAGGATGGGATTGTTTTTGATGTCACGTCGGTGCAAGGGGCAGTCATCCGCAAGGAAGCCGGCTACGGCGGCGTGCGAATCGATCTGCGAGCAACGCTGGACGGCGCGCGCATCGCCTTGCAGGTGGACATCGGATTTGGCGATGCAGTGACGCCAGCAGCACAAATCATTAGCTATCCCGTTCTGCTCGATGACTTGCCCGCTCCCCAGTTGCGCAGCTACCCAAAGTACACCGTTGTCGCCGAGAAGTTCCACGCAATCTGCCTGCTGGGCATGGCCAACACCCGGATGAAGGACTACTTCGATCTCTGGGTACTGATGACCGAGGGGAGCCTGGACCCCACCGAACTGCGCCGAGCCATCGCGGCGACTTTCGAGCGCCGAAAACTCGCAATGCCCAGTAGCCTTCCTACCGGACTGAGCGACGGCTTCTCTGAGGATGGGACGAAGCAAACGCAGTGGGCGGCATTCTTGAAGAAGAACCGGCTTGAGGCCATGAATCTGGCGGGTATCGTTCACCAGTTGCGAGACGAACTCCGGAAGTGCGGCGTTTTCTGACGTTTCCAGCCAAGCTCACCCTGCGCCCTCTCCTGGATCCGAATCCGACGCGTTCGGGGGATCGTCGGATGCAGAGCGAGCATCGGGCTCCGCGGGCCACCAGTCTGGTGGCCAGGTTCTCCACGATGGAACAGACAGGCAGTTCTGCAAGATTTCCTCCATCGGATTTCTGGCCGCCAGTTCCTCAGTGACAACCTGCACCCAGACCTTGACTCGCTCATCATAGGGTGGTCGAAACCCGTCGGCCCTCCCCTCGAGCTGAGCCAGAAAATCCCTCAGGCGTCGAACTCGCTCGTCGGCCTCCATCATCAGGAACGCCTGCTTGAGCTGCTCGCCCCTCGCCTCCTTCCGTCGGCGTTCCAACGCGCGAATCTCTTCCTCGCGCTTGGCAACTGCGGCTGCGGCCTCGCGCTCCTTTCGCAGTTCTACCTGCAGCGGAACCAACTGAAAGGCGGTCCGAACAATCTCGTCCACCTGCCCCTGAAGCTTCTCCTGCGTGCCTTGCCACGTCTTGCTCGCGCGGTATTCGGTTCCCGAGAGACTGAAGGAAAGCTTTTCGGACGGTCGATTCTCGAACTCGCGCGCCCAGGATTGCTCTTTTCTCTTCTTCGCAAGTTCGTCGGAGTCCAAATAGACCCGCCGATAGCCTTGGGAGAAATGAATAGTGAGGGTCTCGCCCTTGAACCGCGCCTCGATGGCCGGGCCTTCCGATCGGCCCGCCACGCGCCCCGTCGATGCTTCTCGGCGGGCGATCACCATACCCCCAGCCACAAGGCCTCGAAAGATTGAGGCGTGAAACCGCAACACCCACTCCATCCTTTCCAAGGACGCCGTGATGTCCAGCAGCCCGTGATAAAGAAGGCTGTATCTGCCATGGTTGTCGCTTGGCGGACGATCTTCCTGCTCGGTCAAGCGCCACGCATTGGCACCGCGACGCTTGTACTGCTCGATCATCTTGGGGATGCGGTCGCAATACCGCAGGGTTGCCTTGACCAGCGGGTGCGCATCGTCCAGATGCTCTGCGAACTGGGCTACGACATTCTCAACCGCCGCAACAGCACCCGCCTTCAGCGCCTCGGCACGCTTGCGTTCCCTGACCTTCTGCCGTTCTCGCTCCTCGGGATCGCTCGTCGCGAACTGCACAACGACATCCAACTCGGGGGTGGGCAATGGGGTTTGCGGAGGTTTCTGGCCAGCCTTGAGCTTGGCCCAATAGCCCCGAGGTGGGGCCGGAACCGCATGGCGGCGGCAGGCCTTGGCCAGGCCCACATCCGAGATCCCCAGTTCGGCCGCCAACTGAGTCATCGGCTTTGCCCAGACCTCCACATACAGTTCGCTGCGCCTCATCTCCGGCTCCCATGTGACACACGCCCCATTTTGTCGCGCATCGCATTGGTGTCCGTGGAGATGTCGGCATGATGATGCCCATGTCATTAGAAAAAGATTGCGCCTCACCCCCGTTCCCCGGAATCTTCGACCTTTCGAGTGCTGAAGGTGTCAATGAGTCCGAGCGACTCCTGATGCGCTTGTGCCGGAAATCATTCCTCAGTCTCTGGGCGCATGCGAACCTGCACACGGCGCAGGACATGCGCGACGGCAAGGGCAGTGCCAAAGAATTTGCCGACGTGCTCGTGGTTTTCGGGGACGACGTCATCATCTTTTCCGACAAGCACATCGCGTTCCAAGAAGACAAAGATCTGAAGATCGCCTGGCCGCGATGGTTCAAGCGCGCCGTGACCGAGTCGGCGAAGCAGTTGCACGGCGCCATGGGCTGGCTCAAGCGCCACCCCGACCGCGTCTTTCTGGACGCTGCTTGCAAGCGGCCACTACCAGTGGCGTTGCCGACTTCCGAGCGTGCTCGTTACCACTTGGTCGCGGTGACGCGCGGTAGTCGGCAGGCTTGCTTGAAAGCGTTCCCTGACGGACTTGGCACTCTCCAGATCAACAGCAGCATTGAAGGTCGAACCCACGATCAAACGGCGTTCACCATCGGAGTCCTGGATCGGTCCAAACACTTCGTGCACGTGCTCGACGAGTTCTCTCTCGAAGTGGTGATGGATGAGGTCGACACCATCACTGACTTCGTGCAATACCTTGTCGCACGGGAGGCCTTCCTCAGCGATGCAGCGATGGCAGTCATGGCGACTGGTGAAGAGCAGTTGATGGCCGTCTATATCTCGCAAGGGGACGATAGCGAGCACGACTTTCTGCCCGATGGCATCGGCCCCGAGAAGCCTGACCTCGTCATGTATGACGACTCGCATTACTCCGGCCTCCGGAAGCGGCCGGAGTATGTGGAAAAGAAGCTTCAGGATGAACGCAGCCGCGCATGGGATGAAATGCTTGAGCGGCTCATACGGCTCGGCGACCCGAAACTCGTACACAAGGAGGTCAATCAGCCGAACCATCAGACCGAACAGGCATTGCGGCTGATGGCAGCCGAGCCTCGATTTCGTCGCCATCTCCTCACCGAGGCGCTGATCGAGATGTTGGCTGCAGCCGCCAATGAGCCTAAGAAGCGGCGGGCACGTGTGTTCACAACGCACGAGCAGCCAGACCTCGTCTACATCTTTCTAGTCACACCCAAGCTCGTGACCGAAACTGACGATGACTATCGCAAGAGTCGCATAGCACTGCTGTCCTTGTATTGTCGCAGCGCCAAACTCCGGCTTCCCCAGGCCAACACTTTCATCGGTCTCGGCCTCGACCATCCCGCCAAAGACTATGAGATGTCGTCCGAAGACGTCATCGTTTTCACGTGTGACGAATACACCCCTGAGCAAAGGGCAGAGGTCGAGAAGATGCGAGAGGAGTTCGGAATACTCGGCAGCGGTCTAACGACCCGCAATGGCTACGCAACGGAGTTTCCCTCGCTGCGTCCACACCCGAAAACGGGCATGCCCTCAACGAAGGCGCCGAAGCCGCGCAGCAAGAAGGAAAAACGGAAGGCGAAAGCATCCCAACTGTCGAAGCGACGCAATCGCCGATGAATGATGTGCCCCACTTCGACCGTCACGACAACGACCTTGCTGCAGCTTGAGAAGCAAGCGGCTTCTGGAACGAAGAACCGTTGAAACCACGATCCCTGGCCATGAACGCCTCCAGCATATGCGGAATCAGCGCCAATGCGTCGACGCTTTCGCCGTATGTCTGGGTATGCAGCGCTGCGTAGCGGTCAAGGTCGTTCTTCAAACTCGCCGAGCACGTGAAGGTCAGCTTGATGGTCTCCGACTTCGGCAGTGGCCCTAGTCGCAGCTTGCGTGTCGTACTCATCGGAATGCCCCCCGCTGGAAAAACAGCGGCTGGTACGGCCGCAATACCAGATCCTTGTTCACCATCACCCGCATCGGAAACCCTGGCCGGATCGTCAGCGTCGGCTGCACATTCATATTGCGCTTCGTGATCTCCTGCCCGACTTGGTTCACCGCATCCTGCGCCCCTTCCCGGGTCGCGATCACAATACGGTTGCCATCGGTGCGGCTCCCGGGCGCCGCCAACTCGGCGCCCACGCCCAACAGCGTCGATAGCGCCGCCCCGGCCAGGATACGATCCCAGTGCCAATCCACGCCATCCTCCAGCCCCGCATAGCCAGCCGGATCGATCCCCGGCAACCGGTCCAGCGCCACCGACAAAGTGTCCGGCAAGATCAGCCGCGTCCACACCAGCAGCACCCGCCGCTGCCCGAACGCCACCTGGCTGTCATAGCGCCCGATCAGCCGCGAACCCTGCGGGATCAAAAGGTGCTTGCCCGTGGCCGTGTCGTAGACCGCCTCGGTCACATTCGCGATCACCTGCCCCGGCAGATCCGAATTAATCCCCGTCACCAGCGCCGCCGGGATGACCGTGCCTGCCATCACCTGGTACGGCGACCCCGGCAACTGCAGGCTGCCCGGATTGCGTGTCGCCTCGTCCCCCACCTTCGCCAGAAACACCTCCTTCGCTTCCTGCCGGTTCTGCACCGCCGTCGGATCAGCCGGAACCGACGGCGGCGATGCCACCGCCATCGGATTGAAACCTTGGTTTCCCGCAGCCACCCCCGGCGCCCCGGCCGGTGCCGCAGCGGCCACCGCCTGCCTGCCCCCACCACTGTTGCCGCTACGCCGGAAGAACACCGGCGACCGCGCCGCCTCCTCGGCCGCCAGCCGCTCGGCCTGCTCCGGATCGATGCCACCGCCCGGTGGTCGCATCTCCATCGGCTGCTGCGACTTCACGATGGCGTGCCCCAGGTCACCGGGCAGCGGCTCGCCGAGCACCGGCGGGGCCGCCTTCGGCGGTGCCAACCCGGCATAGTCCTTCGGCAAGCGCTCCAGGTCTTCAGCCCGCGCGATACGGTCAACGTTGAATAGTTCGGTCCCAGCGCTAGGGTTCCGCCTGCTCGGGCTCAAGGACCACAGCGTGGCCCCCAGCACCGCGGCACTGAGCCCGCCCACCAGCACCGCCAGCATGCGCCGGTTCAGCCGCGTGACGGGCCGCGGCGGAGCGCGCAAGGCCAGGGCCTCCGGATTCACCTTCGGCGCTGGGGGAGAAGCACCTGTCGGCATGTCGGACGTGGCCATGCTCAGTTCCTCCGCGCCGCGCTCATGCCATCCGTGCGCTCGATGCGCACCACCTGGGCCTTGTCGGCGCCGAGCCGCAGTTCGGCCGCGCCAAAGAGCCGGTCCACCACGTAGTACGGCGCTCGGAACCGGTAGTTCACGAGCTGCCCATCGCCCTGCGGCCCGATCACGAACAGCGGCGGCAACTCGCCCTGCGCAATGCCGCCCGGGAACTGGATGTAGACCTTCTCACCATCGTCAAAGGCGCGCAGCGGCTTCCAGGGTGGCGAGTCTCCGCTCACCGCATAGCGGAAGCGGATCTGTTCCAGCGTCATGCCCGTTTCCACCGGCGTGCCGGCCTGCACCTCGCGGGCCTGCTTCTGCAGGGCCAGCATGCGGTCCCTCGGATAGTCCCAAGATACAGAGGCCATCCAGGCCTGCGGGGTCGAGGACAGCTCCAGCAGATAGGTCCGGCGGTTCGTAGTGATGACGAGATTCGTCTTCAGCCCCACCCGCGTGGGCTTCACCAGAACATTCACGCGCAGGTCTGCGCCCGATCCGCTAGCCGTGTCGCCCACGATCCATCTCACCGTGTCCCCGGCCGAGACCGTCACCAGTTCCTCGCTAGGCTGCAGTGCGATGACCGTGACGCGCCCCGGGCTCGTATAGACCTGGTACAGCGCGCCATCGGCGTAGGGCCAGACCTGGATCGCATTGACATAGCCCTCGCGCGTCGGCGCGATGCGCGCCTCCTCGTTGGCACGGGACACACGCTGCTTCTCGTCGGCAGGCTCGGGCGCGGGATTCGCATCGGCCTCGCGTCCCACGGGCTTCAACTGCCCCGGCAAGGCCAGAGGCTGCGGCACGGCCACGGCCTCCACGGGCGTGGGCGATTCCGGCAGCAGGTGCGCCGCCCTCTCCTGCCAGGGCTCGTCGAGTGAGATCACCGGTGGCGGCTTACCTCCGGTCGCACAGCCCGCGAGCAACGCAGCAAGAAGGATCGGCGGCAAGACGCAAATACGGCTTTGTGTTTTCATGGCTTCTTCACTCCTTCAGCAGTTTCGAGTTCACGGCTCCACGACAGGCCGTTGACGTAGATGCCCAATGGGTTCCTGCGCAGGCGCTCCTCGCTGCGCGGAGCCTGCAGCACGATCGACAACACGGCGGTCCAACGCTCCAGCCCGGCTGCCTCGCCGTTCACGTAGCGCCGCTCGGTCCAGCGCACTTGGAACGAGGCATCGCTAGCGCGCACCACGCTGTTGACCTGCACCGTCACCGACTGCTGCCCGATGCGCGAGAACGGATCGGCCGCACGCGCGTAGTCGTTGAGCGTGGCAGCACCCTTGTCCGTGGTGTAGTCATAGGCTTCGAGCCAGTTCTGGCGCACCACGATCGGGTCGACCGACAGCGAGCGCACGTCCGTGACGAAGCGCGCCAGGTGGAAGGCGATCTGTGCGTCGCTGGGCTGGTAAGGCGTGGCAGCTTCACCCACGGCGCGCACTTGCCCGGCCTGGTCCACCTCGATGACATACGGCGTCACGACGGACTGCACCGAACGCCAGGCCAAGCCACCAGCCATCAGCAGGGCCAGCGACAGACAGCCGAAGGCCATCAGTCGCCAGTTCCGGGCCTGCACCCGGGCCGAGCCGATGCGCTGGTCCCAGACCTGTCCGGCGGCCTGGTAGGGGGTAATGGGCTCGGGCGTGTCCGAATACCGCACTTGGGGTCGTTTGAATCGCATGGATGCCTTTCTTTCAGGAATTCGAGTCGTCGCGCAGGCTCGGGCTCGCGCCGCTGCCGCCGTGGTCGCCCGAGCGCAGCGCGTGGATCGCCGTCGTGGCCGCATGACTTGCCTGCTGCCTGCGGCGCATGCGCCGAGCCCATGCGGGCTCGGCTGGCGGAGGGCCGGAGTCGCCGGAACCCGGCGCCGAGGCGACAGCCGCAGGTTCTGCGGCTTCAGAGACGAAGTCCGCCACGCGGTCTTTCACGGCCTTGGCTCCGGACGCAACCCGCTGGCCCACGGCGCTCGCCCCGGTCCTGGCAACGTTGGCCACGCCCGCGCCCGCCGCGCGGAGTCCACTGGTGCCCGATGCGGCCACACCGGATTGGTAGGCGGACTTCGCGCCACTGGCCAGGGCGCTGGCCGACCGCGCGGCGCCAGCACCGCCACCGATGGCTGCGCGCGCCGCACCAGGCGCCAGGCGTGCACCCGCAGCCACCGCGGATCCCGCGCCCGCTACGGCCGCGCCACTGGCCACGGCCAGGCCCGCAGCCCCCAGCGCCGTGCCCGCTGCAGCCCCCGCCCCAAGCTGTGGCGCCCCGGACACCAGGCCCGTCGCGATGCCCGGCCCGAAGATCCCCAGCCCCAGCATCGCGAGCGCCGCGAGCATGACCACCAACGCATGGTCGATGCTCGGATCGGCACCCGGTGGCGTGCGGAACTCGGCGAACAGCCCCGACCCGATACCTACGATCACGGCCAGCACCAGCACCTTGATGCCCGAGGACACCACGTTGCCCAGCACCTTCTCCGCGAGGAAGCTGGTCTTGTTCCAGAGCGCAAACGGCACCAGCACGAAGCCCGCGAGCGTGGTGAGCTTGAACTCCAGCAGCGTCACGAATAGCTGCACCGCGAGCACGAAGAAGGCCACGATCAGCACCAACCATGCGAGGAACAGCACGACGATGGTGTCGAGGTTGGCGAACACGTCGGGGAAACCCACCAGATCGCTGATCTGCGCCATGATCGGCCGCCCGGCCTCGATGCCGACCTGCGCGAGCCGGCCCGGCTGCAGCAATTGGCCTTGCGAGAGGCCCGATCCCGATGCGGTCAGCCCGAGTCCGGCAAAGGAGTTGAAGACGATCCCCGCCAGCCGGTTGAAGTTGCCCAGGATGTAGGCGAAAGCGCCCACATAGAGCACCTTCTTGATGAGCTTGGCCATCACGTCATCGCCCTGGCTCGAAGCGTGACTCATGGCCCAGAACAGGCCGGCCAGCGTCATGTCGATCGCGACCAGCGTGGCTGTGAGAAACCGCACCTCGCTACCCAGCAGGCCAAACCCCGAGTCGATGTAGCGCGAGAACACATCGAGGAAGCGGTCGATGACCGCGACGTCGCTCATGGCGGCCCGTCCTTCGCCGCCGGCGTCGATGCGGGAGGCTGCGGGGGACGCACCGGATCGTTCGCATACGGTGAAGGCGCGGAACGCATGAAGCGCTGGCGCGTGGCCTCCGCCACCGCGCTGCACTGTGCATCGCCGACCTTCGCGTGGTCGGCCTTGCACTGCGCACGCAACTCTTTCAGACGATCAGGATTCGCGACCAGCGATTCGACGGACTCGATCGGCGCCAATTTGCCGCAGGCGGCCAGCGCTAGCGCGGCAACGGAAACGATGAAGGGTGCTTTCATGACAGGCTCCTCACTGGCCGTAGAAGTTCACGGGAGTCGGCGTGTACGGCGTCCCGCTGCCCATGAAGCGCCGCCGCACCTCGCGCGCCCGCTCCTGCACTGCCACCTGCCTGGCCTGCTCCAGCGCCACGGCCCGATCCTGGGTGATCTGCAGCTGCTGCGCCTGCATGGCCTGGCGCGACTGCAGGGCCAGCAGTTGGTTCGTGGCCTGCATGGCCTGCAGGGCGCCCACGGCCGACTGACTGCGGTTCACCAGGTCTGTGAGCGTGCGCTCGTCGGCCGCGAAGTTCTGCACTGCCTGCGACTGCACCTGGGTCGCGGTGCGCAGCGCCTCGAGCGAGTTCTGCCAGCGCTGGCGCGCATCCAGCGCCATCTGACTGCCCGAGATGGAGGCGGAGTACGACTGCGGATAGAGCCGCTTGAACTCGCCCTCCATCTGCGAGACATTGAAAGCCAGTCCCTGCGCCTGCTGGATCAGCTGGTTGGTGGCCGACAGCGCAGCCCGCAGCTGCGCCAGTGCGCTGAAATCCAGCCCCGTCAAATTCCTCGCCTGGTTTCGGAGCATCTGCGCCTCGTTCTGCAGCTGCTGGATCTGGTTGTTGATCTGCTCCAACGTGTTGGCCGCCGTCATGATGTTCTGCGCCAGGTTCGACGGATCGAACACGATGTCGCCGATGCCGAACAGGGCGTGGGCCGGCGGCGCGGCGCCGAATACGATCACGCCAGCGGTGACCAGCGCGGCCAACTTGGGCTTGAAGAAAGGAAACTTGAGGTTCATGGCAGTGCTCCTTCAGGTGATGGATGGCAACGGTGGAAACGAAGGGATGAGGCCGGCCGCCCAATCCAGGCCGCGACGGCGCAGCCAGGCGGTCGCGAAGTCCGAAGGTGGAACGGCAGCGAAGACGGCATCTATAGCCCGCTGATCCTCGGGCGACGACGCCCCCGCAAAGGCCAGCGCCACAGGCCCCAGCCCGAGGTCGAAGACCCGGTTGCCCAGCCGCGACTGGTAGTAGTAGTCCCGCTTGGGCTGCGCCGTGGCGACGATCTCGATCTGCCGCCCGTTGAGCCCGAAGCCCTCGTAGATCACGCGGATCTGCGGCTCGGTCGCCTGCGGGTTGGGCAGGAAGATGCGGCTCGCGCAGCTCTCCACGATGGCCGGGGCAATGGTCGAGTCCTTGATGTCCGCAAGCGACTGCGTCGCGAAGACCACCGAGACGTTCTTCTTGCGCAGCGTCTTGAGCCACCGCCGGATGCGCGCCGCGAACACCGGGTCGTCCAGGAACAGCCAGGCCTCGTCCAAGATCAGCAAGGTCGGCGCCCCATCGAAGCGTTCGTCGAAGCGCGCAAACAGGTAGGACAGCACGGCCTGCGTGGCGGCCTTGCTGTGCATCAGCGTCTCCATCTCAAAGCCCTGCACGTCGGCCGAGCCCAGCCGGTCGTGGTCGGCATCGAGCAGGCGGCCGTGGGCGCCGCCCAGCACGTAGGGCTGCAGGGCCAGCCGCAGCGCGTTGCTCTGCAGCAGCACGGACAGGCCCGTCATCGTGCGCTGCTCCACCGGCGCACTGGCCAGGCTGGTGAGCGCGGACCACACGGCATCCTTCACGGGCGGGCCGACGGCCACGCCCTCGTGCCTCAGCCGGCCTTCGATCCACTCCGCGGCCCAGGCGCGGTAGCCCTCCTGATCAATCCGGGCCAGCGGCTGGAAAGCGATGTCGCCGCCCTCCTCCACCCCCTTGCCCAAGTCGTAGTGTTCGCCGCCGAGTCCGAGAATGGTGGCGCGGATCGAGCGTCCCATGTCGAAGGCCAGGATGCGCGAACCCGGGTAGCGTCGGAACTGCAGCGCCAGGGTAGCAAGCAGTACGGATTTGCCCATGCCCGTGGGGCCCACCACCAGGGTGTGGCCCACGTCGCCGATGTGCGTTACCAGCCGGAACGGCGTGGCGCCATCGGTGCGTGTCACGATCAGCGGCGGACCGTCCAGGTGCGCATTGCGCTCCTGTCCCGCCCAGACGGCCGATACCGGCATCATGTGTGCGAGGTTCAGTGTCGACACGATGGGCTGGCGCACGTTGGCATACGCATGACCCGGGATCGAGGACAGCCAGGCCTCGACCGCGTTCAAGGTCTCGGGGATCGTCACGAAGCCCCGCCCCTGGATGGTCCGCTCCACCGCACGCAGCTTTTCATCAGCGGCCGTCGCTTCGGCATCGAGCACGGTCAACGTGGCGGTGACGTAGCCGAAGGCCACTTGGTCGCTGCCCAGATCCTGCAGCGCGGCATCGGCATCCGCCGCCTTGTTCGAGGCGTCCGAGTCCACCAGCGGGCTCTCGTGCTGGAACATGGTCTCGCGCAGCAGCGCCACGATGTTCTTGCGCTTGGCGAACCACTGGCGCCGCAGGCGAACCAGTTCCTTCTCCGCCTCGGCCTTGTCCAGGCAGAGGAAACGCGTGCTCCAGCGGTAAGCAAAGCCCAAGCGGTTCAAATCATCTAGCAAGCCGGGCCAGGTCGAGGTCGGGAAACCGCGCACCGTAAGCACGCGCAGGTGCTTCGTCCCCAGCATCGGCGCGAGCCCGCCAACTAACGGCTCGTCGGCCAACAGCGCATCGAGGTGCATCGGCACCTCAGGCACTGCCACCGAATGCCGACGCGTGGACACACAGGCATGCAGGTAGGTCAGCATCTGGCCGTCATCCAACCAACCGATCTCCGGCATCACCCCTTCGAGCAGGCCAAGGAAACGTTCGGACTCGGCCACAAAGGCCTCCAGCCGTTCGCGCCAATCCACCCCTTCCGCGCGATTGTTCTCATACAGCAGCCGGGAAGCCTGTGCCCGAGTCTCTTCCGGTGGCAGGTGGAGCAAGGTCAGGTGGTAGCTGCTCTCGAAATGGCTCGCGTCTTCTTCAAACGCAGCGCGGCGCTCCTCATCCACTAGCCAGGACAGCGGCTCGGAAAACGCAGACTCCGGATAGTCTGCCGCCTCGCGCCGCTCGGCCTCCACGAACAGTGCCCAGCCCGACCCCAGGCGCCGCAGCGCATTGTTGAGGCGCGCCGACGTGGCAACCAGTTCACCCTGCGTCGCGCTGTCCAGGTCCGGTCCACGGAACCGCGCAGTGCGCTGAAACGAACCATCCTTGTTCAGCACCACGCCAGGTGCGACCAGCCCGGCCCAGGGCAGCCAGTCGGCCAGCAAGGCCGGGCGCTGGCGGTATTCAGTGAGGAACATCATGGCGCAGCCCTCAGACGTCCAGCAGCTGCCGCTGCTTGATGTGGCGCGCGAAGACCTGCATGAACTGCGGGTCCACGCGCGCGCCCCAGACTGCGAGCGAATGGCCGACGATCCACAGCAGCACGCCCGGAATCCAGAGCTGCAGTCCGAGCCCGACCGCGGCGGCTAGCGTGCCGTTGGCGATTGCGACCGTGCGCGGCGCGCCGCCGAGCAGGATGGGCTCTGTCAGGGATCGGTGCAGCGGCACCTCGAATCCTGGCGCACTCATGCCAGCACCGCCCCGCCGGAGAACGAGAAGAACGACAGGAAGAAGCTGGAGGCCGCAAACGCGATGGACAGACCGAAGACGATCTGTACCAGCTTGCGGAAGCCGCCCGAGGTGTCGCCAAAGGCCAGCGTCAGCCCCGTAGCGATGATGATGATCACCGCGACGATGCGGGCCACGGGCCCCTGGATCGACTCCAGGATGGACTGCAGCGGCGCCTCCCAGGGCATGTTGGAGCCGGCGGCTTGCGCGGGCATGGCGATGACCACCAGCAGCGCCGCAGTGGCAGCGGCGTACAAGTACGGTTTTGCGGAAAGACGGGGATGCATCATGACGGTTCTCCTGAGTTGGATGAAGGTGAAGGCGATGGGGAAATCAATGGGAATGCAGGGCCGAGCGAGGTATCGAGCCGGTAACCCTCGCCGTTGCAACCAAGAACACGCGCGATCTCGCGCACGCGGCGCGCGCGGCCCCGGCCGGCAATGAAGACGATGACGTTGACGGTTTCCGCGATCAGGGCGCGCGGCACGGTGACGGACACCTCCTGGACCAACTGCTCCAGGCGCGTGAGCGCACCCGCGGCCGATCCCGCATGCACGGTCGCGATGCCGCCCGGATGCCCGGTGCCCCAGGCCTTGAGCAGGTCCAGCGCCTCGGCGCCGCGCACCTCGCCGACCACGATGCGGTCGGGCCGCAGGCGCAGGGTGGCGCGCACAAGGTCGGCCATGGTCGTGACGCCAGGTTCACTGCGCATGCCCACGTGGTCGTCGCTGCGGCACTGCAGCTCCACAGTGTCTTCGAGGATCAGAACCCGGTCTTCGGTGTCCGCGATCTCGTCGAGCAAAGCGTTGGCCAGCGTCGTCTTGCCCGTGCTGGTGCCGCCGGCGACAACGATGTTCAGGCGCTCACGCACGGCACGCCGCAGGAACTCCGCCTGCGCCTCGGTCAGGATGCCGTCGGCCACGTATTGGGTCAGCGTAAGGATGCGCAGCGCCCGCTTGCGGATAGCGAACGAAGGCGCGCGCACCACGGGCGGCAGCACGCCCAGGAAGCGCTCGCCGGTCTCCGGCAACTCGGCCGAGAGGATGGGCAGGCCCGCATGCACCTCGGAACGCACGTGGGCCGCCACTAGCCGAATGATGCGTTCGGCCACGGGCGCGGCCAGATGGTGGCCCGTGGGCGAGCGGCCCGCGCCGAGTCGGTCGACCCAGAGCGAGCCGTCGGGGTTCAGCATGACTTCGACCACCTCGGGGTCTTCAAGCGCGACAGCGATCTCCGGCCCCATGGCCGTACGCAGCATGCGGATGCGCCGCGCCAGCGATGCGTCCGCGGAACTGGGTTCAGGCTTTGGACTCAAGGTCGGCCTCCTCGGGTTCGGCGACGGGTGCGGTGGAAGCGTTGGAGGCCTCGGGCGTAAGGTCCTCATGGACTTCGCGCACCAGGCTGCGCCCGCGCTGGAGATGCCGAGCGAGCTGCTCGATGAACTGGACGTAGCGGGCCCGGCCCTGCGCGCGGACCGCCTCCTGCTGCCCCTCGGGCACCGGGATCGAGACCGTGAGGAAATAGCGGATGTACAGCGCCATCGTCTCGATCAGCACGTTCTGGTCACGCTCCAGCCGGTCGAACTGGCGCGAGAGCCGGTCCAGCCGCTTGGCCATGGCGGCCTCGCGCTGGTCGCCTCCATCGGGAGAGAGGAAGGAGGCCAGCGCCGCCGCGATCACGGCCGACTTGGAGACCCCCTTGTGCACCGCCAGTTGGTCCAGGCGTTTGGCATGCTCCGGCTCGATGAAGATGTTCAACCGTGCCCGGCTCATAGCGCGATCCCATCATCAGGATCCAGTGCGGCCAGCCGCGCGGTACGCATCAGTTGGCGGTCCAAGTCCTGCGGCCGCAGCGGCGCGTCGTCCTCGTCGTCGAGCACCAACAGGTCCTCGGTGTCCGGTGCATCAGCCGGCGCAGCGACAACGTCCAGCTCGGGCTTGAGCGGGTGCCCGCCTTCGTCGGCAAAGCCGCCTGCATCACCTTCGGCCTTTGCTTCCGGAGACGCCACGGGCGCCAACCCGCTCCAGTCGTCCGGCCGCACGGCAGGCCTATCGGCATACGCCCCGCCTTCCAGCACCGGCGCCCTCAGTACCCTGGCCGTGAAGTTGCGGTCCAGGTAGTAGCGCAGTTTCCTGGCCTTAATTGGCGGATGGCCCGAGACCATCACAACCGCATCATCTGGCGGCAGCTGCATCACCTCGCCCGGTGTCAGCAGTGGCCGGGCCGTCTCCTGGCGCGAAACCATCAGGTGGCCGAGCCACGGCGCGAGACGATGCCCGGCGTAGTTGCGCTGCGCCCTCAGTTCGGTCGCAGTGCCAAGCGCCTCGGAGATCCGCTTGGCCGTGCGCTCGTCATTGGTCGCGAAGGCGATGCGCACATGGCAGTTGTCGAGGATCGAGTGGTTCAGGCCATACGCCTTGTCGATCTGGTTCAATGACTGCGCGATCAGGAAGGCACGCAAGCCGTATCCGGCCATGAAGGCCAGGGCCGACTCGAAGAAGTCCAGCCGGCCCAGCGCCGGGAACTCGTCGAGCATCAAGAGCAACTTGTGTCGGCGCTCGATACCGTCCGAGCCGTCAAGCGATTCGGTGAGGCGCCGACCAATCTGGTTGAGGATCAAGCGGATCAATGGCTTGGTGCGGCTGATGTCCGAGGGCGGCACCACCAGGTACAGCGACACCGGGTATTCGGCAGAAATGAGATCGGCGATACGCCAGTCGCAGCGCGAGGTGACCTCCGCCACGGTGGGATCCCGGTACAGGCCCAGGAAGCTCATGGCAGTGGACAGCACGCCCGAGCGTTCGTTCTCGCTCTTGTTGAGGACCTCGCGCGCGGCGGAGGCGACGACCGGGTGCGGTTCCCCGCCCTGCGGGCCCGCCAAGTGCCGCGTGGTCATCATCCGGTGCAGCGTGAGCTCGAAGGGACAGGCCGGGTCCGAGAGGAAGTTGGCCACGCCGCGCAGGGTTCTTTCCTCGCCTGCGTAGAGCACGTGCAGGATGGCGCCGACCAGCAGAGCATGGGAGGTCTTTTCCCAGTGGTTGCGACGCTCGAGCGCGCCCTCTGGGTCGACCAAGATGTCAGCGATGTTCTGCACGTCACGGACCTCGTGCACGCCGCGGCGCACTTCGAGCAGCGGGTTATAGGCCGCCGAGCACGCGTCCGTGGGGTTGAAGAGCAGGCAATGCGAGAAGCGGGAACGCCAGCCTGCCGTGAGGCTCCAGTTCTCGCCCTTGATGTCGTGGATCACGGTGGAGCCGGGCCATCCAAGGAGCGTGGGAACCACGAGGCCCACACCCTTGCCCGAACGTGTGGGTGCGAAGGCCATCACGTGTTCCGGGCCATCGTGGCGCAGGTAGGCGCCGTCCCTGGTCGATGTCCTACCCAGGAAAACACCTGCGGGCTTCGTCAGCCCGGCCCTGGCGAGTTCCTCGGGCTCGGCCCAGCGGGCGGACCCATAGGTCGTCACACGCTTGGCCAGGCGAGCACGCCATACCGCCATGGCGATGGCCGCGCCCGTGGCGAGCAGCCCGCTCGATGCAGCTACGAGGCCGCCGCGCTCGAAAATCTGGGGCGCGTAGGCATCGTAGAAGTACCACCACTCGAACAGCTTCCACGGCTCGTAAATCGGCATGCCTGAGAGGTCGAACCACATGGGGCCCAGCCGCGCCTGGTAGCCGAGCGCGCTCGCTGTCCATTGCGTAGCGCCCCAAACGCCGCCCAAGGCCACGCCGAGCACCACAAATATTTGCCCGAACAGGATGCCGGTCGATGCCTTCGGCATGGGGTTCACCTCCTTGGCGTATGTGTTCCAGCACGCACGCGCCACTGCGGCACGCAGGCATCGAGTCTGGAATCGAACCGCCGCGGAACACACCCGTTGGGGCGTGGTGCGGCGTACGCTGGCGGGGTTGGCTGGCTCGCGACTCCTCTTTTTCCTCTGAAGGCGCAAGCCTTCAGGCTGTCACGGAAGGGAGCATCCCGGACTGTCGCTTACTGGTCCATGGCCGTTTGCGCGATGCGGTATGCGTTGCAAACAGGGCAAGGTAACGGTCAATGCAAATTGATGGCGTGGGTAAGGAAGCGTTGCAGAGTCTCGGACAGACCGTTGCGCTGGTGCTTGTGCAGCACGTAGGTCGTGAAATGCAACGACTCCGACAATGGAACAACCACGACGTCATGACGTTGCAGAGCTCGCATGTGATCGGCATCCGCCACGCCGACGCCTTGCCCCGCAGCCACACGCGTCAGGTAACCGGCCAAGGTGCGCGCTTCTCCAGCTATCGCGGGCCTCAGTGCATGCTGCCGCAGAATGCTCGTCATCTGCTGGAAAAGCCCTGGGTGGTACGTTTCGGTGCAGGCAATCGCCGGAAACGACAGCAACTCGGTCAATGACACTACTTCACAGCCCGCAAGCTCATGCTCGGGCGAGAGAATCGCTACAACGGGGCTCGACCAAGCCGGCTGCTGGGCAATTGCGTTGTCATCAGGCAATCCGAAAGAAAAGCCCGCATCGACCTCCTCGCTGCGCAATGCAGTCAGCAATTCTGTCGCCCGCATCTCTGTCAATTCCACGGGAACATCCGGAGCAGCCAGCCGCCAGCGGGTGAGGCACTCGGCAAGTCGAGGCTGGACCGCGGCTTCGTCAACTCCGACACGCACCGGCTCCCGATGGCGTATATCGGTGGCTCGCACTGCGCGCTTTGTACGTTCAAGACGAATAAGGAGCCGGCGCGCGTGATCGAGCAGCTTGGCGCCGGCGGGGGTGAGCTGGAGCTTGCGCTGCGCTCGGAAGAAGAGCGTCACGCCCCACCGCTCTTCAAGATCTCGGATGGTGCGCGACAGCGGAGTCTGGTCTATGTGTACGCGCTCCGCTGCACGGCGGAGATTGAGCTCCTCGGCCACGGCGATGAAATAGCGGAGGTGGCGAAGCTCGATCATCCGCGTGAATCGGCTATCTGGAAATTATTGGTGCGCCCACCAAACTCAATCGACCAATACGCATCTGCTCGCATGATCGTGGTTTCCTAGTGTCAATCAGCGACCTATGACGTCATTCGGAAGGCGATAATCCTTCAGTTGCTCGCGCAACTTTGTCTTTAGCATCTTGCCGGTGGCCCCGAGCGGGATGGCCTCGACGAACACAACGTCGTCGGGGATCTGCCACTTGGCAGTCTTGCCTTCGTAGAAGGCCAGCAGTTCCTCGCGGGTGACCTCGGTGCCGGCGCGCTTGACCACCGCCACGATGGGGCGCTCGTCCCACTTGGGGTGCGGCATGCCCACGCAGGCGGCCATGGCGATTGCCGGGTGTGCCATCGCGATGTTCTCGATGTCGATGGAGCTGATCCACTCGCCGCCGGACTTGATCACGTCCTTGCTGCGGTCGGTGATCTGCATGTAGCCGTCGGGGTCGATGGTGGCCACGTCGCCGGTGGGGAACCAGCCGTCCTTGAGCGGGTTACCGCCCTCGCCCTTGAAATAGCTGCCCACGATCCACGGGCCCTTGACCAGCAGGTCGCCGTAGGTCTTGCCGTCCCACGGCAGCTCGCCGCCGTCGCCGCCGACGATCTTCATGTCCACGCCGTAGATCGCGCGGCCCTGCTTTTGCAGGACCTTCATCTGCTCGTCCTTGGGCAGCGCCAGGTGCTTGTTCTTGAGAGTGCACAGCGTGCCCAGCGGGCTCATCTCGGTCATGCCCCAGGCGTGCAGCACTTCCACGCCGTAGTCTTCCTTGAAGGCATGGATCATGGCCGGCGGGCAGGCCGAGCCGCCGATCACCGTTCGTTTGAGCGTGGAGAACTTCAGGCCTGCGGGCTTCATGTGGCCCAGCATCATCTGCCACACGGTGGGCACGCCGGCGGCGTAGGTCACCTTCTCGGCTTCGATGAGTTCGTAGATCGACTTGCCGTCCATGGCCGGGCCCGGAAACACCAGCTTGCAGCCGGTGAGCGCAGCCGAGTACGGGATGCCCCATGCGTTGACGTGGAACATCGGCACCACCGGCAGCACCGAGTCGCGCGCCGACAGGCACATCACGTCGGGCAGCGCAGCGGCGTAGGCGTGCAGCGTGGTCGAGCGGTGGCTGTACAGCGCGGCCTTGGGGTTGCCCGTGGTGCCGCTGGTGTAGCACATGCTGGACGCGGAGTTCTCGTCGAACTCGGGCCAGGCGTAGTCCGCCGACTGCGCGCCAATCCAGCCCTCATAGCTCACGAGGCCGGGCACGCCGGAGTCCGCGGGCAGCCTGTCGGCATCGCACAGCGCCACCCACTTCTTCACCGTGGGGCACTTGGCATGCACGGCCTGCACCAGGGGCAGGAAGGTCAGATCGAAGCATAGCGCCCGGTCTTCGGCGTGGTTGACGATCCAGGCGATCTGGTCGGGGTGCAGGCGCGGGTTCACGGTGTGCAGCACGCGGCCCGAACCGGAAACGCCGAAGTACATCTCCATGTGCCGGTAGCCGTTCCAGGCCAGCGTGGCCACGCGGTCGCTGAACTGCAGCTTCATCGCATCCAGCGCATTGGCCAAGCGGCGTGCACGCGCGCCGAGGTCGCGGTACGTGTAGCGGTGGATGTCGCCCTCGACCCGACGCGAGACGATTTCGGCGTCGCCATGGTGGCGCCCGGCGAACTCGATCAGCGATGAGATCAGAAGATGTTGGTCCTGCATGAGGCCGGATAAGAGGTCGCCTGTGATTTTCATTCTGGTAGCTCCGACTATGAAACGCGCTTTAGACAACCTGACAGATGGCCGGCGCTCAGGAGCGGGGCATCGTCTGCCTCACCCAAGACCTCATTCATGTAGGTCCCTGCGGTTGCGCATCAATCGTGTACATGCATGGCAATGTAGTGCCAGAGCAGCTAGGGGCACGTATTCAAATCATGAGCGGTCGATAAAGTTTGGTTATGCTTGAAACTGCGTCCGCCGAAGGATACGAAGCATGAAACTTGCCCATTTAGACGTTTGCAACGCAGTATTGCTGACCGGCAGCGTCACCGGCGCCGCCAAGCTCTTGCACGTGAGTCAGCCCGCAGTCACCAAGCTGCTGCACAGTGCGGAGAACCAGCTCGGTTTTCGCCTTTTTACGCGCGAGAAGAACCGGCTTGTTCCTACGCAGGAGGCGTTGGAGCTGCACCCCGAGATTGTTCAGATCGCCACTCAAATTGAGCGATTGAAGGAGTTTTCTCAGGCACTGAGCACTCGGCAAACCAGCTTGCGCGTAGCCTGCGTGCCTTCGGTGGCTGCAACGCTCCTCGCCCCTGCGGTTGCGAAATTCTCCGAACGCCACCCCCAGGTGACCTGCCAGCTCGAGACAAATGCGCATCCGGAACTCGTTGATCGCCTGATGCGTCGGCAGGTCGACTTGGGATTCTCGGCATCAACGTTGAAGAACCCGGCTGTCGTTGAAGAACCCGTGGCCAAGGGGTGCGCTGTCTGCGTGGCTCCTCTTGGAACATTCTCAAAAAGAAAGACCGGCGTCACCTGGGAAGATCTCGCAAAGCTGCGGGTGATCCTCGTTCCTGCCAGGACCCAATTCGGTGGGCTACTGATTGAGCCAGATCATGAAGTCATTAAGGATGCGAAAGGGATGGGCAGACTCACCGCCACCACCAACCACTTGGCAATGAAGCTGGTCGAGTATGGGCAAGGCGTTACTGCGATCGATTCCTTCACCGCATCCACGGCGGACAAGTCGAAAGTCCAGGTTCTGCCGTTCGCGCCGGAAATCCCCGTCGGTCTCATCGTCAGCTATCGCAATCAAGCCAAGCTGTCGAACTCGGCACGCCAGTTCATCCAGACCATGGCTGCAGTCGCCCGCAACGCACACGCCCAGATCGACCGCTAGTCAGGCGTCGAACAAGGTCTGGAGTGCAGATCGTTTCATCTTCAGGGCTAGTCCGAGCTGCAAGAGGATTCTGGATTTCACCGCAGAGAATCCGGATGCCGCGATGGTCTGCAACTCGTCGTCATTCTCGGCAGCGTTGCGCACCACCATGCCGCCAGCGGACCGGCTGGCCCGAACGACGGCGCATCCAAGCTGCGAGGCTTGCCTAATCGCCGGCTTTACCTGGGCGGCGATCGAACCATTGCCTGTTCCAGCATAGACAATTCCCGAAGCACCATTCGCAACCGCCGAACTGATCGTATCCGGCTGAATTCCCGCATAGCCCCAAAGCAGGTCCACACGCGGCAGAGGCACTTCGGCGAACGCAGCAGGGACCTGCAGGGCGGGTTCGCGCGAGGGCAGACGCCTCCACTGCGGGTCTGCCCCGAGCATGATTCCCAGCGGCCCCCAGTCCGAACTCCCAAAGCTATCCGCGGCAAACGTGTGGCTCTTGACTACATCTTCCGGGCTGTAGATTCTTTCGTTCATCAGGACTAGCGTGCCCTTTCCCTTTGCGCTTGGATGCGCCGCCAGCGCCGTGGCCTGGTAGACGTTGAGATAGGCATCCGAACTCAGTGCGCCCGACGGTCGCATCGCGCCGGTGATGACGACGGGCTTGTCGCTACGCAGAGTGAGGCTCAGGAAGAACGCCGTTTCCTCGATCGTGTCCGTACCCTGGGTCAACACGATTCCAGCGACGTCCGATCGCCGGAGCTGCTGTTCCAAATGGAGAAAGAGGCCTCGCCATATGGACTCCGTGAAATCCTCACTTCCAAGCTTCCACAGCTGAATCGGTTCGATCTTGACGCCGACGGGGCGTGGCAGTTGCCGAACAACCTCCTCGATCGGCAGTTGGGAGTCTGCATAGACGTGGGCTCGCGCGGGGTCTTCCACGATGCCGGCGATAGTGCCGCCAGTGCCCACCAGGATGATTTTCTTCGCATTGATCATGTTCGAGAGCATGTCTCACCTGCACCGTCTCGTCGCGTGAAAAGACCGCGCGATCCATAACCATTTGGAATACTTCAAGACGTTTCGCCATGTGACAGCTGTTCTGCGCCCCCCAAGAATCACAGCACCTTCAAAGGAGACAAGCATGCAAAGACGTTCCGTCGCGATGGCCGCGTTCCTGGCGTTGTCAGTCGCCACATTTCCGCAGGTTCACGCCCAAAGCAAGAGTGCCGCCAACGTACTGCGGGTGGTTCCGATGTCCAACCTCACCGTGCTGGACCCAATCTGGACCACTGCGTACGTGACGCAGTCCCATGGCTACATGATCTACGACACGCTGTTCGGCACGGATGCGAAGGGTGCGATCAGGCCGCAAATGGTTGACAAGTGGTCCGCTTCGCCCGACCAGAAGGTATGGACCTTCACGCTGCGCGACGGTCTGGAGTTCCATGACGGCAACCCCGTCACATCCGAGGATGTCATCGCGTCGCTGACGCGCTGGTCCAGCCGAGACACGATGGGCGGAATGATGGCTCGCTTCCTGGATGCCTATGAAGTCGTGGATACGAAGACCTTTCGAATCAAGTTCAAGGAGTCGTTTGGTTTGACGCTTGAGGCGTTGGGCAAGCAAATCTCTCCTTGCTTCATCATGCCCAAGCGCATCGCCGCCACTCCGGGGACCGAGCAAATCAAGGAGCACATTGGCTCGGGGCCGCACATCTTTGTGGCTGACGAGTTCAAACCCGGCTCGAAGGTGGTCTACCGAAAAAACCCGAAGTACCAGCCTCGCTCCGAGCCACCGAGTGGCACCGCCGGAGGAAAGAACGTCTATGTGGACCGTGTCGAATGGGTTGTGATCCGAGATCCGCAGACGCAACTAAGCGCGCTGCTCGCGAATGAAGTGGACATGGTCACGTCACCAGCATCGGAACAGTATTCAACCATTCGCACGACGCCCCCCCTCAATTTGGTGGACATGCAACCCGAGGGGTACCAGTACTCGCTGCGCATGAACTTCCTGTACCCGCCTTTCGACAATGTCCAGATTCGCCGCGCCGCCATGCTCGCCATTGGTCAGGAACAGGTTCTTCGCACGCAAGTGGCCTCACTCGGGATGTATCGTTGGTGCAAGAGTCTCTTCCCCTGCGGGACGACCTACGAGTCCGATCACACAGGCTCTTTCAGAGGCATTGCAAACCCGGATGCCGCCAGAAAGCTACTGACTCAAGCGGGCTACAAGGGCGAGCCGGTGGTTCTGTTGCGGCCCACTGACCTGCCAACCCTTTCAAAGGCTCCGCTGGTAGTCAAGCAGCAGTTGGAGCAGGCTGGTTTCGTTGTGGATATGCAGTCCATCGACTGGCAAACGCTCGTAGCGCGGCGAGCGCGAAAAGATCCCCCATCACAAGGTGGCTGGAACGCCTTCGTCACTGCGGCAGTCGCAGCAGACAACGCGAACCCTATCACCATGGTGATGATGAATGCCACTGGGGCCAAGGGTTGGTTTGGCTGGCAAGACGATCCTGACCTGGAGAAGATCAAGCTCGAGTTCGTCAAGGCCCGCAATGATGCCGAGCGCCGGGAAGCTGCTGAAAGGGCGCAGCTCAGAGCCATCGATCAGGTGACACACGTCACACTCGGTCAGTTCAATGCGCCTTCTGCGGTTCGCAGCAACGTGAAGGGATTTGTTCCGGCTGGTGCAACGGTGTACTGGAACATTCGCAAAAACTGACGGGGGACAGCGATGCTTCGATACCTGCTGGGTCGTCTACTGGCGACCGTCCCCGTCCTCCTGGTGGTCGCCGTGATCGTCTTTGGAATCCTGCGACTCACGCCAGGTGACCCAGCGGCCGTCATCGCTGGCAATTCCGCGACGCCGGAAGATGTCGCTCGCATCAGGCAAAGCCTGGGATTGGAGCGACCGATCATTCACCAGTTCGTCGGCTGGATTCAACAGTTGGCACAAGGAGACATTGGGCAGTCGTACTACCTGGGGAAACCCGTTGCTGAACTGATCTCAGACCGCCTTGAGCCCACTATCTCCTTGGCGGTCGGTTCACTACTTCTCGCGATTGTGGTGGCGGTTCCCCTCGGCACATGGGCCGCGTGGCGGATGGGAGGACTTCTCGATCGAACATTGATGGCCGTTGCCGTGGCGGGCTTTTCGATACCTGTTTTCGTAGCGGGCTACGTGTTGATCCTCGCTTTTTCTCTAGGCCTGCAGTGGCTTCCCGTTCAGGGATACAGACCGTGGTCGGTCGGATTTGTGGAGTGGGCTCGGCAATTGGTTCTGCCATGGACAGCCCTGGCCATCGTCTACGTGGCGCTCCTATCACGCGTTACGCGGGCAGCGGTGAGCGAGGCACTGACCGAGGACTACATCCGCACAGCACAGGCGAAGGGGCTGCCCGCTCTGAGGATATTGCTGCGCCACGCGCTTCCGAATGCGGCGATTCCCATCGTGACAGTGATCGGCATTAGCTTTGCCATGCTGATCGGCGGCGTGGTCGTCACCGAAACCGTCTTTGCCATACCTGGCCTAGGCTCCCTTACCGTCGATGCGGTGCTGAACCGGGACTTTCCCGTTATTCAGGGCGTGGTGCTCTTCTTCTCGGCCGTGTACGTGCTTCTCAACTTGGCAATTGACTTGAGTTATGCGCTGTTCGATCCGCGCATCCGATACTGAAAGGCACTTCATGCGTGTATTTGCCGGTGGCCTGGCCACCGAAACCAACACCTTTGGGCCCATGCCGACAGGTCTAGGGTCCTTCACTCACTACAAAGGGGGCAGCGTTCCTTCACATGGAACGATGTTCTCCGCGCCGCTGGGCGTAGCTCGTCGACGCGCAAGTGAACTCGGCTGGACGCTACTCGAAGGTCTGACTGCTGAGGCCATGCCTAGCGGCACAACCACACGCGCTGCCTACGAGGCCCTGCGCGATGAGTTGTTGGAGGACCTTCGACGTGCGATGCCTGTCGACATCGTTTTGCTGGGTCTCCACGGTGCCATGGTCGCCGAGGGCTATGACGATTGCGAGGGCGATCTTCTGGAGAAGGTGCGGCAAATCGTCGGACCTGAATGCGTCGTAGGCGCCGAACTGGATAACCACTGCCACCTTTCCCAGCAGATGGTTCGGCAGGCCGACATGCTCATCGCATTCAAGGAGTACCCGCATACCGACATCGTGGAGCGTGCCGAAGAACTCGTGGAACTTTGTCATCAGAAGGCCGAAGGGAGAATTCACCCGACGGTGGCGATGGTCGACTGCGACATGATCGTCACGATGCACACATCTCGAGAGCCCGCGCGAGGTCTTGTAGACCGGATGAAGGCCCTGGAAGATAGGGATGGCGTGCTGTCCGTTTCCATCGCTCATGGCTTCGCATGGGGCGACGTCCCGGACATGGGCACCAAGGTTCTTGTCTATGCCGATGGCAACGCCCAGCTGGCTGCAAGCATTGCCAAGGAACTCGCAGATGACCTGATCTCACATCGGCGCGAGTTGGCAATCCCATACGTTGATGTCGATTCCGCACTCTCGCAAGCACTGGCCTTCGAACGTGGCCCCGTCGTCATCGCCGACTGCTCCGACAACGCCGGCGGAGGGGCCGCCAGCGACTCCACGTTCATTCTGAGCCAGGTCGTTCGAAGCGCAATCGGGAACATTGCCGTCGGCCCTATCTGGGATCCTGTGGCCGTGCAAATTGCATTCGAGGCGGGAGTTGGAAGCGATTTATCGATGCGCATTGGCGGAAAGATCGGTCCCCTATCTGGCCCGCCTATTGACCTCCCTTGTTCGGTACGTGCACTCCAGCGCAACATGATGATGACTGGCTTAGGCAACACGCAGATGCCACTTGGCGACTGTGCTCTGGTCGAATCCGGGGGCATCGAGATCGTACTGACCACGATCAGGAATCAGGCGATGGGCATGGACATGTTCTTGCAACTCGGCTGCGACCTGGCCCGAAAAAGACTCATCGTCGTGAAGTCAGCGCAGCACTTCTATGCGGACTTCTCACGCATCGCTACGCATGTGATCTATTCATCCGGACCGGGCTCAGTGGCACTGGACTTCCGGACGCTCCCCTACGCCAAGATCCGCCGCCCGCGATGGCCACTGGATGAGGTGTGCGCATGAGCACGGTGGCCGGGAGGCAAGAATCCCCGATGCCGGGCACACCCGTCAAGCCGTCGACCTTCAAAAGGTTGCGCCGCAATCGAAGCATTCTGGCAAGCGCGATCGTGCTTGCCTTCCTTGCGATGATTGCCGCTGCCGCACCGTGGCTTGCTCCTGTCCCTCCCGAGTTAATGGACTCGGCCCACATCCACCGCGCCGCGGGCCACGCGGGGGCCGTCACACTTGCCGATGGTTCCCAAGTTCACACCACGTTCTGGATGGGCACGGACGGTCTCGGGCGCGATCTGTTCAGCAGGGTCGTGCATGGAGCGCGGATTTCCCTGGTAGTCGGTCTTTGCTGCGCCCTGGTGGCCCTTGTATTCGGAACCGCTCTTGGCATGCTTGCGGGCTACTTTCGCTCGGTGGATGTCGTTCTGATGCGCGTCATCGACGGCCTGATGGCCATCCCCGGAATTCTGCTGGCGATTGCGCTGGTTGCGGCGCTTGGACCGAAACTGGTTGTAGTGATCGTGGCCATCTCGATTCCGGAAGTGCCGCGTGTAACGCGGCTGGTTCGATCTCTGGTCTTGACCTTGAGGGAGGAGCCCTTCGTGGAAGCTGCGCGGGCGCTTGCCACCTCGCCGCTGACGATTCTGATGCGACATATCCTGCCAAATTCCATCACACCCCTGCTCATTCAAGGCACTTTCATCGCCGCTGCCGCGATCATCACCGAAGCGGCCTTGAGTTTCCTTGGCCTTGGCTTGCCTCCGGAGGTACCCACCTGGGGAAACGTCATGGCTGAGGGACGCGTCGCGTTCAGCGAATATCCAGGGGCTGTTCTTTTCCCGGCAATGCTCCTCTTTCCCACTGTGCTGGCCATCAATCTACTAGGCGATGGACTGCGCGATGTATTGGATCCGAAGTTCGCCCGTCGAGGAATGCAATGAGTACCAGATTGACAGCTTCCGACTCTACGCGAGACGATGCCATTCTGCGAATTAGCGATCTGAGCGTCGCGCTACCGCAAAGCGCAGATCGACAGTGGGCACTCCAGGGTGTGAATCTCACGCTTCTTGCGGGGCAGACGCTTTGTGTTGTCGGTGAGTCAGGATCGGGCAAATCCGTGCTGGCAACAACCATCATGCGCTTGCTGCCGCGCGGGTTGAAACCGATGGCTGGCAGTATCCATCTGCAGGGCGAGAACCTGTTGCAGGCCACTGAATCCAGGATGCGCCAACTGAGAGGCGAGGGCATCGGCATGGTCTTCCAAGAGCCGATGACGGCCCTGAATCCAGTGCTGCGCTGCGGCCATCAGGTCGAGGAGTTGCTCAGGCAACATACCAGCTGGAGTGCCACCGAGCGGAAGGCACGCGTACTTGAGGTGTTCTCCAAGGTACGACTGCCCGAACCGGAGCGCATCTATACAAGCTATCCGCATCAGCTTTCCGGCGGGCAACGACAGCGAATCGTGATCGCTATGGCAGTGATTCTCAAACCACGGCTTCTGATTTGCGACGAACCGACGACAGCATTGGACGTGACCACGCAGAAGGAGATCCTGCGGTTGATTGACGAATTGCACAGGGAGCAAGGAAGCGCCGTTCTTTTCATCACGCACGACATGGGCGTCGTCAGCGAAATCGCTGATCAGGTGCTGGTTATGCGCAATGGCGAACAGGTCGAATTCGGCCCCCGAGATGCCGTGCTGAAGTCACCTCAGCAGGACTACACGCGTCGCCTCCTGGAATCTGTGCCTTCCATGAAGCCACCCCGCCCACGGCATTTGCCCCATCAGCCCGCAACGCTAAGGGCGGAAAGACTTCAGAAAACCTACATCTCACACAACTGGAGAGGCCAAAAACGCGAGATGCTGGCTTTGCGCGGAGCAACACTCGAAGTCCAGCCAGGCGAGACGCTCGGAATTGTTGGCGAATCCGGGTGCGGCAAGTCAACGTTGGCCCGATGCTGCGTCCGCCTCATCGATCCGACAGGTGGGGAACTGCTCTGGGGCGACACGAAGGTAGATGCGATGCCCGAGCACCAGTTGCGCAGACATCGCAACGCTGTGCAGATCGTGTTCCAGGATCCGAACCGATCGCTCAACCCGCGCCTCACGGTCGGCCAGTCCATCGTGGAAGGTGCGCGGAACTTCGGTGCATCCGAAGCCGAGGCGACCTCCCTCGCGCAGGAACTCATCCGCAAGGTAAGGCTACCCGTTGCCGCCCTGGATCGTTACCCAAACGAGTTCTCGGGCGGCCAAAGGCAGCGTATTGCCATAGCACGCGCGCTGGCCTGCAAGCCCCGGGTCCTTGTTGCGGATGAGGCTGTCAGCGCCCTGGATGTTTCGGTTCAAGCAGAGATCATGTCGCTGCTGCGCGAGGTCCAGGCCGAGCACGAACTCGCACTGCTGTTCATCACGCACGACCTTCGCGTGGCTGCGCAATTGTGCGACCGCGTTATGGTCATGCGCCATGGGCAAGTGATCGAAGAAGGCCTCACAGCAGATGTCTATGCGAGGCCTCAAGACCCCTACACGCGAGAACTCTTGACGGCGGCCCCTCGCTTCGAGCCATCGTTGGAAGCCTAGCGACATGCGCGTTCTTGTAGTCGGTGCCGGCGTCACCGGATTGCTCACCGCGTGGTACTTGCGTCAGGAAGGCTGCACGGTAACCGTCGTCGAGAAAGAACCCAGCCCCGCCCGCGGAACCAGCTTCGCCAACGGTGCGCAGCTTTCATACAGCTATGTTGCTCCGCTCGCGGGGCCAGGGGTTCTTCCGAAAATTCCGGCCTGGCTCCTGCGGAAAGATGCTCCGCTACGACTACGGCCGATGGCGGATTGGAGGCAATGGCGTTGGATGGCGGAGTTCGTGCTTGCCTGCACGGCGCGCCAGAGCGAGCGCACCACACAGAAGCTGCTCCGGTTAGCGTTTTACAGCCGCGACCTTATGCACCGTTTCCTGTCCTCTCCCCTCGGCGCTAACGTCAGCTTCCAGCATCGAACGAACGGAAAACTTGTCGTCTACTCGGATGCGGACAGCTTTGCAGGCGCCCGAGATCAGGTCGCGTTCCAGCAAAGTCTCGGATGTGAGCAGCAGTTGCTCGGCGCCAGCGAGTGCCTGTCTCTGGAGCCCAGTCTCGCGAGTCGGGATTCGTCACTAGGTCGAAGGGTCGTGGGTGGGGTCTATACCCCAAGCGAAGAGGTCGGCGACTGCTACACGTTCTGCGTGCAGCTTGAAAAGCTGCTGCGAAGCCAAGGTGTCACATTCGAGTACCAATGCGACATTCACGCCCTAAAAGTCGCTCAAGGGCGTGTTGCTTCCGCGCTTACGTACAGCGGCGAGATCTTTGCTGACAGCTTCGTGCTCGCGTCTGGTACTGACAGCACACGGCTGGCAGCCACCGTTGGCCTGTACCTACCCGTCTATCCCCTGAAGGGCTACAGCCTGACGCTCCCATGCGCCGAGGGCGCTCCTCGGGTAAGCGTGACAGATTTCGCACGCAAGATCGTTTACGCACCGCTTGATGATGGACAAGCGTCAACTGTCCTCAGGGTCGCCGGACTGGCAGACCTAGAAGGCCATCATGCCGGCATTGATCCAGCGCGCCTTTGCGTACTACTGACGGAGGCAGACCGGGCGTTCCCCCAGGTCACTGCGGGATATCAATCGGTGGCGAACGTCCGGGCATGGGCTGGGCTTCGGCCAGCGACGCCAACAGGCCTTCCGATTCTTGGCAGGTCGCGCTTTCCCAACCTCTACTTGAATACCGGCCATGGCGCCCTGGGTTGGACGCTCGGTCATGGGTCAGCCAAGCTCGTAAGTGACCTTTTGTGTGGTAACCCAACTGCCGTCGCCTCCAACGATTTCACAGGTTCGTAAGGATCAAAAAAAATGCGATTCATTGAAGACAAAGAAGTCGGTGACCTCATATCGATGCCTGAAGCGATTGACGCGGTGCGAGAGGCATTTGTTGCTTTTGGGGAAGGGCAGGCAAGCAATCTGGCACGGTCAAGAAGCTATTGCCAAGGCAGTTCACTCAGTGCCATGGGAGCGGTCCTTTCCTACGCGGACGTCATGGGTGCAAAGGTGTATCCCACCATCAATGGGAGATTCAACTTCTGCGTCAACCTGTTCTCGGCACAAACGGGAGACCTGCTGGCCGTCGTACAGGGGAACACCCTGACTGCCCTGCGGGCCTCGGCGACCACGGTATTGGCGGCGGAACGCCTTGCCAAGCCAGAGCCCACTTGCCTGGCGCTCTTCGGCTCTGGACAGCAGGCCGCCGCGCACGCGCATGCACTCGTTTCGCGGTTCCATCTCCAGAAGGTCATTGTGATCGACCCACATGGGTCCCCCCAGGCCCTCTGTGACGCGATCCGGGCGCGCGCACCGGCGCACATACAGGCGCATGTTGAATCCAATGTGGAGCGTGCTCTGGCCTGTGCCGACGTCGTGGTCACTGCGACCCGCTCCAAGGAAGCTCTTTTCAACGGCACTCTGGTCAGACCGGGAACCTTCGTTGCGGCGATCGGTTCAAGCAAGCCTGACACGCGCGAAATCGACGACGCCCTTCTGGCCAGATGCAGTTGCATTGCAGTTGAAGACAGCATGCAGGCTCTGGTCGAAACGGGTGACTTCGTGAAGGCTTCCCATGAAATCAAAGCGAGCATGAAGGTTCTCGATCTCGGGTTCCTGCTGACGGGTGCGACGTCCCCCCGGATTTGAGTAGCGGCTGACGCTGGAGTCCAATCCCGAAGACAGGAGATTGGATGTGAAGAAGCGATTTACGGAAGAGCAGATCATTGGCTTCCTGCGCGAAGCCGAGACGGGTC
>Ga0209958_1000872_pt1 | contig 33542 bp, 25 predicted proteins | sample ThiBio_inoc_plan_FD_183942 | JGI IMG/M metagenome (GOLD analysis project Ga0209958, IMG submission 183942) | Wastewater bioreactor microbial communities from Cape Town, South Africa - Thiocy_inoc_plan (SPAdes) | ecosystem: Engineered > Bioremediation > Thiocyanate > Unclassified | place: South...
CTGTTTCAGACAAAGGCCAACCTGCGCCATGCATCACTAAACCTGGTTTGTGTTTTGCAGGATCGATTTCCCAAAGTTCTTTGATCCCGATCCCGTAATGTTGTGGATCAGCATCTTTGTCGAGATTAAATTTTGCAATCAAGCGCTTACCAAGGTGACCACGGCAGCCTTCAGCGAATAAGGTATATTTGGCATGTAGCTCATAGCCAGACGTGAAGTTATGCGTTGGCTCACCATTTTTGCCAATCCCCATATCACCTGTTTGAATGCCTTGGACTGTACCATCTTCATGATAAAGCACTTCAGCAGCAGCAAAGCCCGGGAAGATTGAAACTTCAAGTTCTTCCGCTTTTTGACTAAACCAACGAACCACGTTACCAAGGGAAACGACATAGTTTCCATCGTTGTGCATTGATTTCGGTACCATCCAATGCGGCATTTTTTGTGCTTTGCTATCAGATAATAAGAAATATGTTTCGTCGCCCGTTACAGGGACATTGAGAGGTGCGCCTTCTTCTTTCCAATTCGGAAATAATTCATTGATGGCACGTGGTTCAAGTACAGCACCAGAAAGGATATGTGCACCTACTTCAGAGCCTTTTTCAACAACACAAACAGAAAGATCAGGCAGGTTGTTTTCAATCGCTAATTGACGAATTTTAATCGCAGCAGATAAACCCGAAGGCCCTGCGCCTACGATCACTACGTCAAACTCCATTGACTCTCGATTTTTATTTTCCATATTAAGAAATACTATTTCGCTTAGCGATACTTTATGTCAATAAAGTGAAAATATCAAATAAAAATAGCAAAAAATTGCCTAACAGAGAGATTTAAGCGAGGCATAAAAAGGCCAACTTGATCAAGTTGGCCTTTTTATTGAAAGATCTGCTTTTAAGAGTTTTGTGGATCGTAGAGTTTTTCCTTAATAAACAGGGCAGGAATCACACCACAAATCAGATAAGCTGCCCCCATGACAACAAAACCTAAACCAATAGATCCGCCAGAAGCTAAAAAACCAATCGTTGCAGGTGCTATTGCAGCACCTAAACGACCTATATTGTATGCGCCGCCAATAGCCGTACCACGAATCGCTGTTGGAAAGCTTTCAGTCATATAGGTGGCATTTACACCATATGGAATACCGTATAAAAAGCCGAAGATAACCAGTAAAAATAAAATATTTTCGGGAGTATTATAGAAAACGATCAGCGGCAGAAAAATTGCAGTACCAATTGCACCAAAAGCATAGGTAAATCGGCGTCCAAGTTTATCTGCCATCATTCCTGCAAGTACTTTGCCGAGAATCATGGCTGTATAGGTGCCTACCATATAGGCAGTCATTTCCTTGAACTTCATCCCGAGTTCGCTTTCCAAATATGAAGGCATCCAGTTATTCACGCCGTAATAACCAAATTGCAAGAAACCAGCAGTTAAAGCCCAGAGTATAAACATATTACGATTGCGTTTATCCTGAAAAATAAGCTTCAAAGCCGAGGGTTTTTCAGCGTTCTCACTTAAATTAGGCTGCTGTAAACGGGATTCTTGCCATGCGAGTGGCTCAGGAACCAAAATATGCATGAAGATCGCAAGAATGACAGGAATAATGGCAACATAAAACAACATGCGCCAACCATGATCTGGGATAATCCAACCTGCAAGCAATGTTGCTACAATATATCCGACGGTCCAGCCTGCCTGTAAAGTTCCGAGCACCGTGGTACGATAACGTGTAGGTACGTATTCAGCCATCAAGGTGTTGCAGGCTATATAAAGTGAACCTAAGCCTAATGAAGCAAAAAATCTTAAAATACCGAATTGAAGAAAACTTTGAGTAAAACCGAGTCCGCAAGTTAATAGTGAAAAAGTGAGAATAGAAATAACAACGATGCGGACACGCCCGAATTTATCACATGCCCAACCACCAAAAATCCCACCAATGGCCATACCCGCCAAAGTAAAACTACCGAGCATACCGGCTTGAACCGAGCTTAAGCCAAAATCTGCCTTAATACTATTTAAGCTATAAGACAGTAGCATTAAGTCTGCGCCATCTACCAATAAAGCCAGAAATGCAAAAATAAAAGCAATTTTCCAAGTATGGGCTTTTATTGCAGAGGAGGGTGTATTGTAATTTGTAGCCATAATCCATTACCTACATTTGACTGATCGCACTTCAAATCGTTTGAAAGTGCTGAAAAATGTTTAAGACGCAGCGCGAATCATATTTTTTGCAATAATCAATTGTTGAACCTGCGTGGTGCCTTCATATAAACGGAACAAGCGCACATCACGGTAAAAGCGCTCAATGGCATATTCACTGATATAACCCGCTCCACCATGAATCTGTACACAACGGTCAGCCACGCGGCCACACATTTCGGTGGCGAACATTTTTGCGCAAGATGCTTCAGTGCTGATATTTTCACCTTGGTCACGGCGACGTGCAGCATCGAGAACCATACATTTAGCCGCATAAATCTCGGCCTTGGAATCAGCCAACATGGCTTGGATTAACTGAAAACTAGCAATCGGTTGACCAAACTGTTTACGTTCAATCGCATACTTTAAAGAATCATCCAACATTCGTGTGGCTGCCCCTACACTCAGGGCAGCAATATGCAAACGACCTTTATCCAGAACTTTCATGGCTGTTTTAAAGCCCATACCTTCTACGCCACCAATCAATGCAGACGCAGGAACACGACAATTTTCAAAAATCACATCACAGGTATGTGCACCTTTCTGTCCCATTTTTTTATCTCGTTTGCCAAATGAGATACCAGATGTCTGACTGTCCACAATAAAAGCAGAAATACCAGCAGCCCCTTTAATTTCAGGGTTGGTACGTGCCATCACTGTAAATACGCCAGCATGGGGGGCATTGGTAATAAAACGTTTGGTCCCGTTCAATACATAAAAATCACCATCTTTTACCGCACTGGTTTTGAGCGCAGCAGCGTCAGAACCTGCATCTGGTTCAGTAAGACAGAACGAGCTAATTATTTCGCCTCGTGCTAAACGCGGTAAGAAAAATGATTTTTGTGTTTCGCTGCCATCAATAATGAGACCACTTGCACCAATTCCATTGTTGGTACCAATCAGAGAACGAAAAGCAGGTGAGGTTCGGCCTAACTCAAAAGCTACGCAAACCTCTTCTTCCATGGTCAAGCCCAAGCCTTCGTATTGTTCTGGAATGGTGAGTCCAAATAGACCCAGTGTTTTCATTTGTTCGATGATATCTTGAGGAATTTCATCTGTTTCTGCGACTTCATTCTCTCGAGGAATCAATACGCCTTCAACAAACTGTCGAATCATATCAACCAGCTGGTTCAGCGTTTCCTGATCTCGAATCATAGTTTTGCCCTTTGTACAGCTTGTTAAAACATCCATGTGATGTACATAAATCCATCACGATTGATGGTGATAGTAATCAAAGGTGTATCGCAAAACAATATATTTTGAAAATTAATTTCGCAATGCGATATATTGTTTGTTATTGGTAGTTTCTAATCTGTTGATTTAATTAATCTATATTTATTGAATAAAAATCATAATTTTTAATGAAAAATTAAAGTTTGATTTTTCAAATGTTGTGTGTATATTAAAAATATATATCGCTATGCGGAATTTAATTGGAATTGGTTTTCCAATAGGAAATTAAGAACGAACGAGTAGGATAGTCATGGGTGCTTTGAATGGAATTCGTGTACTTGATTTAAGTCGAGTACTTGCTGGACCGTGGTGTGGACAGATTCTTGCTGATCTGGGTGCGGAAGTGATTAAGGTGGAACGGCCAAAGGTGGGGGATGATACCCGTTCTTGGGGACCACCTTGGATGAAAGACAATTCAGGACAAGACACTCGAGAGGCGGCCTATTACCAATCGACAAATCGTAACAAGCTTTCGGTTGCGATCGACATCGCCAGTCCTGAAGGTCAAGAGTTGATTAAAGCTTTAATTCAAGATAGTGATGTTGTTATTGAAAACTACAAAGCAGGTTCTTTGAAAAAATATGGTCTAGATTATGCGACTTTATCGGCAATAAACCCAGGACTTGTTTATTGTTCCATTACAGGCTTTGGACAAAATGGGCCTCGTGCGGAAGAACCTGGCTATGATTTTATTATTCAAGGGATGGGTGGGTTAATGTCCATCACAGGAGAAAAGGATGATTTGCCTGGAGGAGGTCCACAAAAAGTAGGTGTGGCATTTTCTGATTTGGCGACAGGCTTATATTCTACCATTGCGATTCAAGCCGCGTTACTTAATCGTCATGAGACGGGTTTGGGTCAATATATTGATATGGCTTTATTAGATGTGCAAATTGCAACCATGGCCAATCAAGGAATGAACTATCTGTCCTCTGGAAAAGTGCCTGAACGGTATGGTAATGCACACGCCAATATTGTGCCATATCAGGTGTTTAAAGCCTCTGATCGGGAATTTATTATTGCCTGTGGTAATGATGCCCAGTTTATTCAGCTCTGTAAAAGTATTGGTTTGCCTGATTTAGCCAATGATCCTCGATTTATTCGTAATGCAGATCGTATTCTACATCGTGATGAAATTATAGATATTTTATCAACTCATTTTCTTGAGAAAACAGCTGATGAATGGGTTGCGGCAATTTATGCTGCCAAAGTCCCTGTGGGAGTAATCAATAATTTGCAACAAGCGTTTCAAGAACCACAGGTTATTGCGAGGAATATGTTAGTTGACATGCAGCATCCTCAACGTGAAACGTTAACGGTGATTGGTTCGCCGATCAAACTTTCGAGAACACCTGTTGAATATAAAACTGCGCCCCCTTTATTGGGTGAGCATACGGATACGATTCTCAGTCGAATCATTTCTCAAGAAAGATTGAATGAATTAAAGCTGCAAGGGATAATTGGCGAATAAAATAAGCCAATGTCAAAATACAGTTATATTTGACATTGGCATTTAAGTTCAATAGCGCTTTGTTTTTATTGATGTAATAACGGATTTGCTTTTAACTATTTATTATAGAAAAAATAGATTATAATTTTCGCAGTGCGAAATTAATATTTAAATTGGTATAACCATGAATGATGCAGTAGATGCCGAACATACAGAAAAACTATTAGCGCCTTTAAGGCATGAGTTATTGCATCCGATTGAAGATATGCAAGATGAACATGATCGTCAATTTATTACAGCCTTAGCACGTGGTTTAGAGCTTTTGCGATGTTTTACACCGAAACATCAGCATCTGGGTAATCAGGAATTGGCGCAAATGACAGGTTTGCCCAAGCCAACGATTACCCGATTAACCCATACCTTATCGCGTTTGGGGTATATCAAGCAGGTCCCTAATTCGAGTAAATTCCAGCTTTCTGTTGGTGTACTCGCTTTCGGCTACTCCATGCTTTCCAATGTCTCTATTCGTTCTATTGCACATCCCTATATGAAAAATCTGGCAGATTATGCAGGTGCAGCAGTTGCGATGGCGACCCGTGATCGTTTGAATATGATTTATTTGGATGTGGTCCAGGGCAAAGGGAATATGACCATGCGCCGTCAGGTAGGGACTTATTTACCTATTCATTTGAGTTCGATGGGGCGGGCATGTCTGGCTGCGATGCCAGAGGATGAACGAGAGTTTTTGCTCGATGCGATTCGCAGTAAGCATAAAGAAGACTGGATTAAAATTAATCGCGATTTAGATAAAGCATTTAAAGATTATCAAGATTTTGGTTATTGTTTTTCAATTGGTGAATGGCATAAAGATGTGAATTCAGTCGCTGTTCCCTTGATTCATGAACAGCATGGTTTATTGGTGTTTAATTGTGGTGGGCCGAGCTTTATTATGAATCGAGAAAAATTAGAGGAGGATATTGCGCCTCGCCTTTTACATATGGTGAATAATATCCGTACCGAGATTAGTTAAGTTTTATTGAGTTAAAAAAACCAGCAGCCTGATTATGCTGGTTTTTTTGCATCAGTAATACAACAAAGCAAGCACAGTACAGCAAAGATTAACCCGAGCATGCAAACACCTGTCCATCCAAAATGTTTCCAAGCATAGCTTCCTGTCGTCGTACCTAAAGCACCTCCTGCAAAATAGCCGGTCATATAGATGGCATTGAAGCGAGACCGTAATTTTTGATTTAGCTTGAAAACAATACTCTGATTGGTGACATGCACAGCTGATAATGAGGCATAGAGAAGAAGTAGGGCGATAATGTAAAATATAAAATGATAAGGCAGCAAAAGAAAAAATAACCAGCTGGCAATTAGTCCGATACCACAATAAATCGAAATTGTATGGATATAGCCTTGATCAATAAACTTACCAGAGAAATTCGCCACGAAAGTACCCAGAACGCCAACAAATCCAAATAAGCCAATTGTAAAATCGCTCATGAAATAGGGTGCAGGTGCTAAGAGTAAGGACATGGTGGTAAAGGTTAAACTTACACAAGCAAATGTAAAACCACCAATATAAGTTCTGGTTCTTAACCGTCGATTTTGAATAAAAATCTGTGGAAGTGATGCAATCGTTGTTTTATAGTTTTCAGATTGTGTGGGTGGGAAGCTGCCGATATTACGATATAAAATGAAGGCAATCACCAGTAATAGAAAGCCACTCATCACATAAATAATATTCCATGCAAATAAGGTCGACATTAATCCCGATAATGAGCGTGCCAGTAAAACGCCCATCATTAACCCACTGAGTAAAAAGCCTACTACACGCCCACTATGCTGGATCGGGACTAAACTTGCGGCCAACGGTAAAAGTAACTGGGCTGAACTAGAAAACAGACCTGTAATTACTGTTCCGAGGATCAAAAGATAAATATTATGTGAAAAACCACTAATAATTAGTCCGAATGAGGCGAGTAGCATAAAGATAAATAATAATTTACGCTTTTCAAGGATATCGCCTAAAGGCATTAAGAACAGTAAACCACAGGCATAGGTGATTTGGGCTAATGTAGGCACCCATGCAATGGTGGTTTCAGCTAAATTCAAATCCACGCTAATGGAGTGAATGAGGGGTTGGCTAAAATAATTCCCACCCGTACAGATGCCTGCTGCAATCGCCATTAAGATAATGGTTGGGGTATAGAGTACGTTTTTCATCATGTATCATTTCACAATGAAAATGGAGTTTTAGTCCTCAACCCTTTGTTGCTCAGGCTTAAAAGGGTTGTTAGTGTGTTTCATTCAATGCATCTTGAATGTTATGCACCATATGGATTAAACGTGGTCCAATTTCACCTTCGAGTTTTTCCGGGTTTAAATGAAAACTGGGTGCGCCGCAGTTAAAGACATAAAGACCATGTTTAGAACTGACTAAAGGAACTGCAACTGAGTTCACTTCTTTATGCCATTCTCCTAAAGACAGGCAATAGCCGTAGTCTTGATAATCGCGAAAAGCACGTTCTAGAGAACGTTTTATCGCAGCCCAGTTTTCAGGATTCTTTTGTTTAAGCGCGTCAAGCAAAAAATTACGCTCACGTTCAGGAGTAGCCGCTAAACAAGCTCTTCCCATTGAACTGCTATGCAGAGGCAAGGTTGATCCAATGGGGCGACGCATATTCAAAGCGGTTTCTGTTTGGACCACATCGATATACACCATATTCAAGCGGTCACGCGTTGCCATAGCTACAGGCGCTTGAACATACTGACTCATCTCTTCCATATATTGATGCGCAATATTACGGATGGAGATATTGGACAAGGCAGCATAACCTAAGGATAAAACACCAATATCCAGTGTATATTTAGTCGAATTTGGCAACTGTTTCAAATAGCCTAATGACACTAACGTATTGGTAATACGGGCAATAGTGGGTTTGGGTAAGCCGGTCATTTTAGCCAATTCTTGGTTACCCAATACTTGGTTGTTGGCAGAGAAACAACGCAATAGTTCTAAACCACGTGCTAACGAAGCAATAAATTGTGGGTTATTTTCCCGATGTATATGCGAAATAGGATCTAAGCGTATCTCATCAAAATTTATGTTTTTTTCAGTTTCTGAATTCTGAGACATTCAATCCTCAAATATAATAAAGCAATAGCTTGCTATTATATTTCGCTCTGCAAAATAAATCCATTCATCACTGTATTGTTGTGATGAATGGATATTCAATTGCATGATTATGAAACGTTTTCAATCACCATCGCTAGACCTTGACCGACACCAATACATAAGCTCACCACCGCATATTTCTTGTTACGGCGAATCAGCTCACGTGAAACTGTTAAGGCAAGTCGGGCGCCAGAAGCACCGAGGGGATGTCCGATTGCAATGGCGCCACCATTCGGATTAACGCGAGGATCATTAAAATCAATATTTAAGCCTTTTAAGCAGGACAAAACCTGTGAAGCAAAGGCTTCATTAATTTCGATAATGTCCATGTCATCTAAAGTAAGGCCAGCACGCAGCACTGCTTTTTTAATTGCTTCAATCGGGCCAGCACCCATAATGCGTGGTTCAATCCCAGCTGCTGCGGCTGACAAGATTTTTGCCATTGGTTTTAGAGCATATTTTTGGCCTGCTGCTTCTGAACCAATCAGTAGTGCCGCTGCGCCGTCGTTAATCCCTGAGGCATTACCAGCCGTGACCACGCCACCTTCAAATAGCGGTTTTAATTTTGTAAGTGCTTCCATAGTCGAGCTTGGGCGAGGATGTTCATCTTCTGTAACCAGTTTAGGCGGTAATTTTTTACCCTGAAATACCTCAATCGGCGTAATTTCATCGGCAAAGAAACCTTGTTCTTTGGCTGTTTGATATTTGGCTTGTGATTGAGCTGCAAATAAGTCTGCTTGCTCACGACTGATACCAAACTCAGCCGCAACGTTATCACCCGTTTCCGGCATTGAATGACCGCCATACTGAGCAATAATTTTTTTATTGGGAAAGCGTGAGCCAATGGTGGTGTCATAAATTTTTGCATCACGGCTATAAGCACTTTCCGCTTTACCCATGACAAAAGGTGCACGCGACATACTTTCTACACCACCTGCGATATACAGTTCGCCTTCACCACACGTGATAGCACGGGCAGAGTCGATTACGGCACCTAAACCACTGGCACATAAGCGGTTTACTGTCTGGCCCGGCACAGTGACAGGTAATCCCGCAAGTAATAACGCATTCCTCGCCACATTACGGCTATCTTCACCCGCCTGATTGGTATCACCCAAAATGACATCTTCAATATCAGCACCGGGCACACCAGATTTTTCTAGCAACTTTTGAATAACAGTTGCAGCGAGATCATCAGGACGAATGGAGGCAAGTTCACCTGCATGACGGCCAAATGGACTGCGTAAACCATCATAAATATAAGCATTTAACATTGAGAAATTCCTTTTCAAAATCCAGAATTAAAAGTAAGTGGTAAATTTAAAGCGACGCGACGTTGTAACCACGGACTTGGACGATAACGTGGATCATAAGTAAGTGTGGATATGCGATTCAGGATCAGTAGAATTTTTTCACGACCGAGATGGTCACCCCATTCAATTGGGCCAAATGGATAGCCCAGACCTAAGCGGACAGCAGCATTGATATCATCGACCGTTGCAATATTTTGTTGAGCAATATCGCAGCCTAAATTAATCACCATGGCTAAAACACGTTGTGCAACAAAGCCGATACTTTCTGCAATCATGCTGACCATCCCGCCATCCAGATTGAAAATCGAGTGGGCGGCCTGACGATATTCGGTTTTTGTGATCAGTGAGGGCATTAAGGTACGATGTTTGCCAATGCCATATAGCATATCAATGGCGATGGTCTGTTGTGGATCAACAGCATAACGTGCAGCCGCATGGGTGGTATCTTCACCGTAACAAGCCAGTAAACATAAGCTATCTGTTTGAGGTTCGGGGTTGCTGTCTATGTCGACATTTTGCTGGGTTAAATAATCTTCGAGCTGTTTTTTATCTTCAGGAAAATCGGCTGCAATCCAAACTTTAGGGTATTGTCCTAAACGCTCTACAAACTGGGCAGGTTGTTCACCTGTTTTTTCACCCGTTGTATAATTATAAAAACCTTGTTTGACCTTACGTCCAAGCTGTTTTGCCTCCAGCATTTGTTTGGTTAGCGGATTGGGTTTATAACGAGCTTCTTCATAATATTGATGATAAATCGACTCCATGACAGGATGAGAAACATCAAGACCAGTTAAATCCATCAGTTCAAATGGCCCCATTCTAAAACCGACGCCATCTCGTAAAATACGGTCAATTTCACTGATGTCACAGACATTTTCATTTAAAATTTTGAGTGCTTCAGTGCCATAGGCCCGACCAGCATGGTTAATGATAAATCCCGGGGTATCCTTGGCCACCACAGGACGATGACCAAATGCACGAGATAGATTGTTTAAGGCATCAATAATCCGTGGGTCAGTTTTTAAACCTCGGATGACTTCAACCACTTTCATGAGTGGAACCGGATTAAAGAAATGATAACCGACCACACGTTCTGGTTTTTTGCAGTTTGCCGCAATCGCTGTAATAGAAAGAGAAGAGGTGTTCGATGCTAAAATAGTATTGTCTGAAACAAGGTCTTCAAGCTGTTGCAGCAAGCTTTGTTTGATATCCAGACGTTCAACAATTGCTTCTACAATCAGGTCACAGTTTTTTAAATCTTCCAGTTGATGTGCAACAACTAAGTTCTTATTTGCTGCAGCCGCCTGTTCAGTTGTGATTTTATTCTTGTCGACCAGCTTCTGGAAGGTTGCTGCCAGTTTATCTTTTGCCTGTTCAGCTGCACCTGCTTTGGTATCGTATAGATAAGTGATATGGCCTGACTGGGCAGCAATTTGGGCAATTCCGCTGCCCATAATCCCGACACCAATCACAGCCATGCTTTTAATATCATAAGTCATGTTGATCATCCTGATGATTAATCTATATTTGAAATTAAACGGAAAAATAAGGTTGGGTGATTTAGCTTAGGCATTGTTTATCACCATCAATCGGTAAGATTTGGCCTGAAATTGAACGTCCGCTATCTGAGGCCAGAAACAGGCATAAATCTGCAATATGTTTTGGATCGACAAAGTATTTGAGTGACTGATTTTTCAGTGCGTTTTGAGTCACTTCTTCAAGTGAGGTATGGGCTACATCGGCACGGGCCTGTAATACACGCTGAACCCGGTCACCATCGACCGCACCTGGAAGAATGGCGTTGACCCGAATATTGTCAGAGCCAAGTTCCATGGACAGGGTTTTGGTAAATCCGATCAGCCCCCATTTTGAAGTGGAATAGGCTAAACGGTATGGATAGCCTAAGCGACCAGCAATAGACGACATATTAATAATTACGCCTGCCTGTGCTTTTTTTAAATAGGGAATGGCTAGCTGGGTAATCAAAAAAGTGCTATTCAGATTTAAATTAATAACCGTATTCCAATCTTTAAAACTTAGTTCATCTGCGGCAATGGTTGGGCCTGAAATGCCTGTGTTATTGACTAAAATATCAATACCGCCAAGTCTTTGAACTGCTTCACTAAACATGAGTTTAATTTGTTCATGATCAGCCAAATCACACGTATATATGTGCAGCTTTGGATAGTCTTTCTGAAACTGTTCTAGGCTTTTAGCATTAATATCACAAATGAAAACTTCATCATGATTATTTAAAAATGCCTCGACAATGCATCGTCCAATCCCGGAACCACCTGCACTAATCAATACTTTTCTGGTCATTTTCATTCCTTTGTGATTATCGTTTTAAATTATTTACCTTGATAAGACGGTTTACGTTTTTCAATAAAAGCTTGAATACCCTCGTTTTTATCTTCAGTTGAAAACAATAGCTGGAATGATTTACGTTCGAGTGCCAGTCCGGCATTCAGCGGAATATCTTCACTCATCAGTGCGACTTCCTTGATTTGTTGTAAGGCAATTGGGGGCATTTTTGCGAGGTTTTGTGCCATTTGAATCGCAGTTGCAATGGTCTGGTCGTCTTCTGTGACTTGTGAAACAAGACCGATGATATAAGCTTCTTCCGCCTTGACCATTGCACCTGTCATGATCATGCGCATGGCATGAAATTTCCCTACAGCGCGAAATAAACGTTGTGTACCACCAGCACCTGGCATTAATCCGACTTTAATTTCCGGTTGACCAAAGGTTGCGCCTTTACCAGCGATAATAATGTCAGCATGCATTGCAAGTTCACAGCCACCACCAAGCGCATAACCATTTACCGCAGCAATGACAGGTTTTGGACATTGGGCAATTGCATTCCAATAGCGCTCGGTATGGCGCAATAACATTTCAGTTGAAGTTGCGGTCGCCATTTCTTTGAGATCTGCGCCCGCAGCAAACACTTCTTCACCCCCTGTCAGCACAATGGCATGAATATCATCATTGAAACTTAACTCGGTGAACACCTGAGCCAGTTGCTTGCGGACTTCTGTATTCAGTGCATTTTTGGCATCGGGACGGTTAATTTTGACAATCGCCACTTGCGGAGTGGAATAATCAACCTCAATGAAATTATTTCCTGTTATTTTGCTCATTTTTGAATTCCTTGTTTCGCAGATCAAAACTATATTGTTTTAATCATGCTTATTTTGAAATTTATTTCAAGCATTTTTTATTTTTCTCCTCTGCGTTTAAGGGTTTTATTAAGGTAAGTATTTGATATTTAGTACTGGTTAATTTTTAAATTTCGTTTAACGAAATTAATTTTCAAAAAAACTTGAAATTTGGGTTTTTATTCTCGTACTATGAAACACATCGCAGTAAACAAGATTTAAAAACATTGTCTCTGCAAGCTGACGGGAAGTAGCTGAGGAATACGATGCAAGTACATAAAAAGGGAGATCACAGATGATCCGTGATGAAGGGATGTTGCAGCAGTTGCTTACAACAATTCGCGACTTTGTAAAAAATGAGTTGATTCCGCGTGAGCATGAAGTTGCTGAGCAGGACAAGATTCCTGATGACATTGTGCAGCAAATGCGTGAGTTGGGTTTATTCGGACTCACGATTCCAGAGGAATATGGCGGTTTGGGAATCACTATGGAAGAGGAGGTCAATGTTGCATTTGAACTTGGACAAACCTCACCTGCATTTCGTTCCTTGATTGGGACCAATAATGGTATTGGTTCCAGCGCGATTCTGATTGATGGTACAGAAGAACAGAAGCAAAAGTATCTGCCACGCTATGCCAGCGGTGAAATTATTGGTTCATTTTGTTTGACTGAACCTGAAGCCGGTTCAGATGCTGCTTCTTTAAAAACCAGTGCAGTTAAAGACGGTGAGTTTTATATTCTAAATGGCACCAAACGTTTTATTACCAATGCACCCCATGCGGCGACGTTTACCGTTATGGCCCGCACCAATCCTGACATTAAAGGTGCCAGTGGTATTTCTGCTTTTTTGGTTGAAGCAAATACACCAGGCATTAGTCTGGGCAAAATCGATCAGAAAATGGGGCAAAAAGGTTCTCATACCTGTGATGTGATTTTTGAAAATTGTCGTGTACCTGCGACTGCACTGATTGGTGGTGTTGAAGGCGTTGGTTTTAAGACCGCCATGAAAGTTCTGGACAAAGGTCGGCTACATATTGGCGCGTACAGTGTGGGTGTGGCAGAACGCATGTTGGACGATGCACTACGATATGCCATCGAACGTAAGCAGTTCGGTCAGCCGATTGCCAGTTTTCAGTTAATCCAAGCCATGTTGGCCGACTCAAAAGCCGAGATTTATGCGGCTAAATGTATGGTTCTAGATGCAGCTCGCCGCCGAGATAATGGCGAAAACATTAGTACAGAAGCATCTTGCGCAAAAATGTTTGCCACTGAAATGTGTGGGCGCGTGGCTGATCGCTGTGTACAGATTCATGGGGGTGCAGGCTATATCAGTGAATATGCGATTGAGCGTTTTTATCGCGATGTGCGTTTGTTCCGTTTATATGAAGGAACGACGCAAGTTCAACAAATTATTATTGCAAAAAACATGATTCGGGAAGCGACGACCTAATAAAAAATCAAGTGCCATGAGGCAGGGGATGCCTCATATTCTTGCTGAGGATATGGACATGACAACAGATACAGCTACACAAAAAATTGATCGCGGGGAAGCGATTCAAACACCTAAAAAGATTTGGATTACCGCATTTATATTCGCTTTTTTAACATTGTTATGTGACGGGGCAGATTTAGGTTTTTTGGCATTGAGCCTGACCAGTCTTAAAACAGAATTTCATTTAACGGGTGTACAAGCTGGAACATTAGGCAGTTTAACACTTTTAGGTTCAGCAATTGGTGGCCTGATTGGGGGGTGGGCTTGTGACCGCTTTGGTCGAGTCCGCATCATTGTATTCTTTATTGCTTATTCTTCAGTTTTAACTAGTGCGTTGGGTTTTACTGATTCTTATATGCAATTTGCAGTTTTAAGAACTTTCGGGGCGATGGGCTTAGGTGCGCTCTATATTGCTTGTAATATTTTAATGTCAGAAATGGTGCCAACTAAACATCGATCGACTGTTTTGGCTACTCTTATGACGGGTTATACCTTGGGTTCTTTGTTAGCGACTTTATTAGCAGGTCATATTATTCCTGAACATGGCTGGCGTTTCCTTTATTGGATTGCAATTACGCCTGTGGTGTTATCAATTTTAATGCACTTTTGTGTACCTGAACCTGAGTCTTGGAAAAAAGCCCGTCAATTAAAAGCGCTAGAAGTCGCTCAAAGTAACCAACCTAAAAAACGTCAAAACCCATATCTTGAAATTTTAAGAGATAAGAAACACGGCACCATGTTTGTACTTTGGATTATTAGTACAGGTGCATTGCAGTTCGGTTATTACGGGGTAAGTAACTGGTTACCGGCTTATTTAGAGTCTGATCTTGGCATCAAATTTAAAGAAATGGCCATGTATATGGTCGGTACTTTCCTGATTATGATGTTTGCCAAAGTGATTGCAGGAATTATTGCCGATAAATTAGGACGTCGTGCTGTATTTGCTTTTGGAACCATTGGTACAGCCTTATTTATTCCAGTCATTGTCTACTTAAATACACCAACGAATATTTTATGGATGATGCTGTTCTTCGGTTTCCTTTACGGTATTCCTTACGCAATTAATGCCACCTATATGACAGAAAGTTTCCCGACGTCGATTCGGGGCTCGGCAGTGGGTGGCGCGTATAACATTGGTAAAGTACTTTCTATTTTCTCTCCATTAACAATTGGTTTTCTATCTCAAAATGGCTCGATTGGTTTAGGTTTATTAGTGATGGCGGGTGCTTACTTTATCTGCGGTGTAATTCCATTGTTATTTATTAAAGACCGACTATTTAACCCGCAAAAAGCAGAGTAATGGCTTGCGCTGTTACTTCAATTGAAGGATGAAAAGGGATTAATGAAATGATAAATAAAATCACAGCGAATATCGAACCGATTTTAAAAGCAATTCCAGATGGTGCAACCATCATGACCAGTGGCTTTGGGGTTACAGGTCAACCTGCAGAGCTTATCGAAGCCTTAATTGATCTGGGAAAAAAAGAGCTGACCATTGTCAATAACAATGCCGCTTCCGGTGATCGGGGATTAACAAAATTGATCATCGCAGGTTGTGTGAAAAAGATGATTAGCTCATTTCCAAAGTCAGCAGGGTCAACAGTATTCCAGGACTTGTATCGTGCAGGAAAAATCGAGCTGGAACTGGTACCACAAGGCAATCTGGCATGCCGTATCCAGGCCGCAGGTGCAGGTTTGGGGGCAGTTTTTACCCCGACAGGTTATGGAACCAAAATTGCTGAAGGCAAAGAAACCCGCACCATTAACGGTAAAAACTATGTGCTCGAATATCCGATTGATGCTGATTTTGCCCTGATTTATGCCGATAAAGCCGATCGTTGGGGCAATTTAACCTACCGCAAGGCGGCACGAAACTTTGGGCCGATTATGGCCAAGGCTGCAAAAACCACCATTGTTCAGGTTAATGATACGGTTGAGATAGGAACACTCGATCCAGAGTGCATTATCACTCCAGGAATCTTTGTACAACATGTTGTGAAAGTAGGAGATATCTAATGTCAGTTCAAAAACGCTCTCGTGAAGAGATTGCTATGTTGATTGCACAGGATATTCCTGAAGGTGCATATGTCAATTTGGGCATTGGTTTACCGACCAATGTGGCCAAGTATTTGCCTAAGGATAAAGAGATATTTCTGCATTCTGAAAATGGTGTTCTGGCTTTTGGACCACCACCCCAACCTGGCGAAGAAGATGAGGATTTGGTCAATGCTGGTAAGGAGTTAGTGACCTTACTGGAGGGTGGCTGTTTTATGCATCATGGTGATTCTTTCGACATCATGCGTGGCGGGCATCTGGATATTTGTGTCATTGGTGCCTTTCAGGTTGCGGTCAATGGGGATTTAGCCAACTGGCACACTGGCAAAGCTGATGATGTACCTGCTGTAGGTGGGGCAATGGATTTAGCGGTGGGCGCTAAAAGTATTTATGTGTATATGGAACATGTGACTAAAAAAGGTGAGGCAAAAATTGTTGAAGCACTCACATATCCCATCACTGGCGAGCAATGTGTCGACCGTATTTATACCGATTTATGCATTATTGAGCTCAAAGATCAGCAAGCCTATGTCAAGGAAATGGTATCAGGTTTAAGTTTTGAACAATTACAGGCGCTGACAGCCTGTCCATTGATTGATGCGCGAGTGGCTTAACTGAAGCACACGGAAACAAGTATCTTAAAGGATTAAAAGATGAAAAAACTCATTTTAGCGACAGCATGTGCTGTGGCTTCAGGGACTATTTTTGCCAATACGGCAACCACGACAGAACAAAGGATCAATCTGTTAGAAACCGAATTGCAAAAATTAAAGGCAGAGCTGCAAGCACAAAAGCAGACGCAAAATAATTTGCAGGTTAAACAGGCAAAAATTGAAGAAAATGTAGAAAAAAATATCACTGCCGAGACGGCAAAGCCGATTGCACCGTCATGGGTGACCTGGACCGATAATGTAAAGGTGTATGGAATCGCCCGGCTGGATGCCGCAGTTGATTTTAAATCCTCACCCGATTCAGGCGGAAGAACCACCAGCAGTATTTATCGGACTCCATTTGAAAATGATAAACGCGCGAATCATTCCCGTTCCGATGCAAGTATTAATGCCAGCCGACTGGGTGTATATTTCAATAGTCCGGACAAGGCGGTCACAGGCAATGTCGAAGCTGATTTCTTTGACAGTTCCAATATGGGAACGGGTGATGGCAAGTTCCGTATTCGCCATGCCTATTTTACCTATAAAGACTGGACCTTTGGTCAAACCTGGTCATTAATGTCCAATATGGAAACCCGAACCGAATCTGTGGACTATACTCAGTTTATGGGGACGTCATATACCCGTACGCCGCAAGTGCGTTATGACTGGAAAATTGATCAGAATCACGACCTGAAAGTTGCTTTGGAGCATACCGGGTCACGGGTTTCCGCTTTTCCTTCATTGACGGGACGGTATACCTTTAAGCAAGGCCCTCTGACTGCATTGGCGCAAGGTTTCGTAAACGAAAAATCAGTCGATGTAGCCAAAGATACGGTCAAGAAAGTCAGTTGGGGCGCTGGAACAGGATTAAAATACCACTTTGATCCGCAACAGTCTGTTCAGGCGAATTATCAATATATTGTAGGGGATCAGAAGTTTATGCCTTATACCACGCAAAGTGGTTTGGCAAATGCAACTGCATTGAATGCAGCAGGTGATTTTTCTTTAGATCAGGATAAAACCGATTTGCTGATGAATAAACTGCATAGCTTTAATATTGGTTATTCGTATAAATTCAATGATCAGTGGCGTAGCAATCTATCTGCTTCTTTATTTGAATATGATGACAATACTGAATACGCCAAGCTGAATCAGGATGCGAATAAACGCTTAACCGATTATGCTGCCAATATCTTTTACTCGCCTGCCGAGCAAATTGATATCGGGCTCGAATATCATCAGGGCAAACGTGAAGTCTTTGATGGCAGAACAGCGGATGTATCTCGTCTTAACTTTGTATCCATGTACAAGTTTTAAAAATAGGACAGGCTAAATGGAAAAAATGGTTCGGCCCGACACAGACACGATATTGTCAAAAAGTTTTATTTTCATCATGGCAGTGACATGCGGTATTTGTGCAGGGTCAAACTATTATAACCAGCCGTTGATTTATTCAATTGCTCAAGCCTTGCAGGTGAGTGCAGAGCAGGTGGCTTTTACCATCGTCATTGGCCAACTGTCTTATGCAGTTGGTCTTTTTATTCTGGTTCCACTTGGGGATTTTTTTGAAAAGCGGCGCTATATCTGTGTGTTGATGTGCTGCACTGGCTTTGCTCAAGTTGGCTTGTCGTTTAGCCAGTCCTTGCCGGTACTGTATGGGTTCACCTTTTTAGCAACCTTCTTTTCAATAGCAACACAGGTACTGGTCCCATTTGCCTCAGGATTGGCAAGCCCTGAAAAAAGCCCGCAAATTGTGGGGACCCTCATGAGCGGTTTGTTCTTAGGGATTTTACTGGCCAGATCGGTTGCAGGGTTATTATCTACAATCTGGTCTTGGCATGCCATCTATTTATTAAGTGGTTTGTTGATTCTAGCGTTTGCCGTAGTGATGTGGTCAAAGTTACCCGATGCCCGAAAATCCCATCAATTAACGGTTCTACAAATTTATCGCTCTTTATTTTCTTTGGCAATGCATCAACCCCATTTACTGCGCCGTGGTCTGGCAGGCGGTATTGGCTTTGGTATTTTGGCACTGATTTTTACCACCATGACTTTTATTTTGGCGAATGAACCGTATCACTTTAACGATTTTCAGATCGGTCTATTTGGTATCGTTGGACTGGCAGGTGTTTTTGCAACGCCGTGGGCGGGAAAGCAGATTGCGGCAGGTGGGGAAAATCGGGTTGCGCTGATCTGTATGTGGTTACTGATAATCGCCTGGATACCGCTGTATTTTGCCCAGCAGTCATTATTTGCCTATGCTATCGGGGTTATTCTGGCTTACTTTGGTTTGTCTGCCTTTCATGTTTTAAATCAAAATCTGGTGTACCGGATTTCCGCAGAAGCGCGTTCCCGTATTAACTCGATTTATATGACCCTGTACTTTGGTGGCGCAGCATTAGGTTCCTTCATCGCCGTATATGCATGGAAACATTGGGGATGGCCGGCCTGTGTAGCTTTGGGGCTTAGCATGGCTGTGATCAGTTTTATGATTGATCGTCTGGATTTTCGTGCAGTAAAGAATGCTGAGCTGGAGAAGCAAGCCTCATAAAGAGGCGCTTTCTTTCTATGCTTTGCGAATAATCATTAAGGTCGCGGAAGCAAACGCATACACTTTTCCATTCTCATCTACGATTCTACCTTCAGTCGTAATGATATTTCGTCCGGCATTAATCAATTCAGCTTGTGCATAGTAGGGAGTATCAACTTGCATAGGACGAATCATTTTCACATTCAGATCGATGGTGCCGTAACCCACCCCATGTTCCAGTAGGGTATGCGCTGCACTCCCGGTGACAGTATCCAGCGCTGTTGCACAAAAGCCGCCATGCACACCACCCTGTATATTTCGATGTTGCTGTCCAGGGGTCACTTTATAAGTCGCTTTTCCTTTTGAGACTTCGACCAGTTCCATGGGAATGGTGTGAGCCATGGGAGAAGGAGAGACCTCACCATTTTTTAAAGCCGTTAAGAATTCAAGACCAGTATATTTCGGGTTATCCATAAATCATCCTTGGAAGTCTAAGCAATCTCCTCAACATACTATAATTTAATTTTTTACGGAATATAATTTCGTAAAACAAAATTTTATTTTCCGCTTTATTTTTTATGGAAATGCATTTTAGATTTATATTTTTATATGTATACAGTGCCTTACGGTTTTTTTAATGTGAATCTGGAAGTGGTTTTACAAAATTAAAGCTATTAAAATGAAAATAAATTTTGCAATAAGAAATTTATTTGATATTTTTACAGTCAGGAAAAATAAAAGTTCCCTCAGGAGCAGCAGTGCTATCTCTTTAGGGAAGAAATACAAGGGAAAAAACCATGCCTTTATACAAAGCTCCTCAACGCGATATGCAATTTGTGCTGCATGAATTGCTTCAAACCGAACAAAACTACCAAAAATTATCTAAATATCAGGATGTCGTCAGTCGTGAACTGGTGGATCAATATTTGGAAGCAGCAGCAGATTTTTGTGAAAATGAGCTGGCTCCAATCAATCAAAATGGTGATCAAGAAGGTTGTCATTTAGATCAAGGTATTGTGACCACGCCGCAAGGCTTTAAAGAAGCTTATGATAAATATGTGGAACTCGGTTTTACTTCACTCACAGCCGATCCAGAATATGGTGGTCAAGGTTTACCGACACTGCTGCGTATTGCGATTTCAGAAATGTTGTGTGGTTCTAACTGGGCATGGGCGATGTATCCCGGTTTATCCCATGGCGCGATGCGCACCATTGAGCATCATGGCACTGAACAGCAAAAACAGCTATTTTTAAGCAAGCTGATTCGTGGTATCTGGACAGGAACCATGTGTTTGACAGAGTCGCATGCAGGTTCAGACTTAGGCTTAATTCGTACCAAGGCTGAGCCGAATTCAGATGGAAGTTATGCCATCACAGGAGAAAAGATTTTTATTTCCGCAGGGGAACACGATCTTTCAGAAAATATCATCCACATTGTGTTGGCGCGTTTACCTGATGCACCTGCGGGTACCAAAGGAATTTCGCTGTTTATTGTGCCGAAATTGAATGTTGACGATCAGGGTAATGTACAAGATCGAAATCATGTGCTGTGTAGCGCGATTGAACATAAAATGGGGATTCATGGTAACGCCACCTGTGTTTTAAATTTTGATGCTGCAAAAGGTTATCTGATTGGTCCTGAAAACCGTGGGCTCAATTGTATGTTTACTTTTATGAATACCGCCCGAATCGGTACTGCTGTGCAAGGACTGGCTGCATCCGAGATTTCTTTTCAGGGTGCTTTAGCCTACGCCAAAGACCGTCTGGCGATGCGTTCTTTAGCTGGTGCAAAATGCCCCAAGCAGAATGCAGATCCAATTATTGTCCATCCTGCTGTTCGCAGCATGTTAATGACTCAAAAAGCCTTCTCTGAAGGAGGAAGGGCGTTGGCTTATTTTCTGGCGCAGCATGTCGATATTGTTGAAACTTCAGCTGATCCCGAGCAACGGAAAATGTCGGATGAATTATTAGCCTTTTTAACTCCGATAGCCAAAGCATTTTTAACAGAATCGGGGAATGAATCTGCCAAGCATGGGGTGCAGGTCTTTGGCGGGCATGGATTTATTGTTGAGCACGGGATGGAGCAAATTGTACGTGATGCACGTATCTCAACATTGTATGAAGGCACCACTGAAATTCAGTCTTTAGATTTACTGGCACGGAAAGTATTGAAGTCCGAAGGCAAACTGTTAAAAAACATGACCGATTTAATTGAGCAGTGGGTTATTGAGCATCAGTCCAATACAGCCCTGTCAGCTTACGGGGAAAAACTCACTGAACTGAAGCAGCAATGGTTATCGCTGACCCGTGATATTGCACAAAAAGCCAAGCAAAATCCTGAAGAAATTGGTGCGGCTTCAGTCGATTATCTCTATTTTTCAAGCTATGTGGTCTTTGCCTATCTTTGGGCACGGATGGCTCAGGTTGCACAAGAACAGTTGCTTGCAGGAGCGTCAGAAGAAAAGTTCTATCAGGCCAAACTCACAACAGCCAAGTTCTTCTTTCAGAAATTATTACATCGTACCCAAGCACATGCCGCTGCTATTGCATCCGGAGCTGAGGCTGTGATGGAGCTGGATGAAGCAGCCTTTGCATTCTAAGTCTGCGCGGAACGGTCTGGATTTATTTAGGAGTCTAAACAGAAATGGAATTTGAACATATTTTGCTTCGTCAACACAATCGTGTCGGTTATTTGACGTTGAATCGTCCAGAAGTGCTGAATAGTTTCAATGAACACATGCATCGTGAAATTGCAGCAGCCTTAGATCTGTGGGCAGTTTCGAAGGAAATCAAAGTGATAGTCATCTCTGGCACAGGCAAAGGGTTTTGTGCTGGACAGGATCTAAGATCACGGGGGATGGATGTTATTGCTGCGCCGGATTATGATGCAGGCGCGGCTTTAGAAAAATTCTATAATCCTCTGGTACTTAAAATTACAGACATGACCAAACCCGTCATCGCTGCGGTGAATGGTGTGGCTGCTGGCGCAGGTGCCAATCTGGCATTGGCCTGTGATTTGGTGGTGGCTAAACAGTCTGCTGCCTTTATACAGTCTTTTTGCAAAGTCGGTTTAATTCCTGATGCTGGTGGCACATGGAATTTACCGCATTTGATCGGTTTGGCCCGTGCAAAAGGGCTGACCATGTTGGGAGAGAAGCTTTCTGCGCAGAAAGCCTTGAGTTGGGGATTGATCTGGGAGGTTTATGAAGATGAGCTGTTCGAAGCAAATGTCACCGCATTGGCTGAACAGTTAGCGGAGCAACCCAATAGTTCGATTGCATTGATTAAACAAGCTTTAAATCGTGCCACAGACAATACCCTTGTTGAGCAGTTGCAGCTGGAGCGCGAATTTCAGCGTATCGCAGGACAATCAGACAACTATAAAGAAGGTGTAGCAGCATTTATGCAAAAGAGGAAACCTGACTTTAGCTAGATGCGTTGACTATGCATGGCCTTTACACCTAAAAATGAAAAAAAGTATTTGCTATCGGAAGCACTTAAATAGGGAGATAACATGAGTCTAAAAGAAATGGTTTCGACAACCGAATGGGACGCGCGTTGTCAGTTAGCTGCTTTATATCGATTGATTGCCTATTATCGTATGACGGATCTGATCGATACCCATATCAGCCTGCGTGTACCAGATGAGAATGGGCATTTTCTGATTAATCATTATGGTATTCCATTTGAAAGAATGAAAGCCTCTGATTTGGTTAAAATAGATGGTGAAGGCAATATCGTAGAACCTTATGATCAAGGTAAAACAGTCAATGTCGCTGGTTTTGTCATTCATTCAGCCTTGCATACAGCGCGTGAAGATATTCATTGTGTAATCCATACCCATACCGCAGATGGAATTGCGGTTTCAGCACAGCAGCAGGGTTTATTACCCATCTCGCAACACGCACTGAAATTTTATAAAAAAGTCAGTTATCACGAGTATGAAGGAGTCGCTTTACTGACTGAAGAAAGAGCGCGATTGGTCGACGATTTAGGAGACAATCGGGTGATGATTTTAAGAAATCATGGATTGTTAGCAACTGGCGATAGTGTGCAGCGTGCTTTTCATGAAATTTACTTTTTAGAGCGTGCATGTCAGGCGCAAATTAAGGCACTTGCAGGTGGGGCGGAATTGCATTTTCCTTCTGAAGTGGTGTGTGAACATACAACCCGTCAGTTCGAATCCAAGGGTGTGGAACAGATTATTTTAAATGCTTGGAATGCAGCCTTGTCTTTAATTGAACAGCAGCGTGAGGAATACTGCACATGATTGTGATTGCGACCACTGTGCCAAAAGTTCAAAAATGGCTTGAAGATGCATTTTTACAATATGCTCCACCAGGTTCGTACTGTCTGGCAGAAAGTGAACAGGCGATGTATGCAACGACTGCCGTATCGTGGTTTCCAGATCTGGATCATTTAGAAAAGTTACCAGAATTAAAACTGATTCATTCGATGGCCGCTGGCGTTGAGCACCTCAATCTACGAAGAATTGGGTCACAATATAAAGTATGTCGGGTGGTCGATCAGCTTCATCAAAAAGGGATGTTCGATTATTTGCGGTGGGGCGTTTTATATTATCAACGGTTTTTTGATCAGGCCTTTGCACAAAAGCAGCAACAACGCTGGCTACAATACCCGCAACGAACGCATGCTGAAGTAAAAATCGGAATTATGGGCCTCGGGCAAATGGGTGCCTATATGGCGAAACAGTTTGCCGCACTGGGTTATCAGGTTGCTGGCTGGTCACGTAGTCCTAAACAGATTATGCAGGTCACATGCTATGCCGGTGATGAAGATTTTCATCAGTTTTTAAAACAGGCGGAAATTCTGATTAACTTATTGCCACTTACGGAAAGTAATCAGGGGATTTTATCAAAATCTTTATTTGACCAGCTTCCTGAACATGCTTGTATCATCAATTGTGGCCGTGGTCAGCACCTGGTTGAGCAGGATTTATTAAGTTATCTGGATTCCGGACGTTTACGTGGCGCGATTCTAGATGTTTTTACCAAAGAGCCCTTGGCTGAACATCATCCACTTTGGCAACATGAAAAAGTGGTGATCACACCACATGTTGCGTCACATGCACCTTGGTCGGTTGTAGTGAATCAAATTTTAGAAAATGACCAGCGTGTTATTCAGGGGCAAGTATTACTAAATCAAGTGGATACTTTGAAGGGGTATTAATGGATGAATATCCCTCAGTTCAAGCTATGATTCAGTTACGCTGACTTTTAATTGTTAATCAGCTGACTAAGCATCTCCTTAGAAATTGAATATGCTCAGTCAGTGATTTATTGGTGCTTAGACTTTGTTGGTGAGATCAACTGACAACTCATCCCAACGTTGGTTTGCGACTTGCATGGCCTGCATTTTGATATGTCCAAAACCACGGACTTCAGCAGGCAGTTCGGCAATCTGTTCTGCAACAGCCAGATTATAGCTATTTGGTGATGAGATCAGCGTTTCAACAAAGGCGATGTAACGATCACGCCATGCATGTTCATATTGACGTTCTTGTTGACGTGCAAATGGATCAAAGAAACTTTCGCGTAGCCATTGTAGGCGAGCAAGTAACATCATTGGAAAACGCATCCAATAACCAAAGATACGTTTACGCACATTGGTCCCCAGTGTTGGTGGAGCAAGATGATAGGATAAACGTACACCACGACCAAATTGCGACTCAATGGACTGTTTAAAGTTTGCACCTGTCAGTAAACGTGCCACTTCATATTCATCTTTATAGGCCATGACACGATACAGTTGAGTAGCGATAGTTTTTGCCAGCGCTTCTGGCAGTAATTTAGCAACCTGTTCCAATAACATACGATATTGATTGGCATAGGCTTCATTCCAATAGTCTTGCAAACGTATCGTGCGATCATTGATCAGTTCAGTCAGTGTTTGTGGCGCATTGCTTTTTGGCAAGCTGTCGAGTAAACGGGTAATTAGGCTCGGGTCACTGGCAAGGTGGCATCCAATACGGAAGGCTTCAAGGTTTTTATCAATCGCCGTGCCATTCAGTTGAATGGCTTTTTCAATACTTTCACGTAACAGTGGAATTTGCCCTGATTGCCATGCCATCCCTAAGAGCAGTTGATTGGCATAGATGGCATCACCTAGAACCTGTATTGCGATTCGTGCCGCAGGTAAGGAGAGCAGATTTTCTTTGTGGACACGGCCACGCAGACGATCAATCAAATCATGAATCGGTGCATACCAGTCACGTTTGTTAATAAAGTCTGAGGTGGGTGAGCCATCTTCATTGACGATCACCATCGCATCTTGTTTTAAACGTGATAGCGCGGCATTACTACCCGCCACAATGGCATCAGCACCAATCAATAGATCACATTGGTGTTCTGGAATTTTAGTTGAGGAAATTTGCGCATCATCTGCGGCAATTTGAATATAGGAATACACCGTACCGCCTTTTTGCGCCAGTCCTGCCATGTCCATGACGCGGGTGGCTTTGCCTTCCAAATGTGCGGCCATACCCAGTAAAGCCCCAACGGTGACCACACCTGTACCGCCAACACCACCGACCATAATACGATTCGGCGTATCAACAAGTTGAGGAATCAAAGGACGTTCAGGCCAACCTGTTGCAAAACCTTCAAACTTGGCGGGGCGTTTCATATCACGGGTATGCACGGTGACAAAGCTTGGGCAGAAGCCTTCCACACAGGTGAAATCCTTATTACAGCTGCTTTGGTTAATCTGACGTTTGGTACCCAAAGCCGTTTCTACTGGCTCAATTGAAAGACAATTTGATTTTTTTGAGCAATCGCCACAGCCTTCACAAATGTCACTATTGATATAAAGACGTTCAGCGGGGTCTGGATAAGCATCACGTTTACGGCGACGACGTTTTTCACTGGCACAGGTTTGTACATAGATTAATGCGGTCACACCCGAAATATCACGTAACTCACGTTGTACTGCATCAAGATCATTGCGATGGCGGATTTCGACATGTGGCGCAAGGTGTTCTTCAGCATGGATCAGCTCGGGTTCATCGGTCACAATGACCTGTTTTTTAATGCCTTCTGCATCGAGCTGGCGAGTCAGTTGCGCCACACTCAAATGTCCATCAACATGCTGACCACCGGTCATGGCAACCGCATCGTTATAGAGGATTTTATAGGTGATGTTAATGTTTGCTGCAATAGCTTGTCGAATCGCCAGATAGCCTGAATGGAAGTAGGTGCCGTCACCAAGATTGGCAAAAATATGCTTTTCATTAGTGAAATGTGAGGCACCCGCCCAACTGACGCCTTCACCGCCCATTTGCGAGAAGGTTTCAGTGCCACGATCCAGTGACACCGCAATATAATGGCAACCAATGCCACCTAGTGCGCGACTGCCTTCTGGTACGGCGGTCGAGGTGTTATGCGGACAACCGCTACAGAAATACGGTTTACGCTCGGCCAAATCCAGTACGCGGCGTGATTCTTGCTCAGCTTTATGCAGTAAATCGACACGACTCTGGATTTGCTGTCTTAAACTTTCAGGCAAATCTAACTGTAAAAACCGTGCTGCCAACATTTTAGCAATCGGTTCAGGTTGGAACTCGTAATGCCCAATCAGCGGTGCTTCTTCAAATGAGGTACTCCATTCACCTTTACCATGGATCGCTTTGCCGATTACATGTGGACGTTGCTCATCAGGCAGGGAATACAATTCATCTTTAATTTGTGCTTCCAGAATCGGACGTTTTTCTTCGACCACAATCAGTTCTTGTAAACCCGCAGCAAATTCACGCAGACCTTGTGGTTCCAAAGGCCAGATTAAACCGACTTGATAGACCCGCAGACCAAGTTGTTGCGCTGTTTCATTTTCAATGCCGAGAATGCGCAAGGCTTCGATGGTATCGAGATAACCTTTACCACTGGCTGCAATACCAATACGGGCATGCTCACACGGCCATGTGATCTGATTCAGTTGATTGGCACGTGCATAGGCCAATACTGCGGGTAAGCGATATTGATAGAGTCGTTGTTCTTGTTGGATGCCATGATCTGGCCAGCGAATATGGATGCCGTCGGCAGGCAGCTCGATTTCAGGTAAAACAGGTGTGACACGATCGAGATCGACAATGACCGAAGCAGAGGTTTCAACAATTTCACTGACCAGTTTCATTGAGGTCCAAACCCCAGCAAAACGTGACATGGCAATCGCATGGACGCCCAAATCGAGAATATGTTGCACCGAAGTTGGATAGAAAATTGGAATACCACAACCCATCATCACATGTTCGGATTGGTGGGGTACGGTCGAAGATTTACAGGAATGGTCATCACCAAACAGGGCAACCACGCCACTATGTTCTGCTGTTCCTGCAAGGTTGGCATGGCGAAGTACATCGCCTGAGCGGTCTACACCTGGGCCTTTGCCATACCACCATGCGCTTACACCATCATATTTGCCTTGACCTGCAAGGTTCGCTTGTTGCGTGCCCCAAATGGCAGTCGCCGCGAGGTCTTCATTGATACCGGGTTGAAAGACGACATGGTGATCTTTAAGTATGCCTCCAATTTGCCAAAGGAAATTATCATAATTCCCGACAGGGGAACCACGATAACCTGAAATGAAGCCAGCAGTGTGTAAGCCGTTCAATTCATCACGGCGAGTCTGTGCTAGAGGTAACCGAACCAGTGCCTGAATGCCTGTCATATAGGCCGAACCGTGATCACTGATATATTTATCATCCAGTGATACATCTTTAGTAGCGATCATTTTTGGAGTAACTTTTGTCGCTATATTCATTTATGTCTCCTTAGAATTGTGTGTAGTTTTGACTACTTTCTTTTTTCAACATCCGGTTGAATATTTGGAGTAAGTACATATTTTAAAAAGATTGATCAGCGGCGTTCGCTAAAAAAACTGCTCAATCAATGTACATATTTGTCATTGTGGTTGATCCAGACTGGTGCAACAATGCGTAATTTAGAAAAAGATATTTACGTTATGCGCAAAAATCTTGATGGTGGACTTTTACATGCAATGCATGCCTTCCTGAAAGTGATTGATAGCGGGAGTTTCACGGCTGCTGCTGAACAGATGGAACTGACAACTGCGCAAGTTTCGCGATTAATTAGCGAATTAGAAGGGCGTTTAGGTACAAAACTACTACAACGATCAACCCGCCAGCATGCCTTGACCGAGATTGGTGAAACCTATGCTGAGCAGTGCCGCCAAGTACTGGCGATGGTTGAGGAATCCGAAGCCCAAGCGATGGGCATGGCAGCCAGACCACAAGGGCGGTTACGCGTGTTGAGTATGGCCAGTTTTGGGCATCATTATCTGGCACCGATGATGGCAGAATTTTGTCAAACTTATCCTGAACTTACAGTGGAGTATCGAACCTCACAAAATGTGCCTGATTTGTTAGGCAAGGGGATTGATGTCAGCCTGTATCTCACCGAGTCATTGGCAGATTCAAGATTTGTAGCGCGCCGAATTGGTACCATCTTCTCGGTGTTATGTGCATCACCTGCATACTTGGAAAAGTATGGGGAGCCTCAATCCTTGGATGATTTGCAAAAGCATGCCTGCTTACGCTTGGTCAATCCTTCGATTACTCCACAATGGCATTTGGTCAGCGAAAACAGTTGTTCTTATCAGATTGATATCAATGGTCCCTTGATTGCAGATACCCCTGAATTGTTGCTGGATGTGGTACAGCAGGATATGGGGATTGCATTATTGCCAACATTCTCATCGATTGATGCAATTCGGGCAGGGCGATTGCGTCGTATTTTACCTGCTTGGCGATCACCTGATATCGGGGTGTATACCTTATTGCCATCGCGTCATTTTGTGGATGCAAAAACACGGGCATGGCTGGAGTGGGTGGAGCAGCATATTTCGCCAAAAATACAGCAAGATACGGATTATTTTTTATAACTAATCTGAGAGAGCGTTAGAAAAAGAATAACAAGGATTAAAATAAAAAATGCTTCTTTAAAAGGAGGCATTTTGTACAGAGATAATTATTAGAGTTCTTGTATAAGTCATTTTTGAGCTGTATTGAATTCGCAATGAAAGTTCCCTCTCCTTTTTAAAGGAGAGGGCTAGGGAGAGGATTTATAAGAATCCCCCTCATCCTCTTGCGGACTTATAGTCCTCATCACCAACACCAATGGAGAAGGGACTTTCAACACCAATTATTGATTATTTTTGACTATTGAAAGAGCTCTATCATATTTAAATAAATCGCACAGATGAGTTTCATCTCAATACATCCGTGGAACGAGCCAATGAGCAGAACAAGCTTAATTGATTAAGCTTGTTAAATGGTGAGTGAATCCGAATCTAGGTGTAACTAAGCACACTTTGTCTGCCAATATGCATTGGCATAATTTGACAAGCTTTTTCGGTTGAGTACATGGCTAATATTTTGGCTGGCTTGCATCAGTTTTTCTAAATCAATCCCTGTTTCAAAGCCCATATGGGAGAGTAAGTAAAACAGATCTTCGGTCGCAACATTGCCAGAAGCGCCTTTGGCATAAGGGCAGCCACCTAGTCCCGCAAGGGATGAATCAAACACACGAATGCCTTGTTGTAAGGACTGGTAAATATTGGCAATCGCCATGCCATAGGTATTGTGAAAATGACCCGCTAAAACGGTGCTATCAAGTTCAGCCAGACAGGCTTCCCAAACTTGCTTTACCCGATCTGGTGTGGCAGTCCCAATGGTTTCACCCAAAGACACTTCATAGCAACCCATGTCATACAGTCGTTTAACCACGTTGACCACTTGCTCTGGTGCAATTGCACCTTCATAGGGGCAATCCACGATACAAGAGACATAACCACGGACACGGATATGCTGCGCTTTGGCTGCACGTAGCACATCAGCGAATTTTTCAAAACTTTCATCAATTGAACAGTTAATATTTTTACGGGTAAAGCTTTCAGAGGCTGCGGTAAATACCGCAACCTCCTTGCATTCCACCGCCTGAGCAGCCTCAAAGCCTTTGATATTGGGGGTAAGCAGGCTTAAATTCAGATTAGTACCTTGTGGGAGCTGCTTAAACAGTTCATCGCTTTGTGCCATTTGCGGCACCCATTTAGCAGATACACAGGAACCCACTTCAATCGATTTTAGTCCAGCATTTATCAGATCATGAATGAAGTTTAGACGTTGTTCGACGGTCAACGCCTGTTTTTCATTTTGCAGACCATCTCGGGGTCCAACTTCCACGATTTTGACAAACTCACTCATGCAACTTCCTCCTGTAAAGGCTGAAATTCCACCAGTTCATCGCCAGCTTTCACCTGATCACCAACCTGAAAATAGGCATCAACAATCACGCCGTCTTGTGGTGCTCGAATGGTGTATTCCATTTTCATCGCTTCAAGCGTCATTAAGATATCGTCTTTTTTGACATTATGATTGGCACCGACCAGAACCTGAGTCACTACACCCGGCATGGGTGCTTTGAGGTGGCCTTGATCTGCTTGGCTATCCTCTTGATGATAATCTTGGCGAATATAAGCAAATTTATGGCTTTGTCCCGTATGGAACAGGGTAATGTTTTGCTGACTCTGGTTAAATGACAGTTTCTGTTGAGTATCATTAAGATGAATCACCGCTGTGTGTGCATCCAGTAATTGTCCAGAAATCTGGTAACTTTCGCCGTTATATTCAGCATTAAAACCGTGTTCAGCCGAACTTAGCTTGATGTGAATATTCTGATCTAGATAGTTCAGTTTGATGGTTTGCTTAAAGGCAATATTTAAACGCCATAGCGGTTGTGCTTGCCATAACTGTTTTTGGCTAGAGTGGTTGTGATTGAGTTTGCTTAAAAATTCGATAAAGGCGGTGGCGACCACCAATTCAGGTTTAATCTGTTCAGGCTGGAACAAGAAATCATGTTCACGTTGAATCAGATTGGTATCCAGTTTGGCCTGTTTAAATGAATCAGAACGAACAATTTTTTGCAAAAAGGTAATGTTATTTCCTAAACCATCGACGTGGAATTGGCTTAAGGCATGCTGCATTTGGATTAAAGCCGCTTCACGATTTTTGCCCCATACAATCAATTTGGCAATCATTGGGTCATAATAGGTGGTGATTTCATCACCTTCTACAATGCCACTGTCGACCCGCACAAACTGGTTTTGCGTTGGGTAATGTAGATAGTCAATTTTGCCGATGGCAGGTAAGAAGCCTTTTTCGGGTTCTTCGGCATAAATACGCGCTTCAAGTGCATGACCATGAATCTGTAATTGATGTTGCAGTTTTGGTAGCGGTTCACCATCGGCGACACGCAGTTGCCATTCCACCAGATCTTCGCCAGTAATCATTTCCGTAACAGGATGTTCGACTTGCAGACGAGTATTCATTTCCATGAAATAGGCGGTACCGTCCTGTTCCACAATAAATTCAACTGTACCTGCACCGACATAATCCACTGCACGGGCAGCATCAATGGCCGCTTGACGCATGGCATCCAGTTTCTCAGCGGGCATTTGCGGTGCAGGGGCTTCTTCGAGTACTTTTTGATGACGACGTTGTACCGAACAATCACGTTCAAATAGATGCACATAATTGCCGTGTGTGTCGCCAAAGACCTGTACTTCAATATGACGCGGTTGAATCACATAACGTTCAATTAGGACATCGTCATTACCAAAGCTAGACTTGGCTTCACGTTTACACGAGGCTAAGGACTGCAAGAAATCCTCACTACGCTCAACCAAGCTCATGCCTTTACCGCCGCCGCCAGCACTGGCTTTGATCAGTACTGGATAACCAATTGCATCGGCTTGCTGTTTTAAAAACTCAGCATCTTGGTTGGTGCCGTGATAACCTGGTGTTAATGGTACACCAGCTTTTTCCATTAAGGCTTTGGAAGTGGCTTTGAGACCCATAGCTAAAATCGCATCCACGGGTGGGCCAATAAAGCAAATATTATGTTGCTGGCAAGCCAAGGCAAATTGATCATTTTCGGACAGGAAACCATAGCCTGGGTGAATCGCTTGGCTACCTGTATCAATCGCTGCCTGAATAATACGATCCACCTGTAAATAGCTTTGTGTGGCAGGGGATTGCCCGATATAAATCGCTTCATCCGCCATTTTGACATGCTGTGCATGGGCATCTGCATCTGAATACACCGCAACCGTTGCAATACCAAGTTTTTTTGCAGTACGAATCACACGGCAGGCAATCTCGCCACGGTTCGCAATTAAAATCTTTTCAAACATTGTGATCGTCCTGAATTGTTGTTATTGGGGAGTGGAAGTCCACGCAGGTTGTTGTTTATTTAAAAAGGCATTCAGACCTTCTTTAGCTTCGCTGCCTTGACGAACTTGAGCAATATGCTGTGCAGTCTGCTGGAGTAAATCATCACTCATCGTTTGGTGGCTGACTATCTGAATCAACTGTTTCGATGCAGTCTGCGCCTGAGGTCCACCGAGCAGCAATGCATCAATAATCTCTTGAACTTTTTGGTCTAAGTCTTCTGCATCTGCAACTTCATGGGCCAAGCCAATCTGTTTGGCATCACGTGCTGAAATGCGTTCCGCAGTTAAGAAATAGCGAGAAGCCTGTCGAGCACCAATGGCACGAATTACATAAGGACTGATGGTAGATGGCGCAAGACCGAGTCGAACTTCTGAGGTGGCAAATTTGGCATCAGTACTGGCAATACAAATATCACAGGCCGAGGCCAAGCCCATACCACCGCCAAAGGCAATGCCATGCACACGCGCAAGTGTTGGTTGTTTCAACGTTGCCAGAGCATTTAGCATTTGTGCAAGTTTGAGCGCATCGGCTTCGTTTTCTGCGGAAGAGGCTTGACCTGCCTGTTTCATCCAGTTCAGATCGGCACCTGCTGAAAAGCTTTTGCCACGTCCAGCCAAGACCACCACACGCACATCATCACGCTGATTTAAGCTGGTAAAGCAGGCATGTAATTCTTCAATCACCGTAGTATTAAAGGCATTGTGCAGTTCTGGTCGGTTTAGCCAAACATAGGCCACTTGACCGTGTTGTTCCAGTTGTAAAAATTGATAGCTCATAGACACCTCTTACATGCGGAACACGCCGAACTTGGTCGGCTGAATTGGTGCATTCAGCGCAGCAGCAAGGCTCAGCCCCAGCACATGACGGGTTTGAGCAGGGTCAATCACGCCGTCATCCCAAAGGCGGGCAGAGGCATAATATGGATGCCCTTGGTGCTCATATTGTTCACGAATCGGTTGTTTAAATTGATCTTCTTCCTGTGCTGACCATTGCGCGCCTTTTTGTTCAATC
>Ga0209958_1000873_pt1 | contig 33516 bp, 30 predicted proteins | sample ThiBio_inoc_plan_FD_183942 | JGI IMG/M metagenome (GOLD analysis project Ga0209958, IMG submission 183942) | Wastewater bioreactor microbial communities from Cape Town, South Africa - Thiocy_inoc_plan (SPAdes) | ecosystem: Engineered > Bioremediation > Thiocyanate > Unclassified | place: South...
CATCTTGCCGCCCGTGGCAAAGAGGGTCAGCTCGTGGCTGGACGTCCAGGTCTTGCCGACCTCCAATGGCCACCGGTAGCCAATGGGCGGGTTGAACGCCATCAGCGGTGTGCCGTCGGGCCGCAGGGTGGCCAGCTGATCGAAGCTGACCGGGTCGTACAGACCCACCCCCGCCTGTGGCGAGCCGAAGGCCACCACGGGTTGGCCCTGCCAGGTGGCTGGCGCATGGGTCCACACCACCGTGCCGTCAAAGTTGCCCAGGCTGCCCGAGCTCTTGCGGTGGTAGGTGGTGACGGTGCCCATGGGGTCGACCACCATCCTGTCCGCCACGGGCGGCGCGCTGGCGCAACCGGTGGCCAGAAGAATGGACGCCGTCGCGGTGACGGCCAGCAGCGAAACGGAAACGGTGCGTCGGGTGGGCATGGTGCCTCCTGGGGTGGATGGGTGGGGCCGGGATGTCTTTCCTGCCGTGTGCCACTCTAGGTGGGCGTGCACCCGCCAATCTGACGCGCGTCAACGAACCGCACCGCCGTGCGCGCGCAGGCGGGGATCGCCGAGGCGGGTTGATGGGCGTCAAGTCGCGGGCCCTGTAAGCTGGGCCCCGCAACGCCGTGCGGGGCGTGCCCGCTCACAGCATCAGGAGACGCTGAATGCCCGCCAAGAACACCATCTGCCTCTGGTACGAGCGCGACGCGCTCGACGCCGCGCGCTTCTATGCCGCGACCTTTCCCGACAGCGCGGTGGGCCGCGTGATGCACGCGCCCGGCGACTACCCGTCGGGCCAGGCGGGCAATGTCCTCACCGTCGAGTTCACCGTGCTGGGCATTCCCTGCCTGGGCCTCAACGGCGGCCCCGCCTTCCAGCAGAGCGAGGCCTTCTCATTCCAGGTGGCCACCGACGACCAGGCCGAGACCGACCGCCTGTGGAACGCCATCGTGAACAACGGCGGCCAGGAAAGCGAATGCGGCTGGTGCAAGGACAAATGGGGCGTGTCCTGGCAGATCACGCCGCGGGTGCTGACCGAGGCCGTCAACGACCCCGACCGCGCGGCCGCCAAGCGCGCCTTCGACGCCATGATGACCATGCGCAAGATCGACGTCGCGGCGATCGAGAAGGCCTGGCGCGGCGAGGCCCGCCCGGCGCGCTGAAACCGGGCGAGCGGGGCCGGCTTCAGAAGCGGATGCTGACCGAGGCCGCGCTGCGCTCGGCCTCGCCGTGGTACACGGCCTCGATGTTGTTGCCGTCCGGGTCGAGCACAAAAGCCGCGTAGTAGCCCGGGTGGTAGGGGCGCTCGCCAGGGGCGCCGTTGTCGCGCCCGCCATGGGCCAGGGCGGCCTTGTGAAAGGCGTCCACCGCCGCGCGGCTGGCGGCCTGGAAGGCCAGGTGGTGGCGGCCGGTGAGATGGCCTTGCGCGGCGATGCTGTCGGCGGTGGAGACGAAGAGCTCATCGGCCCAGAAGTAGCTGTCGTCGCTGCCGCCGATGGGAATGCCCAGGGTGTCGAGGACGGCGGTGTAGAAGCGCTGCGAGGCCGCGAGGTCGCGCACCACGAGCTGGATGTGGTCGATGAGCCGGCCACGGTGCAGTTGCTGGGTTGCCATGCGGGAAGCCTCCTTGATGGGTTCGGGCGAAGGGGCATTCTGGCGGCACCGGGCCCTGGCGTCATCCCCGCGGGGCGCGCTCGAAGGTCATCCGTTGGCCGGCTCTGCGGATTCGCCCAACCGGCCCAGCCCCAGCGCCACCAAGCCTTCTGCCCTGCGCAGCAGGAACAGCGCATCCAGTCCCATGCGTTGTGCCATGGCCAGACCGTCGTCGGGACCCGCCACCAGCAAGGCCGTGGCCCAGGCGTCTGCGTGCATGCCAGTACGCGCCAGCACGGTGACCGACGCCACCGCGTTGTTCACCGGCGCCCGGCGGCGCGGGTCCATGGTGTGGGCCAGGCGCGCATCGCCCACCCGCAGGAAGCGCCGATAGTCGCCCGAGGTGGCCACCGCCAGGTCTTCCAGCTCGATGACACCGTGCACCGTGCGCAGCCCCACCTCGGGGCGTTCGAGCGCCACGGCCCAGGGCGCGCCGCCGGCCTGGCGACCCAGGGCGCGCAGCTCGCCGTCCAGCGCGGCCAGTGCGTGCCGCACGCCGTGCTGTTGCAGCACCGCGACCATGCGGTCCACCGCGTAGCCTTTGGCAATGCCGCACAGGTCGAGCTGGAGGGGCGTGCTCTTTCGGGCACGGCCGGCGGACCGTTCCAGCTCAAGGCCTGCGTGCGCCGTGGGCGGCCTGGGCTGGCGCGCGGCGCGGATGGCATCCGCGTCGGGTGCGTCGCGCACCGCGCCGAAGCCCCAGGCGTCGACCAGGTCCCCCACGCAGGGATCGAACGCACCCGCACTCAGGCCCTGGACATCGAGCGCGCAGTCCAGCACCTCCAGCATTTCAGCGGGCAGGTCCACCCAGCGGCCCACAGGCGCGCGGTTCAGGCGCATGAGGTCGCTGTCCGGCTTCCAGGGCGACATCTGTTCGTCTACCTGCGCCACGGCAGCCGCAAGGTCCAGGCGCAAGGCCGCCAGGTCCAGGGTGTTGTCGGTGTCGAGCGTGGCCGACCAGCGCGTGCCCATGGTCGGGCCGTGCAGGGTGGTGTGCCTGCCCGTCACAGCCGCTTCAGAAGACGTCTTCGGCATAGCGCTCGCTGGCTTTGAGTTGGGCCACGCTCAGCCGCAGTGGCGCCAGCACCGCGTCCAGCGCCTCGGCGACGCCCTGCGCCATGGCGCGGCCGCCGCAGACGCGCACGATGGCGCCCCGTGCGACCTGCTCGCGCAGCTGTTCGGCGTCGCGTCGCAGGGCATCCTGCACATAGCCCCCACCGTCGGGCACCCGGGAGAAGGCCGTGTGCAAGGTGGTCAGGCGCCCCTCCGCGAGCCAGCGCTGGATGTCGGGGCCGAAGTAGAAGTCCCGCGCCGGGTCGCGCCCGCCAAAGTACAGGTGCATGGGGCGGTGCCTGTGGTTGCGGCGGATGAACCCGGCCAGCGGTGCCACGCCGGTGCCCGCACCGATCAGCAGCACGGGCCGGCGCGTTCGCGGCAACGAAAAACCCGGGTTGACCCGGATGAAGGCGCTGACGCCGTCCCCCAGCTTCAGGCCCAGCAAATGCGTGGAGCACAGGCCGCCGGCCATCTGACGCACGCAGATTTCCAGGAAGCCATCTTGCTGGCCCGAGGCCAGCGAGTAGTAGCGCGGCACGGCCGACCCCGGCGGCAGGATGCCCACGAGGTCGCCCGCTGCAAACCGCGCCAGGCCGTGCCCGCGCAGGCGCTGGCCCAGGCGCTGTGCCGGCCACGCAAAGCGCAGGATCGCCGTGGCCGGCCCGGCGCCACCGTTGTAGTCCCGGCGCTCGATCAGCGTGAGCGTCGTGGTGGGCGGAACGCGCGGCACATGCTCCAGCACCAGCGGTTTGCCCAGCGCCTGTGCCAAGGCAAGGCCCCAGCGCGCGAACTGCTGGCTCGATTGCCGGTGGATGCATTCGAGCGGCAGCAACGAGGGCCAGCCCTGCGCGCGCAGCGTCTGGTCCAGCGCTTGCGCAAAGGCGCAGAAGGCCGGGAACTGCCGGTCGCCAAAGCCCAGCACCGTCACTGGCACGGCGCCGGCCTTGAGCTGGGCGATGCGCGCCAGGGCATGGCTGGCGTGGGTCGGGGCCTGGCCTTCGCCATAGGTGGCCGCCAGCACGAACACCTGCCGCGTGGCGGCGGTGGTTTGAAAGTTCTCCAGCGCGCTGGTGTGCACGCGCAGGCCCAGCTGGCTCAGCGCGTCCTGCAGCGTTTGTGCAAAGCCCCAGGTGCTGCCGCCTTCGCTGGCCACGTAGATCAACACGTCGGCCTGTGCCAGCGGGGTGTTGCCCGTGATCTTTGGCGCCTGGCGGCGGGCTTGCCACCAGATGACCACGCCCGACAGCCAGAACAGCAGCACGCTGGCGCCCACGGCTCCGAGCACCACGGCCCAGGGCCAGGCCGATTCGCCCGTGTGCAGCACCACGGCCAGGTCGTACACGCGCTGCGCCACGGTGGCTTGCTGCCAGGCCAGCATGTGCCCCGAGTACCGGTCGATCCAGCCTTGACCGTGGGCCGTGGCGACTGTCCAGGTGTCCTCTGGGTCGGTGGTGCCGGGAACATTCAGCTTGCGCAGGTCCCGCACGGCCATGGCTTGAAGCGGGGCCAGCTGGGCGGCGGGCAGCGCCGGTTGGCCGGTGGCCACCGACAGCACGTCGGGCTCTGTCCCCGCGTCCAGCGCGACCAAGCCCAGGGTGGACGCGCTCATGGTCAGCGCCGTGAGCGATGTGAGGCTCAGGACCACAAGCACCACCCGGCCGGTGACCACATGAATGCGTTGCGCCAGTGAGCCGCGCACCCGCGCCCCCAGGCGCCGCCAGCCCCCCATGCGGCGCAGCAGCAGCACCAGGGCAGAGGCGCACACCAGGCCCATGGCCAGCGCAACGCCCGCCGCACCCCAGCGCCCCGCATCGCCCAACAGCAGCGAGCGGTGCAGGTTCTTCACCCAGCGCGGCAGCGCCGAGGCTTGCCACGCGCCCAGCACCCGGCCGTCGGCCGGGTCCACGTAAGACGCCTGCGGCTGGTCGCCTGCAAAGCTGAACACCACGATGGCGCCCGAGGGCATCCGCCCCTGGAGAGGCGCTGCTGTCGCCCCACGGTCTCATCTGCAGAATTTCGTGAGCCAGTTGGTTGCTCAAAACATACCAACCCCCCAACTCCCGCTGGCAACACTGGCTGCTCTTTGGGAGTTCGCAAGTGTTCATCACCGCCCCCGGCCTCGTCCAGCACCTCCACCCCTCTCAGGTCGCCCCGCGCCAGACGCACTGGCCGGCCATCACGCTCGCGCTGGAGCGGCCCTGGTACCTGCTGGTTCACCGGGTTTCGTGCAAGGGCCAGACCTTGTCGCAGACCTCGCTGGTGGCCTGGGACACGACGCTGCTGGACCTGCTGGCCCGCATTCCCATGGCCGACCTCAGCGGCATCGCGCGCCTGGAGCGGCGCCACGATGCGGGCCCCAGCTGGGCCCTGGAGTGGATCAGCGCGCTGTGGGCGCCCGCGCCGGGTGAGTCGCCGGCCCTCGGCCCCTTGCTGTTCCAGCTGGGCACCGACCCGCAGCTGCGCACCACCGATCTGCAGCCCGTGGGCGAGGCCGCGGGCCGGCGCCTGCTGTATGAGGCGCCTTCCTCGCCGGCCCCGTTCGGGGGCTGGGTCAGCCCTTCGCCACCGGGTGCTCGGCCATGATCTCCAGCGCCTGCACCAGCGCCGAATGGTCCAGCTCACCCAGGCTGTGCGCGGCGCAGGCCTGCATCAGCTGCGCGGCGTTGGCAGTCTGCGGCAGGGCCACGCCCAGTTCGCGCGCGCCTTGCAGCGCCAGGCCCAGGTCCTTCTGGTGCAGCTTGATGCGGAAGCCCGGGTTGAAGGTGCGCTTGATCATGCGCTCGCCATGCACTTCCAGGATGCGGCTGGAAGCGAAGCCGCCCATGAGCGCCTCGCGCACCTTGGCCGGGTCGGCGCCGGCCTTGCTGGCAAAGACCAGGGCCTCGCCCACGGCCGCGATGTTGAGCGCCACGATGATCTGGTTGGCCACCTTGGTGGTCTGGCCGTCGCCGTTGCCGCCCACCAGGGTGATGTTCTTGCCCATGCATTCCAGCAGCGGCTTCATCCGCTGGAACACGGCCGCATCGCCGCCGCACATGATGGTGAGCGTGCCGGCCTTGGCGCCCACTTCGCCGCCCGAGACGGGCGCGTCGATGTAGTCGGCGCCGAGGGCGTTGATGCGCTGGGCGAAGTCCTTGGTGGCCATGGGCGAGATGGAGCTCATGTCGATCACCACCTTGCGCTCGCCAGCGTGGCCTTTCAGGCCTTCGGCCACGCCGTGTTCGCCGAACAGCACGGCCTCCACGTCGGGCGTGTCGGGCAGCATGGTGATGATGACCTCGGCCTCTTTCGCCACGGCGGCGGCGTTGGCCGCGCGCACGCCGCCGGCGGCGGTGATGGCCTCGGGCACCTGGCGGCGCGTGTGCACGGTGAGCTGGTGGCCTTTGTTGAGCAGTTGCAGGGCCATGGGCGTGCCCATGATGCCCAGGCCGATGAATCCGACTTTCATTCGAGTGTTCCGTTGAAGGGAGGGGGTCAGTAGCCGTTGGCGGGCTTGCTGGTCTTCATGCCGCCGCGCATGGTGGTGACGACCTGCTGCGCGCCCGCGGCCATGAGCCGCGCGTCGGAGCTGACGGTGACGAACTGGAAGCCCATGGCGATGCGCTGGAGCGCGGCCTCGGGCGTGCCGTTGTGGATGCCGGCCACCACGCCGTGCGCCTTGGCGCGCGCCAGGATGTGCTGCACGGCTTCGGCGGCCTTGGGGTCCAGGTCGTCGAAGGTGGGCTTGCAGCCCAGCGCGAGCGAGAGGTCCGAAGGCCCGATGTAGACCGCGTCCAGGCCCGGCGTGGCCAGGATGTCGTCCAGGTTGTCCAGCGCCTGCGCGGTTTCGATCATGGCGAAGGCGACGATGGTGTCGTTGGCGTGCTGGGGGTAGTCGGCGCCGCCGTAGAGCAGGGCGCGCACCGGGCCGAAGCTGCGCGTGCCGCGCGGCGCATAGTGCGTGTAGGCCACCAGCTTCTCGGCGTCGGCGCGCGTGTTCACCATGGGGCAGATGACGCCGTAGGCGCCGGCGTCCAGCGCCTTCATCAGGATGCCGGGCTCCAGCCAGGGCACGCGCACCACGGGCACGGTGTTGGTGGTGCTCACGGCCTGCAGCATGGGGACCATGGCCTGGTAGTCCACCACGCCGTGCTGCAGGTCGATGGTGAGCGAGTCCCAGCCCTGGTGGGCCATGGTCTCGGCCGAGAAGCTGTTGGGGATGGCGAGCCAGCCGTTGACGGCGGCGCCGCCCTGGGCCCAGATCTCGCGCAGTCGGTTCGGTCGCATGCGGTTGCCTTGTGGGGGTGTGGAAAGAACGGGGCGCGATCCGGCGAGGGAATCGGCCTCAGCGGTCCATGCAGGGCCGCTTGGGGTGGAAGGTCCAGTTCGGGATCAGGTACTGCATGGCGGTGGCGTCGTCGCGCGCGCCCAGGCCGTGCTGGCGGTAGAGCTGGTGCGCCTTCTCCACCTCGGCCATGTCGAGCTCGATGCCCAGGCCGGGCTTCTGGGGCACCTGGACGTGGCCGCCCACGATCTTCAGCGGCTCCTTGGTGAGGCGTTGGCCGTCCTGCCAGATCCAGTGCGTGTCCATGGCCGTGACCTTGCCCGGCGCGGCGGCGCCCACGTGGGTGAACATGGCCAGCGAGACGTCGAAGTGGTTGTTGGAGTGCGAGCCCCAGGTCAGGCCCCAGTCGCGGCAGGTCTGGGCCACGCGCACGCTGCCGGCCATGGTCCAGAAATGCGGGTCGGCCAGGGGAATGTCGACCGACTGCAGCGACAGCGCGTGGCTGAGCTGGCGCCAGTCGGTGGCGACCATGTTGGTGGCCGTGGGCAGGCCGGTGGCGCGGCGGAATTCGGCCATCACCTCGCGGCCGGAGAAGCCGTCCTCGGCGCCGCAGGGGTCTTCGGCGTAGGCCACCACGCCGCGCATGCGCTGGCCCAGGCGGATGGCGTCTTTCAGCAGCCAGCCGCCGTTGGGGTCGAGCGTCACGCGCGCGTCGGGAAAGCGCTCGTGCAGCGCGGTCACGGCGTCGACCTCTTCGTCGCCGCGCAGCACGCCGCCCTTGAGCTTGAAGTCGTTGAAGCCGTAGCGCTCGCGCGCGGCCTCGGCCAGGCGCACGATGGCCTCGGGCGTCATGGCGGCCTCGTGGCGCAGGCGGCACCAGGCGTCGGCGTGCGCCGGCTCGCTGGCCGGATCGGTGTAGGGCAGGGGCGTCTTGGTGCGGTCGCCCACGAAAAACAGGTAGCCCAGCATTTCCACCGAGGCGCGCTGCTGGCCTTCGCCGAGCAGCGCGGCCACGGGCACCTCCAGGTGCTGGCCCAGCAGGTCGAGCAGGGCCGATTCGATGGCGGTGACCGCGTGGATGGTGGTGCGCAGGTCGAAGGTCTGCAGGCCGCGCCCGCCGGCGTCGCGGTCGGCGAAGCGCGTGTGCAGTTCGCGCAGCACGCGCTGGTGGTCGCCGATGGAGCGGCCCAGCACCAGCTCGCGCGCGTCCTCCAGCGTCTGGCGGATCTTCTCGCCCCCGGGCACCTCGCCCACGCCCGTGCGGCCCGCGCTGTCGCGCAGGATCAGCAGGTTGCGCGTGAAGAAGGGCGCGTGCGCCCCGCTCAGGTTGAGCAGCATGCCGTCGCGGCCCGCGACAGGAATGGCGATGAGCTCGGTGATGCGCGGCGTGGCGCCGACGGGGACGGGGTTCAGCATGAAACGGTCAATCCGCTTTGATGTTGCGCGACTCGATCAGCTTCTTCCAGCGCGCGAACTCGGCGGCCTGGAACTTGGTGAATTCCTCGGGCGTGTTGGCCACGATCTCGAAGCCCACTTCAAGCAGCTTGGGTTTGATGGCGGGGTCGTTGAGCGCGTCCTTGATGGCGGCCTGCAGCTTGGCCTTCAGGTCGGCCGGAATGCCCTTGGGCGCGGCCACGGCCTGCCAGGAGTAGACGTTGGCGTCCTTGATGCCGAGTTCGTCGAGCGTGGGCACGTCGGGCAGCAGGGACGAGCGCTGGGCGCTGGTGATGGACAGCGCGCGCAGCTTGCCGGCGCGGATCTGCGGCATGGCGGTGTTGATGTTCATGAAGGACGAGTCGACCTGGTTGCCGAGCAGGTCGGTCATGACGGGGCCGCCGCCTTTGTAGGGCACGTGCACGCCGCTGGTGCCGGTCTGCTGCCAGTAGAGCTCGGCGGTGAGGTGGTCGCTGCTGCCGTTGCCGGACGAGGCGAAGGTCATCTTGCCGGGGTTGGCCTTCTGGTAGGCGATGACGTCGGCCATGCTCTTGTGCGGCGAGGCGGCGGGCACCACGAGCACGTTGGGCGCCTGCACGGCGACGGTGATGTAGTCGAAGTCCTTGGTGGCGTCGTAGGTGACCTTGGTGAGGTGCGGCGCGATGACGTAGGGGTCGAGGGAGGAGACGAACAGCGTGTGGCCGTCGGGCGCGGCGCGGGTGACGAGCGTGGCGCCGATGGTGCCGGTGGCGCCGGGCTTGTTGTCGATGACGAAGGTGCCGCCGAACTTTTCCTGCAGCTTGGGCTGCAGGGTGCGGGCGATCATGTCGGTGGAGCCGCCGGGCGGGAAGGGCACCACGATGGTGACGGTCTTGTCGGGCCAGGCCATGGCCGTGGTGAGGGTCATGGTGGCGCCGAGCGCGCACAACAGTTTTTTCATGGTGGCTTGTCTCCTGTTGGGTGGAAAGGGGTCTTCATTTGGTACCGGTACCAAATGAATCCGGTGGGCATGGTACCGGTACCAAAAGGGCCCGTCAACGCCTGTCCGTCGGGGATTTCCCGGCTCAGGTGGTTTCGCGCTCGACGATGGAGAAGCCGACGTCGAACAGCGCGGGCGAGACCTCCCGCCCCTCGGCCCGGTCGATCAGGCAGCGCGCCGCCAAGCGCCCCATCTCGGCGCCGTTGATGCGCACCGTGCTCAGCGCCGGCGCCATGTCGGCCGCGAAGGACACGTCGCCAAAGCCCACCAGCGCCAGGTCGTGCGGCACGGCGATGCCGCGCACGCGAGCCTCGGTGGCCACGCCCAGCGCCAGCAGGTCGGAGCTGCAGAAGATGGCGTCCACGTCCGGCGCCTGCTCCAGCAGACGGCCCAGGGCCTCGCGCCCACTGCGCAATGAGCGTGAGGCGCCCACGTTCACCACCGCCACCGGCCCGTGCCCGGCCCGCTGCACCGCTTCGGTGAAAGCACCGGCGCGGCGCTCGGCGCGTTCGTCCTCGGCGCGGATCAGCGCCAGCCGGCGGCGGCCCTTGTCGATGAGGAAGCGCGCCACCTCGCGCCCGATGTCGGCGTGCGAGAAGCCCACCAGCATGTCGATGGGCGTGGGCGTCAGGTCCCAGGTTTCCACCACCGGAATGCCCGAGGCGAGCAGCCGCGTGCGGCCCTGGCTCGGGCCCAGGATGCCGGTGAGGAAGATGCCGTCGGGCCGCCGGCCGACGATGGCCTCCAGCAAGGCCTCCTCGCGCGCGGCGGAGTAGTCGGACTGGCCGAGCATGAGCTGGTAGCCGGCGTTGAACAGGGTCTCGTTCAAGGCCTCGATGGTGGGCATGAACACCGACATCACCGTGCTCGGCACCACCGCCGCGATCAGGCGGCTGCGCGAGGACGCCAGCCCGCCGGCCATGCGGTTGGGCACGTAGCCGGTTTTCTGGATCACCTCCAGCACCTTCTGGCGCACGTCGGGCGAGACCTGCGCGGGCGTGTTCAGCACGCGCGAGACGGTGATGGGCGCGACGCCCGCGAGGCGGGCCACGTCGCGCACGGTGATGGCCCCGCTGCCGCGTCGGGCGCGCCGGGAGTTGTCGGATTCTTTCATGTGCGGCTTAGAATGGTACCGGTACCAAGCGCTCCGCGCCACGCGTCCGGTCAAGGGGCCGGGGGATGGCGGGTGCGCCGCATCATAGGAGACGCCCATGCCCGATACCCTGGCGAACCCCGCGGCCGTGGCGCCGCTGACGATCCGCATGCACGCCGAGGACAACGTGGCCATCGTCGCCAACGACGGCGGCCTGCCGCCCGGCACCGCGCTGCCCGGCGGGCCGGCGCTGCGCGAGCGGGTGCCGCAGGGCCACAAGGTGGCGCTGGTGGACCTGCCCCAGGGCGCGGCCGTGCGGCGGTATGGCGTGCCCATCGGCTACGCCTTGCAGGACATTCCCGCCGGCAGCTGGGTGCACGAGCGCCTGCTGCAGATGCCCGGCGCGCGCGGCCTGGACGACCTGCCCATGGCCACGCGTGGCGCCGCGCCGCTGCCCCCGCTGGAGGGCTTCACCTTCGAGGGCTACCGCAACCCCGACGGCTCGGTGGGCACGCGCAACCTGCTGGCCATCACCCAGACCGTGCAGTGCGTGGCCGGCGTCACCGCGTTCGCGGTGCAGCGCATCCAGGCCGAGCTGCTGCCCAAGTACCCGAACGTGGACGGCGTGGTGGCGCTGGAGCACGGCTACGGCTGCGGCGTGGCCATCGACGCGCCCGGCGCGGCGATCCCCATTCGCACCCTGCGCCACATCAGCCAGAACCCCAACTTCGGGGGCGAGTTGATGGTGGTGAGCCTGGGCTGCGAGAAGCTGCAGCCCGAGCGGCTGTTTCCCAGCGAGGGGATCCCGATCCAGGACCGCCGTGGAACCGGCTCTGACGGGCCGCTGGCGGTGCCCCCCCTCCCAGGGGGGGAGCCGCGCAGCGGCGCGGGGGGGTTGGTCTGTCTACAGGACGAGGCCCATGTGGGCTTCATGAGCATGGTCGAGTCCATCCTGCGCCAGGCCGAGGTGCACCTGAAGCGCCTGAACGCGCGCCGGCGCGAGACGGTGCCGGCCAGCGAGCTGGTGGTGGGCGTGCAGTGCGGCGGCAGCGACGCGTTTTCGGGCGTCACGGCCAACCCGGCGGTGGGCTTTTGCACCGACCTGCTGGTGCGCGCGGGCGCCAGCGTGATGTTCTCCGAGACCACCGAGGTGCGCGACGGCATCGCCCAGCTCACCGCGCGCGCCGCCACGCCCGAGGTGGCGCAGGCCCTGGTGCGCGAGATGGCCTGGTACGACGAGTACCTGAAGCGCGGCGGCGTGGACCGCAGCGCCAACACCACGCCGGGCAACAAGAAGGGCGGGCTGTCGAACATCGTCGAGAAGGCCATGGGCTCGATCGTGAAGTCGGGCAGCGCGCCGATCGCCAACGTGCTGTCGCCCGGCGAGAAGCTGCGCGCCAAGGGCCTGACCTACGCCGCCACGCCCGCGAGCGATTTCATCTGCGGCACGCTGCAGCTGGCCGCGGGCATGAACCTGCACGTGTTCACCACTGGCCGCGGCACGCCCTACGGGCTGGCGGCGGTGCCGGTGATCAAGGTGGCCACGCGCAGCGAGCTGGCGCGGCGCTGGCACGACCTGATGGACATCAACGCCGGCACCATCGCCGACGGCCAGGCCAGCATCGAGGACGTGGGCTGGGCGCTGTTCCGCTACATGCTCGACGTGGCGAGCGGGCGCCAGAAGACCTGGGCCGAGCGCTGGAAGCTGCACAACCAGCTGGTGCTGTTCAACCCGGCGCCGGTGACCTGAGCGCGCGGCGGCTGGCGCGCCCGGCCGCGTCGCTCAAGGGGTGAGGGCGCGCACGCAGCGGACCAGGGAGAGGGCGGCCGAGGGGACGTCGTGTTGTGCTGCTGTAGGGCCCGGCCCGATGTACTGCGTCCATGTGACACCACCCGCACCGGTCGAGCTCCAGTACTCGTTGTTGCCGACCAGTCCGCCGCTCACGCCCTTGTCCACCAGATGGCTTTGGATGTTCGGCCGGGTGGGCGCGGCGGCGCTGCCGCAGCCGGAGCCCCGGTTGTCCCGGTCGTAGCCCAGTTCGCAGATGGCCGGCAGGTACCAGTCGGTGAAGCCGGCGTCGCTGGCGTCGTCGCAGGTCCAGGCCGCGTAGGGGCTGTTCGGGTCGGGCGGTGGACCGCCGGCGTTGACGAGGGTCGCCGTGTTGGCGGCGCCCTCCGTGGGGCTGGACGCCAGGGGGGCGTCGTTGGCCTGGACGGCGGTCGGCCAGGCGTTGTTCAGCGCCATCACCTTGCCGCCCACGCCGCCCGTGGGGGGCGTGGTGTCGTCCAGGTCGAACACGTAGCCGCCCTGGTACACGCTGCCGAAGCCCAGCACCCGCACCGGCAGCGTCAGGGCTGGCGTGTTGCTGCCGCCGATGCGCAGTTCGGCGGGCGTGGGCGCGGCGTCCCCGGGCGCGGCCGAGGGCGTGGCGCCGGGCGTGACGGTGAGCGTGCAGCTCGCTCCCGGGGCCAGGGTGGCGGCGCAGTCGGTGCCGAAGGCGCTGCCCGCCGGCAGCGCGCTGGCCGCGCCCACCACGAGGTTGAGCGCGGCCTGGCCGCCGACGTTGGTGATGAGAACGTGCCGAGGCTGGCCCGACGCGGCCAGGGCCAGGGCGGGCGCGCTGGCCATCAGGGCGGGTGCGGCTGGTGGCAGCACGACCACGGCGGGCGGCGCGGTGCCGGACGGGTTGCCGCCGCAGGCCGACAGCCCGGTGGCGCAGAGCAGGGCGGGAAGCGTTCCATGTCGGAGAAGGGCCATGTCCGTGAACCCAGGGGAGTACCGAGGGCGCACAAGCTAGCACCGGCCCCGGTGCCGCACGCTGTTGTTTCTCTCACTGGATCGCCGCCCCTGGCCGGCGGGTCGGGTCTACCGCCTTCGCAGCAGGCCCGATCGGGGGCCTGGCCTCACTGCCGCAGCGGCGGCTCGGCCGGCGGCATCGGCGCCGGCACGGTGGTTTCGATCGAGCGGATCAGCCCGCCCCCGCTGACCGAACCCGAGACCTCGCCTTCGCCGCGCACCATGCGCTCGCAGATGGCGCGCTCATCGGCCGCGGTGTGCACCTCGCAGCGCTGCAGGGCGTTGCGCTGCAGCTGTTCCGGCGACACCGGAGCGCGCGGCTGGCTGCGGGCCTGTTGGCGGGCCGCGCCCAGGTCGCGCAGGCAACTGGTGCGCGATTCGGGGTTGCTCATGGCGGCGCAGGCGGCGCGCTCCTGCTGGTAGCGGTTGTCGGTGGAGGTCTTGGCCGCGCCGGCGCCCTGGGCCCAGGCGGGCAGCGCGAGCGCCAGGGCGGCGGCGGCCAGGCAGTGGCGGGTGAAGGCGGTGGGGGAATAAAAGGCTTGGGTCATGGGCGTTCTCCTGAAAGCGCGGGACCGGGGCCCGTCGCGTCCACCCATGCTAGGAAGGGCCCGCGCCGGGCCGTGTAGGACCGGTCCGACCCGCGCGCCGGACGAGGCCCGTCAACGATGGATTGGAGGCTTCAGCCGCCCGCGCGTTCCATGGCCTTGGCCATGGTTTTGCCCAACTCCACGCCCCACTGGTCGAAGGCGTTGATGCGCCAGAGGGCGGCCTGGCAGAACACCTTGTGCTCGTACAGGGCGATCAGCGCGCCCAGGCGACTGGGGTCGAGCCGGTCGAGCCAGAGCAGGTGGCTGGGGATGTTGCCGGGGAACTGGCGGTGCGGCGCCAGGGCGTGCGCGGTCTCGGCGTCGGCGCCGTCCTTCAGCAGCTGCGCCTCGGTCTCTTCGAGCGTGCGGCCCAGGGCCATGGCCTGGGCCTGGGCGCGCAGGTTCAGGTTCACCACGGCGTGGTGCGCGCTGGCCAGTGGCAGTGGTGTGTCTTCGCTCAGGACGCCGATGAAATCGACCGGCAGCGCGTGCCGGCCCTGGTGCACCAGCTGGAAGTAGGCGTGCTGGCCGTCGATGCCCAGGCCGCCCCAGACGATGGGGCCGGTGTCCACCGTGGCCTCGCTGCCGTCCAGGTGCGTGCGCTTGCCATTGGATTCCATGTCCATCTGCTGCACGAAGGGCACGAAGCGCACCAGGCGCGAGGCGTAGCAGGCGATGAGCTGCGTGGGCATGCGCAGGAAGTTGCGGTTCCACACGCCGTGCAGGGCCAGGCGCACCGGCAGGTTCTCTTGCAAGGGGGCGTGCAGGAAATGCCCGTCCATGGCGCGCGCGCCGGCGAGCAGCTCGCGGAACGCCGCCGCGCCGATGCCGATGGCCAGCGGCAGACCCAGCGCGGACCACAGCGAGTAGCGCCCGCCCACCCAGTCCCAGAACAGGAAGGTGCGCTCGGGGTCGTAGCCCAGCTCGGCGGACTTGGCCGGCGTGGCGGTGATGGCCACCAGGTGCCGGGCGATGGCGTCGGCCGGCACGCCCTGGTCGGCCAGCCAGTGGCGCGCGCTGGCGGCGTTGGTGAGGGTTTCCTGCGTGGTGAAGGTCTTGCTGGAGACGATGAACAGCGTGCGTTTCGCATCCAGCCCGCGCAGCACGCTCCACAGCGCCCAGGCGTCGGGGTTGGAGACGTAGTGCACGCGCACCGCGTCGCTGGCCAGGTGGGCGAGCGCGTCGGCCGCCATGCGCGGGCCCAGGTCGGAGCCGCCGATGCCGATGTTGACGACGTCGGTGAAGGCGTCGCCCGCGTGGCCGCGCACGGTGCCGGCGCGCAGCTCCTCGGCGAAGCGGCAGACGCGGTCGAGCTCGCGCTGCACCAGCGCGTGGATGGCGTTGCCCCAGGGACCACCGGCCTCGCCGCCGCGCAGGGCCACGTGCAGCACGGGGCGGTCTTCGGTGGTGTTGATGGCCTCGCCGCGGAACATGGCTTCGCGCTGCTCGGCGATCTGGCTCTGCGCGGCCAGGTCGAGCAGGGCCCGTTCGATCTCGGTGCCGATGGCCTGGCGGCTGGCGTCGAGCGTGAGGCCGGCGGCGGACCAGGTGAGGCGGCGCGCGCGCTCGGGCTCGGCAAGCCGCTCGCGCAGCGGCACCGACGGTTCGTTGGCGAGCGCCTGGAGGTGTTGCCAGGCGGGCAGGGCGACGGGCAGTGGCATGGTGGTCATGGGTGTGGCGGGCGCGCGGCGCAGGCGCCTTTGGGCGCGCCGGTGGCGTTCATTGTCCCTGCGCGAGCGCGGTGGCTTCGCGCGCCAGCCGGGTGATGCGCGCCCAGTCGCCGTCGCGCAGGGCGTCGGCCGGCGTGAGCCAGGAGCCGCCGGCCATGGCGACGTTGGGCAGGGCGAGGAAGTCGCGCAGGTTCTCGGGGCCCACGCCGCCGGTGGGACAGAAGCGCACGTCGGGGATGGGCGCGCCCAGGGCCTTGAGCATGCCGATGCCGCCGGCCTGCTGCGCGGGGAAGAGCTTCATGAGCGTGAAGCCCTGGTCGCGCGCCCGCATCACCTCGCCGGGGGTCATCACGCCGGGAATGAAGGGCAGGCCGGTGGCGCGCATGGCGTCCACCAGCGCGTCGGTGCAGCCGGGCGAGAGCGCGAAGCGCGCGCCGGCGTCGATCACGCGCGGCACGTCGCTGGGCCGTGTGACGGTGCCGGCGCCCAGGTGCATCTGGGGCACGGCCCGGGCCACGGCCTCGATGGCATCGAGCGCCACGTCCGAGCGCAGGGTGATCTCCATGACGTCGATGCCGCCGTCGAGCAGGGCTTGGGCGAGTGGCACGGCTTGCTTCGCGTCGCTGAGCACGATGACGGGCACGACGCGCGACTGGAAGGCGGGGTGGCTGAGGTGCTGGTCTTGCATGGTGTGCGGCGTTGAGGGTTCAGGCGAACAGCGGCGAGGCACCTTGCTCAGCGCCACCGACGTGGGCGCGGAACAGGCCGAAGAGCTCGCGGCCGCTGCCGTGCGTGTTGTGGGACAGGTCGGGGTTGGGCAGGGCGCGCGCGGCCAGCGTGGCCTCGTCCACGTCCACCTTGAGCAGGCCGCGCTCGGCGTCCAGCGTGATGAGGTCGCCGTCGCGCACGCGCGCGATCGGCCCGCCCGCCACGGCCTCGGGCGTGACGTGGATGGCCGCGGGCACCTTGCCCGAGGCGCCGGACATGCGGCCGTCGGTGACCAGGGCGACCTTGAAGCCCTTGTCCTGCAGCACGGCCAGCGGCGGCGTGAGCTTGTGCAGCTCGGGCATGCCGTTGGCGCGCGGGCCCTGGTAGCGCACCACGGCCACGAAGTCCTTCTCCAGCTCGCCGGCCTTGAACTTGGCCAGCAGCTCCTGCTGGTCGTGCACCACCACGGCGGGCGCGCGCACCACGCGGTGCTCGGGTTTCACGGCCGACACCTTGATCACGCAACGTCCCAGGTTGCCGGTGAGCAGGCGCAGGCCGCCGTCGGCGCTGAACGGGTCGCTCGCGGGGCGCAGCACGTTCAGGTCGGCGCTGCGCTCGGGCACGGGGCGCCAGGCCAGGCGCTCGCCGTCCAGCCAGGGCTCCAGGCCGTAGGCGTCCAGGCCCGGGCCCATCACGGTGTGCACGTCGGCGTGCAGCAGGCCGGCGCCGCGCAGCTCGCGCATCAGCACGCCCAGGCCACCGGCCGCATGGAAGTGGTTCACGTCGGCGCTGCCATTGGGGTAGACGCGCGCCAGCAGCGGCACCACGGCCGACAGCTCGGCGAAGTCGTCCCAGTCGATCAGGATGCCGGCGGCGCGCGCCATGGCCACCAGGTGCAGGGTGTGGTTGGTGGAGCCGCCCGTGGCCAGCAGGCCGACGACGCCGTTGGCGATGGCCTTCTCGTCGACGATCTGCCACAGCGGCACGTAGGGCTGGCCGGTGCGCCCGCTGTTGGCCACGGCGCGCTCCACGGCGGCCTTGGTGAGGGCCTCGCGCAGCGGCGTGCCCGGGTTCACGAAGGAGCTGCCCGGCAGGTGCAGGCCCATGATCTCCATCAGCATCTGGTTGCTGTTGGCGGTGCCGTAGAACGTGCAGGTGCCGGGCGCGTGGTAGGCGCGCGCTTCCGATTCGAGCAGGGCCTCGCGGCCCACCAGGCCCTGCGCGTACTGCTGGCGCACCTTGGCCTTCTCGTCGTTGGACAGGCCGGAGGTCATGGGGCCGGCGGGCACGAACACCGTGGCCAGGTGGCCGAACTGCAGCGCGCCCATGAACAGGCCGGGCACGATCTTGTCGCACACGCCCAGCATGAGCGCGGCGTCGAACACGTTGTGCGAGAGCGCCACGGCGGTGGCCAGGGCGATGGTGTCGCGCGAGAACAGCGACAGCTCCATACCGGCCTCGCCCTGGGTGATGCCGTCGCACATGGCGGGCACGCCGCCGGCCACCTGGGCGCTGGCGCCGATCTGCTGCGCGTGCCAGCGGATCAGGCTGGGGTAGGCCTCGAAGGGCTGGTGCGCCGAGAGCATGTCGTTGTAGGCGGTGACGATGCCGATGTGCGGCGCCCGCTCGGCGTGGATGCGCAGCTTGTCTTCATGGGGCAGCGCGGCCGTGGTGTGGGCCATGTTGGCGCAGCCCAGGCCGGCGCGCTGCGTGCCGCGCGTGCGCTGCGCGGCCATGTGCTGCAGGTAGGCGCCGCGCGAGGGCGCGCTGCGCTCGGTGATGCGCCGCGTGACGCGGTCGAGGATGGGGTTCAAGTGATTCATGGCTGAATGGAAGAAGCTGTTCGCATGGGGTGGTCTACCCCAGGGACACCACGGAACCGGCTGTGCCGGGCCGTGGGTGCCGCCCCCTTGAGGGGGTGAGGCGAAGCGGCGCGGGGGTGTTCATCGTTAGGCGAGCCACACCTGCACCGGGGTCTGGTGCTGGTGCAACACGAGCGAGATCGGCAGCGTGTCGTCTTCGGACAGCCGGGCCTGCTGGTACACGCGCAGCTTGGCGGGGCCGATGAGGGGCAAGACCAGTTCCCGCGTGGCCAGCAGCGCGGGCAGGGTCAGGGTCAGGCGCGCGTGCGGCGCGTTCAGCGGGCGCGTCCAGGCCACGGGGCCGCTGGCGTGCAGGGCCTGGCTGAGGCCGCCCGCGTGCGGGAAAAGCGAGGCGGTGTGCCCGTCCTCGCCCATGCCGAGGATGGCGAGGTCCCAGGGCCAGGGCTGGGTCGCCAGGCGCTGGCTGGCGGCGTCGGCGAGCGCCTGCAGCGCGGTGTCGTCCAGCGTGGCGGGCAGCTCGTCGAACCAGGGCACGAAGGTGGCCGCCGCGGCGCCCTGCTGCAAGAGGTGTTCGCGCACCAGGGCGGTGTTGCTGTCGGGGTGGTCGTGCGGCACGCAGCGCTCGTCCACCAGGGTGATGCTCACGCGCGACCAGTCCAGCGGCTGCGCGCGCAGGGCCTGGAACAGCGGCACCGGCGAGCGGCCGCCCGAGACCGCCAGCACCGCATGGCCGCGCCCGGCGATGGCCTGGTGCAGGCGCAGGCCGGTCCACGCGGCCAGGCGCTGCGCGAGTTCGGCGGGCGTGTTGCACGGGTGCTGGTTCATGGGCTCAGGCTTCTTCCGACCAGGTGGAGTCTTCGCGCGCCATGAGGGCGGAGGAGGCGGCCGGGCCCCAGCTGCCGGCGGCGTAGGCGCGCGGCTTCTCGCCCAGGGACTTCCAGCCCTCGATGATGGGCTCGACCCAGGTCCAGGCGGCCTCCAGTTCGTCGCGCCGCATGAAGTGCGTGAGCCGGCCCTTGATGACGTCGATGAGCAGGCGCTCGTAGGCTTCGGCGCGGCGGCCCGCCAGGGCCGACTGCAGGTCCAGGTCGAGCGCGACCGGGCGCAGCTTCATGCCGCTGCCAGGCTGCTTGGCCATCATCTGCAGCTGCACGTGTTCTTCGGGCTGCAGGCGGATCAGCAGGCGGTTCACCGGCTCGCGCGGCGCGTCGGGGAACAGCGAATAGGGCAGGGGCGCGAACTCGACCACGATCTCGCTGCGCCGCTCGGCCAGGCGCTTGCCGGTGCGCAGGAAGATGGGCACGTTGGCCCAGCGCCAGTTGTTGATGTGCGCGCGCAGCGCGACGAAGGTCTCGGTATCGCTGCCGGCGGGGACGTTGTCCTCCTGCAGGTAGCCCACGGCGCGCTCGCCGCCCACGTTGCCCGGGCCGTACTGGCCGCGCACGGTGTCGCGCGCCACGTCGGCCACCGTCATGGGCCGCAGCGAGCGCAGCACCTTGAGTTTTTCGTCGCGCACGGCGTCGGGGTCGAGCGAGACGGGTGGCTCCATGGCCACGATGCACAGCAGCTGCAGCAGGTGGTTCTGCACCATGTCGCGCAGCGCGCCGGTGCCGTCATAGAAGCCCGCGCGGCTGCCCACGCCCACCGATTCGGCCACCGTGATCTGCACGCTCTTGATGCTGGGGCTGCGCCACAGGGGCTCGAAGATGGCGTTGCCGAAGCGCAGCACCATGAGGTTCTGCACCGTCTCCTTGCCCAGGTAGTGGTCGATGCGGAAGGTCTGCGATTCGCTGAAGTACCGGGCCACCTCGTCGTTGATGGCGCGCGCCGAGGCCAGGTCGTGGCCCAGGGGTTTTTCCAGCACCACGCGCGAGCGTGGGTCCACCAGACCGGCGCCGTGCAGGTTCGCGCAGATGGCGGTGAACAGCGTGGGCGCGGTGGCGAGGTAGTAGACGCGGTCCACGCCGGGCCGCAGGGCCTGGCCGAGCGCGGCGAAGTCCTCGGGGCGCGTGGCGTCGAGCGAGACGTAGACCAGGCGCTGCACGAAGCCGCGCCAGCCCGCGTCGTCCAGCGCGTCGGCGGCGATGAAGCCGCGCACCTTGTCGTCGATGAAGGCCGTGAAGGCCGCGCGGTCCCAGGCGTGGCGGCCCAGGGCGACGATGCGCGTGTCGTCCGGCAGGGTCTTGTGCAGGTGCGCCATGTAGAGCGCCGGCAGCAGCTTGCGCAGGGACAGGTCGCCCGCGCCGCCGAAGATGACGAGGTCCAGGGGCGCGTCGGGTGGGGTGCTGGTCTCCATCGTTGGGGCGGTTGGCTTCACGAGTTACGAAGTGGGTCGATCATAGTGAAATAAAGTTACCAACGGGTTACCTTTGGCTGGGTGTGCCCAGGTGCGACCGTGTCGCAGAGCCGGGGTTCCGTCAAGTCGCGGTGGTATCGGCGCGCAGGCCGTCGGCGCTGAGCCGCAGCACACGATCGGCGCGGCGCGCGGCGGCCTCGGCGTGCGTCACCAGCACCAGCGAGGCGCCCTGTTCGCGGGTTTGGGCGCACAGCAGGTCCATCACGCGCGTGGCGGTGGCCGGGTCCAGGTTGCCGGTGGGTTCGTCGGCCAGCACGACGGCGGGCCGGTGCACCAGCGCGCGCGCGATGGCCACGCGCTGCAGTTGGCCGCCCGAGAGCTGCGCGGGCAGGCGCGCGCCCAGGCCCTCGAGGCCGACCGCGTCCATGAGGGCCCGCACGCGCGCGGGGTCCGGGCGGTTCAGCAGCAGCAGGGGCAGGCCGATGTTCTGCGCCACGTCCAGGTGTGGCAGCACGTGGAAGGCCTGGAAGACGAAGCCCAGGTTGGCGCGCCGCCAGTGGGCGCGGCGCGCTTCGTCGAGGGCGCCGAGGTCGGTGCCGCCGTGCCACACGCGGCCCTCGCTCCAGTCGTCGAGCGCGGCCAGGCAGTTGAGCAGCGTGGACTTGCCCACGCCGGATTCGCCCACGATGGCGATGAACTCGCCGGGTTCGACCCGCAGGTCGACGTGGCGGAACACCGGCGTGTCGCCGTAGAACTTGCCCAGGTTCTCGGCGATGAGGCTCATGGCGGGTTCCCCAGCCACTCCCGGACCTGCGCCAGCACCCGCTCCAGCGCGTCCGGCGCGTCGGCCGGCACCACCACGCGCCGGGGCATGGAGCGCAGCCAGGTGAGCTGGCGTTTGGCGAGCTGGCGCGTGGCGAAGACGCCGCGGTCGCGCAGCCCGGCCAGCGCGGCGGCGTCGGGCGTGGGCGAGGCGTCCAGCGTGGCCCAGGCCTGGCGGTAGCCCACGCAGCGCATGGCGGGCAGGTCGGCGTGCAGGTCGCCGCGCGCGCGCAGGGCGCGCAGTTCGTCGAGCAGCCCGGTCGCGAGCATGGCCTCGAAGCGCTCGGCGATGCGCGCGTGCAGCCAGGCGCGGTCTTGCGGTTCGAGCGAGATCAGGTGGGCTTCGTCGAGCGGGCCCCTAGGGTCGCGTCCGCGGCCCGAATGAAAACCCGACAGCGGCCGGCCCGACACCTGGAACACCTCCAGCGCGCGCTGGATGCGCTGCGCGTCGTTGGGGAAGAGGCGCGCGGCGCTGACCGGGTCCACGCGCTGCAGTTCGGCGTGCAGCGCGGGCCAGCCCTCGGCGCGCGCGCGCGCCTCGAGCGCGGCGCGCACGGCGGGGTCGGCGGCGGGCAGCTCGTCCAGCCCGTCGAGCAAGGCCTTGAAGTACAGCATGGTGCCGCCCACCAGCAGGGCGGTGCGGCCGCGCGCGCCGATCTCGGCGATCAGGCGCGTGGCGTCGCGCGCGAAGTCGGCCGCGCTGTAGGCCTGCGCGGGGTCGCGGATGTCGATCAGGTGGTGCGGCACGGCCGCCAACTCGGCCGCCGTGGGCTTGGCGGTGCCGATGTCCATGCCCCGGTACACCAATGCCGAGTCGACGCTGACGATCTCCACCGGCCAGCGCGCGGCGATGGCCAGGGCCGCCGCCGTTTTGCCGCTGGCGGTGGGGCCGGCCAGGGCGATGCAGCGCGGTCGCGAATCCACGCCACGATCCGGCGCCGGGCCGCCCCAGGCCGGATCAGCCCCCTCGGGGGGCAGCGACCCGCGCGGCGGCGGAGCGTGGGGGCTCATATCGTCGCGACACGCGTCGGCGGCGTGTGCGGCTCGCCGTGTCGCTGCACGAGGGTCCAGGCCGTGGTGGCGATGACCACGCACCAGAACCACACGCTGTTGGTGAGGGGGCGCACCGTGCCGGCGCCCAGCGCGGGATCGGACAGCGCCAGCCCCAGCCAGCCGCCGATGCCGAAGGCCACCACCATCATGAGGAAGCCCGCCAGCGCCGAGGCCGCGCCGGCCGCCTGCGGGAAGGGCGCCACCGCGCCGCTCTGGCCGCAGGGCTGGTGCACGCCGTGGCCCAGCATGAACAGGTAGAAGGGCAGCAGCACGCTCCAGAGGCCTTGCACGCCCAGCAGGGGCAGCACGCCGATGAGCGTGCCACCCGTGAGCGTGACGATGGCCGCCAGCCCCACCGTGCGGCGCACGCCCAGGCGCACCAGCAGGCGGCGGCAGATGAAGGTGCCCACGATGTACACCAGCGACATGGTGAACATCACGATGCCGTACTGCGTCTTGCTCAGCCCCAGCACGCCGATCAGCACGAAGGACGAGGACGCGAGGTAGCTGAACAGGCCCGCGTACGACGCGGTGGCCAGCAGCGTCCAGGCCCAGAAGGTGGGGTTGCGCGCGATGGTGGCCCAGTTGCGCAGCAGCGGCCCGGGGCGCAGCGCCTCGGGGTTGAGGCGCGGCACGGTTTCCTGGAAGCGCCACACCAGCAGGGCCAGCGTGCCGGCGCCGAACACCGACAGCGCCAGCAGGGCCACGCGCCAGCCGTAGTGGTCGGACAGCAGGCCGCCCAGGGGCGCGCTGCAGCAGGCGATCACGCCCAGGCCGGTGAGGCCTTTGCTCATCACGCGGGCGCCCTCGCTGGGCGCGTACAGGTCGCGCACGATGGCGCGCGCGCACATCACGGCCGAGCCCATGGCCACGCCCTGCAGCGTGCGCCAGGCGATGAGCTGGTCCATGGACTGGGAAAAGGCCCCACCGGTGGTGGCGGCCATGTACAGCAGCATGCCGCCGATCAGGATGGGGCGGCGGCCGAAGCGGTCGGACAGTGGCCCCCACACCAGCTGCGAGACCCCGAAGGCCAGCAGCAGCGCGGTGAGGGTGAACTGGGCCTGCGCCACGCTGGCCCCGAAGCCTTGGGTGAGCGTGGGCAGGGCGGGCAGGTAGAGGTCGGTGGTGACGGGCTGGATGCCCAGCAGCAGCGTGAGCACGAGCACGACCAGGCCCGGCGACATGGCGGAGGAGGGGGCGGACATCCAATCGAGGGTAGCAGATGCCCGCGCTGGCCCGGGTGCTACGGCGACCCGTGCCGCACGAGGTGGTCGAACCGAGCGGTACCACGGAACCGGCTCTGCCGGGCCGTGGGTACCGCCCCCTTGAGGGGGGCGCGCGCAGCGCGGCGGGGGTGTTTCACGTCAGCGCGCGACGAGGCGGATGTTGTCGTCCAGGCCGAAGAGCTCGGCCAGGGCCGCGCGGTACTGCGCCTGGCCCACCGAGTTGGTGTTGTGGTGCGAGCCGCCCTCCACCAGCACGAAGCGCTTGGGGCCCTTGGCGGCCTCGAACAGGCGCTGGCCGAGCTCGGGCTTGATGAGCTGGTCGGCGCTGCCGTGCACCACCAGCAGGGGCGAGCCGATGTCGGGCACGCGCTGCAGGGAGTCGAAGCGCTGCGTGATGAGCGGCGAGAGCGGCAGCCAACCCCACTTGAAGGTGCTGACCACGTCGGGGATGGAGGTGAAGGTGCCTTCCACCAGCGTGCCCTTCTCGTCGTTCACCTGGGTGGCGAGCTGGATGGCGATGGCGCCGCCCAGCGAGTGGCCGAAGATGTAGCGCGGCCGGTCGGGGTAGCGCCGGGCCAGCCAGTCCCAGGCGGCGCGCGCGTCCTCGTAGGCGGTGTGTTCCGAGGGCAGGCGGTTGGTGCTCTGGCCAAAGCCGCGGTAGTCGATGCCCAGCACCGAGAAGCCCAGCTCTTCCATGCGGCGCATGCGGAAGGCCGAGCCGGTGACGTTCCAGCGCGCGCCGTGCAGGTACAGCAGCACCGGGGCCTGGGGGTTGGCGGCGAAGTTCTCGTGCGGCGCCCACAGGCCGTGCAGGCGCACGTCCTCCTTGTCCTGGGCCGAATGGAAGTCGATCCAGACGTCTTCCATGGACTCGGCGGCATAGGCGCCGCCGCTCCAGGCGCGGTCGGAGGGCTGGAAGATCCAGACGCGCTGCTTCTCGTCCAGCGTGGCGCAGCCGGCCAACAGGGCCAGGGCGGTGGCGAGGCTCAACAGCAGGCGGGTCATGACCGGGGAACAGAGGCGCGGCGCGCCACAAAAGTTCATCTGGCTGGGGTAAATCCCAGGCAAGCAAGGTCGATGCCGGGTCGGGCGGGGCCTACCTTCCGCGCAGGAACAGGGCGTCGAGTTCGCGCAGGCCGAGCTGGCGCCAGGTGGGGCGGCCGTGGTTGCACTGGTCGCTGCGCTCGGTGACTTCCATCTGGCGCAGCAGCGCGTTCATCTCGTCCAGGGTCAGGCGGCGGTTGGCGCGCACCGCGCCGTGGCAGGCCATGGTGGCCAGCAGCTCGTGCTCGGCGCGCTGCAGCACGTGGCTGGCCTCGTGCTGGGCCAGTTCGGCCAGCACGCTGCGCGCGAGCTCCACCGGGTCGCCCTGGGCCAGGGTGGTGGGCACGGCGCGCACCGCCAGGGTGCGCGCGGACAGCGGGGCCACGTCCAGGCCCAGCGCGGCCAGCGCCTCGGCCCGGCTTTCGGCGGTGGCGGTTTCCTCGGGCGTGGCGGCGAAGGTGGCGGGGATCAGCAGCGGCTGGCTGGCCAGCGCGCGCTCGGCCAACTGGCGCTTGAGCCGCTCGTAGACGATGCGCTCGTGCGCGGCGTGCATGTCCACGATCACCAGGCCCTGGGTGTTCTCGGCCAGGATGTAGATGCCCTGCAGCTGGGCGATGGCGCGGCCCAGGGGCCAGTCGCCGTCGGGCAGGGGCGTGTGGGCGGCCGCCTCGGCGGCGCCGGGGCGCGGCGCTGGCGCGAAGCCGCCCTCGGCCAGGGCCGGCGGGCGGGTGGGGGCCGAGGCGAAGGGTCCCGCCGGCGCCGAGGCGGCGGCGCCCCACAGCGCCGACACGTCGCTCACCCGGTGGCCCGGCTCGGGCTCGCGCGGCGGGAAGCTGAAGCCGGCCTGGCGCCCGGGCGGCGCCCAGGCGGGCGCTGGGGCCGGGGACGCGGCGCCGGGCGCCGGCTCCACCGCCTGGCCGGCGCGCGGCACGGCCAGGGCCGACTCCACCGCCTGCTGCACCGCGTGGTGCACCTCGCGGCTGTCGCGGAACCGCACCTCGATCTTGGTCGGGTGCACGTTCACGTCCACGCGCTCGGGCGCGATCTCCACGAACAGCGCGTAGACCGGCTGGCGCTGGCCGTGCAGCACGTCGTCGAAGGCGGCGCGCACCGCGTGCGCGATGACCTTGTCGCGCACGAAGCGGCCGTTGACGTAGGCGAACTGCTGGTCGGCGCGCGTGCGTGCCGCGTCGGGGATGCCGGCGAAACCGCTGACGCGCAGGCCGCGCGCGTCGGAGCCGTCGGCGGGCCACATCAGGGGCACAGCGCGCTCGATGAAGTCTTCGCCCAGTACGTCGGCCAGGCGCCGCGCGATGCCATCCAGGCCCGGCAGCGGCACGGCGCGCCACTGCGCCGCCAGCTTGCCCTCGTGCCAGATGGCGAAGCCCACGTCGGGCCGCGCCAGCGCGTGGCGGCGCACGGCCTCGACGCAGTGGGCGAGCTCGGTGTTGTCGGACTTGAGGAACTTGCGCCGCGCGGGCGTGGCGTAGAACAGCTCGCGCACCTCGATGGAGGTGCCGCGCGAGCGCGCGCCGGGCGCGAGTTCGCCGCTGCGGGCCTCCAGCTGCCAGGCGTGGCCCTCGCCCTCGGTGCGCGAGAGCAGGCCCATCTCGGCCACCGAGGCGATGGCGGCCAGCGCCTCGCCGCGAAAGCCCATGGTGCCCACCGATTCGAGCTCGGCCAGGCTGGCGATCTTGCTGGTGGCGTGGCGCTTCAGGGCCTGCGGCAGTTCGGCGCGCGGGATGCCGATGCCGTCGTCTTCCACCGCGATCAGCCGCACGCCGCCGCCGAGCAGGCGCACGGTGATCTGCGTGGCGCCGGCGTCCAGCGCGTTGTCCACCAGCTCGCGCACCACCGAGGCGGGCCGCTCCACCACCTCGCCCGCGGCGATCTGGCTGATCAGCTCATCGGGCAGTTCGCGGATGGGGCGGCGCGGGGGCAGGGAAGTCATCGCGGGATTGTAGGAAGCCGCGCCGATAATGCCCGCCCATGGAACTGATCACCTTCCTCATCGACTTCATCCTGCACGTCGACCAGCACCTGCAGGCCTTCGTGCAGACCTATGGCATGTGGGTGTACGCGCTGCTGTTCCTCATCATCTTCACCGAGACGGGCGTGGTGGTCATGCCTTTCCTGCCGGGCGACTCGCTGCTGTTCGTGGTGGGCACGCTGTGCGGCGCCGGGCTCATGAGCCTGCCGCTGGCCATGGCGCTGCTGGTCGTGGCGGCCATCCTGGGCGACCAGACCAACTACTCCATCGGCCGCTACTTCGGGCCCAAGGTCTTCCAGTGGGAGAAGTCGCGCCTGTTCAACAAGGACGCCTTCAACCAGGCGCACGCCTTTTACGAGCGCTACGGCGGCATCACCATCATCCTGGCGCGCTTCATGCCCTTCATCCGCACTTTCGCGCCCTTCGTGGCCGGCGTGGCCGAGATGACGCGCGCCAAGTTCACCGCCTACAACGTGATTGGCGCGCTGATCTGGGTGATCGGCCTGGTGGGCGCGGGCTACCTGTTCGGCAACCTGCCCTGGGTGCAGGCCAACCTGAGCAAGATCATCTGGGCACTGATCATCGTGCCGGGCCTGATCGCCATCGTGGGCGCCTGGCGCGCCCGGCGCCAGGCCGAGCGCGACATCGCCGGCACCTGAGGCGGGCCGGACCTCAGGCCGCCACGGTCCGGTGCAGCACCGGCGTTTCGGGCACCGGGTAGCCGGCCGCGCCGAAGGTGCTCACGATGGCGCGGTGCGTGTCGAAGTAGACCTGCCAGTAGTGGTCGGTGTGCGTGTAGGGACGCACGCACAGCAGCGGGCCTTCGGGCGTGAACTGCAGGATCTCCACGTCGGGCGCGGGCGCGGCCTTCACATTGGGGATGGCGGCCACCGCCGTGCGCAGGCGCTGCATGGCGTCGTTCACGTCCACGCCGTTGGCCACCTTGGCCACGCAGTCCACGCGGCGGAAGGCCTCGGTGCTGTAGTTCTGGATGTTGTCGCCGAAGGCCTTGTTGTTGCCCACGATGGTGGTCACGTTGTCCGGCGTGAGGATGGTGGTGGCGAACAGGCCCAGCTCCTTGACCGTGCCCGTGACGCCGCCCGCGCTGATGAAGTCGCCCACCTTGTAGGGCCGCAGCACCTGCAGGAAGATGCCCGCCGCGAAGTTGGCGAGCATGCCGCTCCAGGCCGCGCCGATGGCCAGGCCCGCGCCCGCCAGCAGGGCCGCGAAGGAGGTGGTGCGGATGCCGAAGATGTCCAGGATGGCCATGATCAGCACCACGGTCAGCAGCACGGACAGGATGGACTTGAGGTAGCGGATCAGCGTCATGTCGATGCGGCCGCCGCGCTCCATGGCCACGCCGATCAGGCGCACCGCGATGCCGATCAGCCAGCGCCCGATGATCCAGGCCGCGATCGCGCCCAGCACCTTCAGGCCGAAGTCGGCCCCCTGCGTGACGATGAAGTTCCAGATGACTTCCGTGTTCATAATGGCTCCTGCCTTCCCGGTGGTTGATGGTTCCCTCGCGGCCAGGCCGCGGTCCCGAAGGTAGCGCTGCGCACCGATGAAAAACACGAATCCCCTGCCCGAAGTCAACATCTCCGAAGACGGCGAGGTCCGTTTCCTGCACCTGGGCACCGAATGGGTCCAGGGCTCCATGCTGCTCGACGCGCCCTTCGACATCGAGCTGGAATACGTGCAGCGCATGATGGCCTGGCTGCTGTTCGTCGAGCCCGACTCGGTGGCGCACCGCCGCGCGCTGCAGCTCGGCCTGGGCTCGGCCGCGCTCACCAAGTTCAGCCACAAGCGGCTGCGCATGGACACCACCGCGATCGAGATCAACCCCCAGGTGGTGGCGGTGTGCCGCCGCTGGTTCAAGCTTCCGCCCGACGGCGCGCGCCTGCGCGTGCTGATGGGCGACGCCGGCGAGCTGATCCGCCGCGACGAGCACCGCGCGCGCTACGACGCGCTGCAGGTCGACCTGTACGACCACGAGGCCGCCGCCCCCGTGCTCGACTCGGCCGGCTTCTACGCCGACTGCCGCGACGCGCTCAGCGACGAGGGCTGCCTCACGGTCAACCTGTTCGGTCGCGACTCGAGCTACGCGCGCTCGCTGGCCAGCCTGGCCGAGGCCTTCGGCGAAGACGCGGTCTGGGCCTTCCGGCCCACGCGCGAAGGCAACACGGTGGTGCTGGCCCAACGCCACGCCTCGCGCCCTTCGCGGCTCGAACTGCTGGCGCGCGCCGAGGCCGTGCAGCAGCGCTGGGGCCTGCCCGCCGTCAAGTGGATGCGCCTGTTCAAACCCGTTCGCGAATAAGCATGAAGACCGCCTCCGCTGCCGCCGCCGCGACCACCGCCCCCAACGGCCCGCTCGACTGGCGGCTGGTGCTGCGCTGGCTGAAGGAGGACGGTGTCATCGGCGAAGACGAGGCGCGCCGCACCGAGGCGCGCATCTCGTCCGCCCACAGCGCGCAGCACCCCCTGCAGCGCCTGGCCGTGGTGGGCATGGCGCGCGCGGCCGACGGCCATGTGCTCGACGCCGAGGCCCTCACCCAATGGCTGGCGCAGCGCTGCGGCCTCACCTACCTGCGCATCGACCCGCTGAAGGTGGAGGTGGGCAAGGTGGCCGACGTGATGAGCGCGGCCTACGCCGAGCGCCACAAGGTGCTGCCCGTGCAGGTGGGGCCGGCCGAGGTGGTGGTGGCCACGGCCGAGCCCTTCATCACCGACTGGGTGGGCGAGGTCGAGCGCCAGACGCGCAAGACCGTGCGCCTGGTGCTCTCCAGCCCGGCCGAGATCACGCGCTACACGGCCGAGTTCTTCGCGCTCGCCAAGTCGGTGCGCGCGGCCAGCAAGACCGGCGGCGCCGCGGGCTTCCAGAGCTTCGAGCAGCTGGTGGAGCTGGGCAAAGGCAACAAGCAGATCGACGCCAATGACCAAGGCGTGGTGCAGGTGGTGGACTGGCTCTGGCAGTACGCCTTCGACCAGCGCGCCAGCGACATCCACCTGGAGCCGCGCCGCGAACAGGGCGTGATCCGCTTCCGCATCGACGGCGTGCTGCACCCGGTGTACCAGCTGCCGCTGGGCGTGATGAACGCGATGACCGCGCGCATCAAGCTGCTGGGCCGCATGGACGTGGTGGAGCGCCGCCGGCCGCAGGACGGCCGCATCAAGACGCTCAAGCCCGGCATGGGCGGGGCCAAGGGCGACGAGGTGGAGATGCGCCTGTCCACCCTGCCCACGGCCTTCGGCGAGAAGCTGGTGATGCGCATCTTCGACCCCGAGTCGACGGTGAAGGACCTGGCGGCGCTGGGCTTCAGCGCGCACGACGCCACGCGCTGGGAAGGCCTCACGCGCCGGCCGCACGGCATCGTGCTGGTGACGGGGCCCACGGGCTCGGGCAAAACCACCACGCTGTACGCCACGCTCAAGCGCCTGGCCACGGAAGAGGTGAACGTGAGCACGGTGGAGGACCCGATCGAGATGATCGAGCCGGCCTTCAACCAGACGCAGGTGCAGCCGCACCTGGACCTGGATTTCGCCCAGGGCCTGCGCGCGCTGATGCGGCAGGACCCGGACATCATCATGGTGGGCGAGATCCGCGACCTGGCCACCGCCGAGATGGCGGTGCAGGCGGCGCTCACCGGCCACCTGGTGTTCTCCACGCTGCACACCAACGACGCGCCCTCGGCGGTGATGCGCCTGATGGAACTGGGCATTCCGCCCTACCTCATCAACGCCACGGTGCTGGGCGTGCTGGCCCAGCGCCTGGTGCGCACCCTGTGTCCCGCCTGCAAGACGCGGGTGGAGAAGGACGAGGCGGCCCAGGCGCGCGAGCAGCTGGCCGAACTGGTGAAGCCCTGGCAGATCACGGGCGGCTACCGGCCCTACCAGCCGGTGGGCTGCGTGGACTGCCGCATGACCGGTTTTCGTGGGCGCATGGGCCTGTACGAGCTGCTCACGGTCAGCGAGGCCTTCAAGAACCAGGTCATCCGCGAGCCGCGGCTGGAGGCCCTGCGGGTGCAGGCGGTCACGGACGGCATGCGGCCCCTGCGCCTGGCCGGCGCGGCGCGCGTGGCCGAGGGGCTGACCACCCTGGACGAGGTGCTGGCCTGCACGCCGCCGGTGCAATAGCCCACGGTCCCCGGCGCCCATGGGCCGGGATCGATAATCGGCGGCTTCATGTCGCGCGCCGCCCCCCACCCCCACCTGGCCTCCGGCCTCACCCTCGCCATCCTCGGCTCCATCGCCTTCAGCGGCAAGGCCATCATCGTCAAGCTGGCGTACCGCTACGGCGTCGACGCGGTCACGCTCATCATGTACCGCATGCTGTTCGCGCTGCCGCTGTTCCTGGCGCTCACCTGGTGGTCCACCCACCGCCCCGGCCTGGCGAAGCGGCCCGAACCCCTGACGCGGCGCGACTGGCTCGGCGTGCTCGGCCTCGGCCTCACCGGCTACTACCTCGCCAGCTTCCTGGACTTCTGGGGCCTGGAGTACATCACCGCCAGCCTCGAGCGCCTGATCCTCTACCTCAACCCCACCCTGGTGCTGCTGCTCGGCTGGTTGCTGTACCGGCGCCGCATCGGCGCGCTGCAGGCCATCGCCATGGCCGTGAGCTACGCCGGCGTGCTGCTGGTTTTCGGGCACGAGCTGGGCGAGCAGGGCCCCAATGCCGCCCTGGGCGCCTTCCTGGTGTTCGCCAGCGCCATCAGCTACGCCATTTACCTCGTCTACAGCGGCGAACTCGTCAAGCGCCTGGGCTCCACGCGCCTGGTGGGCCTGGCCACCAGCGTGGCCTGCGTGCTGTGCATCGCGCAGTTTCTGCTGCTGCGCCCGCTGTCGGCCGCCACGGTGGCGCCCGAGGTCATCTGGCTGTCGCTGCTCAACGCCACCCTGTGCACCTTCGCGCCGGTGCTCATGGTGATGATGGCCATCGAGCGCATCGGCCCCGGCCTGGCCGCGCAGACCGGGATGCTCGGCCCCATGTCGACCATCCTCATGGGCGTGTTCATTCTGGGCGAACCTTTCAACGGCTGGATCGTCGTGGGCACGGTGCTCGTGCTCTCGGGCGTGTTCCTGGTGACGCGCTTCGGCACGCCCCGGGCGGCGGCCAAACCCATCGACACGGGAGATTGATCGACATGGATCTGGGCATCAAAGGCAAATGGGCGCTGGTCGGCGGCGCGAGCAAGGGCCTGGGGCTGGGCTGCGCGCAGGCGCTGGCCGCCGAGGGCGTGAACCTGGTGATGGTGGCGCGCGGCGCCGAGGCGCTGCAGGCCGCAGCCCAGGCCATCCGCGCCGCGCACCCGGGCGTGGCGGCCTTGCCCGTGGCGGCCGACATCACGACCCCCGAGGGCCGCGCGGCGGCCTTCGGCGTGGCCGGCGGCCCCGGCAAGGCCTTCGACATCGTGGTCACCAACGCCGGCGGCCCGCCGCCCGGCGACTTCCGCCAGTGGGACCGCGACATCTGGATCGCCGCGCTGGACGCCAACATGCTCGCACCGATCGAACTCATCAAGGCCACGGTGGACGGCATGGCCGAACGGGGCTTCGGGCGCATCGTCAACATCACCTCGGGCGCGGTGAAGGCGCCGCTGCAGGTGCTGGGCCTGTCCAACGGCGCGCGCAGCGGGCTCACGGGCTTCGTCGCCGGCCTGGCGCGCAGCGAGATCGCCGCGCGCGGCGTGACCATCAACAACCTGCTGCCCGGCGCCTTCGAGACCGACCGCCTGCGCACCACACTCGGCGGCCTGGCGCACAAGCAGGGCAAGAGCTACGAGGCCATCGCCGATGGCCGCCGCCAGGCCGTGCCCGCCAAGCGCTTCGGCGAGCCGGCCGAATTCGGGGCGATCTGCGCCTTCCTGTGCAGCGCGCAAGCCGGCTACATCACGGGCCAGAACGTGCTGGCCGACGGCGGCGCCTACCCGGGCACGTTCTGAGCGCCGCCGGGCTCAGCGCTTCGCGCGCGGTGTCGACACCAGGATGCCGCCCACGATCAGCGCGAAGCCCAGTACGTGGTGCCAGCGCGGTGGCTCGCCCAGCATCGCGGCCGACAGCACGGCCGCGAACAGCGGCGTGAGGTTGGTGAAGAAGCTCGCCATGGCGGGCCCCACGCGCGCCACGCCCGCGCCCCAGCAGCGGTAGGCCAGCACCGAGGGGAACAGGGCGAAGTAGGCCAGGGCGGCCACCAGCGGCCAGCCCCAGCGGATGTGCAGATCGGCCGCCGGCAGGTAGACCCATTCGAGCGCCGCCAGGCCGCCCGACCAGACCAGGCCCAGGGCCACCTGGGCCATCAGGAAGGCGGCCCAGTCGCCTTTGATGTCGGGCGGGTCGCCGCCCTCGGGCGGGCGCACCAGCAGCCAGCTGTACCAGGACCAGACCAGCGCGGCCAGCAGGATCCAGCCGTCGCCCGGCACGAGCTGCACGGCCAGCAAGCGGGCCAGGCTGCCGCCCGACAGCACCACGGCCACGCCGCAGAGCGAGAGCGCGGCACCGGCGGCCGCGCGGCGCGACACCGGCACCCCATAGAGCACCCGCCCCACGAGCAGCATCCACACCGGCATGCTGGCGGCCACCAGGGTCACGTTCAGCGGCGTGGACGTGCGCAGCGCGAGGTACTGCAGCGCGTTGTAGCTGCCCACGCCCAGCGCGCCGAGCAGCGCGAAGCGCCGCCAGTTCGGCCACAGGCTGCTGCCCGGGCGCAGCACCCAGGCGGCCAGGGGCAGCAGCACCAACAGCGCCAGCGCCCAGCGCATGAAGTTGAGCGTGCTCGGCGGAACGGTCTGGTTCATCAGCCGCCCCACCACCGCGTTGCCGGCCCAGAACAGCGGCGGCAGAACGAGCAGGGCGACGGTGGACGGCGTCAACCGGCCGTTGGATGCAGCGGACATGGGGCGCGACTGTAGCAAGCGGACGAAGACCTGCCCTGGCGCGGGGCCGCCCGCGCGCCGGCGCGGAGGCCGAGGGGATTCGTGGCAGCATCGCCCCCGACCGAACCCCCAACGAGGAGACCCCCATGAGCACCAGCAGCCGCGCC
>Ga0209958_1000877_pt1 | contig 33341 bp, 23 predicted proteins | sample ThiBio_inoc_plan_FD_183942 | JGI IMG/M metagenome (GOLD analysis project Ga0209958, IMG submission 183942) | Wastewater bioreactor microbial communities from Cape Town, South Africa - Thiocy_inoc_plan (SPAdes) | ecosystem: Engineered > Bioremediation > Thiocyanate > Unclassified | place: South...
CTCTATCGAACGGGCGAGAATATGCGTACCCAGTCGGGCTTCCATTATGTGCCCAGCCAGTGCTTGGAGACCATTGCGGTATGCCATGTTTCTAATGCCCGGCCACATAAGAAAACAGGGCACATAACGCCCATTATGTTCCGCGCCACATAATGCACCATCATGAGCGCGCCCGCGTTGTGCCGCAGCGCCAGCTTGACGACTTCGCGCGGATAGACCGCCGCCTGCGAAAGCGTGCCGCGAAACGGCTCCAGGTAGTCAATCAGGCGCAGCCGGTTGTCGAGCAGCAGCAGCCCGCAGACTTCGTGCTCCAGGGCTGTCAGGCGCAGCCGCAGGAATGCTTTGGCCTTCTCGGGTTGGCTCAAATCCTCTCCGCGCAGTTCGTCCACCGTGACTAGTTCGCGCGCCACGGCCAGGATCTCCGCCCGTTGGGCGGGGCGCACCGCGCCATCGGGTTCACGCACCAGCAGCGCGCCGGTCGGGGTCGTATCGTCGTCGAGACAAAGGGAATATTGCTGCATGGCAGCCTCCATCGGCATCGGGCGGAATTGCCCGGAACCGAAGGGGGCACGGCGCAGCGCAAGCGATCACAGGGTCGCAGACGGCCGCCAGGCCGCAAGCGCACCGCGCGCCGCCCTTGACCGGCGAGCACGCCGTGGCACCCTGACCGGACAGCAAGGCCGCTCCTTCTCCAACAGCAGATGGTGCCGGTGGTCAGCAAGCGCAGCGCGCAGGCGTCAGCGATGCGCAAGGCGGGCGGTGCCCGTCCCGCAGGGATGAGCGGAAGCGAACCTGGAGAACCGCGCCCCGGCAGTGGCCGGGGGACGCGAAAGCATGTTTATTCTGTCTAGTTGCATCAAGCCGCACGATGGCGCAACAATAAGCACGCGCCGGCAGTCAGCCCCTTTCCGCCTCCACCCGTCCAGGGCATGGAAGACCTGCCATTACCTTTCGCTTCCCCGATTTTTCCTGGGCTGCCGATAGGAACGGAGGCACTTATCCCACGATGCAGCCCGAATCGGAGAAATTCGGATGGACACCCTCACGCTGACAATCCCATCGCGTACTGCGATGGCCCGCAAGCTCGCGGAAGCATTGCGCCCCTATGACGTGGAACTGCGCCACGCCGAAGCGACCCGTGTGTTGGCCGCCGTATTGGACGAGAACGAACACACCCTGGCTGCCAAGCTGGATCAAACCCGTGCTCCTCGTGGCAATCCGACCGAGCAGGCAAGAAGTGGTACGCAGCAGGCGAACTTGCTCCGGGCGCTCGTCAAGGCCGGACTTGAACTCGCGGTATCCGTTCCGGCGATGGGTGGGGCTAGGACATGCGTGGCGACCGCTGAGCAGGCATTGCGCCTGTTGGAAGACAAAGAAACGGTCTATGGTGAGTTGGTCGGCCTGAGCAAACCCGACTACATCGAGTGGCAGGCCAGCGACGGCAGCGTGTATTGCTGCGCCCGCACGAAAGCCGGGAAACGATGCCGCAACGTGGTCAGTGGCGGAACGTGGCTGGAGCCTGCCGCGTGGAAAGCCTTGCAGGACGCGAAGGGCTATTGCGCCATACACGGCGGCTAACGCGGAAGTTCTGGACTGCGATAGCCCACATGGGCTATCGCAGTCTGGCCCCCATTACGAATGGGCTGCCGCCGATTTACCGCTCGATCCGACAGGTTGCCACAGTGCCCGCGTGGTCGCATCTCGATGATCGACACTCAGCACCAGGGCGTTCAAGGGAATGAATTTTTGCTTGCCCTCGGCATCCTGGTAAGGGTTGACGAAACGGATGTCGCGCCCTGCAATCAAAAACAGCCCGGCTTGTCGCAAGTCATTGAGGATGCCGTCAAGCGATTGCGCCAGCTCCGCTTCGGAGCGGCGCTCAATTGGGCCATCCGTGACCGCATCCATCGCCGCGACTTCCAGCCAGTCGATGCAGTTCTGCAATTGGACACGCACATCCGCGGCCAAGGCTGGGGACACGGATGCCCCCACCAATGAACCATAGGTTTGCGCGCCGGTCGCCATGCGCAGCAGCATCTCCCCATTGTCGATCTCGAAGCCCAACGTCCCTTCGGTTTCCTTCAACAAGTCCGGCGGCGTCACGTCTAAGGCCGAGGCCATGTTCAACACCAACTCGGCATCCGCCATTTCATAGTCCCGCAGGCGGAAGATGTCGCGGTACGGCACGCCGATGGCGCGCGCCAACTCCGCGGCGGACAGCTCGCGTTGTTGGAGCTGGGCTTCCAGTTTTTCGTAGTCGACCTTCACCACCCACTCTTTGCTTCCCCTGCCTTGAGCGATGGCTTGGAAGGCGCTGGTAACGGAACCCGGCAACGCACGGCGCCAGCGCAGGAAGCGCTGCAAGTCTTGCTGCGCTTCCTGTTGCGTGTACGGGTCCGTCCGACTACCCGAGCCGGCGCTATCCACCCATACCCGCGTGGCGTCGAGGCTGTCGTTGGCACCGATGAATCGCAATGCGCCATGCGTCTGTTCGACCGATGCGCAGGCAATCGCGTCGAACATCAGAAACAGCTCGCGTTCATCGGAAATGATGCGTTGTAGCGAACCTTTCAGGCTCGTCAATTCCCAGACCGCGTAGTGGCACGGACCGAGCCGTTCCGATACGGACCCACGCAGCACCAGCGCACCAGGCCGCGCCTGCTCGATATTGTCCCTGATGCGAAGCAGGGCCTGCCGCTGTTCCGCTTCGTCAAATGGCGCCACAACAGCCTGCCCGTTCTTATGGGCCTGCCATTTGTTCATCGCCACAATGCTCAACGAGAACCACGGAGCATTGGCCTGGCTAACGTCCAAAACGATGGTTTGCGAGTTGCGTTTGAGTTCGCAAAAAGCGGGTTCCGCGCGTGTGGGGATGAGGTCGATGGTCTGGCGCAACAGAGTCGATACGGCATCCGAGATGGACTCCGACACCGTATGGCCTTGCGTCACGCCTTCCACGACGGTTTGAAGAAAATACACGCGGTCGGTGTGCTGGGTGGAGGCGACTTTCGCGCGCATCCAACTGGCATAGCCTTCGAGCTTGGCGACCAGTTCCAAGACATGCGTGTGCTTCAGTTCGATATGGGCGCTCGCCAAGGCCGTCTTGAGGCTGCGGGCGCGCCGCTTCATGTCGGTAGTGCTGTGCAGATCGGCGGCGTCGAGAATGCGCGCAGCCGTGCCGAGATCGAGCACAAGGTTTCGATCGGCAAGATAGCGGACGAGGATGGTTGCGGAGGATTCCGCGGATGAAGAATGTGGGTGCGCCATAGCGGCCAACTCCGTTGGTTAAGCTCACTTCAGGCTGCGGTGTGGCGTCGCGCGTTACCGGGTCGCCTGATGTGGGCAAACACGGGGTTGTCCAAACTATGGCCGAATGGCCTACACCGGATTTGCCGTACCGCCGAGGCGGCTACGCGACTGACTGGCTCCGGGATGCCTTTTTTTATCTAAGCACACCCCCTCGAAGAAATCAAGCGGTGGCGTGCATCCCGAATACAGGCGCGTGCCAAATGCTAAAAGGCGCCGCACCCGCCATCGGCGGGACGGCGCCTCGGTCGCGTTAGTCCGACGCCGGCGCAACCATCGCTTGCAGCTGATCGAGCACGCCCGGCTCGACGAAGACGCAAGGCTGCTTGTCCGCGATGACCACGTTGAACACCTTTTCTTTTTTACTTCTTCGGCGTTCAAAACCTAGCTAGATTCATTGATACGTACCACATCAATGTCGCCGGTAGTCCTGCGTGCAGTGTAGTAGCGCCCCGTCAACCTGTTCATGTCGCTGTCGGCATCCAGTTCAAGAAATGCCACCCCCTCATGAGGTGAACTGCGATGCTGGTACTGGGCTTGGGGATCGTTGTTGTAGCTGTACCAAATGCGAAAGCGCGAGGTTTCCGAGAATTTTTCAAGCAGTGCGCGCGTGGAATGCGATGTAGATTCTCCGGTCTTTAACGATACGGCCATGGACAGCAAACCTTGGCGGATGGTGATAGTCGTGGGAATGGGAGGTTTCGTTTGGCCAGTCTCAGGGTCAACCCATGTGGAAACTAGGGTTCCTTCCCATGTGCCGTTTAGGTCGGGAAATGCTCTACGCTGAAGCGCAGGAAATCGTCTCCACACCTCCCGCCACGTGGCATTGAAGATAGCCACCAATATGCTGCCCAGGAGAGTCACGACTAGGGATGCAACTTTGCCCACCCCTGGCGTATGCCCGTCGAGCAAGGTATAGACTGCATCGATGGCCCACGCCATCAGCAGCGTGGCTATCACGATGATCGACAGTTGGCGTTGGCGCGGCAGCAAGGACCACATTATAAATTCCCGAGCTGGGCAACTACAGTGTTGGAAAAAGTGAGGGCGTCTTGATGAGTCCATCCTTGATCGGGATGAAAAAGTCGTTTGACGCCGTTGATTTCAGTCATTTGCTCGACGGCCTGAGGGTCAGTCAACAAGGCCTGTAGCCGGTGGGCGATCCGCCGAACACGGCCGTACTGGTCGTCGCCGTCGATAAGAAAGTAGGTATCTTCGACCAAATACACTAGGCATTCGACCAAGAACGACGGGACAGTAACTGTAAGTAGCCCGCGGTCTTTCAGGTCAGAACGAAGCCGTTTAAAAATGCGCACAATACGCTTGAAGCGATGCGCGGTGCGCGCGCGTTTAGCGATGCCGTTGGTATGGTGCTGTTCGGGGAAGTTCAGTGTCCAGCGACCATCTCGGGAAAGAATCGCGACCCCTTCCACTGTCTCGTATCGCATGGCATCGGGTTGCCACCAGACATGGTGTAATCGTATGGCGGGAACGACATCGACTTCCGCGCGACTGCCAGTGATGCCTTTGATGCGCAGCGCCTTTTGTCCAGCGACCATGTTCTGCTGACCAAAGCGTCGCGCCAAATCGACGGTCAACTCCGTGCGCATTCGATCAAATATCTGACCGAAGGTCAAACCATAATCCGAATAGCCCAACACAGCACGGGCACTGTCCTGAACTACATTCGCAGCGTAATCGATCTTGAGGGATCGATGCAGCACGCGAAGATCAATATCGGCTTCGGTCCGAACATTTGTATTGTTGTAGTACGAGCCTTGTTGCAGGATCTGGACTTGCTCCTGCCGAAGCCAGGCGTTGTCGGACAGGGCCGCAATGACATTAGACTGGGCGCGTTCGATCGTTCCAGCTTCGGTTACGCTGGCAGCTCGTTCCCAATGGGAAAATCTGTCATTCCATTCCTGACGGGTCCGGGGGGATATGAGTAACCCTAACAGGCCAGATAGGCCGGGCAACGCATTGTTCGATGGAGGAAATAGACCACTCATGATGCGTTACCCGCCTTATCAGTGTTATGTGCCTAATACATCTGTGCCGCTTCCAAACCGATCATCGCGTTTAGGCATTCGTTGAGCGGAAATATTATTTGGATGATTGACCGGTGCCCGACTTGGGCACGTTGTTGCTTGGCGTCGCTTGTGGGGACTGTCCAGTGGGCGTCTGCGATCCCGAGGGAACGGACGGCATCGTTGCCGCGGGCAGGCCCTTGGTCAACGGAGTGCCGGTGGTGCTGGATACTTTCAGCATTTCCGCACTCGGCAGTCCATCTTGCGTGAACGTATTTTTCCCAGACATATGCGTTGCCTTATCAAGATTGAAGAAGACGAAGAAGAAAGTGAAGATCAAGGCTGCGATAAAGGCCAGTCCTGAGACGGCATTTATATACTTGGTAATCCTGTTGTAGAACGACTGCTTGTCTTGGTACTCGGGCTTTCCGTACTTATAGTATTGCTCAGCGTACTGGATGGACTTGGTTTGCGCCTGGTAGCTTGCCCAAAATGAAAACGTGGTGAGTGCCGTTGCGAGAATAAACAACCCCCAGGACCAATATAGCAACCATCCGGCCGTCGCCTCTCGGATTGGCACAAAGTCCTTCAGAAAGGTCAAGGACAGGGCCAGGCCGCCACTCGAATAGGTCAGAATGGTCTTGTCGAGATTCTCTGAACTCGATAATTGCCGTTTTCGTGCATCCTCGACAAACGCATCGAAATACCGCGTCGCCTGTGCATCACGGTCTTCCTGATCCCGATTTGGGGGAGGCGTTCTTGGTCTGAACCGCGAAAACTGTCCAGGCACTCGGCTTGCCCTAATAAGGCGCTTCCTCATAGGCCACTATTTGTTCGATCCTCCGTTGCCACCGCCGCCTCCAGGCTTCGGAGCGGGAACGCTCGGCATCGTCGACGCCGGAACACCGCCTTTGACGGTCGTCGTTCTGCCAACGTCGCGGGCACCCCCGCCCGGCGTTACCCGAGGGGTAGCAGGGGTGGAACCGCGATTGTTACTATTGCTTCTGGTGGCCATAGTCGCTATCCAATCTCGGGTTAGTACGGGTTAAGAAGACCTGTGGCGATGCCGCTACTATTGCAACATTATCCTACGCAAGCAAAGGTTTTACACTCTGAGCGGTACACAAGGGATTGAGTCTCAAGTGCTTGACCCTTTGCTCAAAATTGAGTAATCTACGAACAGATAGATGTACCGGGGCCTGAAAAGGCGTCTATCTGCCCCCTGGCAACAGGGTCCAGCCGTGCTGGTTTCAAGAGCACCCGCGACACATGAGGCCCCGTTCTGCGGGGCCTCACCTTTTCCAGTTACCGAAAATCTAGCGCCGATGTTGGTGGCTAGGGTCGCGTAACGGTTCCCCTCGGGCCACCTTGGCCGCCATCACTTGAAAGCGAATTCGGCCCTTGCGGTCGTGGGGGATGCCCGGCCCAGGCGATCCCGGCGTGCGGACATAGGCGCTTTCGATCACCATGCGCAGCGTGTTGTCGTCGTGCCGGCGCAGCCGGAAGTAGATCTCGTAGTCCACCGCCACGCCCTGGTCGTCAATCGCGCGAATGACCAGCCAATTGCCCTGGCCGGTGAAGTTGCAGTAGTGCCCGTCCAACGTGCGGACCTGCTCGGGCAGCGATAGCGACCAGCGGTAGCGGTCAAAGCAGAAGGCGCGCGGCACGTCCCGGTGGTCGAGAATCAGGCGCTCATGGCCCAGGGTGTCGAAGTCGAGGGCTTCGCCTTCCTTCGGGCCGAACGACACGCAATGCGAGGTGAACTCCACCTCGATGCGCAGCATCAGGGCAGGGTAGCGTGGCGTTGCCGCGATGGCCAGCTCGAAGCTCGGGCCGCGCATGTGCGTGAGGTCGTAGCGGTTGCCGGCCACCTCGATGAAACCCTGCCTCAAGTAACGAGCCCACCTCATCGCGCGGCGCATCCACGGCGAAGCTCGGGGGCCGGAGTCTTTTCGTTCATTCGCAAAGACGGCATTACGCGGCTTCCAGCTCCAGCTCGGTTTCCTGGGCCGTGGTTGTGGCGTCGGCGCAAGCGTCGGCAGCCGGGGCATCGGGTGCCGACAGCCGCGCCGTTTCCTCGGCGGCGGCGTTTTCGATGAAGTCGGCGACGGTCTGCCAGCCAGCGCGCAACTGCGCTTCGCCTTTGCCGACGTAGTGGCCCAGGGTCACATCGTTGTTGGCGGCATGGTTAATCATCCGCTTGAGCACGCCGCCGGACACAAGCTCCTCGGCAATCGTGGCAAAGGTGGCGCGCATGTCGTGCCCCTGTACGTGCGTGCCGGCGCGCTTGTTGATCCAGGCCAGCACCTTGCGGGCATCTACGATGTCGAACAGCGGGTCTTCGGGCTTGCGGCCCTTGCAGGCTTTTTCGGCGATCGCCAAGGCTTGCCGCGAGAGCAGCAACTGGTGGTCGGTCCGGTTCTTGGTGTCGATCAGCAGGATGCGGCCGGTCTTGAGGTCAACATCGCGTATGCGGATCGGCTCGTATTCGTACTTCTTCGCGCCATGGATCTCCACGCCGCGGCATCCGGTGAGCACTTGGAAGCGGTAATAGTCGGCGCCGATCTGGCGGGGGCATGCGCACGCCGCCAGCCACCAGGCGCCGAGCTTTTCCGCAGGGATCGGCGTCGGGTCGCCCTTCGGCGCGGCGATCACGATACGGTCCCGCCCTGCCGTGGTTTGACTCAACGGGTTGTCGGGGATTGTGATGCCGTGCCAGCGCAGTACCGCGCGCAGGACTTGCATGGCATAGTCGGCCCGCCGCCGGGAACGCTTCAATTGCGTGTTGTAGACATCCCAGATGGCCTTCGCGGTAATTTCCGGCATGGGCGTGTCGGCCAGGGGCACCAGCTCACCGTCAGCGAACTTCCTGCCGTTCTTGCCGACCTTGCCCGGTGCAATCATGTCCAGGTACTCGGACTTCGTGCGCGCCTTGAGCGGCAGGCCGTCCTTGGTCCGGCGCTTCTTCTCGACGTATTCGCGCAAGCCCTCGGCCAGCGTCGGCGCCTTCGTAGCGGCTTGTGCCAGGGCTTCCGCCTCTGCGCGCAGCCGGGCTTCTTCCTCGGCTGGCCAGTCGGTGCCGGCGCGGGCGAGAGCGCGGATGCGCTGGCCTTCCGCGCAGGCGTCAGCCAGCTTGATCTGACCGGGGCCGTCGCCGTATTCCTGGGGCAGCGTGTATTGGCGCTCGTCGTCCGTGCCCTTCACGGTGTAGCGGACCAGGACCGTGCGCAGGCCATCGGGCGCGATGCGGAGCTGCACGCCACGGTCCAGGGTGATCTTGTAAGGCTTGGCCTGGGGCTTGTGGGCCTCGACGGCGCGGGTAGTGAGGGCTGGCATAGAGGAACCTCCTGCCGGGCACGCTGCTGTCCTGCGGCCGTGGTGGCCAGCGGGTCAGCGTCTTCCGTGTCCGACTTGTGTCCGAAAAATCCAAAGACTGAATGCCATTTGATGAGACCATAAAAAACGAAAAACATCAATAACTAATTGATTTTAAAGAGTCTTTTTTGTCGCATGCAGTCTCGGGAAATCTCACTAAAACACGGATTCCGGGGACTCTTAATCCGTAGGTCGAGTGTTCGAGCCACTCACAGCCCACCAGAATTCAGTAAGGAAAAACGCCTTAGCCGCCCTGCGGCCTAGGGCGTTTTTCTTTTGCGGCGTGCTTCTGGACACGACATCGGCACGGTGCCGCGTGTCCAGTATTCTCTACAGCTCTTGGAATGAGCGACGCCGTCGAAAGAACCTCGAAAGAACCGTCATGGCCGTGGCCATGAAGGGCTTTCATTCTTGCAACCACATGTGGTGAAGATATGAACAAGCCTTTCATTTCCCTGTGTCCAGAAATCACTCGGTCAGACGCGCTGATGCTGATGGACTGGTTGGAAGACGAGCGCGTCATCCGCTATCTGAGCGATTCGCGCCACGTCTCCCGGTTCATCGAACAGGTCGTCGGCCGGGTCCAGTTGCCGATCCTGACCCATCTGTTCAACCAGGGCGGCCGATTCTTCATGGCCTACGATCGCCATGACGTGCCGGTGGGGTTCGTGCGCCTCGTCAAGACGGGTCCGGACTGCGAGATCGTCCTGGTCATTGGAAACCGCGACAACTGGGGCCGCAAGCTCGGCGCCAGCGCCATCCACGAAGGCATGAAGCTCGCCTTCCTCGACATGCGGGCCGAGAAACTCATCGCCAAGGTCCATCCGGACAACGAGCGCTCGCTGAAAGCCTTCCTGCGCTGCGGCTTCCTGCTTGAAAGCGAAACGCCGACGATCCAGTCCTTTTCCATGACGTCCGAACGTTATCTGCGGTTGCTGCGCGAAAACGCCGTGGGCGACTCCACCGACATCTACATCACCGAAATCGACAAGGCCCGGCTCAGCAGTCTGATTGCGCTCGAAGAGGGCCCGGCCGTCGTCGACCTCGAGCACGAGATCGAGCGCGCCATCGTCGTCGATCCGCGGCAGGTGGGGCGCAATGTCGTCACGATGAACTCCCGGGCTTTGCTGCATCTGGGCGACCAGGACGTGGAAGTTTCCCTGGTCTACCCTCAGGATGCCGATGGCAGCGCCGGGAAGCTGTCCGTTTGCTCCGACTTCGGCGCCGCGATCCTGGGCTACCGGGAGGGCGATGCCATCGACTGGCGGATTTCGGACCGGACCCGCCGTATCTGCATCGAGAGAGTGCTCTACCAGCCGGAAGCCGCCGGGGATTTCCACCTGTAGGTTCGCGGCGCCGCACCGGCAGCCGACGATCGCGCTAGCCAATTGACGGCTGATGCCGCCGATGCATCACCAGCCACTTGCCCACGGCGATGACCGATAGCGCGGCGACGATCTCCACCGCCAGTTCGACCATCGGGCCGGGCTCGCCTATGTGTTCGAGGACGAAGGTGTCGCTGGTCAGCATGCCGCCGGCGATCCACCCCAGCATGCCCGCGCCCAGCGTGACGATCACGGGGAAGCGGTCTATCAGCTTCAGGACCAGGGTGCTGCCCCAGACGATGACGGGCACGCTGACGCACAGGCCGAAGATCACGTAGTACAACTGATGCCCGAGGTGGGCGCTCTCGGCCGCGCCTGCGATGGCGATGACGTTGTCCAGGCTCATGGCGAAGTCGGCGATGATGATGGTCCGGATCGCGCCGAAGACGGACGTGCCGCCGTCGATGTCGCCGTGCGCGTCCTGGTCCTGGGCCAGCAGCTTGATGCCTATCCACATCAACAGCGCACAGCCCACGATCTTCAGGAAGGGCATGCTCAGCAGCGCCAGCGCGAAGGCGATCAGCAGGACGCGCAGCAGGATGGCGCCCGCGGTGCCCCACAGGATGCCCTTGATCCGTTGCCGGGGAGGCAGGTTGCGGCAGGCCAGGGCGATGACGATGGCATTGTCGCCGCCCAGCAGGATGTCGATCAGGATGATCTGGAAGACGGCGCCCCAATGAAGCGTCTCGATGAGTTCGAACATGAGCCTGCCCCCCGGAAAGAACAAGGAAGGCTGCATCGATACCAGCGGAGGATCCGTTTGCGTAAGGATGAGCTGTTAAACATTCTATTCCTAGAATGTTTTAAACATCCTAATAATGGCACTATTAAAATGGTCACTCCTGCGTCATGGGCGCGGCGATCGTGCCGAAGGGTGTTGTAAAAAAGCCGTTTCCCCACGTCGGACGAGGCGGCCGGCGCTAAGATACGCGCCACCCCCGAACACAAGCGTCGCGTCGAACGCCGGTTCGCCACTCCCATAGGCCATGTCCTCCCCCACCTCCCGCATGCCGCTGATCGATGCGATCAAGGCCGTCGCCTGCCTGGCCATCGTGCTCCATCACCTGGCCTTCTACGGCCCCATGTCCGAGATCGCCCACCCGCTTATGCCGCGCGTGCTGGATGCGCTGATGCACTACGGCAGGATGGCCGTCATGGCGTTCTTCGTGGTGTCGGGATTCCTGGCCGCGCGCGCTTTCGCCCCGGCGGGCGTGTCTCGGGTGGAGCAGCCCCTGGCCGCGATCAAGCGGCGGTATTTCCGGCTGGCGGTGCCCTTCATGGCGGCGCTGGTGCTGGCCATGGCCTGCGCCGCGCTGGCGCGGGCGTGGATGGCGCACGACTCGATCCCGGATACGCCCACGGCGCCGCAATTGGCGGCCCATGTGCTGCTGAGCAATGGCCTCCTGCGCCAGGAGTCGCTGTCGGCGGGCGTCTGGTACGTGGGCATCGATTTCCAGTTGTTCAGCGTCATGGCCCTGCTGCTGGGGCTGTCGCGCTGGATCAGCGTGCGGCGCCCGACCTGGGGATGGCTGGGCGCCGCGGCGATAGGCGGCCTGACGCTGGCGTCGCTGTTCGTCTTCAACCGCAATCCCTATTGGGACGAGACGGCGCTGTATTTTTTCGCCTACTACGGCCTGGGGTGCTGCGCCTATTGGCTGACCGGCCGGCCCAAGGGCGGCCTGTGGCTGCTGGCCATGGCCGGGGTGGTTGCCGCGGCGCTGGTCACGGATTTCCGTGAACGCATCGTGGTGGCGGCGGCCATCATGCTGCTGCTGGGGGCGGCCCGCCAGGCGGGTTGGCTGGAGACGGTGGCGGTGCCGGGATTTCTGAGCCGGCTCGCGCGCATCTCCTATTCGGTGTTCCTGGTGCACTTTCCGCTGTGCCTGGTGGTCAGCGCCCTGGTGTTCCATTTTTTCCCGGAACAGGCTTCGGCCAATGCGCTCGGCATGGGACTGGCGGTGTTCGTCAGCGTGGCCGGCGGCGCCGCCTTCCACCGACTGGTGGAGTGCCGCACGCTGGATCCGATCGTGCGGCGCGCCGTCATGGGGCTCTTTGCAGTGGGCGGCGCGCTGGCTGTCTACTCCCAGGTCTAGGCGCCGGCCGGCGTCCTAGACCAGCCTCGGGCCCCGGTGTTTGTGCCGGGCTTCGGCGGCCGAGGTCAGTCCCGCTTCCTTCTCGAAATCGGCGCCCTGGCTCTGGACCTGGGTGTAGGCGTGCTCGCGGAACAGGTTCTCGGCGCGATCGGCCTGCCCGCTTTCTATGGCGGTGACGATGGCGTGGTGCTGCCGATGGGCGTAGAACAGGAAGTTGAACATCATGTCCCGGCTCTGTGTGTCGAACGCCAGCGTGAGCGGGTCGGTGAACGGCACGATGTTGCAGCGGCTGACCAGGCTGGCCAGCAGGGGCATGTCGGCGCCTTCCAGGATCAGCGTATGGAAGCGCGCGTTCATCTCCGCGTAGCGGATCTCGTCGTCGTCCGATAGCCTGCGTTCGATGAAGATGCGGTCGCCCTGGGCCAGGCAGTCCTTGAGTTCGGCCAGCAGTTCCGCGCTGGCGCCGTTGGTGGCCAGCGCACGCGCCGCCAGCCCCTCCAGCGCGGCGCGCACGTGCAGGGCCTCCGTGCTTTCGCGGGCGGAAAAGGCACGCACCGCGAAGCCCCGGGCGCCGGACGGCACCAGCAGGCCTTCCTGCGCCAGCGCGGGCAGGGCCTGGCGCACGGGCGTGCGCGACGTGCCCAGCCGTTCGGCCAGGTCGGCTTCCCGTACCCGTTCTCCCGGCGCGAGTTCGCCCCGGAGGATCATTTCACGAATATGCAGCATGGTCGTGGTCTGCTGCATGCGTGCTCCCAGAGTGATGATGCGGCTGCCTCGCGGCTGGCGAGGTGGGTGCAAGTATAAGACCCGTTTGGGATCCCGTATTGGATCCCAAACCGGCATCGAACCCCGAAAAAACCCTTTATTGCTTTATTTTGGGATCCCATATAATCTCCGCTACGCATAAAAAGGCTGGTGGCGCATGGCGATGCGGCCGCGCCGCCTTCCTACCAGACGGAGCACGCATCATGGCAAGAATCATCGGTGGCATCGGCAGCTCGCACGTGCCGACCATAGGCGTCGCCTATGACAAGGGCAAGCAGAACGATCCAGCCTGGGCGCCGCTGTTCGACGGCTACAAGCCGGTGGCTGCCTGGCTGGCCGAGAAGCAGGCCGACGTGCTGGTGTTCTTCTACAACGACCACTGCACGACCTTTTTCTTCGACATGTATCCCACGTTCGCGCTGGGGGTGGGAGCAAGCTTTCCCATCGCCGACGAGGGCGCGGGCCTGCGCAACCTGCCCGCCATCCGCGGCAACGTCGATTTCCAGGCCCACATCGCCGAGTCCCTGGTGAACGACGAGTTCGACATCACCGTTTTCCAGGACAAGCCCATCGACCACGGCTGTGCGTCGCCGCTGCCGCTGCTTTGGCCGCACCAGCCCGACTGGCCGGGCACCGTGGTGCCCGTCGCGATCAATGTGCTGCAATATCCGCTGCCCACGGCGCGCCGCTGCTATCGCCTGGGGCAGGCCGTGCGCCGCGCGGTGGAGTCCTATCCTGAAGACCTGAAGGTGGTGGTGGTCGGCACGGGCGGCCTGTCCCACCAGGTCCATGGCGAGCGCACGGGCTTCAACAATACCGAGTGGGACATGGAGTTCCTGCGCCTGCTGGAAGAAGATCCCGAGGCACTGACGCGGATGAAGCACGCCGACTACGTGCGCCTGGGCGGCGCCGAGAGCGTGGAGCAGATCATGTGGCTGTCCATGCGCGGCGCGCTGGGCACCGGCCCGCTGCGCAAGCTGCACCAGAACTACTACCTGGCCACCACCACCGCGATGACCGTGGTGCTGTACGAAGAAGGCGAGCCCGTCGCCCGGCAGGCCGGCCAGGCCGCCGCGGCCGTGGCCTGAGGAGCACGCGATGAATCCGCAACTGGAAGGCATCGAGCAGATCCCCGGCACCTACGCGTTCGACCTGCGCATCAGCAATCGCACGCTGAAGATCAACCGCTTCTTCTGGAACATGATAGGCGCCGACTGGCGCGCGCGCTTCGTCGCCGACGAGGAAGGCACGATGGACGCGGCCGGGCTGACGGAAGAGGAAAAGGCCCTGGTGCGTGCGCGCGACTGGCTGGGCCTTGTGCAGCACGGCGTCAATTTCTTCGTGCTCGAGAAATTCGGCCGGGTCGTCAAGAAGACCAACCTCGAGATCTACGCCATCATGCGGGGCGAGTCCTTCGAGGAGTTCATGAAGACGCGGCTGGTCCCCGACGCTAGGTAGAAGACCCCCCGTACGCGCTTCGCGCGCCCAGCATGGTGAGCCCCCAGCCGCTACGCGGCAGCCCCCCGAGGGGGCCGGGACCCGCCTTGGGGCGGCCCGGCGCCGGGTCCCGTGGGGGCGGCACTGGCGGACCAGCGGAGCCGGATCCACTGTGCCTTAGCTACACCATTACATCGCAACACCACCGACAAAGGGCGCAGCGCGCCAAGGAGAGAGACTATGCGAATCGCGAAACGCGTGGCGGGACTGCTGTGCGCGGCCGCGGCCGTGGCGGCGGCGGGGACGGCCGCTGCGGCGGAAATCAAGGTCGGCCTGTTGAGCCAGTTCTCGGGCGCCTACACCTGGTGGGGCCGGGAGTATCAGCGTGGTGTGGACCTGTATCTGGCCCAGCGCGGCGGCAAGTTCGGCGAGCACACCATCACGGTGCTGTCGCGTGACGAGGCGGGTTCCAATCCCCAGCGCGCGCGCCAACTGTCGCAGGAACTGGTGGTGCGCGACAAGGTGCAGTACCTCATCGGCGGTGTCTTCACGCCCACGGTGCTGGGCGCGGTCGATGTCATCAACCAGACCAAGACGCCCTACGTCATCCTGAACTCCGGCACGTCCAGCGTGACCGACAAGTCGCAATACTATGTGCGCGCCGGCTTCACGCAATGGACGGTCAGCATCCCGCTGGTGCAGTGGGCCTATGACCAGGGCATGAAGAACGCCGTGGTCCTGGCGGCCGACTACGCGCCCGGCCACGACGCGCTGGAAGCCTTCGGCCAGACCTTCACCAAGCTGGGCGGCAAGGTGGTGGGCGAGATCAAGGTGCCCATGGGCACCACCGATTTCTCCAGCTACCTGCAGCGCGTGCGCGATCTCAAGCCGCAGGCCGTGTTCATGTTCATGCCGGTGGGCCCCATGTCGGCCGGCATGATCCGCAGCTTCAAGGAGCGCGAGCTGGACAAGGCCGGCATCACGCTGCTGGTGACCAACGAGGCGCAGGAAGAGGACATCGCCCCCATCGGCGACGCCGCGATTGGCCTGACCTCGGCGCTGCACTATTCGCCCTACCTGGACACGCCCCTGAACAAGGAATTCGTGACCGCCTACAAGGCCAAGTACGGCAAGGACGAGCTGCCCAGCGTCGCGTCGGTGGCGGCCTATGACGGCATGCGGCTGATCGAGCAGATGGTGCGCGCCACCAACGGCGTGAAGGACGGCGACAAGGCCATGGCCGCGATCAAGGGCTACAAGTGGGACAGCCCGCGCGGTCCGGTCAGCATCGATCCGCGCACCCGCGAGATCGTCCAGAACGTCTACATGCGCAAGGTCGAGAAGATCGACGGCAAGCTCGGCAACAAGGTGTTCCACACCTATCCCGCCGTGAAAGACCCCTGGCACGAAATCAACAAGTAATGCCCCGCGCGGACGCGGCCCTGGCGCCGCGTCCGCTCCCTTCCTTCCTCGCGCCGGATGACGCATGACTTCGACGCTCGCCACTTTCCTCAGTCTTGCCGTGGACGGTATCGCCTACGGCATGACGCTGTTCCTCATCTCGGTCGGCCTGACCATCACGCTGGGCGTGATGCGCGTGGTCAACCTGACCCATTCGGCCTTTGCCATGATCGGAGGCTACATCGCGCTCTGGTTCATCCAGCGCGCGGGTGTGCATTTCTTCCTGGCCGTGCCGCTGGCGGTCGTGGCCACCATGGCCATCGGCGCGCTGCTCGAACGCACGCTGTACCGCTGGGTCTACGGTACCCACGGCCTGGGCCAGTTGCTGATGACCATCGGCCTGACCTTCATCATCACGGCCATCGTCAAGAACCTGGCCGGCACGCAGTTGCAGTCCCTGCCGCTGCCGCCTTCGCTGCAGGGCAATTTCAGCGTGGGTCCGCTCACGCTGTCGGTCTATCGCGCCTTCCTGATCGGCGCCAGCGCGGTGGTCGCGTTCGCGCTGTGGCTGGGCATCGAACGCACGGCCTTCGGCGCCCGCCTGCGCGCCGCGGTCGACAACCAGCGCATGGCGCGCTGCGTGGGCATCAACGTGCCGGTGGTGTTCTCGGTCACGTTCGCCATCGGCTGTGGCCTGGCGGCGTTGGGCGGCGCGCTGGGCAGCCCCATGCTGCCGCTGGAGCCGTACTATGGCCTGAAGTACCTGGTCATCGTGCTGATCGTGGTGGCCGTGGGCGGCCTGGGCAGCCTGCGCGGGTCGCTGTACGCGGCCCTGCTGCTGGGCCTGATCGACACGCTGGGGCGCTATTACCTGCCCGCGCTGGGCGCTTTCGTGATCTACCTGGCGGTGCTGGCGATCCTGCTGGTGCGCCCCCGTGGCCTCGTGGCGAACTGATCATGACGACACCTTCCCTGAACTCATCCGTCGCGCGCGCGTTCTCGCGCCATCGCTACAGCCTGCTGGACCTGGTGCTGCTGGGCGCGGCGGTCGCGACCTTCTTCCTGGCCGACCTGTACCTGGCCCTGGCCACCGCCGTGCTGATCATGATCGTGTTCGCGCTGTCGCTGGACATCGCGCAAGGCTACGGCGGCATCGAGACCCTGGGCCACGCGGCTTTTTTCGGCACCGGCGCCTATGCCGCCGGCCTGTACGCCATGCACGTCTCGCCCGAGCCGATCTCGGGCCTGTTCGTGGGCATGGCGGCGGCCGCCGTCGTCGGCTTGCTGTCCGGCCTGGCCGTGCTGCGCACCGCGGGCCTGACCCAGATCATGCTGACCCTGGTCTGCGCGACGCTGCTGCTGGAACTGGCCAACGTGGCCAAGCCGCTCACCATGGGCGACGACGGCCTGACCGGCTATTCGGTCGCGCCGGTGTTGGGCCTGTTCCAGTTCGACATCGAGGGCCGCACCGCCTATTGGTACGCGCTGGCCGTGCTGGTACTGGTCTACGCCTTCTGCAAGTTCCTGGTCAGCTCGCCGCTGGGCCTCACGGCGCAGGGCGTGCGCGAGAACCCGACGCGCATGGCGCTGCTGGGGGTGCCGGTACGCCGGCGCCTGCTGACGCTGTACGCCATCTCGGCCGCGCTGGGCGGCGCCGCGGGCGCGTTGTCGGCGCAGGTCAACAACATCGTCGGGCTGGACAGCCTGGGCTTCACCATGTCGGCCAACGTACTGGTCATGCTGGCGCTGGGCGGCACCGGCCGGCTCTACGGCGCCTTCCTGGGAGCCATCGTCTTCATGCTGCTGGCCGACCGTGCGGCGGCGCTCGACCCGACCAACTGGCTGGCGGCGCTGGGCGTGCTGCTGATCGTCGTCGTGCGCTTCGCGCCCACCGGATTGTCGGGCTGCCTGGCCCGGTGGACGAGCAGGGAGGGCACGCAATGAGCACGCCTCCGCTGCAACTCGTGGGCTTGTGCAAGCAGTACGGCGCGCTGAGCGTGACCCGCGACGTGAACCTGACGCTGGAAGCGGGCGCCCGGCACGCGCTGATCGGCCCCAACGGCGCGGGCAAGAGTACGCTGGTGCATCAGATCACCGGCGTGATCCGGCCCAATGCCGGCAAGGTCCTGCTGGAAGGGCGGGACGTCACCGCCATGCCGGCCGAGAAGCGCGTCAAGCTCGGACTGGCGCGCACCTTCCAGATCAACTCGCTGTTCAACCACCTGACCGTGGCCGAGAACATCGGCCTGGCGCTGTCCGCGCATCGCGGCCTGGATGGACGCATCGGACGGCCGCTGCCGGCGCGCCCGGCGTTCGTCGAGGAAGCCGTGGAGTGCCTGCGCGAACTGGGGCTGCTCGACCTGGCGGGCAAGACGGTGAGCGAGCTGGCCTATGGCCAGCGCCGCCAGATCGAGATCGTGCTGGCCCTGGCGCTCAAGCCCCGGGTGCTGCTGCTGGACGAGCCGGTGGCCGGGGTGCCGTCGACCGAGGGCAAGCGCCTGTTCGAACTGCTGGAGCGCCTGCCGCAGGACGTGGCCGTGCTGGTGATCGAACACGACATGAGCCTGGTGTTCCGCTTCGCGCGGCGCATCACCGTGTTGGTCGAGGGAGCGGTGCTGCTAGACGGCGGCGTGGACGAGGTCCGGACGGATCCGCGCGTGCGCGACGTCTACCTGGGCAAGCGGGGGCATTATGACTGAGCGGGTACTGGAACTGCGCGACCTGAGCGCCGGCTATGGCGAGACCGTGGTGCTGGAGGACGTGTCGCTGCACGTGGACGCCGGCGAGGCGCTGGCGCTGCTGGGCCGCAACGGCGTGGGCAAGACCACGCTGCTGACCACGCTGCTGGGGCTGAACACGGTGCATGGCGGCAGCGTGCGCTACGTGGGCCAGGACATCGCCGCCTGGCCGGCACACGTGCGCGCGCGCAAGGGCCTGGGGCTGGTACCGCAGGAGCGGGAGATCTTCCCGTCGCTGACCGTGCAGGAAAACCTGACCGTGGCCGCGACGGCGGGGACCTGGACCCTGGAGCGGGTGTACGAATTGTTTCCGCGGCTGGCGCAGCGGCGGCGCAACCTGGGCTACCAGTTGTCGGGCGGCGAACAGCAGATGCTGGCGATCGGCCGCGCGCTGATCGGGAACCCCAGGTTGCTGTTGCTGGACGAACCCTTCGAAGGGTTGGCGCCGGTGATCGTCGATGCCCTGGTCGATGCGTTCGGCAAGCTGCGCGAGGGCGGGGCGCTGTCCATCGTGCTGGTCGAGCAGCATGCCGAACTGGCGCTGGACCTGACCGAGCGCGCCGTGGTGCTGGACCGGGGGCGCATCGTCTGGCAGGGTGCCAGCCCGGATCTGCGCGGCGATCCGGAGCGGCTGGCGTCGTTGATAGGTTTGGAGGAAGTGCAATGAGCAGTCTGTCGAATCCGCCCCTGGTGCTGCTGCCGGGCCTGCTGTGCGATTTCGCCGTCTGGGAGGACCAGCGCGCGCGATTCGGCCAGCAGTTCGCATGCCAGGTGCCGGACTACGGAACGCTGGATACGCTCACGGCGATGGCCGAGCACGTGCTGCGGCACGCGCCCGCCGACCGGTTCAACCTGGCCGGCCATTCCATGGGCGGCCGTGTCGCCCTGGAGGTCGCGCGGCTCGCTCCCGAGCGCGTGCTGCGCCTGGCGCTGATGGACACCGGCTACCAGGGCCTGGCCAAGGGCGTGGCGGGCGAATCCGAACGCGCCGGACGCCTGGCGCTGCTCAAGACCGCGCGCGAATCGGGCATGCGCGAGATGGGACGGGTCTGGGCGCGCGGCATGGTGCACCCCGACCGGCTGGACGGGCCGGTGTTCGAAGCCGTGCTCGACATGATCGAGCGCCGCACTCCCGAGGTGTTCGAAGCGCAGATCCACGCCCTGCTGAACCGGCCCGACGCCTCGGGCCAACTTGCCGGCATCGCCTGCCCGACGCTGGTGCTGTGCGGCCGGCAGGACACCTGGAGCCCCTTGTCGCGCCACGAGACGCTGGCCGCCGCGATTCCAGGATCGACGCTGGTCGCCATCGAGGATTCCGGCCACATGACCACCATGGAACAGCCTGGAGCGGTGAACGAAGCTCTCGCGCAATGGCTGCAGGCGGAGGCCCGCCACTGATTTCGCAACCCTTCGCGCCGGGCCGGCTCGCGGCCCGTGGCGCGAAGTCATCACAGAGGAGACTCACATGTCGTCCAATCGCGGTGTCGTCTACGTAGGTCCCGGCAAGGTCGAGGTGCAAGGGATCGCCTTCCCCGAACTGGTGAATCCGGCCGGCAAGTCCATCGAGCATGGAGTCATCCTCAAGGTTCTTTCCACCAACATCTGCGGCTCGGACCAGCACATGGTGCGCGGCCGGACCACCGCGCCGGCGGGACTGGTGCTGGGCCACGAGATTACCGGCGAGGTGCTCGAGGCCGGACGCGACGTCGAGACCCTGAAGAAGGGCGACATCGTCTCGGTGCCGTTCAACGTGGCGTGCGGCCGCTGCCGGTTGTGCAAGGACCAGCAGACCGGCGTCTGCCTGAACGTGAATCCCTCGCGCGCCGGCGGCGCGTACGGCTACGTGGACATGGGCGGATGGATAGGCGGGCAGGCCGAGTACGTCATGGTGCCGTACGCCGACTTCAACCTGCTCAAATTCCCCGACCGCGACCAGGCCCTGGCCAAGATCCGCGACCTGACCTGCCTGTCGGACATCCTGCCCACCGGCTATCACGGGGCGGTCACGGCGGGTGTGGGGCCGGGCAGCACGGTATACGTGGCGGGGGCCGGCCCGGTCGGCCTCGCGGCCGCCGCCTCGGCCCGCCTGCTGGGCGCGGCGGTGGTCATCGTGGGCGACGTGAATCCCGCGCGGCTGGTGCATGCGCGCAAGGTGGGTTTCGAAACCGTGGACCTGTCGAAGGATGCTCCGCTGGGTGACCAGATCGCGCAGATCCTGGGCGTGCCCGAAGTGGACAGCGCCGTCGACGCGGTGGGCTTCGAGGCCCGCGGCCATGGACACGAGGGCGCCCGCCACGAGGCGCCGGCCACCGTGCTCAATTCGCTGATGGAAGTCACGCGCGCCGCCGGCAAGATCGGCATTCCCGGCCTGTACGTGACGGACGATCCCGGCGGCGTGGACAGGGCCGCCCAACAGGGTTCGCTCAGCATCCGCCTGGGCCTGGGCTGGGCCAAGTCGCACAGCTTCTTCACGGGCCAGACGCCGGTGATGAAGTACAACCGCGCGCTGATGCAGGCCATCCTGTGGGACCGCATCAAGATCGCCGAGATCGTCGGCGTGGAAGTCATCACGCTGGACGAGGCGCCCAAGGGCTATGCGGAGTTCGACGCCGGCGTTCCCAAGAAATTCGTGATCGATCCGCACGGACAGTTGCCGAAGGCCGCTTGATCGAGGCTCGGCGCGGGGAGACCCGCGCCGGGTGTGCTTGGTGAAGATCTGCGCAGCTCAAACCCAATCAGCGCGAAGTTCGACTATCAAAGGCTCAGTTCTTGGCCACTTGATACTTGATGTCTGACGGATCCACAGCGATTACCCCAGACACTGTGCGGATCCAGACCCTCCCTTCTTTTTCCATGACAAGCGAGCCCATCATTTCGAAATCGAAACGAGGGCTGATATATAAAGAGTTGTAAGTGATCTTAGGTTCTTGGGCGATCGCTTCATCCTTTTCTCCAGCGATATACGTCAACAGTGCTTTATAAGCAGCAATGCTGGCTATTTGGAGCTCTGAGGTCTTGGCTTCTGAAAACGCAGAAAGCTCATCCAGGGTATACATTCCGGGCAATTGGTATTGATACCGCCTTGCCCATTTTTTTTGCTCATCCTGTCCCTCGAAAAGAATAACCGACGAGACATGAACGGTTGTTTCATTCGTCTTTGAGATAAATGCAAACGGAGTGACCTTGATGTCACTTTGGGCTCCCGAGGGTTGCAGCGGGAAATTTGTAGAAGATGCTGCCTGTTGCAACTCAGCCTCAGGGTTCAAGGTGATCTTGCCCTTGATTTTTTCCACGTCCCCCATTGTGACGTTTTCGATCATTTTCATATTTGCGGCGACACCCAGCGGCCCCAAGAGCAGCCCCAGGCCAACACCGCCGCCTCCCTGGTTCTGAAAATAAAAAATGGACTGCCCTTCATTTAGGGGCTGAGTCATATGGTCGGTTTTTGTTATGGACTCATTCTTGGCAAGACCGTATTTTTGATTCTGCGACGACATTGGTCGAGCGCCCTGCAAAGACGGGGCGGTTGCGCAACCCGCTAAACCAGCAACGCCAATAACCAAACATGCCACACGTATCGACCACATGAATTTTTTCCTCTTGGTTTGAGAATCGCTGTTTAGCCTCCGTGATTCTTAGGAGGGGGGCTTTCTTACTAACAGATATGGGGGAGAAAGGGTATTGGCATTGGTGTTGACGGAGTTGTGCCTAGACTGATAGTCGGCATGGAGAGAATGGTTTCACTATGAAAAATATCAATGTCATGAAAAAAATTTTGTGCCGGAGCATTTCAATAAATGGTGAACATACCCCTTACTGCTTGAACTGCTACGTCTACGAATGGCCGGGTTGGAGGCAAGGGTAGCCCCCTGATGGAGGCAGAACCAGAGGGGCAGCGACCGCCCGCGCCACTGGTCGGAGGCCATTAGCCGTAATCGCGACAGGCGAACGGCATTCGCACGGGGAACTAGTTGGGGGGAGATTCCCTTCGTTACGATGCCATATTCCACAGCTTGGCCGTTCTGCCGGCGCCAAAACGAAACCGGGATAACCAACCAGCCCCCGCTAAGGTGCTGCAAAGCCTTCATAGATCGTAACGCCTTTCGGCACATCGATTCTGACGGCTTTCATAGTAGTGTTCCCAACTCAGGAGCAAGTGCGCTGTCGATGATTGATTTGGACTTTGCCAGCCCGTTGCGCAGTACCAGCCATAGCAGAGTGACGGCGGCTTCATCAGTGGGAAAGTAGCCTCGTGTCTTGATGATCTTGGGCAATTACGTGTTCAAACTCTCGATGGCGTTGGTTGTACAGACCACCCTGCGAGTTCCAGGTGGGAAGACGAAGAGCAGAGTAACGTGCTCCCTGGCCCGTTGCTTAGTGGCGACTCGAGTGCTTCACACTCCAAGGGCTCTCGGCAAACGCCCGTAGCGCCTGCTGGGAGGCCTGCTCGCTGACGACAATCCACCTAGGATGCTTAGGTCGTCGGTTTCAACAGAACCGGCCGCAGCCTTTTTTCAATCTATAAAGGGTTCTACCAACGCATGCGAGATTCCCACATCCACGAGCGCCTTAAGAGCGCGATCTGATACGACAAGCTGAAGATTGGAAGTCACTCCAAAGTCATCTTGACCTGCGGAGCCTTCTACCTTGAGCCACAAGAATCTAGGTAGTTCGCGATCGGGGTAGAGCTCCCTAAATTGCTCGGACTTGGTGGTTTCAACCTCATCCAGAGTGAAGCCCGACAATTGTGCCTGCTGAAGTTTTTCGGCCATTTTTTCCGACACAATATAGCAAGGCGTGCTTTCAAGGAGCTCATCCCCCATCCAGCCATCGAACTGATAATGGAACTTGTGGATCACCACAGGTTGGCCCGGGGGGCGGGTAAACTCGGTATCGTCCCCCCAACCTCCAGCCACTTCCGGCTCAATAATATGGTAGTTAATCAACGACCGCCTCCTACGGGTGGGTTAAATTGAGAGCCCAGCTTGGCATCGATTTCAGTAGCCTTTTGCAGCAACTGCGCCTTTGTTGGCTGTGTTCCACTCGCGACAAACGGCTTGTAGAAGCGATTCCATTCTAGCCTGATCTGGCTCAAATGAAGGTCGGAATTCAGTGAATTCGGGATGCCTCTCAAGTTCTCTAGAGAGTTGATCTCGGCCTTGCTTACTACCCCCGGAAATTTCGTAAGAACCTGTTGTTCAACAGCATGATGAACAATAACTTGGCCCTTCAGTGTCGGATGGGCGGAAAAGAAAGTTACGCGATAATCGTTCGACGTCGCGGCACCAAATCGTGCTCCTGCACTTTCTATGGCAAGGCCTCTCGCCCCCTTCGCCATACTTCCGAACAACACCAACGCCTTGGCTAATACGATCTCGGGTCCGGCAATCGCTCCCACTGCATCTTGAACACCAAGCGCCAGCTTGTTATGGAGGGAACCATAAAACGGATGAGACTGCGTTGCCGAAACGTTGCCCAAGCGCCCGTTCCATTGAGACAACATAGGCGAGCTTTGGACCACCGCTGGCTGAGCATTCAGTCTGGCACCGGCCTCCAGCGCGCGTACCGCCCCCAATGCCTCCACCGCCGACTGCGCCCCGCCCAGTACAGCTCCTCCTACTGGATCCGCCATTCCAGGAAACGCTATCACCTTAATGGGCGGCATATCAGCAACGCGAACAACCCCGCGTTGATTTTCCATGAACTCCAGCACATCCGACAACGGCCCATTGGTCGCCACCATGGCACGGGGTAATGCGGACTCAGACTCTTTACGCATTTCCCGTGAGATTCGTTGAATTTCTGACGTCACCGGATCAGCCTGGCTTTCGTTATCTCTGGGTTTGATCTGAGACAAATTCTCGGCAAGCGCATTGCCGACAGTTGCACCGATCACATCGAACGCAATATTGCCGATATTCCGGCTTAGACTCTGCCCTCGTACCAGTGCACTAGTCATCCCTGCCGCCAAACCACGCGTCATATACTCCGCGCTACCGTAGCCCTCTGCCCACAAGCCACCTACCTGCTGGGCAACGCCCCCTGCAATGGCTGAAGCGGCTACACCTTTCCAGTCGAAACTGGACTGCAGCCCCGTCACAACCCCGATGCCTTGTGTGGCTACTGATCGCATTCCGCCCAGTGCTACCTGCGTAGCAGTAACGTTGTTCCCGAACGCACTCGCTACCGCCTTGACCAACCCAGCCTGACCAAGCCCGGCTGTTACCCCAGCTCCAACAGCCCCTAGAGCAACACCAGTCCAACTGAACTTATCCTGTACGCCTGTCGCCATTGCCGTGACTTGTCCTGCCAAAGCTCCCACTGCGCCACCGATTGCAGCGGACGCCAAGCTGCCGCCGGCCAACGCCGCTGCACCACTTGCCATGGCGCCAGCCGTTGCTGCGGTCGCTCCAGCTCCCACCGCCATACCTGGTGCGAGCACTGAAGCGGCAAGCCCTGCCGTGTAAATCGTCGCAACCACCGCCACGACCACTGACAGGATCTGCCCCATCCCGCCACACCCACCCCGCCCCGGCGGCGGAGGCGGCTCGGGCAGCGTCGGACTGGTATTCCCCAGCGCCTTGCCCGGGCCATACGGTCGATAGGTCTCCGACGTGTTGTGCACGTTCGTGACTTTGTTCGGCACCCGCAGCACCGTCCCAGCGATCAGGGCATCATCCCCACTGAGTCCGTTCGCATCAGCCAGGACCCACCACAGCGCCGCATCGCCCCATAGCGAGGTCGCAATACTGCGCAGCGTCTCCCCGGTGCGAACCGTGTACGCGCCCGGTGCCGATCCCGGATAGCCGCTGTTGATCGGCATGTAGTTTTCGTCGAAATCCGCGCCGGCCGACGGCTTGAACCGCTTGTAGTAGTCCTCGGCCTTGGTCTGCTCGGGCGTCGTCCGCGACAGTTCCTGGGCGTAGTCCACCCTTTCAACACCATCGTTGCCGACGTTGCCGACGCGGTGTCCCCCCAGGTAGTAGTAGGAGTGCGAACGGTTACCGCGTGCGCTGACCAGTTCCCCCGCCGCGTTGGTCTCGCTGCCCAGATACTCGTCTCGCCGTAGCACTTGTCCATCGCCATCGACCAGGTAACGGAACTCCCGTTTGCCCACCACATCGGTCGCGCTCTTGACGTTGCCGTTTACATCGTAGGTGAACCGTGAAAAAACCGGCGCCCAGCCAGACTGGCCGTTGTCCCCTTGGACCTTGACCTCTTTCTGCTTAGCGCTGTCCCACCATTCATAGGTATAGCTGGTGGTGGTCTTGGCAGAGCCGCCGCCCTCCGACACCACCGTATTCAAGGAACCCTCTCCCGAGTACGTGTAGGTCGTCGTTCGCCCCGTCTGGTTGTCGGTTTCCAGCGTCTGCAATCCATCCGCGTCCCAGGTACGCGTCACATCCGTGCGCACGCTGTTGCTCTCGTTGCGTTCGATATAGCGCACGACACGCCCGGCCGCATCGTTGACCCGCTCGGCCCGCACAACCCCGCCAATGGTCACTGTAGTTAGGTAGCCGTTCGCGTCATAGGCATAGTTCTCGGTATGCGCCGGCGTCTGGCTGTTGCCTGCGTAGATCGCCGATTTGCGCTGGCCTGCCTTGTCGTAGTCGATCAGGACGCCATCCCCGGTCGTGCCCGCCACGATGGTGGTCGACGCTCCGCCCCGCGCCCCGGCCAGTTGTCCCATCGTGACCTTGAACCGGTTCATCGCGTCGTAGGCGTACCAGTAGTCCTGCTCGACGTTGGTGTTGCCCAGGCCGTCCGTGTACTTGCTATAGACGCGGCGGCGGTTGCCCACCGCGTCGTACTCATAGCTGATGTCGTAGTCGCCACCCGAGATGGACGTGACACGATTCAGCGCATCGTATTGGATCACCGCATTTTGAAGCGGCGTTCCGCCGGCGACGGCATACATTTCACGGGTTCGGTTGCCGTCCTTGTCGTACTGATAGGTCGACGTCGTATGGGCACCGTTGTCGGTCACGGACGCCAGCAGGCCATTGCCGTAATACGCGTAGCTGATCGATTGGCCACTGGTGCCCTGCTGGCTACTGATCAGGCCCGCCTTGTTGTAGGTATAGGTGAACTGATGGCCGCCGAAGTCCCGGTGGCTCAGGACCCGGTCGAAGACGTCCAGCTTGTCGGTCGTGTAGAGATTGGCGGCATTCGTCGTTGTTCGCACCCATCCGCCGGCCACCGTGCCGTCGATCCCGACCAGCGTGCTGTCGTAGGTATAGGCGTAGTTCATTGTCGCCCGCCCTTGCGGGGAGACGAAGCGGGTGACGCGGTTGGCTACGTCGTAGTAGGTTTTTGTCCGATTGCCAAGCGCGTCGACGCTGGCAATGCGATATCCCAACTGGTCGTATTCGTAGCGTTCGGTGCTGCGGGCATTGCCCTTGTTGGGATCGACCGGCCGCTCCACCAAGATCAATTGGCCCTGGGCATCGTAGGTATAGTCGGTCCGCCGGTCTTCCTCGTCGATGCTATAGCGGCGGTTGCCAAACACGTCGAAGCCGAATTTCTTAACCCCGAGGTCCGCATGCCACTCCTGGACGACCATGCTCTTGCCGTCGGGCCCCACGCGCCACGCCTGGGTGTTCATGTTGGTATTGGCGTCCCGGACCCCTACCAGTTGGCCGAGCAGGTCGTAGTAGTAATAGGTATCGGGCCGGATGCTGGCCTGCAGGCCGGTGGCGGTCGTGTAGGTGACGTTGGGCTGCTGCCTGCGGGTCAGCAGCCCCATGGTGTTGTAGTACAGGTTGGTGGTCTTGTCCCGACCGTCGGTTTCGGAGGCCACTTCTCCGAAGGCGTTGTACGTCTGCTTGCGCTGGATGGTTGCCGCCAAGTCCACAAAGCCATCCCAGATCCACTGGATCTGGTTGTTCGAAGTACTTGTCGGACTATAGGGCCGGAAGCTTCCACTGTTCCTGACCAGGACAAACGGCTCACTGCTCATCTGGCCGCCCGACACATAGACGTCGTAGTAATACTCGTAGTCCGTGTCCTGCAATGCCTCAAGGGGCTGCCATCTGAATTTGCCGCTTTGATAGTCGATGTATCCGTTATTGTTGGTGATGGTCGTCGACTGAAAATCCCCCTGGCTTCCCTTGGGGCGATAGCGCATTTCTACGTGCGTAACAGCTCCCATGAGAGCTGAATCGTATTGCCCGTCATAGAAATTGAACTCCACCGTGGCGGGAACGGCCTCGCCACTGAACACCACGGAATTCACCGCCCCCAAGGAAAGGCTAGCTTGGCTGCGATAGGATAGGTTGCCGGCGCTGTCCCAAGCCGAGAGTTTCAACTGATAACTCCCCTGCGCAAGCCCCGCGGCAACGTAGTCGAAATAGAACTCGCCGGTTCCAGTCGGTTTGAGACTGATCGTTCCCGTGGCTCCGCCAGCCGCCACATAGGTTACGGATGCGGACGCGATATTGATGGGGAGCCATTTGAAGACAACCGCAGAGCTCTTCGCATGAGCGTACAGAAAGGACGGTTGCTGCCCTGTGATGGCGCCGGTCAACTCACCCAGCGATTGGTCCGTCGTGCTGAACAAGCCGATATCGATGGGCTGCGCCAAGTTCACACCGGACAGGTTCCAGGTCACCTTGCCAAGAACTGACGAGGCATATAGGTTCTGTGAAACCGTGCTGCCATTCGTGTTCTTGTAGGTGACCTTCACGCGATAGGCGTGCTCGGCCGTTGCAGAATCGAGCGACTTACGCAGATCGAAGAAATCGACCGCATCGGCCAGGCGCACGTAGAGGCCCGTTCGGTCCACGCGCCAGCCATTGCCCGTATAGGCCACATTATTCGATCCTGTCACCAAGGACAGGCTAGTGCCTGCGTCCGTCGTGCCCAGCTGCATGTTGTAGAGATTGTGCTGGAGAACGTTGCCTTGGCTATCAACGGACACCAGGAGCAGTTCGTAGCTTCCTCGCGGCAGCGACGCCACATTCGCCCCGATAAAACCCGGTTGCGTTTGCCAGCTTCCCGTCGGTCCGGGCGCACTGTAGTCGTTTGTTGCCAAACGCTGGAACGAACCGCTGGATGTCTTGTAATAAAGAAAACTGCGATCACGACTGGCCGAGGGATGCAGGCGTAATCGAAGCTGGTCTGCAAGAGGTGTGGATGCACTCCCTTGCCCATTCATCAAGATGTTCCCTGTCTGGTACCAAGAATAGCCCTCGCCATCCCATCCGTATACGTATTCGGCCTCCAACGAGACGTTGTGATTTACAACTGCGACCTGGGTTTCCGACGATTGACCACTCGGCGTCAAGAAGACTTTGGTGATGGTAGTTATTTGAGCAGTGGGGATAGCGTTGTAGGCGGAGGCTCCGATTGATCGATTAAAGTTGACAACAAGCTCTCCCCCAGTCCCTGATACAAACCGCTGTTCACTGCCCGTCTGTTGAAAGGGCCCATATGTCGTCGAAAATGTCGCCACGAACTCGACCACGACCCGGACTTGAGCCGAACCGAAGATCTTCGAAAAGTTGGGTAGATTTACCTTGACGGACTGTAGCGTTCCGGTCAACAAAGTCTCATTAGTCTCGCCAGGCCCCCAGCCCTGGAGATAGCCCGAGGTTGTCGTGGTGACCGTCTGACTACCCGCCAATCCAAAGTTGTCCCCCGCCTGCGTCGCCCGATCCGCGCCTGGATTCTGTTGGGCGCCTGTCGAAGCCTGCACGGGAACACCCGCTACCGAACCACCCCCGATCGGAATGATCGTCGAGGCACGCAGCGTCGGAACATCCGCTCGGCCGCTCATCTCCGGCTGGATGACCTTGATGACCTGGTTGCGCTTGTCGTAGAGGCTGACAGTGTTGAATATGTCCGCGTTGGCCATCATGGCTGCCGCATACCCCAGGGGCCGCAGATTGGTCGTCTGCGATTCCCTGATGCGCGTGACGTTGCCGTTCAGGTCGTACTGCAACACCTTGGTGATGCCCTGGCCGGCGTTGGTGCGCCAGACCTTGCCCGCGCTGTCGTAGTCCGCGTATTCCTGCCACGGCGTGGCGGCCACGCCCGCGGTGGCGGCGCTGCGCCGGCCGGTGATCTCGCCGTATTTGCTATACCGGACTTCCTTGACCAGGTTCGTCGTCCAGGTCGTATCGCTGGGCGCCTTCCAGGTCGAGGCGCGCAGCACCTCCCGGTTCATCGCGTCGTACTTGATCAGCTCGGCTTCGTTGCGTACGGCGCCGTCGGCGTCGCTACGATCGATCGATACGCGGGTAATGTTGCCGGTCGCATCGTAGTCGTAGGTTGTCACCACCCCAGCGATGTTCTGCGTCTTGAGCAACCCCGCATCGTAGGTGAAGGTGGAAACCCGGTCCGCTGCGCCTGCGCCCAGCTTGGTTTCCTGCACGACCGCATTCAAGCCGTTGTAGACGTACTGCGTCGTCGCCCGCACCGACTGGTCGCGGTAGTCGACGAAGGTCGCCTGCTGGTTCTGGGTCAGGCGGCCCAGGGTGTCGTAGGTGTAGTCGACCCGATTGCTCCGGGCATCCGTCTGGTAGGCCAGATTCCCCATGGCATCGTAGGCGTACCGGGTCGTCGCGGTCGTGGTACTCGAGGTCAAGCCACCCGTGGCGCTCACGTTCGAATAGACAAAACCCCCTATCCCCTCCGTCAGCTTTCTGCCATTGCGGTCATAGGTGTAGGTCTTGACCCGGTCGCTGGAAGTAACCGTCCACCCGGCGCGCAGCGTCTCCAGGTCGATGTTCTCCGGGGTCTCGGTATTCAGCAACGTGCTCACGTACTGGGTGGCATAGCGCCGCTCCTGCAGCAGGTTGCCCTCGGCATCGTAGGTCCAGGACGTCGCATACGACTCCCCGTCGACCTGGAACACCTTGTTGCCGACCTTGTCGTAGAAGTAGTAGGTGATTCCTCCGCCATTGTTGGCGTTGTAGTTGGCATCCTTCACGCTGACCACGCGCCCCAGCGCGTCGTACCGCGTGATTACTACAGCATCGCCCGTCAAACCCTCCACAATATTCGTGGCCGTGTTGAACCGAGCCCACTGCAACCCCGGCATCCGCGTCTCGATCACCCGGTTCAAGGCATCGTAGGTATAGCGCGTCTCGCGATACGTCTTGTTCGAATCAAGGTTCAGGTCCCCATAAACCCGCTGGACCGCAACGTTTCCGACCTCGTCATAATCCCACTCGGTACGGCCGCCGTCGGCGCGCGTCTCGGTGCGTCGCAGGTTGCGGGCATCGTAGGTCCAGGTCGTGGCGCCCAGGCGCGCGTCCTTGTATTCGATGGTGTTGCCCCGGCCATCGTATTTCCACGTCTCCTTGGGCACGATGTTGGCCGCCGTGCCGGTGCCGTACACATAGGTCGTACGTGCCTGGCCGCGCCGCTCGGTCATCAGGCCGCGCACGTCGTAGATCATGGTCGTCGTGCGCTGCTCGGGCAGCCCCACGGCCTCGATCTTCGAAGTCAGGTTGCCCGCCAGGTCGTAGGCGAACTGGTTCACCACCGCGATCGGGGTCCCGGCCGCGTTCTTGGACGTGACCGGCAGCGTCTCCTTGGTCAGCCGCCCCATCTTGTCGTAGATGTACTGGAAGACCCCGCCCAGCTTGTTGGTATGGCTGATCCGGTCGCCGAAGCCGTCATAGGCATAGCTCTCGAACTTGCCCTCGGCATCGGTGGTCTTGGCCAGCCGGTCCGCCTTGTCGTATTCGAACTTCGTCACGGCATCGCGGGCCGTGACGGCCAGCACGTAGACCGCGCCCGCTTCGGTCGGGGCGGTGGTCACGACGGCTGGCGGCGTTGCCGCGCCCCAGGTGCCGGTGGCCTTGGTCGCATACCGGGTGACCGTCAGCGGCCGGTCCGTAGCCCCATAGGTCGTCTGCGTGACATACCCTTCGGGGTCGACCTGCAGGGTGTTGCGCCCCAGCCGGTCGAAGTAGAAGTAGCCGGCGTTCCCCAGGGCATCGGTGACCTTGACCGCTTCGCCGAACAGGTTGTAGTCGGTCTGGGTAATCTTGCCGTAGGCATCGGTCACCGTGGTGCGCCGGCCCACCCCATCGTAGCCGGCGTACTTCAGGTTGCCCCGGCCGTCGACCTCCTTGATCAGGCGCCCGTTGCCGTCGTATTCGTACTGCGTCGTCACGGACACACCGGCCACGCCCGTCGCCTCGGTCTGGGTCCCGAGCCGGCCGGCCCGATCGTAGCCGTACAGGATCTCGCTCTGAACGCTGGAGACCAGGTCCCGCGTCGTCACCTTGGTGACCTGGCCTTGCCTGTCGAACGCGCGCGTGACCTGCTGGTAGCCGGCCAGCCCCTCGCTGATCGCGCGGCCCGCGGCATCGTACTGGTACAGCGTCACCCGCATGCCGGTGGGCACGGTGGCCGTTACGGTGGTCGGGGCCGCCGGCAACAGGGCCAGGACGGTGGCCAGCGACGCGCCGTTGGCCACCGTGTAGCTGTTCAGGTACTGCGCGCGGCGGATGACTTCGCCCACCTTGTTGTAGCCGAACTCCGTGATCGCGCCGCCGGCGTCGATGGCCACGCGCTGCCGGTTGGCCGCGTCATAGAACCAGCGCTGCGTGCGGTCCTTGGCCGCATCCTTGATGCCGCTCTGGGCCAGCCAGGTCGTCATCTGCGCCTCGGTCGGTACCGCCGTGGCGGTGTAGGCGGTCTTGTAGCGGACCTGCGTGACGAGGTTGCCGCCGGCATCGAACGTATTCTGCGTGACCGTGCCCAGCACGTCGATGCGGAATACCTGGCGGTTGGCCGCATCGTAGACCGAGGTCTCGACGCGGTTGGCCGCCGCCGTCGCCTGGCCCGCCACCGCCGTGGCAACCTGCGCGGCGGTCAGGAGGCCCTCCAGGGCCACGGGCACCGCATAGGCGATGGTACGCACCAGGTTGCCGTTGGCATCCCACACCTGTTCGCGCACGTAGCCCAGGGCATCGACGCTGTAGCGCAAGCGGCCGTCGCGGTCGTAGGCGGTGCGGGTGGCCCGGTCCTGCTGGGCATTGGCCACGAGCTTGCCGGCGATGACCGCCGTCGTCAGCGCCACGCTCTCTTCGGCCGGGAGCAAGGCGATGGGGATGGCGTAGCGTGTCTGCGCCACGATGTGGCCCAATCCGTCGTACTCGAAGCGCGTCACCCCCAACAGGGCATCCACTTCATAGGCCAACTGGCCGTTGGCGTCATACGCATAGCGCGTGACGTAACCCGCCGCATCGGTCTTGCGCACGACGTTGCCGGCCTTGTCGTAGGCGTACTGCGTGACCAGGTTCAAGCCGCTCGGATCGACCTGCGTCTGGACCAGCCGACCGGCCCGGTCGTAGGTATGGCGCGTCAGCCGCGCCTCGGCGGTCCCGAACGCATGGGTGATCTCGGTCACCTGCTTGTCGGGATAGGCGAAGCGCGTCTCGATGGCCAGGCCAGCCGGATCGACGATGATGCTCAGGACCCGGCCCAGCGCATCAAAGGTCGTGTTGGTGACGCGTCCCTCCGGATCGGTCGTTTGGATGACGCGCCCTTCGGTGTCGTAGGCGTAGCTCGTGACCAGGTTCAGTCCCGCCTGGTCGACGATGCGCTGCGTGAGCCGGTTGGCGTCGTCGTAGACGTACTTCGTGACGGTACCGCGTGCATCCGTGGTCTGCGTGAGCCGCCCGCCCGTGTCATAGACGTTCGAGGCCGTCAGGTTCAGCGAACCCTGCGCCTGGACGGTCGAGGTCAGCCGTCCGTTCGTGTCGTAGTTCTGGACGGACACCGCGCCCCGGGCGTCTTGGCTCCAGGTCACCTCGCCGAAGGCGTTCTGGCGGGTGATCGACGTGGCACCTTCGG
>Ga0209958_1000878_pt1 | contig 33307 bp, 25 predicted proteins | sample ThiBio_inoc_plan_FD_183942 | JGI IMG/M metagenome (GOLD analysis project Ga0209958, IMG submission 183942) | Wastewater bioreactor microbial communities from Cape Town, South Africa - Thiocy_inoc_plan (SPAdes) | ecosystem: Engineered > Bioremediation > Thiocyanate > Unclassified | place: South...
ATTCACGCCGCTCCAGTTGGGCCGGTTGCCGTTCCAGCCCGGACGCCCCGGCACCCCGCCGTTCCAACCCGGACGGTTGGGGATCCCGCCGCCGTTCCAACCCGGACGGTTGGGATTGCCGCCGCCGGCCCAGGGCGGGCGCGTGCCGCCGCCGTTCCAGCCCGGCCGATTGGGGATCCCGCCCCCGCCGCCGCCGGCCCAGGGCGGGCGCGTACCGCCGCCGTTCCAACCCGGGCGGTTGGGGATCCCACCACCGCCGGGTCGGTTGGGGATCCCGCCGCCGCCGGCCCAGGGCGGGCGCGTGCCGCCGCCGGGGCGATTAGGGATCCCGCCGCCGCCGGGTCGATTGGGGATCCCGCCCCCGCCTCCGCCGGGACGCCCCGGGATGTTCCCGCCGATCCCGCCGCCGGGACGGCCCGGGATGCCCCCGCCCGGTCGCCCTGGGATGTTCCCGCCGGGGCGATTGGGCAGGCCGCCGATCCCGCCGCCGGGGCGATTGGGCAGGCCGCCTCCGATCCCGCCGCCGGGGCGATTGGGCAGGCCGCCTCCGATGCCCCCCGGCCGATTGGGCAGGCCGCCTCCGATGCCCCCGCCCGGCCGATTCGGCATGTTCGGACGCGTCATCCCGCCGGGACGCATGCCGCCGGGGTTGGGCCGCGTCATCCCGCCGGGACGATTCATGCCGCCCATGTTGGGCCGCGACTGCGGCATCGCGGGGCGGTTCATGGGCATCGACGGCCGCGTCATGCCCCCGGGCCTGGCCATACCTCCGGGGCGGGCCATCCCGCCGCCGCGCATCCCGCCGCCCCCGCGCATGCCGCCGCCCCGGCCGCGCTGGGCGAAGGCGGCGTCGCCGACGGCGAGGACGAGACCGAGACACGCGACCGAGGAGACGACACGATGCCTGAACATGACCGGGCCTCGCACTGCACGGGGGAGTCGGCCGCGATCCGTGCGGGCGTGGGGTCGGGCGGTCCTTCCGCGGCCGCCGGGCCGCGTCCCTCGGGTCGGGTCTGCGTCGCGATCGGATCGATTACGGGGCCGCGAGACGGACTTCAGCGGGGAATGGCGAAGCGACGGCGGCCCTTCCACCCGGCGGGCCGCCGATCGCGCCCCCCCCTCATTCGCCCCTCCGGGGCCCCTTCTCCCACGAGGGGAGAAGGGGGAACCTAGGGGATTTTGATCGCCCTCGCGGTCACTTCGCCTTGGGGGCCTCGCCGCCGGGGGCGGGGGCCTTGCGGACCATGACGAGGTCGACGATGTCTTCCTCGACCTGGCCGCCGATGATCCGGTCGACGGAATCGGTCTTCACGGAATCCTTGTTGAGGATGGTGTGGATCTGGGTGCTGGAGTTGGGAAGTCCGTTGCGCATGACGCCGAACGCCTTGACCACCCACTGGTCCTCGCCGATGCGGGTCCAGGTCCCCTCGCCGCGGCCCCCCTCGGAGTCGAACAGCCAGGACTTGATCTGGCCGGTCTGGGGGTCCCAGCCGATGAACATGGTGGCCGACGACTTCGGGCCGCCGTCGATCTCGGCGCTGTGGGTGCGGATCAGGTAGCTGCGGTTCTCGGCCCACTTGATCTCGGCGGTGACCTTGTGGTGGTCGCCCTCGTCGACCCACTCGCCGACCATCCATTCCAGGTCCTTGAGCCGATCGTAGGGCTCGACGTCCTCGGCGGGGGCGGGGTACTCGCGGATCTCGGAGATCGACCAGGCACCGGCCTTCTGGACGACCAGGGTGCTGAACCGGAGGTAGTCGGCCGCGTCGCCGGCGGCCGAGGCGACCCGCGACCGGCCCTCGATCCGGGCGACGTCCGGCGTGATGAAGCGGATCGACTCGACGTGAGGCTCTAGCTTCAGGCCGCCGCCGTCGGCGAAGGAGTCGGCGTACATCCGGCCGATCTCGGCCTTGCCGCGGACCTCCAGGCCGTCCGGGTCGACGATCACGGCGTCGTCGGCGTAGAGGGCGGTCAGGGCCGAGGCGTCGCCGGCCTCGTAGGCTCTGGCGAACTCGGCGACGCGGGCCATCACGGCCTTCTCGGCGGGCGTCGAAGCCTGGAAATCGGCGGGCGTCGTCGCGGCGGGCGTCGTCGCGGCGGGTGCCGGCAACGGCCCCCCGGCCTTCTCCAGGGCGGGGGCGGGTGCCTGCGCCGGGGCGGGGGCCTGCCAGGGGGCGGCGGCCGCCGCCAGCCCGACGGCCGTCACGGCCGCCGCGATGGTCTTCGTCCAGGGGGATCGCATGGGGGGCCCTCGCTACGGACGTGACGACGATCGGCCCCGCGCGACGCCGGCGCGGGACGCCGCGGGGCGTCGCTCTATTCTGTCTTAGTCCCGCGCCGAGCCCGGATCCAGGGGGCGAGGCTCACCCGGGCGAAAATTGCGGCGATGCGGGAGGCGGGATGAGCGGTCGCATGCGTGAAACTCGTGCAGGGCGTGTCAAGGACGACATCGCCCCCGCCGCGCCGCCCGCCACCCCGGCGAGGTTGGGGAAGCCTGCCGGCCCGCCGAGTTTTCGACGGGCGGTTCCATCATCAAGGAACCGGCGGGGCGGCGCGAGGCCCCCGAAACCACGACGCCCGGTCGGCGGCCCGAGAGCTCTCGGGCCGCCGCCGGGCGGTCGGGGCCATGAGTTTGGACTGGTTCAAGATAGGAATCCGGTCCCGGTGCCGACCGTGCCGGTGGTGCCGGTGGTGCCGGTGCCGACCGTGCCGGTGCCGGTGCCGATGGTCCCGGTCCCGGTGCTAATGGTCCCGGTCCCGGTGCCGGTGTCGATGATCCCGGTCCCAGTATCGATGATCCCGGTGCCGGTGCCGACCGTGCCGGTGCCGGTGTCGATGATCCCGGTGCCGGTGTCGATGATCCCGGTGCCGGTGCCGACCGTACCCGTCCCTGTCCCGATCGTCCCGGTGCCGGTGCCGATGGTGCCCGTCCCGGTGCCGATCGCCCCCGGGCGCAGGGAGGCTCCGAAGAAGCGGTTGACGGTGCCGGTGCCCGTGCCGATGGTCCCCGTGCCGATCGTGCCCGTCCCGTTGCCGATGGCACCCGTGCGCAGGAACGAGCCCAAGAAGCGATTGACGGTCCCGGTGCCGATGGTTCCGGTGCCGATCCCGCCGGTTCCGGTGCCGATCCCGCCGGTTCCGGTGCCGATCGTGCCCGTGCGCAGGAACGAGTTGGAGAAGCGGTTGACGACACCCGGGGCCGTCACGCCGCCGCCGACGGTCCCCCCGATCGTGCCGCCGTTGCGGCCGGTGCGCAGGGAGAAGGTGGTGCTCAGGCCGTCGGGCGACAGGTTGCCCGGCGGGTTGAGCGTCCCGTCGTCGCCGCGGGTGATGTTCGTGCTCCGCGGGTTGGAGACCGTCGCGCCGTTGCGGTTGCGGATCGAGGGGGAGAAGGTGGTGCTCATGCCGTCGGGAGACAGGGTCCCCGGCGGGTTGAGCGTGCCGTCGTCACCGACCGAGATGTTCGTGCTCGGCGGGTTGGCCGTCGTATCCGTGGAGATCGCGTTGGCGCGGAGGCTGTTCGCCCAGGCGGACGACAGGCTCATGACGGCCGGGGTCTCGCGGGACTCCAGGGATTCCAGGGTCGGGCGGCGCTTCACGCTCAGGGCTCGGCTGCGGTTCATCGTCGTCTCTCCTGCCGTCACATATGGGAAACCGCGACGCGGGCTCGCGGGGGATTTCGCAGGCGTCAGGCCGGGGGCGTCGGGTACTGGCGTCGGCCCCCGCCGCGGATTAGGCTTGACTTTCAGCCGATCGTTACTGCGAAACGTGCGCCGAACGATCAGGTCTTGATGCGAGATTTCGTCGATCCCCCCGAGTCGTGCGGCGGGGCGGGGCGACGGGGCGAGATGCGGGGGCGGGGAAGGCGATGGCCGAGCGACGGACATTCGTGCTCACGGACACGGCCCATGACGTGTGGGTCGAGGACTTCACGCTCGACGCCGAGGCGGCGGGGGGCCTCGCCGTCTCCAAGCGGCGGCTCCGCGGCGGGCGTCGCGACGGCGTGGACCTGATCCGGGTCGACAACGGGGCCCTGTCGTTCCAGGTCGTCCCGACGCGCGGGATGGGCCTGTGGAAGGCCGCGCTGGGGGCCGACCGCGTGGGCTGGGACTCGCCCACGCGCGACGGCCCGATCCACCCGGCCTACGTCCAGCCGCATGACATCGGGGGGATCGGCTGGCTCGAAGGCTTCGACGAGCTGATGGTGCGGTGCGGGCTGATGCACAACGGGGCCCCATACCGCGAGGGGAACGCCCTCTACCCGCTGCACGGCCGGATCGCCTCCATCCCCGCGTGGTACGTCGCGGTGCATGTGGACGACGACTCGATCGCGGTCGAGGGCCGCGTGGCCGAGTCGTTCCTGTTCGGCGGGGGGATCGAGTTGGTCACGACCTACACGACGGCCCGCGGGTCGAGCGCGGTGACGGTCCGCGACGAGTTCGTGAACGTGAAGGACGTGCCGGTGGGCCTGGAGGTCCTCTACCACTGGAACTTCGGCCCGCCCCACCTGGACGAGGGGGCGCGGTTCGTGGCCCCGCTGGACGAGGTGATCCCGCGCGACGCCCGTGCGGTGGAGGATCTGGCGACTTACGACGTGTACGGCCCGCCCGAGCCGGGGTACGCGGAGCAGGTCTACTTCTGCTCGCTCCGCGCCGAGGCCGGCCGCACGGCGGCGATGCTCCGCAACAAGGCGGGGGACCGGGCCGTAGCCCTGCGGTACGACCTGGCCGCCCTGCCGAGCTTCACGCTCTGGAAGAACACCGGCGGCCTGCGCGACGGCTACGTCACCGGCCTGGAGCCGGGCGTGAACTTCCCCAACCCCCGCCCGTTCGAGGAGGCCCGGGGCCGCGTCCTCACGATCCCCGTCGACGGCCGCCACGTCGTCGAGACGACCCTGGAAGTCCTGTCCGGCCGCGACGCCGTCGCCGCCGCGGAGGCCGAGATCGCCCGCATCCAGGCCCAGTCCCCCCCCGTCGTCCGCCCGAAGCCGACCGAGCCGTTCGCGGCCGAAGGGTGACGTCCGGGCGGAACGCCTCCGATTTCCGACGTCCCCTCTCCCGTCGGGAGAGGGTGCCGCGCAGCGGCGGGTGAGGGTCGCCGGATTTCGGAGGGCATGTCGGTCGCGGTATGCACGAGCGGGGCGACGACGACGGCCTGCCGTCGTTCTCCCCTTGAGGGAGAAGGTGGCCGCAGGCCGGATGAGGGGTCGATCGCCGTCGCATCCCACGGCCGGGCGAGGGACGTTGAAGCCCGCGGCACCCGGTCGCGCCCCCCCCATCCGCCCCTCCGGGGCACCTTCTCCCTCAAGGGGAGAAGGCGTCGATCGCCCCGGCGTTTCCGAGATCCGACGGCCCTCTCCCGCCGGGAGGGGGGACGGAATTCGACGCGAGCCGTCGGCCGATCTCGCCCAAATCTCGGGAGTCCGTCGCCGCCGCGCGTCAGCCGCGGCGGGCGACGTCGCGCAGCGGGGGGAGGTCGTCGAGGGCCTCGCGGGGGAGGGCTTCCACGAAGCGACGGAGGGCCAGTTCGAGGTGCTCGGCGGCCTCGCCGTGCTGCTCGATGACGTCGTTCTGGTCCCAGCGGTCCTCGGGCTTGCGGTACAGCTCGGGGCGGCGGGGCTCCTCGGGGTCGTCGACCAGGGGGAGGATCATGTGCCAGACGTGGGTCCGGATGGCGTACTCCTCCGTGTCCATCCCCATGATGGCGTAGTCGCGGATCTTCGTCTGCTCGCCGCGGATCAGGGGGAGGACGTCGGTGCCGTGGATCGGCGGGGCGTCGTCGGGGGGCCGGACGCCGAAGAAGCCCAGGAGCGTCGGCAGCAGGTCCACCGTCTGCACGATCGCCTGGTGCCGCATCCCGCCGAACCGCGCACCGGGCATGCGGACGATCAGCGGGGTGTGGACCAGCTCCTCATACAGCCAGGGGCGGAAGCGCCGGACGAAGCCGTGCTCGCCCAGGGGCTCGCCCTGGTCGGCGGTGAAGATCAGCAGCGTGTCCTTGTCGCGGCCCAGCCGCTCCAGGGCGTCGAACAGCTCGCCCAGCCACCGGTCGACGAGCGTCACGGCCCCGGCGTAGGTGCGGCGGAGGCGGTACAGCTCGGCCTCGGAGAGCGCGTCGCCCACCGCGCCGGCGGGGACGTCGATCAGCGCGGCGACGTCCTCGATGTCGATCTCGGGCTCGTCGTCGTCCTCCTCGACGAGGTCTCCCTCCTCGCCGGCCTCGAACTCGTCGGGCTCGATGGTGGCGTAGCGGTCGCGGTACTCCTCGGGCAGGTCCCAGGGGCCGTGGGGGCTGAAGACGTCGAGCCAGAGGCAGAACGGCTCGCGATCGTCCTTGCGCCGCTCCAGCCAGTCGATCGCCGCCTTGACCGTGCGCGCGACGCCGGTGTTCTCCTCGCGGTCGGCCCCCAGCGCCTTCCGGTTGCGGAGGAGCTGCTCCCATCGCGTCCGCCAGCGATCGGCGGACTCCGGGTCGTCCTCGTCCTCGGGGAGCCGCAGGCCGGGCTCGTCCTCCAGGCGGACGCCGCGGGCGCGGGGGTCGTCGGCGGGGATGTACGGGTCGTAGCCCTGGCCCCGGATCCAGATCACGTCGTCGAAGCTGCGGCCGTAGCCCATCCCCTTCTCGCGCAGGAACGGCGAGTCCGAGATCAGGGCCGTGCGCACGCCCCGGCCGTTGAGGAAGTCGGGGAGGATCAACTCGTCGGGCTGGAGCGGGGTCCAGCCGAGGGCCGGGTCGGTGAAGCCGTAGCGGCCCGTCCACCAGCTCCGACGGGTGGGGAGCGTGGTGAGGTTCTCCGGGAAGTGGTGGTCGAACACCACCCCCTGCGACGCCATCCGGTCGAGGTTCGGGGTCTCGATCCAGGCGTTCCCGTAGGCGCCGAGGAATCCCAGGTGCACGCTGTTGCAGGCGACGACGATGGCGTTCATGCGGGACATTGTAATGACGCCCGCCCGCGCCGCCCAGAGCCGGCGGCGCCCGATCACACGCGGCGCAGCCGGCGGCCGGCCCAGAGCAGGAAGAAGAAGACGGCCGCGCCGAAGGCGAGCGCGGAGAACGCGATGTAGATGGTCGCGAAGACCAGGTTGTCGGCCTCGTAATTGATGAACCGGTAGACCAGGACGGTCGACGCCCGTTCCGGCGCGTCATGCCCGGCCCGGCTGAGCCGGTCGGCCATGTATTCCTGCCGCTGCACCATCTCCTCGGCCTGGATCGCGTCGCGCTCGGCCGAGTACGAGTAATGGACCTTGTGGCCGATGATGACGAAGTTGACGAGCACCGCGGCGGCGATCCCGCCCCCGAAGAACTGGAGCACGCTCATGAGCGGCCGGACGACCTCCTCGCGCCCGGGGTCGGGGCTGTAGTGCGCGTCCATCGCGACCATGAACAGGCCGATCCCCATCCCAGCCAGGAATCGGCCGGGCGCCAGCTCCCACGGCCCGGGCGCGGGGAACCAGTTCAGGTCGACCACGTCGCGGATCATCCAGTACGGCCATTCCATCATGCTCTGGTAGCACAGGTAGAGGCCGGCGGACATCAGCGACAGGCCGACGACCGCGAGGGGGAGCCCCCGGACGGCGAGGCCGCGCCGACGGACCGGCTCCGGGAGGATGAACGACGCGACGACGAGCGACGCGGCGATCCCGATCGGCAGCGGCCAGATCAAAAAGGCCCGCTGCCAGGAGCTCAGGTTCATCATCGCCCCGCCGTAGACGTTCATGATGTAGGCGTGGAAGAACTGGCAGACGCCCCCCAGGAAGTACAGGGCCAGCCGGATCCAGTTCTCGCCCAGGATGCCCCAGTCCAGCTGGGGCCAGGCCAGGGCCAGCGAGACGGCCGAGGCGACGGCGAAGACGGCGATCGCGACGGCGATCCGGGGATCCTCCAGCCAGCCGTACAACTGCCCCCAGTGGAGGATGTAGATCAGGGAGGCGGAGGCGACGATCAGGCCGGGATAATAGGCCAACGACCCGCGCGCGGGCGGCGGCGGGTCTTCGGGCTTCGACGTCCTCGCCATCGACAGCAGCGCCAGCAGGCCGATGCCGGCGATGACGCCTTCGAAGAGGAAGCCGTGCTGCCAGTCCGACGACTCGTAGGTCATGGTGGCGGCCGAGACGAAGCCCGGCCCGACGACCGGGCAGAGGATGACCGCCCAGGCCAGCGGGGTCTCCCACCCCGGGGGGAGCAGGACCGGGACGGCGTAGATCACCAGGCCCGACCCCGCGCCGGCCACGGCGCGGCCGATCAGCGCGGTCGAGAGCGGATCCCCCGCGTCCAGGACGTTCACGACCGCCCCGACGATCGCCAGCACCAGCCCCCAGCGCGCCAGGCGGCGGCACGACCAGAGGCGATTCAGCGCCGGGCACGCCAGCATCACGGCCGCGAGGCTGAAGAGGTAGCACGACTGGAGCGAGTAGACCTCGGCGGAGACCCACCCCCGGCTCACCCCCAGCTCGCGCAGGTTCATCGTGTGGCCGCCCGTGGTGAGCAAGACCGCCACGATCGCGACCATCGGGCGGCCCGCGCGCAAGGCACCCCCGATCGGGCCGCGGCCGAAACGCACCGGGGCCGGATCAGTCGTCGCCATGCATGTTCTTCCCGTTCGGGTCGAGCCGATTGATCCAGGCGACCTCCATCCCCTGCGGCGTCTGGACCGTCAGCGTCGCCTGGAGGGGCGGGTCGCGCTCCAGGGCCTTCAGCAATTCCGAGACGTGGTCATAGACGACCACGATCGCGGCCTCCTTCTCCTCGGGCTTCAGCCCGGGCCAGCCCGGGCCCGTGGTGAAGATGACCGGCAGCCGCATCTCCTGCTGGAAGACGCCGACGCCGTAAGGCTGGACGATCGGCACGGGCCGCAAGACCTCGACGCGGCCGAACAGCGGCTTCCCGTCGGCGCCGACCTCCTTCTCGCCCCACTCCTTGATCCCCCCGGCGACGTCGAGGAGCGCCGGGTCGGTGATCTGGTTGGAGGTGTACGCCGGCGGGAGTTCCCCCGCCTGCGGCCTCGCGCGATCGCAGCCCGCCGCGCCGACGGCCGTCGTCAGGGCCAGGGCCAGGAGCATCCGTCGCCGCGTCCCGTCGATCATCATGGTCGTTTCGCCTTGTCGTAGCCCGGATCGGCGGCCGGGTAGAGGATCGTCCGCCATTCCCGGGAGACCGGCCGGTACTCCGTGGTCCCCACGACGATCTGGAACGTATCGCCCGGTTCGAGGTTGGGCTCGGTGCCGCGCTGGAAGGAGGCGTAGCCGAAGCCGACGAGGGCGCCGATCCCCATGCCCCCGCCGATGAAGGCCATGTTGCCGCCCGAGAACTGCGCCCCGACGCTGGCCCCCGTGCCGGCCCCTTCCAGCCCCAGCAGGGTCGTCAACAGGGCGCGCCGCATCCGGGTGGCGAACCGGCGGTCGGCCGTTTCCATCCGCCACGGGGCCATGCCGGCCTCGTGCTCGGAGCCCTGGACGAGCTGGGTCATCTGCAGGCCGACGTGGCCGGGGCGGCCGAACCGGCCGGGGCCGACGATCTCCTTCACGGTCCCGCCCACGAGGACGGGGTACGGGGACTCCGGCTCGATCACCTCGGCCAGGAAGCAATCGCCGCGCTGGATCGACGGCCGACCGTTGAGCAGGCGCTCGCCCGAGCTGAGGCCGTCCGTCGGCAGCAGTTGGCAGATCCGCAGGGTGACGTGCATGCCCGACTTGAGCAGGACCGGCTCGGCCTTCGGGACCGGCCCGGTCCGCGCCGCCGAGAGTTCCGGCGCCGTCCTCGGCCGCGGCGGGAGGTCCTGCGGGCCCGACGCCTCGTCGTCGTCCGGGCGAGGGAGCGGCAGCGGCAGCGGGACGTCGCCCAGGTCCCGATCCCCGAAGGCGGGCGACGGCGCGCCGGGCAGGTCCGTCGCGCCGGGCGGGAGCGCCCGCAGGGGGCTCGTGGGCGTCGCGGATATCGGCGGCGGCGAGAACGGGGAGGCCGGGGATGGGGAGGTGGGGATCGTGAGCGTCCCGCTGCGGGCCGGGGTGTCGGCGAACGGCGACTGCGCGGCGCAGTCCCCGGCCGTCCCCAGCGCCGCGACGGCGCAGATCCCCCCCAGCCTCGCGGCCCGGCTCGCGGGCCGCCCGCATCGCCCCTCACGGTTTCGCACGGTTCCCTCCCTCCGAGATCGGCGACGCCTGGGCGTCGCCCTTCCTCCAGGGCCTCCACGACGTCAGCCGATCGCGGACCCCTTCCGTCGGCGGCTCCTGCCGGCTGGTCAGCCGGGTGATCCGCTTCCGTTCCACATAGTCGAGCAGCTGCTCCGTGGCGCGGAGGACGTTGAAGCGGGCGAGTTGCAGGTTGTACCACCGCGTCCAGCGGTTGGCGTCGGCCCGCAGCACGTTGACCCGCGCGCCGAGCGCCTCGACCCAGATCGCCTGCTTCTGCTCGTACAGCCGCTCGATCCGCTCCAGCAATTCGTGCTGGAGCTTCAGCTCGGCCTCGCTCAGCTCCCACTCGCGGACCGACTGCCGCCAGCGGTCCCAGGAGTTCCCGGCGTCGACCGCCACCTCGATCAGGGCCTTCTCCAGCTCGAGCTGCGATTGGATCACGTCGAGCCGGGCCTCTCGGATGCCCGACCACATGCCGATGTCGACGACCGGCAGGCCGTAGGTGGACCCGAAGATCGCGCCCAGCGTGATGCCGCCGTTCCTGTCGGGGCTGGTGTTCTTGAAGCCCAGCTCGGCCGGGAGGCGGCCTTCGCCCAGCAGGTTCAGGATGTTCCGCTTCTGCTGGAGGCGGGCGATCCGCAGGCCCACGACGCGGAGCCGCACGTCGACCCGCTGCTGCTTGGCCAGCTCGACGGCCTCCTCGCGAGAGCCGGGGAAGTCGGGCATCCAGCGCAGGTCCACCTCGTCGGGGTCGTCCAGGTCGAAGCCGTAGGAGTAATCCATCCGGATCGGGACGACCGCCTGCTGCGGCACGAGCAGCCGGCTCTGATGGAGGACCACCGCCAATTCGCGCTGGGCGACCCGCGATTCCTTCTCAAGGTCGGCGAGCAGGACGCGGGCCTTGTCCTTGCCGACGACGGCCTCCGTGACCTCGACGTCGTGCGTCTGATTCTGCTTGAGCTTGCGGCGCGTCAGCCCCAGGGTCTCCTCGGCCAGCTCGACGCCCAGCCGGGCGGTGCGGATCCCGTAGTCGACCTGCTTCGCCTGGTAGTACCCCTGGATCGCCAGCATCATCTGGGATCGCCGCACCAGCTGCTCCATCAGCACCTTGGCATGGACGCCCTCCTCGGCGATCGGCAGCGCGGTGATGTGCCCGGACGGGGCCAGGGGGAAGTACAGGTTGGCCCGATTGAGCGCCGCCTGCTGGAGCCCCGGGCTCCCCTCCAGCAAGGCCCCGCCGGTGACGTCCGGCATGATGATGATCTTGCCGGGGCCGCCGAGCTGGTTGAAGGCCACCGCCAGCTGGGGGAGGTTGATGAGCGGCACGAACTCCTTCAGGGCCTCGAAGCGGGCGACCGCGGCCGTCCGCACGGCGACGTTGGCCTGCACCGTCTCCACGTTGGCCAGGCTCTGGCGGATCGCCTCGTCCAGGCTCAGCGGGACGGGCGGCGGGGCCGGCGCGGCGACCCCTTCGGGCGAAGCCCCCTCGGATGCGGCCCCCTCGGATGCGGCCCCCTCGGCCGCGGAGCCGGCCGGCGCGGGCCCGGCCTCCTGGGCCCGGGGGCCCGCCGCGACGCCGACCAGCACCGCGAGGGTCGCGAGCATGGCCGTCGGCCGGAGGCGGCGCGAGGCCGCGTTCGGGCGGGGGGCGGCCGGGCCGGCCGCTCGCCGCCGAGTACGGGTCACCATTCATGCGCCCCCTTACGGACATGGCGGGTCGTGTCGATCGTGATCCGCGTCGACATCCCGGGCCGGATGCGATGGCCCGGGTTCTCCCGGCGCGCGAACCGGATGCGCACCGGCAGGCGCTGCACCACCCGGACGAAATTGCCCGTGGCGTTGTCCGGCGGGAAGAGCGAGAACACCGCCCCCGACCCGCCCGCGACGCTCTCCACCCAGCCGTCGAACGTCTCGCCGGCGACGGCGTCCACGCCGATCTTCACCGCCTGGCCGACGCGGACGTCCCGCATCTGGTTCTCCCGCAGGTTGGCGACGATCCAGAGGTTGTCGAAGTCGAGCGGGACGATGCTGAGGAACGGCTTGTGGGCCTCCACCGTCTGGCCGACCTGGATCGTGCGCCGGCCGATGACCCCGGCCCTCGGGGCGCGGATCAGCGTGTCGCTCAGGTCGAGCTTCGCCTGCCGCAGCTTGGCCTCGGCCAGCGATTGCTCGTCGCGCAGGGCCAGGGCCGTGTCGGCCGCGACGGTCGGCTGCTTCTGCTCGGCCTCCGCCCGGCCGACCGCCGCCTCGGCGTTGGCCAGCGCCTTGCGGGTCTTCTCCAGCCGGACGCGGGCCTCTTGCAGCTCCAGCTCGCTGGCCAGGACCTGGCGCTCCGCCCCCTTGATGTCGCTCTGCAGCGACTCCACCTTGGCGACCGCCGAGCGATAGGTCGCCTCGCGATTGTCGAACTCCTGCACGGGGACGTCGCCGCTCTGGGACAGGCTCTTGAACCGCTGATAGTAATCCTGGGCGTTCCGCCTCATCGCCTCCAGGCCCGGCATCTGGGCCTGCAAGGCGGCCAGGACCTCCTTCTCCTTCTCATGCAGCCGGATGTGCGTCTGCACCGAGACCTCGGCGGCCTGGACCATCTGGTCGGCCTCGTCGCGGTTGGCCTGCGCCGCGATCAGCATCGACTTGCGATCGTCCGACGTGAACGACGCCGTCACCTCGGCGGCCTCGGCCGCGTTGCCGGCCCGGTGGTAGCCCGCCAGCGCCTGGTCCACGGCGACCTGGAACTCCACCGGATTGAGCTGCGCGATCGGGTCGCCGGGCTGGACGATCATATTGTCGTCCACGAACAGCGCCACCACCTGCCCGGTCACGTTGGCGGAGATGGGCGTGATGTTGCTGACGACGTAGGCGTTATCCGTATACACATCGGTCCATGTGCTCCACAGGTACAACGCCTCTCCGCCGATCGCCAGCGCCGCGAGGGACAGCAGGAACCAGGACCGCCCAGAAATCAGGCGAGGCATCGATCTTCGTCCAGTCGTTTTGTATGCGACGTCGCAATCCCCCCCCTGCCGGGACGAGGGGGAGCCCTGCGGCGATCGCCACATGAGCGGAATTGACCACCATTATAGATTCGGCGAACAGCGCGTATTTCGCCAACAATATCGATCGCGACGGCCCGTCGACCCGCGCCAACGCCGCCCGGCTCGGCCGCGTCGTCGGCGAGCCGGGCCCGAGCGCGACCGGGCCGACGTCGATGCTCGGCATGAATGCGCCAAAATATTGAGGCGCAAGCACGCTCGCACGAGCCGTCGGCGCCCGATCAGCCACGTCGCGGGCCCGCGGAATCGTCCGCCCCCGCGCGGTTCACGGGTCGACCCTATGAAATGTGCACCTCGATGTCCAGATCACTCGCGGGCGATTTCCCGGCGCGGCCCCGGGCCCCCGCCCCCCGCCGCGCGGGAGCGGGCCGCCTACGGCCTGTGCAGCACCACCAGCGACGGCCCCCGGTACATCTCCTCGTACCCCTGCTCCCGGAAGGCCCGGACCTCCGGCCGCTCCGGCAGCCTCCAGAAGATCCAGCGGATCTCGGGCCCGAGCCTCGGATAGCCTTGCGGCTGGTTGGTCGTCAGGACGTGGCTGTACAGGGCCTTGCGCGAGGAGAGCGGGGCCGAGAACTCATACGACGCCAGCACGGCGTCGTCCGGGCCGACCCGGCCCGCCCAGGCCCAGAACGGCTCGACGTCGGCGGCGTCGACCGGCCTCGGGATGTGCCCCATGCGCCGGAGCGTCTCGCGCAGGCCGAACGCCGACCATCCCGCCGCCGCCAGCCAGACGACGGCCAGGATCGCCGCCCCCCCGCGACGCCCCTTCAGCCGGGCGGCCAGCCGCGCATATCCGATCAGCCCGGCGGCCATCGCCGTCGCCAGCGCCGGGGCGGTGTAGCGGACGTGGTGCCACGACGGCCCGAACAGCATCCTCATCGCCCACCGCCCGGAGCCGAGGCTCCAGATCCACGGCGCCGCGAGCAGCGCCGCGACGGGTGCCAACAGGGCGAGCGCCGACCATGCCCCCAGGCCGTCGCGCACCACCCACCTCAGCGTCTCCAAAGTCTGCGCCAGGGTCGGCCTGGGGCCGAGGAACTGGTCGACGTACTGCTCCGGCGCGTTCCGGCCGACGACCAGCTTGAGATAGACGAAGTAGACGAGGATCCAGCCCAGGCCGACGTCGAACAGGATCAGCCGCCATCGGGCCTTGCGGCCGACGTCCTCGTCCTCACGAGCCGGCAGGAACGCCAGCGCGGCGACGACGACCGCGAACTCCTGCCGGCAGGCCAGCATCCCCGCCACGGCCGCCGCCGTCAGCCCGGGGCGGCGCGACCGCACGCCCTGATACGCCCAGAGCACGAACGGGATCCCCGCCTGGATCTCCCGGAAGTCGTTCCAGGCCATCGGCCAGAGCAGCGGCGAGAGCGCCACCAGCCCGACCGCCGAGAGCGCCGCGCGATCCGAGCCGGACTCCGACCGCGCCAGCGTGAACGCCGCCGGGATCGTCCACCAGAAGATCACGCCGGCGAAGACGAGGATCGTCCGCGGGTCGGGGAACGCCAGGTAGAAGGGGATCATCGCCAGGCGGATCGGCCCCAGGTGCATCGACCGCCAGGCCGACGGCCCCTCGATCCCCAGCGGGCCGATCGGCCGCGCCGTGATGAGCCCGTCGCCGTGCGTGACCGACCAGATCGACTGGTTGTAGTACGCCAGGTCCCACGACCAGCCGACCTTCAGGTCGCGATAATCCCGGAGCGTCTTCGCGACCGTCGTCGCCGTGAGCGTCGCAGTCAACGTCGCCACGATCAGCCAGGTCCCGGCCCTCTCGTCGATGCGCATCGGTCGCCGCCTCCCCTTGGCGGCGATTATACGCGATCGGCTCGCCCGCGGGGGCGCAGACCGTCCGCCCCCCAGGACCGGGACGGCGTCGGCCACTCCACCTCCGAGCGGAAACCGGTCTGCCGGTCGCCGTCCCGGTCCTGGCCAAAAACATCCTTCCTTGTCGACACGCACAAAACAAAACGTTCCACTCGCGTTATTGAGGCTGCATCATCCTTATCAACGCCAAATCGAGGCGACGGGCCTGCATCGTGCGGCCTCCCGCCGACGGCCGAACCGAGGCTTGTCGAGCGGCCCAGTTCCATCCAACGGCGTGCGAGCGCAGGCGGATTCCGACCGCGATTCAAATGCAATAGGAGTTACGCTGTAGTAGATAACGGCACGGATTGCGCCCGACCGATGGTCGCCGTAGGATCGGGCATGAGCCGAGTCAAGTGCAGCGACGAGGACTACATCGACTTCCTGATCGCCACGCCGCGGGCGGCCAGCTGCCGCGAGGCGGCGAGGAGCGGCCCCGACCGCCCCGCCCCGGCCGCCCACGACGCCTATACCCGGCTGCTCCACCGCCTGGAGCCCGACCCCGAGACGCCCTGGGCCGAGGTCGAGCCGCTGCTCCGCAAGGACGACGGCGTCCTGGTCCTCGACGACTCCACGCTCGACAAGCTCTACGCCCGGAAGATCGAGCCGGTGCACCGCCACTGGTCGGGCAAGCATCGCAAGGTCGTCCGGGGCGTCAACCTGATCAGCCTGGTCTGGTCCGACGGCGACCGCGTCATACCGGTCGACTATCGGCTCTACGACGCCCCCGACGACGGCCTGACCAAGAACGACCACTTCGCGGCCATGGTCGCCGGGGCGTCCCGCCGCGGCTTCCGGCCGCGGGCGGTCCTCTTCGACGGCTGGTACTCCAGCCTGGCGAACCTCAAGCAGGTCCGCGGCCTGGGCTGGACCTTCCTCACCCAGCTGAAGTCCAACCGCCGCCTCGACGTCGACCGCGCCGGCTATCGCCCGGTCTCGCAGCTGGCCATCGGCGACGGCGGCCTGGTCGTCCATATGGAGGGGTTCGGCCCGCTCCGCGTGTTCAAGGCGGCCTCCCGAGACGGGGACGTTGAATACTGGGCGACCAACGACCTCGGGATGGACGAGCTGGGCCGGCAGATGCTGGCCGAGTGATGCTGGGCCGTGGAGGAGTATCACCGGGCCTTGGAGCAGTGCTGCAACGTCGAGCGATGCCAGGCCCGGTCGGCCTGCGCGCAACGGAACCACGTCGGGATGGCGATCCGGGCGTTCGCCCGCCTCTCCTGGAACTTCTACGCCACCGGCGTCAGCTGGTACGAAGCCAAGACGGCCGTCGTCCGCGAGGCCGTCCGCGCCTACCGCGGCCGCCCCCTCGACCGGCCCCCGCCTATCGCGTAAGTCCTATGACATACAAATTGTCGCCGAGAAAACAGGCGGTGTTGCCCAAAGACAACCTATCTCTATTCCGCCGCTCTCATCTTGCACCTGGCCGAGACCATCATATAGTAGAATGCAACCGAATGGCCGATTTTCGGCTAAAACAATGACAATCAACACGTCGCCGGCGAGCGTAAGAGGCCAGGGATTTCCGCTCGAATTTCCCGCGTCGCCAGCCCTTTGCTCTGATCATTGAAAAGAGTGTTCAAGCGAAAACACCATGAGTCTCCTGGTTCCTGAGCCGACGAACCGGGCTCGTGGATATCGCGTCTCAAGCTCCGGAGAGTTAAGAAACATGAAAGTTCGAGTGCCTCTCCCCGCGATGATCGCCCTCTTGGCCCTGGCGACGATTCCGCCCGGGGCCCGCGCCGCGGATCTCATCGTGAGCAACCTCACCGAGCCGCACAGCAGCTTCGACACCCTCCGGGCGTATGTTCCCCCGAATACGTCGGGGTGGGATTCGGCACAGGGCTTCACCACCGGGACGAACAGTTACTTACTCGATACGATCTCGGCGAATCTGGGGAATTTCGATCCCGGTCCAAACGACGACTACACGTTCTCCGCCGACCTCTATGCCGCGAACAGCGACGGCACACCAGGGACGTTCCTGACGAGCTTCAACCATGCCGCCGTCCCGGCATCCGGGTTTGCCGACGTCGTCTTCAACCCCATCACCCAGGTCCTGCTCAGCGCCGGCACCACCTATCTGTTCGTGCTCAAGAGCTCGTCGGCCGATGGGAAGGGCGGCGTCGCTTGGTCTTACGCGGATACGTTCAATAGTTCAGGACCTGGCACCCTGCCGTACTTCAACACCAGCTACGATGGCGGCGCCACCTGGAATGGGCCGTTCGCGCCTCCGATAGGTGGCGCGCCATACCTGATCCAGGTCAACGGAACTCCGCCGGTTCCCGAACCGGGCTCATGGCTGCTCAGCGCAATCGGTTTCGGTGCCGCGCTGAAGGCCGCTCGTCGATTCAGGCCGCGCCGGGCAGGCTGATCCGTCGCGGTCCCTTGAAAGCTGCACGTTCCGAGATTGCATGAGCGTCAGGCCGTGAGCCGCAGCATCCTGCCCGCGACGGCCTGAATCTCGGCGTCGGATGGGCCGGCCCGCATGATCGCGAGGATTTCGCCGAGCAGCAATTCGCGACGCCAGGCTCGGCGTTTGTCGGCGTGGCTGGGGCGGGCCGGTTTGTTTGTCCCAGGGGGACTCGGAGCGGTCCACCAGCAGTTCGGCCTCGGATGGTGCGGAACGCGGGCCGATGCTTCGGGTCGATCGTCGGCAGGTCCACCTTGCGGACGTAGAGCCGCGACAGGAGCGGAAGGGCGATCACGCCCCAGGACCGATGCTCGACGAGCAGGGCCGACACGACGAAGACGTGGCCGTAGACGTGGGCCGAGCCGGCCTCCCCGCCGCGGCGACGGCGATGTAGCAGGACCGGTATCGGCCGCTCAGCCCCGCGGCCCGGATCCAGGTCGTGACGGTCCGCCTCCCGCCGGCCAGCGACGCCCCGGCGAACAGCAGGGCCAGCCTCGGCGCCGACCACCCGTCGAGCGGCCCGGAGAGTCGGACGAACCGCTGGCAAGGGGCGAGGGTCGGATGCGAGGATGTCATCGGGGTCGGCTCCGGTCGAGACGCCTGGCAGTCGTGACAACCGCCAGCGTCCCGCTCGGGCCGGCCCCGTCCACTCGGTGCTTGTCGGGCCGCTCAAACGCTATGGATGACGAGACGCACTTCCTGGAGATCGCCGCCGATCGAGAGGCGTTCGTCCTCTGCCTGGCGCTCGGGACGCTGGAAGCCATGCGCAGCGGGGCGTGGCCTCTAGGGGTCGCCATCTGGACGCTTGGCCGTCCGGCCTTCATGCAACCCTTGAAGCGGGGCGGCGTCGCCGCCGAAGTGGCGGCGACGCTTGAGGACGCCGACGAGTTGGAGTCGCTGGCCAACCTCTGCGGACGACCCGCCGCCGATGCCAGGCTCGACCGGATGATCGCCGCCGTCCGTACACGGCTCGCCGTGTTGCACGATCACGCTTGGCACGCGCGCTGGTCGGAAAGGCCGCACGAGCGACCGGACACGCCAGAAAACTCGATCTGAAACGCGTCCCCGTGTGGTCCTCGCCGCGCAATGATACGAAGTCAGGCATTTCCGGGTGGCTTTACGCGTCTGTCGTGTACACCAAATCCCGGAAAGTGCAGCTCGATGCGAATGGATTAAATCGCGGAAAGTGCAGCTTCCCGGAAGGCGGCCGGAAGTCGGTCAAGCATTTCGAATGGGAGACCACCGTCAACGGACCTGCATTTCAATCGCGACTACCCCAAATCCCTGTTCTGGCCCGTCTACGACCCCGGCGTCGTGGTCTGGGACAGGACGAAGAACAAGCATTACCACACGCCCGAAGACAAGTCCGACGCGGCAGCGGCGATCCCGCCCGCCGGCGAGGTCGCCCCGATCCGCGCCACGCCGCCCGGCGATTGGACGGGCACGGCCTCCCTCGTCGGCATCGGCCTGGGGTTGGCGATCCTCGCGACGAGCCTCGTGATGTGGCTGCGCCGGGCGTAGCCGGATCTCACCCTCGGTTTCGAAACGCCGAGGGCCGCCGACCCCGTTGGAGTCGACGGCCCTCGATGGGTTCACGCCTTCAGCCCGCGGCGGTCAGGAGCAGCCCATGCTGTTGCCGCAGTTGAAGCAGCGGTAGCAGGTGCCGCAGCGGACGGTCAGGGCGCCGCAGTTGTCGCAGGCGGGGGCGTCGCTCTGGAACGAGGCGAACTGGCGGTCCTGGACGTCGAGGGCGACGTCGGCGGGGACGGCGTGGGGCTGGGTCGAGGGGAGCTTGGCGGGGGCGGTCCCCAGGACGGCCTCGTGGTGCTCCAGGTCGGCGATGGTCGCGGTGCGGTGGCCGTTGACCTTCACCGACGGGGCCTCCACGGCCGCCGGCTTGGCCGCGGGCTCGTCGTAGCCGCGGTTCGGCGAGTTGGCCTCGCGATAGCCGTCGATGAACTCCATGCCGAGCCATCGGAAGATGTAGTCGGCGATGGACTTGGCGATCGGGATGTCCGGGTTCTTGGTGAACCCGGCGGGCTCGAACCGGCTGTGGGCGAACTTGTTGACGAAGACCTCCAGCGGCACCCCGTACTGGAGCCCGATCGAGATCGACGTCCCCAGCACGTCCATCAGGCCGCCGATGGTCGAGCCTTCCTTCGCCATCGTGATGAACAGCTCGCCGGGGCGGCCGTCGGGGTAGAAGCCGACGTTGATGTAGCCCTCGTGCCCCTGGATGTCGAACTTGTGCGTGATGCTCCGCCGCGTGTGCGGCAGCCGCTCGCGACGGGGCTTGGCCACCACCGTCGTCGCCGTCGGGGCCTGGACCGGCTTCAGCGACTCAACCGCCACCACGGCCGGAGCGGGGGCGGGCTCGACGGCCTTCGGCTCCTCGGCCTTGTCCGACTTCTCGGACTTGGTGGAGACGGGCTGGCTCCCCTTGGAGCCGTCGCGGTAGATGGCCAGGGCCTTCAGGCCGAGCTTCCAGCCTTCCAGGTAGGTCTCGCGGATGTCCTCGACGGTCGCCTCGTTGGGGAGGTTGCACGTCTTGGAGATCGCCCCGGAGAGGAACGGCTGGACGGCCGCCATCATCCGGAGGTGGCCCAGGTAGTGGATGCTGCGCCCGCCCTGCGGCGGGGCGAACGCGCAGTCGAAGACCGGCAGGTGCTCGTCCTTCAGGGCCGGGGCACCCTCGATGGTGTCGTGGGCGTCGATGTAGTCGAGGATCCCGCGGACCTCGGGCTCGTCGTAGCCCAGCTTCCGGAGCGCGGCGGGGACCGTCCGGTTGACGATCTTGAGCATGCCGCCGCCGGCCAGGAGCTTGTACTTCACCAGGGCGATGTCCGGCTCGATGCCGGTGGTGTCGCAGTCCATCATGAAGGCGATGGTCCCGGTGGGAGCCAGCACCGTCACCTGGCTGTTGCGATACCCGTTGGCGCGGCCGGTCTCCAGGCACTCGTCCCAGATCCGGTGCGCGGCCAGGCGGATCGCCTCCGGGGCCTTCTCGTCGATGGCGTAGGCGGCCTCGCGGTGCATTCCGATGACGTTCAGCATCGGCTCGCGGTTGATCGCGAAGCCCTCGAACGCCCCGACCCGGCCGGCGTGCTCGGCGCTGGTGAGGTACGCCTGGCCGTGCATGACGGCCGTGATCGCCGCGGCGACCGCCCGGCCTTCCTCCGAGTCGTACGCCATGCCCGACGACATCAGCATGCTGCCGAGGTTCGCGTAGCCCAGGCCCAGCGGCCGGAACTTGTGGCTGTTGGCGGCGATCTTCTGCGTCGGGTAGCTGGCGTGGTCGACCAGGATCTCCTGCGCGGTGATGAAGATCCGGCACGCGGCGCGGAACCTCTCCACGTCGAAGACGCCGGCCTCGTCCACGAACCGGGCCAGGTTCAGCGAGGCCAGGTTGCACGCCGAGTCGTCGACGAACATGTACTCGCTGCACGGGTTCGACGAGTTGATCGGCGCCGTGTTGGGGCAGGTGTGCCAGCGCTGGATGGTGTCCTCGTACTGGACGCCGGGGTCGCCGCAGAGCCAGGTCCCCTCGGAGATCCGGTCCAGCAGCATCTTGGCGCTGTAGGTCTCCATCGGCTTGCCGGTCATGACCGACCGGGTGGTCCACTCGCCGTCGGCCTCGGCCGCCGCGAGGAAGTCGTCGGAGCAGCGGACGGAGAGGTTGGCGTTCTGGAACAGGACCGAGCTGTACGCCTCGCCGTTGAAGTTGGCCTCGTACCCCTGCTGGATGAGCGCCTGGGCCTTGGCCTCCTCCTTGATCTTGCACTCGATGAATTCGAGCACGTCCGGGTGCCAGATCTTGAGCGTCTGCATCTTGGCGGCGCGCCGGGTCTTGCCCCCCGACTTCACGACGCTGGCGACGGCGTCGTACACCCGCATGAAGCTGACCGGGCCCGACGGCTTGCCGCCGCCGGCGAGCTTCTCGCGGCTGGACCGCAGGGTCGACAGGTCGGTCCCCGTGCCGGAGCCGAACTTGAACAGCATGGCCTCGCTGTGCGCGAGCCTCATGATGCCGTCCATGTCGTCGGAGACGCTCTGGATGAAGCAGGCCGACGACTGCGGCGTCTCGTAGGCGTTCTGCGCCGCGACGACCGTCCGCGTCTCCTCGTCCCACTTCCAGTTGTTGGCCGGGCCGGCGATGCCGTAGGCGTGGAACAGGCCGACGTTGAACCACACCGGCGAGTTGAACGACCCGTACTGGCCCAGGCAGAGGGCCGACAGCTCGTCATAGAACCGCTCGGAGTCCTCGGTCGTGGCGAAGTACCCGTCCTCGCGGCCCCAGTCGGCGATCGTCCGGGTGACGCGATCGACGAGCTGGCGGACCGAATACTCGCGCTTCCCCTCGGCGGGCGAGCCGTTGCCGGCCGTCACGTCGCCGTAGAAGTACTTGCTGACGACGACGTTGGTCGCGAGCTGGCTCCACCCCTTGGGGATCTCGCAGCCGACCTGCTCGAAGATGGCCTTCCCCCGCTCGTCCTTGATCGCCGCCGATCGCGAGTCCCACTCGACCTGGTCGAACGGGCTGACGCCTTCCGTGCTGAAGATGCGCGGCACCACCATCCCCGAACGGCCCCTGGCGTCCTTCGCCTTCGCCGACGCTCCTTCGGGCTGATGCTGCTGTTCCACGGCGGTCGTCCCGTTCGGCCTTCCTGCTCTCGCCATCGGCTCTCACTCCCCCGTTTGGTCGATGAGGTATCGACGCAAATGAGCCGAGCCGGTGTCTCGCCGGCCGGCGCATTCTAGTCGATTGCCGTCCACCAATCCAGATGTTCATGCCCGCCGCACTCGATGTCGGCGTATCGGTTCGCGGAACTTGAGTCGACGCACCCTTTTATCGATGCATCCTCGGCCCGGCGACGGCCGGGGCCGAGATGTTCGCGACGAAGCGGGATAAGGCTCCCCGATCGGGACGGCCTCGGCAGTTCCCTGGCAGTGGTTCTTCGCTCCACGACTCGGCAGCCGAAGCATGCGCGCGCCGGGGGATGAAGGAGGCGCAAAAAAAGCCCGCGGCCGGCGGGCGCGCCGGGCGCGGGCGGTAGAGGCGTCAAAGGTGGCCGACGCGGGAGCGGGGCCGCGATCAGGAGGCCTTCGCCACGCTGATGATCTGCACGGTCGTGTACGGCTGACGGTGGCCGCGGCGACGACGCATGTTCTTGCGACGGCGGAACTTCTGGATGATGATCTTCTTGGTGCGGAACTGGTCGACGATCTTGGCCTTGACCGCGGCGCCATCGATCAGGGGCGCGCCGATGGTCGGCTCGCCTTCGCCGGCGATCAGGAAGACCTTGTCGAAGGTGACGTCGTCGCCGGCCTTGCCCTCGCGGCGGTCGACCTGGATGAAGTCGCCTTCCTGAACGCGATACTGGTGCGAACCATCTTCAAAAATGGCGTACATGTTCTGTCCGAAGCTCCTGGGCGGACGACGGGCCCGCGTTCGACGAGTCCGGGATGCTCGGGCTCGCCCGTCCCCCGACCTCTTCCAGCTCAATTGAGTGAAGCGTCTTCGCCGCGCGGAATCCCCTCCGCGCGAGAAGAAAACGCAACTGTACCCCAAACCCGAGGGGTGAATCAAGGTCCGTTGCGGCGCGACAGCCGGCAAAATCCGAATCCTCCCTTCATCCCCATGGAGTCGCCTCCTTCATTTATCATCGATCCCGGGGAATTCCGGGGCCGGTCGACCGTCCCAGGGCATGGGAGGGGTGGATTCGGGAGGAGGGGGGCCGGATGCAAGCGTCACGACCATCGCCGACGGGCCTGCGGGCCCTGTTCACCGGCGGCTCGACGACGGGGATGACCGATGGGGAGTTGCTGGAGCGGTTCCGCACGCGGACCGGGCCGGCCGACCCGGCGGCGGAATCGGCGTTCGAGGCCCTGGTGGACCGGCACGCGGCGATGGTCTGGGGCGTCTGCCGGCGCTCGCTGGGCCGGGCCGACGCGGAGGATGCGTTCCAGGCGACGTTCCTGGTCCTCGTCCGCCGCGCCGGCTCGATCCGCGTCGACGGCGGCGGATCGGCCGGGCGCTGGCTCTACGGCGTGGCGCGGAAGGTGTCGACGCGGCTCCGCTCGGAGGCCCGCCGACGCCCCCCGGCGACCGTCGACCCGGCGGCCGGCGACGACCCCGCGGCGCTCGCCGAGCGTCGGGACGTCCGCGACGCCGTGGCCGACGAGCTGGATCGCCTCCCCCCGAAGTACCGACGACCGATCGAGTTGTGCGACTTCGAGGGCCTGACGTACGAGCAGGCCGGCGTCTCGCTGGGCTGGCCCACCGCGACGATCAAGAGCCGCCTGGCCCGGGGCCGCACCCGGCTGCGGACGCGCCTGGAGCGTCGGGGCCTCGCCCCCGCCGCGACGGCAATCGTCCTGGCCGAGTTCGCCCGCGAGGCCCGCGCCGGCGTCCCGGAGTCGCTGATCCCCCCCACCCTGCGGGCCGCCGCGCTCGCCTCGGGCCTGATCCCCGGGGCCGTCGCCCGGCTGGCCGAAGGAGTCGTCCGCACGATGATGATGGAGAAACTGAAGTCGCTCGCCCTGATCCTGGTCGCCGCCGCGACCACGGCCGCCGTCGCGCGATCCCCGCAAGACGGTGCCAATCCCAGGCCGATCGCCGCCCCGGCGACCCCGGCCCCCGACCCGAGATTCACCGCGAAGTTCTCCGACGGCGTGAGCGTGGAGATCCTGGCCGTCAGCTCCGGGCCCGACAAGTGGTGGAGACCCGACGGCTCTCCCCTCGATACCCCTCCCTGCGACGAGGACGATGGGACGGGACCGCGCACGGAAACCCATCCCCGGCCCCCCCTCGCCCCGAACCCCAGCGACGTGGATGAGGCGAAAATCAGGATCCTCTACCAGGTGCATGACTTCGGCCCGCGCGACGACGTCACGTCGGAGAACTTCGGATACCACCGCGACGTCAAGCGAGGAGGTCAGGTCGTCCCGGGGTTGCACTGGTTGTCCTTCAACCCGAGGGTCATGGGTCGCCCCTGGGCCGACAAGTGGACCGTCGGATTCCAGAAATCGCTGGGGGCCTGGGAGAACCATGCGACCTTGAGGCCGGGGCTCGGAGCCGGCCGCGTCGACGACACACCCGGCGCGCGCACGAGTTACACGATCGGGCTCAACGAGAAGAACCAGACGGTCACGACGATCGTCCACGAGATCGACCCGGCGGAAGCGGATTCCGAGGTCGTCGCCATCGACGTCGAGGGGCGCGTGACGTTCCCGAAGAGCGGGTCGGCAGTGAAGAATGAGATGTACACCTTGCGACAGGACAGGTTCAACCTGCCGCCCGATCGGATCCAGGAATTTCGCCTCCAGAAGCGGGCCCGCGATCGCGTCTCCATCCCCGACGTCGCCCTGAAACCCCGCCCGGCCGACGATCCCCGTTGACCGATCCGCCCCGCCGGGATACCTAATCCCCACGCCGCGTCGCGCCCGGATTTTTCGGATTCCTGAAATCTCCGCGCGCGATCCGCGGATCATCCCGCCGAAGAGAGGTCCCGCTCTTTGGCAACCCGACAGGCAAGAGGCCATCACGCCGAGCCGATTCGTCCCCTCTCCCGCCGGGAGAGGGCGGCCGCGCAGCGGCGGGTGAGGGTCGCCGGATCTCGGAGGGCATGCCGGATACGAGACGCACGAGCGGGCCGACGACGACGGCCTTCTCCCCTTGAGGGAGAAGGCTTGATCGCCGCGGCGACCTCGAAATCCCACGACCCTCACCCGGCCCTTCGGGCCGCCCTCTCCCGGCGGGAGAGGGGACGTGGGCCGGCGAAAAATCACTTCGAAATCGACGATCGAAGCCAAACCAAAAACGACGCTAAAACCTAAACCCCAAAAGACTTGCGTACCTCACAACCGCCCGCCGAGACGAGCGAACGGACCCGATTCCAAGCCAGGGCGCAGGCAGGAGGCCGGCGATGCTGATGACGATCCTGATCGCGGCGACGATGGGTCAGCCGGGGACGGTCGAGGCCCGGGTGGCGGTCGCGCGGCTGGACGTGGTGGACCGGCCCGCGGATTCCGGATACGTCGTGGCGACCCTGACGAAGGGCGACGCGGTGCGGGTCCGGCCCGGCGAGGCCCCCGTCACGGGATGGCTGGCGATCGACCCGCCGGGGTCGGTCTATTGCTGGGTGGAGGCGGCGGCCCTCAGGCGGGCGGATCCGCTCCGCGAGCGTCCGGACGCGGCCCGGGTCCGCACGACCACGACGATCCGGTCGGCCAACCCCAAGGCGAAGCTCCCCGGCCCGCCCCGGGGGACCCTCAACCCGGGCGACCGGGTCCGGGTGCTCGACATCCCCCCCCTGGAGGTCGGCGAATCCTCCCCCCGGCGCTGGGCGGCCGTGGCCCCGCCGACCGGCCGAGCGTACTACGTCCCGGCCGAGGCCGTGGAATGGGCCGCGCCCGCCGAGGTCGAGGTCCGGCCGACCGCCTTCGCGGCGGGAGGGGAAGATCCGGAGTTGAAGCGGGTCGACGCCATGCTGCTGGCGGAGACCACCGCCAAGCCCGTCGAGGACTGGCGGCTGGAGCCGATCCGCTCGGCCTATGAAGCCTTCGCCCGCCAGGCTGAAGCGGACCCCGACCGCCGCCGATCCGTCGACGGCCGGCTCAAGCAGTTGGAGGGGCTCGAACGGGCCGCCGCCGCCGCGAAGGGGTTCGTCGAGGCGGCTTCGAAGAGCCGCGACCTGGACGCCTCGTTCGCCCGCCTGGAGCGCCGGATCGCCGACGCCGAGCGCGAGCGGAGCCGGGCGTTCGACGCCGTGGGGTTCGTGCAGCCCTCGGCGAAGATGCACGACGGCCGCAAGCTGTTCGCCCTGATCGGCCTGAAGGACGGCCACGTCGCGGCGTACCTGGACGTCCCCCCCGGCCTCGACGCCCTCCCCCTCACCGCCCGCCGCGTCGGCGTCCGCGGCGCGGCCCGCTACGACGCCGACCTGAAGGCCCGCCTCATCACCGTCCGCGACCTGGTGGACCTGGAGGCCAAGGAGTGACCGCCGTGGCGGGAGCTTCCTCTATATATACTGACCTGTCCCGGTTTTTCAGGGGGGCTGCGACGAGGACGGTCTTCCCCCCTCGCGGGGGAAGACAGACGCCGAAGGCGTCAGATGAGGGGGACGCGGAGCACGGGTGCCGTCGGAATTCGACGGACCGCCCGACCGGCCCCGGATCCCGACGGCCGTCTGGCGCGTCGTCCCCCTCATCCGGCCCTTCGGGCCACCTTCCCCCGCGAGGGGTGAAGGACGTCAGGATGGCCTCCCCGAAATCCGCGACGGCCGGAGATCAGGCCGCGGCGCGACGGCGGGCGTCAGTCCTTCTTGGGCTCGGCCTTGACGGCGGCGGCCTCCTGGGGCTCGCCCTCCCTGGGGACGGGCTTGCCGGCGAGGATGGCGGCGACTTCGGCCGCGAGCCGTTCGCGGATGTCGGGGCTGAAGCCGACGTGGGCGGCCTGGACGACCCCCTTGCCGTCGAGCACCACGATGGTGGGGAGGCCCTCCACCTGGAACAGCTCGCCGATGGAGCCGGAGGGATCCAGGCCGAGGGCGGCGTTCGCCTTGCCGGCCAGCTCGACCTTCTTCTCGGCCAGGGTCTTCTCGATGAGCTTGCGGACCTCGGCCGGTTCGGCGGGCTCGCGGTCCTGGCTCAGGGCGACGACCAGGACGTCCTTGTTCGCCTCGTCCTTGGCCAGCTCCTCCACGAGCTTCTGGATCTCGGGCAGCTCGGCGAGGCAGGGCGGGCACCAGGTCGCCCAGAAGTCGAGGATCACGACCTTGCCGGCGAGGTCGGCCTTGGTCGCGACCTTCGTCTTGTCGGGCCCGTCGAACAGGGTCAGCGCGAAGTCGGGGGCGGGCTGGCCGACCTTGGAGTCGACGGCCATCTTGGGCCGCTCTTGCGGGCCGCCGGCCATGGCCTCCTGGAACGAATCGACCTTGGCGAAGCCCTCGGGGGCCTTGAAGGCGAAGGCGTCGGCGGCGGCCGGCTCGGTGGAGACGGGCCCGGCGACCCAGCCGAGCTTGTCGACCTTCACCTTCTTCCCCTGCTGCGCCGCCTTCTCCAGCAGCTTGGGGTCGACCAGCATGTCGATGTCGGTGAGGAGCTTGGTCTTGGGGTCGACGCTCAGCTTCAGGCTGGGCCCGTCGCCCTGGGCGATGAGCAGGGCCGGGGCGGCGTCGTCGCCGGCGAGCTGGAGCGAGCCGCCGAGCTGCTCGACGGCCCTGGCCGGCTCGGGCGAGGTCAGCAGGTTGGTGAGGATGTACATGGGCACGCCCGACGGCCCGCCGAACAGCACCGCGCCGACGGGGCCCTCGCGGAAGACGTCGAGGGTGATCGCCTTGGGGGCGGGGCCGGCGATGTACTTCTTGAGCGGGTCGACGACGGTGGCGATGGTCTCGCCGTCGCTGACGAGCTTGACCGGGCCGGCGTCGAGGCTCAGCTTGTTCGGCCGGGCGAAGGTCAGCCGGAGCGGGACTTCCTGCTTCTGGGGCCGGTCGCCCTCGGTCATGGCGATCACGAACCGCCCCTGGTCCGAATAGGAGCCGAGCGCCTGGTACGCCTTGGCGACCTCGGCCAGCAGCGCGACGGCCTTGGGGTCGTCCAGCTTGCCCTGGGGCCGATCGGCCGGCGGCTTCGGATCCTGGGCCGCCGCCGCGACGGCCAGGGCCAGCACCAGCCCCGCCGCCCCGGCGAGCCTCGGGAGTCGGACGCGCGCCCCGGGCGCGGGGGGATATGAACGCATGAGTCGTCCTTCGCAAGTCGAGCGCGAGCGCCGCCCGCGCCGGCGCCCGGCCCCGACGGGCCCGGTCCCGCGCCCGACCCGGGCGTGGCCTCCATCCTAGCCGCCGCCCGGGCGCTCCGTCGAGGTGCCGCGGGCGTTCGAAACGACGCGGGGCCCGCGCCGGGATCGGCGCGGGCCCCGCGGGAGATCGATCCGAGGGCCGGTCGATCAGCGCTTCTTGGACTTCACGGCCTTGGGGGCCTCGGGGCCCTCGGTGGGCACGCCGGGGGCCTTGGGCCCCTCGTCGCCGGCGGCCGGCGCGGGCGTCGAGTCGCCGCAGCCGAGGGTGCTGAAGGTCATCGCGGCCAGCAGGGCGAGCGTCAGGGACTTGCGCATGCGGGGGTCTCGTGCTCGGGGTTCGGGTGGATGCGGATCAGAGGGCGTCGGAGCTGATGATCTCGCCGCCCTGGGTGGTGCTCAAGGCCCGCCAGGTGGGGAGGCTGATCGAGTCCTTGACGAACCGGACCGAGCCGTCGGCCAGCACGGTGTTCACGCCGCCCGGGTGCCGGCTGCGGGCGCCGTAGGTGTCGCCGTTGATCGCCGGGGTCGTGTCGCCGGTGAAGGCCGGGGGCGACGTGTTGCGGAACTTGCACGGCGGGTTGTTGCCGAAGGGGTACGCGCAGTAGGCGGCGTCGTTCAGCATGTCCGGCTGCTTCGAGTTCGGCGACAGGTAGGTCGCGTAGCCGCACGACGAGCCGTACTGGATGAAGCCGCGGAGGTCGGTCTTCGAGCCGTTCACCTTCCCCTGCACCGTCTCCGACAGCAGCATCGTGTTGCTGGTGCCGTCGGTGATGGTGGAGATGTTGTAGCAGTTGGCGAACGACTGCACCGGCGCCGTCCCGATCTTGATCCACGAGAACGGCGCCCCCAGGAAGATCACGCCGTTGTAGGTGGCGCAGCAGTAGGTGGCGTCCTTGATCTGGAACAGGCCGGTCCCCGTGTTGCCGAAGTTCGCGACGTAGTTCCCCGAGGGGACCCCGCTCAGCGGCGCGACCGCCTCGTCGCTGGGGCACTGGAAGGCGCTGATGCGGGCGGTCGTCGCCGTCGAGTTCTCCAGGCTCAGGTAGCCCAGGCTCGGCGTGGTGTTGGTGGAGCCCATGAAGTTGAAGGCGTTGTAGATGCCCCCCTGCTCCAGGTAGGAGAGCGAGTAGTGGTACCACGTCCCCCACGACGTGTAGCGGGCGCCCGGCGGGAACGACCCCAGGGCGTCGTGGTAGTTCTGCATCGCCAGCCCGAGCTGCTTCAGGTTGTTGGTGCACTGGATCCGGCGCGCGGCCTCGCGCGCCGACTGGACGGCCGGCAGGAGCAGGGCGATGAGCACGGCGATGATCGCGATCACCACCAGCAGCTCGATCAGCGTGAACGCGCGGCGCAGCGAGGCACGGCAGCGTGCCATGGGACACCTCCAGGTGGGCTTTCGGTGCGGGATTAGGGATTGAGGCTGCGAGGCAAGGCAAGGCTGGAGAGGGCGGATCGGGCGACCGTGAGAGGGCAAGATTCGGACGGTCGCCAGAATGACGATTAGACAGAATTTCTTAAGGATGAGCAAGGGGCCGTCGCCCAAGCTCATCAAGCCACGCACTCAGGGCCGTCGTCGACCGCCCTCCCCGCGCGAGGCAGGCGGATCGAGACGAGCAGCCCGGGGCGGGCGCTGGACGCCGCGATGGCGCCGCCGTGCAGCTCGACGGCGCGGCGGGCGATGGCCAGGCCGAGGCCGACGCCGCCGCTGGCGCGGCTGCGGTCGTCCTGGATGCGGAAGAACGGCTTGAGGATGTCCTCCAGGTGCTCCTGCGGGACCCCCTCGCCGTGGTCGCGGACGGCGACCGTCGCGAGGGAGGCGTCGGAGCGCAGCGAGACGTCGACGGCGGTCCCCTCGGGGGCGTGCCGGACCGCGTTGCGCAGGACGTTCTCGACCGCGCGGCGGATCAGCTCCGGGTCGCCCGCGACGACCGCCGGGGCGTCGACCCACAGGTCGACGCGGCAGCCCTTCGCCTCGGCCTCCACGGCGCAGTCGTCGACGACGTCCTCCAGCAGCTCGTCGAGCGCGACGGGGTCGCGGCGGCGGGCGTGCGGGTCCTCCTCGGCGGAGTTCAGCCGCAGCAGCTCGTCGACCAGGGCGCTGAGGCGGTCGGCCTCCTTCTTGATCCGGCCCATCGCCGCCTCGCGGTCGCCGCCGCGGCCCAGCCGGACGGCCAGGCCCAGGCGCGTCAGCGGCGACCGCAGCTCGTGCGAGACGTCCTGGATCAGCCGCCGCTCCGAGGCCAGCAGCGACTCGATCCGGTGCGCCATCTCGTCGAACGTCCGGGCGAGCTGGCCGATCTCGTCGCGCCGCGTCGAGCCGATCCGCGTCGCCAGCCCCCCCCGGCCGAAGGCGTCGAGCGCCCGCTGGAGCCGGCGCAGGGGGCGGACCAGGTGGACGGCCAGGGCGTAGAGCAGGCCCAGGACCATCAGCGGGATCCACAGGTAGTACGGCAGCGACTGCCGCCAGTCGAACCGCATGCGGGGCATCGCCGCGAACCGGTAGCCCTCGGCCGTCGGCGGGCTGACCAGCACCGGGGGGCCGGGGCCGTGCGGGCGCGGGGGCTTCCCGCCCGCCGATCGAGGGGCGGGGGCGAAGGCGAGCAGGCCGCGGCGGTCCGAGCCGTCGACGAGGTCGCGGCCGTCGGGGCCGATGAGGTGGTGCTCCCCCTCGAACGACAGGCCGATCTCGGCGAGGGTGGTCCGCAGGGCGTCCGGCCCGCCGTCGCGGTAGGCCCGCGCCGCGGCGTCGCGCTGGAGGGTCAGGACGCCGATGAAGAACCGGTGCTCGGCCGAGTGCGACTCGGACAGGTACCAGAAGGTGGCGACGAACCCCGCCGACGACAGCAGGACGGTCGCCGCGGCCCAGGCCAGGAGCTTGGCGTAGATGGACCTCATCGCGGCGTCGCGCCCTCGTCGTCCGGCCCGGACCGGAACAGGTAGCCCGCGCCCCGGACGGTCCGCACCGCCGAGCCCAGCGGGCCGAGCTTCTTCCGCAGCCGGCTGACGTGGACGTCGATGGCGCGGTCGAACGGCGTGCTGCGGCGGTGGTACAGCGCGGCGGTCAGCTCGTCCCGGCCGACGATCCGGCCGGCGGCCCGGACGAGGTATTCCAGGATCTCGTACTCGAACGTCGTGGTCGGGACCAGCTCGCCGCCGACGCGGACCTCGCGGGCGGTGGGGATCAGGCGGATCCCCTCGGCCTCCAGCGGCGCGACCGGCTGCGGGGCCCGGCCGGCGCGGCGGAGGACGGCGCGGGCGCGGGCGAGCAGCTCGTCGGGGTCGAACGGCTTGGGGACGTAGTCGTCGGCGCCCGCGCCCAGGCCGGCCAGGCGGTCGGCCTTGGCGGAGCGGGCCGTCAGCATGATGACCGGCACGTCGCTGCGGCGCCGCAGGAGGCGGAGCAGTTCGAAGCCGTCCAGGCCGGGCATCATCACGTCCAGCAGGATCAGGTCGCGGCGGGCGTCGAGCGCCGCGCCCAGGCCGCGGCGGCCGTCGTGGGCCGTCTCCAGGCGGATCCCCTCCTGGGCGAAGAACTCGCGGAGGAGGTCGCACAGCTCCAGGTCGTCGTCGATCAGGAGGATCGACGGGGCGGCCGGGCCGCCGGCGTCGCCGGCGATCTCCTCGGGGGTCGTCTCGGTCATCGCCGGGCCCTCGCCTCAGTCGGACGTGCGGTCGGCGCGGCGCATCTCGACGCCTTCCACGCCGGCGATCCGGCTCAACTCGGCCGCGGCCTGGACGGGCGGGACGTCGGGCCGCAGCCGGACGCGGTAGGTCAGGTCGATCGACGCCCCCTGGCGGGCCGTCTCGATCGCCAGCAGGGTCGACCGCACGGCGAAGGTCGCCAGGATCTGCTCGGCCGTGGCGCGGACGTCCTGGGCGGCGGCGAGCCGGACCTTCATCTCCACCTCGGCCCCGCCGAGCGACGGGTCGCGGCGCGGCGGCCAGAGGAGCGGCGCGGCGAGCCCCACCACCCCCAGGCCGACGATCGCCACCATCGCGTTGTTGGCGCCGGCGGCCATCCCCACCACCACCGCCAGGATGACGAAGGCGGTGTCCTGGGTGTCCTTGACCACCGTGCGGAAGCGGGCGACGGACAGGGCCCCCACCAGGCTGAAGGCCCTCGCCACGCTGTCGCCGATGACCTGGGTGGCCATGGCGATCGTGACCGACAGCAGGACGAGCGTCGTCAGGAAGGTGGCCTGCGCCCCCTGCCCCCGGCGGGCCCAGCGATACACGCCCGCCGTCGCCGCGCCCAGCAGCAGCGCCGAGGCGATCCGCCACGCCATGACCGTCCCCGGATACCCCTGGGTGTTCGACAGCGATTCGTTGATCCACGCCGGCATCGCCGAACTCCTCTCGCGTCGGTCGACTCCAACCATTCTATCCACATAGGAGCGCCGCCTTGACCAAATCCCGCGGGCGGGCCGACGCCGAGCATCCTTCTCCCCTCGTGGGAGAAGGTGGCCGCAGGCCGGATGAGGGGCGACCGCCTCCGCATCACCAGCCGACGTAGGCTTCGACGTCCAAGGTTCCTGGTCGCGCCCCCCTCATCCGCCCCTTCGGGGCACCTTCTCCCGCGAGGGGAGAAGGGAGGGAAGTGTATCCGCTTCCTGAGGTTTCCGATGGAGCCCCGCGGCGCGTTTCGACGGGGGCGAAGGGATCGACTCACGGGGCCTTCGCGGCCTTCACCGCCGGCAGCCCGAGTAGGTACTTGCGACGGCCGTCGGCGAAGGCGCGGAGGCTCATCCCGCCACCGGGGCCACGGCCTCGGGCCGCCTTCGGGGCCGGCGCGGCGGCCTTGGCGTCGGACGAGACGGCGGCGAGGAACGCGTCGTAGGACGAGAGCTTCCGCGTGTCGGCCTTCAGCTCCGGCCCGATCTGCTCTCGGAACTTCGCCACGATCGGCCCGAGGTCCTTCCAGTCCAGGTCCCTGTCGGCGATCGCCTTGACGTAGCCGAGGTAGCGGGCCTTGAGCGCCGGCACGGCCAGCAACTTGGAGCGGAGCGGCGTGCGCGCGTTGTTCGCGTCCAGCCCCACCAGCGGG
>Ga0209958_1000887_pt1 | contig 32960 bp, 26 predicted proteins | sample ThiBio_inoc_plan_FD_183942 | JGI IMG/M metagenome (GOLD analysis project Ga0209958, IMG submission 183942) | Wastewater bioreactor microbial communities from Cape Town, South Africa - Thiocy_inoc_plan (SPAdes) | ecosystem: Engineered > Bioremediation > Thiocyanate > Unclassified | place: South...
GTACGGGCGCGAGCCGATCTCGCTGCACACCCCCCTGGGTGAGGACGGCGACAGCGAGTTCGGTGACCTCATCGAGGACACCGAGGCGGTCGTCCCGGCGGATGCCGTCGGGTTCACCATGCTGCAGCGTCAGCTCGAGTCGCTGCTGGACTCGCTGAGCGAGCGCGAGGCGGGTGTGATCCGCATGCGCTTCGGCCTCGGTGATGGACAGCCCAAGACGCTCGACCAGATCGGCGATACCTTCGGCGTCACGCGCGAGCGCATTCGTCAGATCGAGTCGAAGACCATGGCGAAGCTCCGACACCCCTCGCGATCGCAGTCGCTGCGGGACTACCTCGAATGAGCGGGGAGCTTCCCAACGACGGCAAGGCGCTCACCGTCACCATCGAGGGGACGACGTTCGCACGGATTCCGATCCGCACGCGCGTCGTCATGCCCGGTGACGATCTCGACGAGGTCGTCACCGCGTACGCAGCCGACCAGGTGACGGACGGCGACCTGCTGTTCATCACGGAGAAGATCGTCGCGATCACGCAGGGCCGTTCCTACACGCTCGACGAGATCCGCCCACGCCGCCTGGCGCACTTCCTGTCGAAGTACGTGACGAAGACCTCCTACGGTATCGGGCTCGGCATGCCGGAAACGATGGAGATGGCCCTTCGGGAGTGCGGCACCCCGCGGATCCTCTTCGCTGCGGCGATCAGCGCGGTGACGAAGGCGTTCGGACGCCGCGGCGACTTCTACCGCATCGCCGGCGACAAGGCGCGCGCGATCGACGGTCCGACCAACGGGACCATCCCGCCGTACGACCGCGCGGTCGTTCTGGGCCCGACGCGCCCGGCTGAGGTGGCCGCACGCGTTCAGGCGCTGCTCGGCGGGAACGTGCAGGTCGCGGTCGTCGACATCAACGACATCGGCGGGAACATTCTCGGCTCGACGCTCGACAAGGCGGGGGAGCGTCAGCTCGTCCGCATCCTTGCGGACAACCCCCTGGGCCAGGGCCGCGAGTCCACCCCCCTCGGCATCATCCGGGCGGCGTGACACCGCGCTGAAAAGTGCGAAACGCCGGCGACCTCCGTGAGAGGCGCCGGCGTTTCTCGTCGGTGATCAGAAACCCATTGCAGCGCGGTAGCGGGGAAGATGCCCGTGGCGGATCCCCGTCGCGGAGGGCTTGTTCTCGAACACGCCCGCACCCCAGTTGCCCTCGACCAAGACCGGGCCGGTCGGAGTGACGACGACGTCCCAGCCGACGTAGCGCACCTCGGGGATCACCAGCGCCACGTCGGTGATGAGCGCACGCACCTCGTCCATCATCGGCAGCCGGTAGTCGGCGATGCGGAAGCCGGTGTCCGGGTGGGTCTCGAAGAGCTCGCCCGACGTCGAGTAGCCCATCCCCATGGCGCGCCCGTCTTCGTGGAGGGCGGTGTAGAATCCGCCGAACGATGCCTGGTCGCTGACCTGACCGCGCCCGAACTTCTGCGCCATGTTGATGATCGCGACCGTTCCGTCATCCTTGACGAAGGTCGTGACGCGGGTCGTGTTGGCCGTGCCGGGAGCGATGGCTTCGAGGTCCGGATGCTGCATGATGCGCTCTTCGATCAGGACCTCGCCCTTCGCCAGCAGCTCAGCGTGGAACGCCTCCCAATCGGCGACGGCGCTCGCGTCATAGCGGCGCACCCCGAGTCCGGACTTGCTCACGGGGACCTTGGCGATGAACACGGGATGCCGCTGGGCGAAGGCCGCGAGCTGGTCAGCATTGCCGGCGACGAGCTCGAGCCACTCTCGGCCCAGGAAACGATCGAAATCGCGATTGAAGTCCACTTTGTTGTGGAAGCGATGGACCTGAGCCGGATCGTCGTAGCGGTTCGAGAGCTCCAGTGCGAGGGGACTGGTCACCCATGTGGCCCGCTCGGCGCGCGTCAGGATGGCGAAATCGAACTCCATGTAGTCGTTGAATCCGACGCGATGGCGCGCCGCCGACCAGAGCATGTCGACGAACACCAGCGGATAGCTCTTCCCGTGCACGCGCGCAGTGAAACGCGCCCTCTCACGCACCGATGCGAGATCGAGCCCGCGGGCACGCTCGAAGAGCACTTCGAAACGGTGCAGGAGAGGAAGGCCTCGAGGCGCCATGACAGAGTCCTTCCGGGGACGGACGGAAAAGGGGAACTCCGCCAGTCTACGTGTGAGGGCTCAGCGCGCGTCGGCCAGACGAGCCGTCTCGTCGTGCCACGACGTCGCGATTGCGCGCAGCTTCTCTTCATACTTGCGTCCGTGGTGCGCGCAGAACAGTAGTTCGCTGCCGTTGACTTCGGCCGCGATGTAGGCCTGGGCTCCGCACGAGTCGCAACGGTCCGTCGCGGTCAGTCGGTACTCGAGGACGTCAGGCTCAGCGGTGGTCGACATGCTCATTTCGGTTCCTCCTCGGTACATGAGATGCGGTGCGGTGTCATGACATACAACCATGCCGCGAGCTCAGCAATGCCGCGATCCGGTCACATTTCGCTGTGCGCGTACCCCGCCTCCGTCGCCATCGCCCGCGGTAGGAGGTGCTTCTGTGTGTCGCGGCGCGGGTGTCCGTGGGGCTGGATACGCTTGAGGATTGTGACCGCCGAGTATTCCGCCCACCACCTCCAGGTGCTTGAGGGCCTGGAGGCTGTCCGCAAGCGTCCCGGCATGTATATCGGCTCGACCGACTCCCGCGGGCTCATGCACTGCGTGTGGGAGATCATCGACAACTCGGTCGACGAAGCCCTCGCCGGCTACGGCTCACGAATCGACATCGTCCTGCACTCCGACGGCAGCGTCGAGGTCCGCGACCGCGCACGCGGCATCCCTGTCGACATCGAGCCGCGAACCGGGCTCAGCGGCGTGGAGGTCGTGTTCACCAAGCTGCACGCCGGCGGCAAGTTCGGCGGCGGCTCCTACGCGGCATCCGGCGGTCTGCACGGTGTGGGCGCCTCCGTCGTCAACGCATTGTCCGAGCGTCTGGACGTCGAAGTCGACCGGGGCGGCAAGACCTATGCGATGTCGTTCCGTCGCGGAGAGCCCGGCCTGTTCGCAGGCCCGGGGCCGGAGTCGCCGTTCACCCCGTTCGAGAAGGCCTCGCAGTTGCGTGTCATCGGCACGGCGCCCAAAGGCGTCACCGGGACGCGCATCCGCTACTGGGCCGACCGTCAGATCTTCACCAAGGACGCGACGTTCCATGCGGAAGAGCTGGAGCAGCGGGCGCGCCAGACGGCCTTCCTCATCCCCGGCCTCGAGATCGCGATCGTCGATCAGCGCGGCGAGGAGCCCGTCGAGACGTCTCATCGATACGACGGAGGCATCTCGGAGTTCGCGGACTTCCTCGCACCGGATGCCGCGATCACGGACACCTGGCGTCTGACCGGAGTCGGCACATTCACCGAAACCGTCCCCGTGCTGCAGGCCGGTGGAGCGATGGTGCCGACGGAGGTCGAACGCGAGTGCGAGGTCGACATCGCGCTGCGTTGGGGGACAGGCTACGAAACAGTCACGCGCTCGTTCGTGAACATCATCTCGACGCCGAAGGGCGGAACCCATCAGACCGGCTTCGAGCAGGGGCTGATGAAGGTCGTCCGCGGCCAGGTCGAGCAGAACGCGCGACGCCTCAAGGTCGGCGCGGGGGAGAAGCTCGAGAAGGACGACATCACTGCCGGCCTGACGGCTGTTCTCACTGTTCGACTGCCCGAACCGCAGTTCGAGGGCCAGACGAAGGAGATCCTGGGCACGCCCGCGGTTCGCGCCATCGTCGCGAATGTGGTCGCCAAGGAGCTCGCCGAGCGATTCTCGTCGAGCAAGCGCGACGACAAGGCGCAGACCGCGCTGCTGCTCGACAAGGTCGTGTCCGAGATGAAGGCGCGCATCTCGGCTCGCACGCACAAGGAGACCCAGCGTCGTAAGAACGCCCTCGAGTCGTCGTCGTTGCCGGCGAAGCTCGCCGACTGTCGAACCTCGGATGTCGAGCAGTCGGAGTTGTTCATCGTCGAGGGTGACTCGGCCCTCGGCACGGCGAAGCTCGCGCGCAACAGCGAGTATCAGGCGCTGCTGCCCATTCGCGGCAAGATCCTCAATGTCCAGAAAGCGTCGATCAGCGACATGCTCTCGAACGCGGAATGCGCGGCGATCATTCAGACGATTGGGGCCGGCTCCGGTCGAAGCTTCGACCTCGATGCGGCGCGCTACGGCAAGATCATCCTGATGAGCGACGCCGACGTTGACGGCGCGCACATCCGCACGCTTCTGCTGACGCTGTTCTTCCGCTACATGCGCCCTCTCATCGAAGCCGGCCGCGTATACGCTGCCGTGCCGCCGCTGCACCGCGTCATCGTGGTCAATCCGGGCTCGAAGCCGAACGAGACGATCTACACGTACTCGGAGCAGGAGCTGCACACTCTCCTCACGAAGGTGCAGAAGTCGGGACGGCGCTGGCAGGAGCCGGTGCAGCGCTACAAGGGACTCGGCGAGATGGATGCCGATCAGCTGGCCGAGACGACGATGGACCGTGCGGGGCGACTGCTGCGGCGCGTACGCGTTCAGGATGCCGAGGCGGTCTCGGGAGTGTTCGAGCTGCTCATGGGGAGCGATGTGGCACCGCGACGCGACTTCATCGTCACCTCCAGCGACCGACTCAACCGTGAGGCCATCGACGCCTGACCGCCGGCGTCATCGGGGCCCGCTCTCGCGGAGCCCAGAAAAGACGCGGGGCCCGAGGCCGATCTGGGGGGATTCGGTCTCGGGCCATCGCCGCGGCTACGGGGGACATCCGGATGACGTCGAGCCCCGAACGGTCTCTTCGTCCCCGAAATCACGGACGTCTCGCGCCGTGCCCTGTGAAGAACCGACTGGGGATCAGTTCTTCGGCTAGCAAAAGGTTAGGCGCGCATAGGCGCCGCCAACGTGAACCATCGGCGGATTCGACTGCGACTTTCGTCTACTTTGACGCTGCGCGCTGAAATGTCGTGCTGATCAGCCCGAGAGCGGGAGTGAGGCGCTGACGACCCAGCCCTGGGACTTTCGTTCCGATTCGAAAGTGCCACCGAAAAGTCGGAAGCGCTCACGAAGACGCATGATGCCGTAACCCGACGTGCGGGCAGGCGGCGAGTCGTCGGCAAAGGTGAGGTGCACCCAACCACGCTCGACCCGAAGGACGATGGAGACGGTGTGGGCGCCGGTGGCGTGCTTGAGCACGTTCGTTGCACTCTCGCGGATCACGCGGGTGAGAGCAACGAGGGATGCACTCGGCAGCCGCAGGTCAGAGGGGACATCCGCGGTCACCGCAATGCCCGCCTGTCCGAGTTCTTTCGTGACGGCGGCGATGGTGCCCGTGATCCCGTCCGGCGAAGACACGCGTTCGGGGGAGAGGTTCTCTTCACCTCGAACCATCCCGAGCACGCGACGGATGTCGGTGAGCGCCTGAACCGCCGCTTCGCGGATCGCCGTCTGCGACTGCGACCGCGTCTGCATGTCTTCGGTGCGGTCCAAGACCGCGGCGTGCAGAGCGACGATGGTGATCTCGTGCGCGACGATGTCGTGCAGTTCGTCGGCGATGAGGTCTCGTTCGTGTTTGAGCTGCTCCGCGACCTCTCGCTCGCTCACTTCGAGTTGCAATGCCAAAGATTGTGCCCTCTCGAACTGCCGCCGAATCGCCAGCCCGATCAGGAGACTCACGAGGCTGAGAAGTGCTATGACTAATCCGCCTAGAGGTTGGAAGCCGGACTCGGGTCTGCCGAGAACCGCTAGTAGCCATCCACCGAGCGAAACCGCGTAAAGCAACGTCAGCGCTGCGCTGCAGGTGTAGCTGACAAGTCCCAGGATCGCCGCACCGGCAATCAGGCTGTCCGCAACCCCCGCCGCACCGGCCACGGCTGCCGCAGCGATAAGAACTATGGTAGCCACCGGAGGACGCCACACGAAGATCCCGACGGCCAGCGTGATGCTGGTGGTCACGATCGCCGAGGTTATGCTGCTCGCGCCGCCCACGGTCGCTCGAAAAAGGGAGTCGATCACGATCGCCGTAACGACGAGAATGATGACAAGTCGCCGAACCACAGGGCTCAGCGATTGATACGCCCAGAAGGGCGTCCGCACGTAGCGGAGGACGTTGTCTCGGACGGAGGTCACCTCGCGATTATCTCGCGAACCCACCATCACTTACTTCCAGATGCCCAGCTGCTGACCGATCCAGTACCACATGTGTTTCACCTCCTGCAATCTCTCGAATCGATTCTTCAAACAGAGGTCATCGCGCACGACCGACGTATGGCTACATCAATAGCGACTTTTGTCGACATCGCACGGAAGAGGGGACAACGCGCGGTTCGTAAGATGGTGCTGTGACCCAACCGATTCGCGTGATCATCGTCGACGACGAGTCGCTGGTGCGCGCTGCACTGCGCGTCTTCCTGGACTCTTCGGACGGGTTCGATCTCGTCGGAGAGGCCGACAACGGCATCGACGCCATCGCGCTGGTGCGCAGCACGCACCCCGACGTCGTGCTCATGGACGTGCAGATGCCCAAGATGGATGGCATCGAGGCGACCCAGCGCCTCACCCGGGAGTTTCCCGGGATCAAGATCGTCGCGCTGACCACGTTCTCCTCGGAGCGCGTCATCGTCCCGATGCTCAGTGCCGGCGCTGCGGGCTTCCTGGTGAAGGACACGTCGCCCGACCGCATCCTCGACGCCGCGCGCCTGGCTCACGAGGGCGGCTACGTGCTGTCGCCACGCGTCGCGAAAGAACTCGTCAGCTCGGTGCAGCAGAACGAACCTCCCGCGCCGCGCCAGCTGGGCCGGGAGGAGGAGCTCACCGAACGGGAGCTCGAAGTGGTCACCCTTCTTGCCCAGGGAATGTCGAACGCCGAGATCGCCGCCGCCATGTTCGTGTCCGAGGCGACCGTCAAGTCACACCTCGGCCGCATCACGGCGAAGTGGGGTGTGCGCGATCGCATCCAAGTGCTGATCCGTGCGACCCAGTACGGTCTCGTGTCCCTGGGCTGACGCTCGTCAGGCGATCGCCGCGCCCACGGCAGCGACGACGGCATCCAGCGGGTGACCGGACGCATCCCGCTTCGCGCCCGCGTCCGGCAGCGTGCGCACAGCACCGTCTGCAGCAAGCCCACGGGGCTCTGTACCGACCCAGGCGAGGGTGAGGACGTCCTCGCCCTTCAGGAAGCGCTGGGCGCGCACACCGCCGGTGGCGCGGCCCTTCGGCGGGAACTCCTCGAACAGCGACACCTTCGCGCTGCCCGCGTCGGTTCCGGCGATCGCCTGGGATGAACCGGCGATCGTGACGACCACGGCATCGGCCGGTTCGGTCACCACATTGAAGGCCACGACGGAGGCTCCCGCGCTCAGGCGGACTCCGGCCATGCCCCCCGCCGCGCGGCCCTGCGGTCGCACGCTCGCAGCATCGAAGCGCAGGAGCTGAGCGTCGGAGGCCACGAAGACGAGTTCAGCGCCGTCGGGGGCCACGGCAGCGCCCACCACGAGGTCTCCGTCCTTCAGCGCGATGATCTCGGCCTCGTGCTTTCCGGGCGCGAGCTCCGAGGTCGCAACGCGTTTGACGACTCCCTGTGCGGTGCCCAGCGCGATGACGACGTCACCCAACGGCACGACGGCCACGACGTGCTCACCCGATCCCAGACCGAGGTACGGGTCGGCGCGGGTGCCCGCTGCGAGCTGCACGGCATTGGCCGGCACCGACGGCAGATCGACGGGCGAGAAGCGCACCAGCCGGCCGCGCGTTGTCACTGCACCGAGCTCGCCCCTCGTCGTCGTGTCGACAGCGGACAGGATGCCGTCGTGCTTCGCCCGCCGCGTCGGAGCGACGATCTCGCCGGACTCGCCGAGTTCGGCGCGCACCATCCGCCCGGTCGCGGACAGGAGCACGCGGCAGGGGGAGTCGGCGATCTGCAGGTCTGCCGCTGCGGCGCTGCGTGAGCGCGCTGCGACGGGTCCGCCGTTGAGCAAAAGGGTGCGGCGGGGTGTGCCGAAGGTCTCGGCCGCGGCATCCAGCTCTCGGGCGACGTGCTGCCGGAGGAGCACATCGCTGGCCAGCAGAGCCTGGAGGTCGGCGATCTCCTTCTTGAGCGTGTCCTGCTCGGACTCCAGCTCGATGCGGGAGAAACGCGTGAGACGCCGCAGGCGCAACTCCAGGATGTACTCGGCCTGCACCTGCGACAGCTCGAAGACGCTCATGAGCTTCGCTCGCGCCTGCTCGGTGTCGTCGGAGGCGCGGATGACCTGGATGACCTCGTCGATGTCGAGGATCGCGATGAGAAGACCCTCGACGAGGTGGAGGCGTTCCTGCTTGCGCGCGAGGCGGTAGCGGCTGCGGCGCGTCACGACCTGGATACGGTGATCGAGGTACACCCGCAGCAGCGGCTTGAGACCGAGGGTCTGCGGTTGCCCGTCCACGAGGGCGACGTTGTTGATGCCGAACGAGTCCTCGAGCGGCGTGAGCCGGTAGAGCTGCTCGAGGACGGCTGCGGGATCGAAGCCGGTCTTGATGCCGATGACGAGGCGCAGGCCGTGGTTGCGGTCGGTGAGGTCGTTGACGTCGGCGATGCCCGTGAGCTTCTTGGCGTTGACCGCGTCTTTGATCTTCTCGATGACGCGCTCGGCGCCCACCATGTACGGCAGCTCCGTCACGACGATGCCGGTGCGGCGGGGGCCGAGCGACTCGATCGATGTCTTGGCACGCGTGCGGAAGGTTCCACGTCCGGTCTCGTAGGCCTCGGTGATGCCGTCGAGTCCGACGATGATGCCGCCGCCGGGGAGGTCCGGTCCGGGGACGAACTCCATCAGCTCAGCCGTCGTGGCGTCGGGGTTCTCGAGCAGATGGATCGCGGCGGCGACGACCTCGTTGAGGTTGTGCGGAGCCATGTTGGTCGCCATGCCCACCGCGATGCCGGAGGCGCCGTTGACGAGCAGGTTGGGGAATGCGGCGGGGAGGACCGCCGGCTGCTGGAACTGCCCGTCGTAGTTCGGGACGAAGTCCACGACGTCCTCGTCGAGGTTCTCCGTGAGGGCGAGGGCGGCGGGAGCGAGGCGCGCCTCCGTGTAACGAGCCGCCGCGGGCCCGTCGTCGAGCGAGCCGAAGTTGCCGTGGCCGTCGACCAGGGGCACCCGCAGCGCGAACGGCTGGGCCAGGCGCACGAGGGCGTCGTAGATCGCCGAGTCGCCGTGCGGGTGCAGCTTTCCCATGACCTCGCCGACGACGCGGGCGCTCTTGACGTGCCCGCGGTCGGGCCGCAGCCCCATGTCCGCCATCTGGAACAGAATGCGCCGCTGCACCGGCTTGAGACCGTCGCGGGCATCGGGGAGAGCGCGCGAGTAGATGACCGAGTACGCGTACTCCAGGAACGAGTCCTGCATCTCGGCGGAGACATCGACATCCTCGATGCGGCCGTGGTCTTCAGGAATGGACGCGGTGCGCGAAGCTGCCATGGATCTGCGGTTCCCTCGGTGCTCGGGTGGGCCGGGAAGTGGGGCCGCGCGCCATGTGCGAGACTGGCCCCGATGTCGTTCAGCCTACCCGCGGACCCGCCCACAGCCCGGAGCCTCACCGCCATCGTGCCGCAATTGCTTGCGTCGCTGACGGGCGACGGTGACTGGTTCGCGCCGGCCCGATCGGCGATCCTGATCCTCGTCGACGGTCTCGGTCGCGGGAACCTCACTGCCCGGGCCGGACACGCCCGGTTTCTGACGGGCGCGATGACGAAGAAGGATGCCGCGCGCAGCACTTTTCCCTCGACGACGGCCACGGCCCTCACCGGGCTTCTCACGGCGACCGACGCCGGCGCCCACGGAATCGTCGGATACCGTGCCCGTATCCCGGGGACCGATATCGCGCCCAACCAGCTCAAGGGGTGGGAGAGCGACGGACTCGACCCGATGACCTGGCAGCGCTCGGCGCCCCTGCTCGAACGGGAAGCCCACGCCGGACGTCCCACCTTCGTGGTGACCAAGGGGCTGTATCGCGACAGCGGCTTCACGCAGGCGATCCAGCGCGGGGCGGAGTTCGTCGCCGCCGCGACGCCGTCCGAGCGTCTCGCCGCTGCCGCGGCGCGCGCGGCCGCGCACCCCGGCGCACTGGTCTACGTGTACATCCCGGAGCTCGATACCCTCGGACACGCCTACGGGTGGGAGTCCGCGCAGTGGCTGCAAGGACTGGAGGAGCTCGACGCGGACCTTCGCCGGTTCGACGCTCAGCTCGCCCCGGGTGTCGGCGCCCTCGTCACGGCTGACCACGGCATGGTCGACGTGCCGGCTCATCGGCAGGTGCTGCTGCGGGACGGCGATCCGCTGCTCCAGGGTGTGCGGCTGGTGGCGGGGGAGCCTCGAATGCTGCAGCTCTACACGGAGGACCGCGAGTCTCGCGCCGTCGCGGAGCGCTGGAGTGAGGCCGAGCAGTCGCGCTCGTGGGTGATGACGCGCGACGAAGCGATCGATGCCGGCCTGTACGGCGCCGCGGTGCACCCCGACGTCCGCCCCCGCATCGGCGACGTGCTCGTCGCGGCCCGCAGCGCGGTGGCCTACTACGACGACCGCCTGGCCGACAAGAAGCCACAGCGGATGATCGGCCAGCACGGATCGTTGACCGATCAGGAACGCATCGTCCCGCTCATCAGACTCGGCGCGCTCGCGAAGGGCTGAGCATCCGTCCCGCGCCGACCTCGACGCGACTCACCCGTCTTCGGTGCGCGCTCCGAAGACGATCTCGTCCCACGACGGCATCGAGGTGCGCCCCTTGCGGCGAGACGAATCGCTGATGACGGTGTCTTCCATCGCGGATGCCGAGTCCTCGGCATCCGTCGCCGATTCGTCGTAGCCGGGCTCGAGTGCGTCGAACAGGGCCACGGGGGAGTGCGGACGCTCCGTGGCCGACTCCTCCGCGGGCATGGGCTCACGCTGGCCGCGACGGCGGCGCAGCGCCTCGAGGAGGTCTGCTGTCTCGGCCGATGTGACCGCGTGGTCGGGAGCGCGCTTGATCGCGGCATCCTGAACCGCGGGCGCGACGGGCACGCGCACGTCCGGCCGCGTGATGTCCGCTTCGGGAGCGAGGGAATCGGCGTCCAGACGCCGCGGGACGAACGCACCGGAGTCGAACCGCGACGCATCCTTCAGCGGCGACGCATCGAGCGCGCGCAGGCGGGGGATCAGTCCTTCGGGGAGCGACCCCTGACGAGAGAGCTGGGTCGCATCGGCGTTGAGCGGAGCGAGACTGCTGCGGCGCGGGTCGAAGCCCCACCGTGCGTCGTGGTCGACCTCGTTCGCCGTGAACTCGAGCTTGACGACCCAGCCGTCCTCGTCCTTCCAGCTGGTCCACCGTTCACCGCTCGCGCCCGCTTCGGCGAGCTTGGCCCGCACCGCGACACCGAACGTCGGCTGCGCCGCGGCATCGAGCTCTCCCGCGATCAGCACCGGGACGGCCAACGCCTGGCCCACGATGTGCTCACGCTCGGCGAGAACGGGACGCTCGAAGCGCTGCACGTCCTCCAGACGAGCGCCGAGCAGCTCCGCGACCTCCTGCGCCGACATACCGGAACGGATATGCGCCTGGATGTCGCGAGGGCTCGGTCGCGCTGCACGCGGCTCGTTGTCGCGCTGTGCGCGGCGCAGCTGGCTGCGCAGCGTCTCGTCGATCGGCAGCGCGTACCGTTCGCCGGACTCCGTGGCGAGAACGAGGACACCTTCCTCGGTTCCGATCACCTTGAGCTGTTCCATGCGAAACACCCTCCCGTTCCCTGTTCGGGCACGATTCGATTGCCGGGGCCATGCTGTCACAGCACTTCGCCGCACTCGGGAATATCGCGGGCGCGCCGCGAGTTCCATGCGACGCACCCGCCGGAAGCGGGCACGCACACGACGATCATTTGCGAAATCCGAACCCGTCGTGCAAACTATCGCCGCCCCACGTCGGTCCCCCCGGCCGCGAGTCGGCACTTTGGCAACACACCTGGAAGTTGAGAGCATGGCGACCGATTACGACGCCCCCCGTAAGACCGACGACGACAGCGAGTCGATCGAGGCTCTGAAGGAGCGCGTTCCCGACAAGATGTCCGGGGCCGTCGACGTCGAGGATGCCGACAACCCCTCCGGCTTCGAGCTGCCCGGCGCCGACCTCTCCGACCTGGAGCTGGACGTGGTCGTCCTGCCGCCGCAGGAAGACGAATTCACCTGCGTCGAGTGCTTCCTCGTGAAGCACCGCACCCAGATCGACCACGAGATCGCGGGCGGCGCCGTCTGCATCGAGTGCGCCTGAGAACCCTCGGCCCCGCAGAGCCGATCCCGCTGTCGAGCTGATCTCAGCGCGACTGCGCACGCGTGATCGCGGCGACCACCCGGTCAGGCGTGCGCGTCGCGAACACCCACTCCGTGACGGGGTCGCCGGGATCGAGGACGGGAACGCGAACCACGGGGTCGATCCCGCCGCAGAACATGTGCCATGCCTTCGCGGACAGCTGAGGACCACGCGCAGCACGCGCCTCGTCTGCCCACAACGGCTCGGCGGTGCCCAGCTGATCGACCGGGATATGCGCGCGACCGACTCGCAGCTCGCCGCCTCGCACCTCCACGACCGGAGACGCGAAGACGAGCAGGCAGATCAGGACCGCACCCACGGCGATTCCCGCGGCGAGGGCGATGGTCGGATCCAGCGGGACGAACACCAGTGCGACCATCGGCGCCACCACCGCCGAGCTGAGCAGCGTCCACAGCGACGGACTGAGCCGTTCGCGGTAGCGGACGTCGGAAACGGGAGCGGCTGGAGCGGCGATGTGCATTACCCTCGTGGAGTGATCGAATCCGTGGACGTTCCCATTATCGCGCCGCAGGTTCCCGTCTACGCACATCCCGGCGACGCCGGCGCAGATCTGGTCTCCTCCGAGAGCGTGAGACTCGAACCGGGCGCCCGCGCACTGGTGGGCACGGGCGTGCGCATCGCCCTGCCGGACGGATACGCCGCTTTCGTCGTGCCCCGCAGCGGTCTGGCCGCGAAGCACGGCATCACCATCGTCAACGCGCCCGGAACGATCGACGCGGGGTACCGCGGTGAGATCAAGGTCGCGCTCCTGAACACCGATACGCGCGAGGCGTACGACATCGCCGTGGGCGACCGCATCGCACAGCTCATCGTCATGCCCGTCCCGCGCGTCCGCTTCCTCCCCGTCGACGACTTGCCCGACACCGCACGCGGCGAGGGCGGGTTCGGCTCGACGGGCTATCAGACAGGAGTCACCGCATGAGCGATGAACTGCAGCCCACCGGCACAGGCGACCGCGCGTCGACGGGGCCCTTCGACGAGGCGGAGGCGAACCCCGTTCGCCCCTACATCGATCTCGGTGGCATCAAGGTGCTCCCGCGCGAGGGACTGAACCTTCGCCTCGAAGTCGAGGAGCAGACCAAGCGCATCGTCGCGGTCGGGCTCGACTACGCCGATTCGACCCTGCAGGTGCAGCCGTTCGCCGCCTCGCGCTCCAGCGGACTGTGGGAAGAGACCCGCGACCAGATCCGCCAGCAGATCCGCCAGCAAGGCGGGCGCGTGGAGGAGCGCCACGGCCCGCTCGGCGCCGAACTGCTCGCGGAGGTTCCCGTGGTGAGCGGGCCCGACGCGGTGGCCGGCAAGCGCCTGGCACGGTTCGTCGGCGTAGACGGACCCCGCTGGTTCCTGCGCGGTGTGATCGGGGGAGCGGCCACGACCGACGTCGAGGCGGCTGCGCGTGTGGAGGATCTCTTCCGCTCGATCGTCGTGGTGCGCGGCGGTAGCCCCATGCCGCCGCGCGATCTCATCCCGCTGAAGATGCCCGCCGCCCCCGGCACCGCATGAGCTCGCCCGCGCAGGAGCCCGAGGACGCGGCATCCGATCCGCTCACGCCGCCACCGCCGTCGGCGTCGGATCTTCTCGGAAGCGCACTGGGCAATGCGGCGCGACGGGCCGGCCTCGATCCGTCCCGACAGTCGCACACGGGACACGTCGTCTGGGCCGCCATGGGCGGCTGGCGAGGCGTGCTGGAGAGCGTGCTGCCCGGACTCGCGTTCGTCATCCTGTTCACGACCACGGCTGACCTCACGCTCTCGCTCGCGATCTCCGTGGGCGCAGCGGCGATCTTCACGATCGTCCGCCTCATCCAGCGCTCGCCCGTCAGTGCCGCACTGGGAGGACTCATCGCCACCGGTGCCGCCGCCGCCCTCGCACTGTGGACCGGCCGAGGACAGGACAACTTCGTCCCGGGCCTCATCACCAACGCTGTCTACGGGACTGCGTTTCTGATCTCGGCTCTCGTCGGGTGGTCCTTGATCGGACTGGCCGTCGGCTTCCTCATGAACGAGAGCACACGCTGGCGCAGCGATCCGCGCAAGCGCCGGGTGTTCTTCTGGCTGGCGATCGCCTGGGCCGCACTGTTCTACCTGCGCCTCGCGGTGCAGCTTCCCTTCTACTTCGCTGGCGATGTCACCACGCTCGGCACCCTGAAGCTCGTGATGGGACTGCCGTTGTTCGCCCCGCTCGTCGCCGTCACCTGGCTGGCCGTGCGGGCGGTCTATCCGCGCCACCACGACGCCAGCGCGGCATCCGAGGCGTGATAGATTTATCTTGACATCAAGATAAATTCCTTCGCCCGTGATGCGCCAGAGGCGCCATCCGCGGGTAAGGACAACCTCACTAGCCCGCCGCCGCGGCGGCGGGGATGATGGAGAATCAGGCGACGGCCGTCCATGCCCGACCCTGACCCCGCCGACCGACTGAGCCCGCGGCCTCAGGAACTCCCAACGAAGGAGAGCAGACGTGTCCACTGTTGACAGCTTCGGAGCCAAGAGCACCCTCACGGTCGGTGGCACCGACTACGAGATCTACCGGATCGACACCGTCGCCGGGTACGAGAAGCTCCCGTTCAGCCTGAAGGTGCTGCTCGAGAACCTCCTTCGCACCGAGGACGGCGCCAACGTCACGAAGTCGCAGATCGAGGCCCTCGGCAACTGGGATGCCGATGCGGAGCCCGATACCGAAATCCAGTTCACCCCGGCGCGCGTCGTGATGCAGGACTTCACCGGCGTGCCCTGCATCGTCGATCTCGCCACCATGCGCGAGGCCGTCACGGCCCTCGGTGGCGACGCGGCGAAGATCAACCCGCTGTCGCCGGCGGAGATGGTCATCGACCACTCCGTCATCGCCGACCTGTTCGGCACCGAGAACGCGCTCGAGCGCAACGTCGAGATCGAGTACGAGCGCAACGGCGAGCGTTACCAGTTCCTGCGCTGGGGCCAGACCGCGTTCGACGACTTCAAGGTCGTCCCGCCGGGAACCGGCATCGTCCACCAGGTGAACATCGAGCACCTCGCGAAGGTCATCTACGACCGCACGGGCCGCGACGGCGTGCTGCGCGCCTACCCCGACACCTGTGTGGGCACCGACTCGCACACCACCATGGTCAACGGCCTCGGCGTGCTCGGCTGGGGCGTGGGTGGCATCGAGGCCGAGGCCGCCATGCTCGGTCAGCCCGTCTCGATGCTCATTCCCCGCGTCGTGGGCTTCAAGCTCACGGGCGAGATTCCCGCGGGCGTCACCGCCACCGACGTGGTCCTCACGATCACCGACATGCTGCGCAAGCACGGCGTGGTCGGCAAGTTCGTGGAGTTCTACGGCGCGGGCGTCGCTTCGGTACCGCTGGCCAACCGCGCCACCATCGGAAACATGAGCCCGGAGTTCGGCTCGACCGCGGCGATCTTCCCCATCGACGACGTCACGCTGGAATACCTGCGCCTCACGGGACGCGACGAGCAGGCGGTGGCCCTGGTCGAGGCGTACGCCAAGGAGCAGAAGCTCTGGCACGACGCTGACAGCGAGCCGGTCTTCAGCGAGTACATGGAGCTCGACCTCTCGACGGTCGTGCCGTCGATCGCCGGCCCGAAGCGTCCCCAGGACCGCATCCTCCTCAGCGAGGCGAAGACGCAGTTCGAGAAGGACATCGTCAACTACACCACCCCGTCGGTGTCCAACTCGATCGTCGACCTCGACTCGATCCACTCGTTCCCGGCATCCGACCCGGGCTCCACCCCGGGCGAGGAGGAGCCCGCGACGCGCGACGTACGCATCTCCAGCGGGGCGCCGGCCGCGGCATCCAACCCCGTGCCGGTCACGTCACCGGCAGGTGAGTCCTACCTGCTCGACAACGGCGCCGTGACGCTCGCCGCGATCACCTCCTGCACCAACACGTCGAACCCGTCGGTGATGATCGCCGCCGGCCTTCTCGCCCGCAAGGCGCGCAACAAGGGCCTCAAGCAGAAGCCGTGGGTGAAGACGACGCTCGGCCCCGGTTCCAAGGTCGTCACCGATTACTACGAGAAGTCGGGGCTCGACAAGGACCTCGAAGGCCTCGGCTTCTACACGGTCGGCTACGGCTGCACCATTTGCATCGGCAACTCCGGACCTCTCATCGAGGAGGTCTCGGCGGCGATCAACGAGAACGACCTGGCCGTCACGGCCGTGCTGTCGGGCAACCGCAACTTCGAGGGCCGCATCAGCCCCGACGTGAAGATGAACTACCTCGCCTCGCCGCCCCTCGTCGTCGCCTATGCCCTCGCCGGCTCGATGCACTTCGACTTCGAGACCGACCCGCTCGGGAAGGACTCGGAGGGCAACGACGTGTTCCTCAAGGACATCTGGCCCTCGCCGGACGAGGTCCAGGAGGTCATCGACTCGTCGATCTCGCGCGACCAGTTCATCAAGCAGTACGCCACCGTGTTCGACGGTGACGAGCGCTGGACGAGCCTGCCCACCCCCGAGGGCCCCATCTTCGAGTGGGATGCCGATTCGACGTACGTGCGCAAGGCGCCGTACTTCGAGGGCATGTCCATGGACCTGACCCCGGTCACGGACATCCACGGCGCTCGGGTGATGGCGACCCTCGGCGACTCGGTCACCACCGACCACATCTCGCCCGCGGGGAACATCAAGGCCGGCACGCCCGCCGCGCAGTACCTCACCGAGCACGGTGTCGCACAGAAGGACTTCAACTCCTACGGCTCGCGTCGTGGCAACCACGAGGTCATGATCCGCGGCACGTTCGCCAACATCCGCCTCAAGAACGAGCTGGTCGCCGCGGTCAACGACGGTCAGATCGTCGAAGGCGGCTTCACCCGTGACTTCACGCAGGAGGGCGGCCCGCAGTCGTACATCTTCGACGCGTGCGAGAACTACCGCGCCGAAGGCACCCCGCTCGTCGTCTTCGGTGGCAAGGAGTACGGCTCGGGCTCATCGCGCGACTGGGCCGCGAAGGGCACGTCGCTGCTGGGCGTCAAGGCGGTCATCACCGAGAGCTTCGAGCGCATCCACCGCTCCAACCTCATCGGCATGGGCGTCGTGCCGCTGCAGTTCCCCGAGGGCCAGAGCTGGAAGTCGCTGGGCCTGGACGGCACCGAGATCGTCTCGATCGAGGGCCTCGAGAAGCTCAACGAGGGCGTCACCCCGAAGACCGTGAAGGTCACGGCGGCCCCCAGCGAGTTCTCGCCGGAAGGCAAGGAGACGATCGTCTTCGACGCCAAGGTGCGCATCGACACCCCCGGTGAGGCGGACTACTACCGCAACGGCGGCATCCTCCAGTACGTGCTGCGTTCGCTGGTCTGAGCGCCGGTTATAACGCCCCGGCATCGGTCCCTGCAAGGGGACGCCGATGCCGGGGCGTCGGCGTTTGGGCGACGTAGACTCGGAGGATGAGTCTGCTCGCTTCGATCACCGGTCCGCGCGACCTGGACTCCCTGTCCACCGAGCAGCTCGAGCAGCTCGCGCACGAGATCCGTGACTTCCTCGTCGAGAACGTGGCGCGCACGGGCGGTCATCTCGGACCAAACCTCGGTGTCGTAGAGCTCACCATCGCGCTGCACCGGGTCTTCAACTCACCCGACGACCCCTTCGTCTTCGACACCGGCCATCAGTCGTATGTGCACAAGCTGCTCACCGGCCGCCAGGACTTCCGCGGCCTGCGCTCGCGCGGCGGACTCGCCGGCTACCCGCAACGCGCGGAGAGCGTCCACGACGTCGTCGAGTCCTCGCACGCGTCGAGTTCGCTGAGCTGGGCGGACGGCATCTCGCGCGCGCTGACCCGCACCGGCCGCAAGGATCACCACGTCGTCGCTGTCGTCGGTGACGGCGCGCTGACGGGCGGGATGACCTGGGAGGCACTGAACAACATCTCCGACGACAACGATCGCAATCTGGTGATCGTCGTCAACGACAACGGACGCTCCTACGCTCCGACGATCGGGGGGATGGCTCGCTATCTGAACCGGGTGCGCACCACCGAGGGCTATGAGAGCCTGCGCAAGAGTTCGGCATCCTTCTTCCGTCGACTCGGGCCCATGGGGCGCGCCGTCTACCGTGGTGTCCGCGGCGCCACGCATGGATTCCTCTCGCGCTTCTCCAACAACGAGGCGCTGTACTCGAACCTGGACATCAAGTACCTCGGGCCGATCGACGGACACGACCTCGTCGCGCTGCAGGAGACGTTGCAGCTGGCCAAGGACTACGGTGCCCCGGTGATCGTGCACGTCATCACCGAGAAGGGCCGCGGCTACGAGCCCGCACGCAACGACGAGGCCGATCAGTTCCACGCCGTCGGCAAGATCGACCCGGCGACGGGCGAGCCGCTGGGCTCCTCGGATGCCGTCGCCTGGACCGACGCTTTCGCCGACGCACTCGTGGCGGCGGGGGAGCGACGTGACGATGTCATCGCGATCACGGCGGCGATGCTGCGTCCGACGGGCCTGCAGCCGTTCGCGCAGCACTTCCCCGACCGCGTCTATGACGTGGGCATCGCCGAGCAGCACGCGGTGGCCTCGGCGGCGGGCCTCGCCTTCGGCGGACTGCACCCGGTGGTCGCGATCTATGCGACGTTCATGAACCGCGCCTTCGACCAGGTGCTGATGGATGTGGCCCTGCATCGCGCGGGCGTGACGTTCGTTCTCGATCGCTCCGGTGTGACCGGCCCCGACGGCCCCAGCCACCACGGTGTGTGGGATCTCGCGATGCTGCAGCTGGTGCCCGGCATCCGCATCGCCGCGCCCCGCGACGAAGCGCGGTTGCGGGAGGAGTTCGACGAGGCGATCGCCGTCGATGACGCGCCCACGGTGATCCGCTTCCCGAAGGGCGCCGTCGCGGTGGATCAGCCGGCCCTCAAACGCCTCTCCGACGGCGTCGACGTGCTGTGGCAGGACGGCGCCGAGGATGTTCTACTCGTCGGCATCGGCCCGATGACGCAGCTCGCGGTCGAGGTCGCCGAGCGCCTCCGTGCCCAGGGGATCGGAGCGACCGTCGTCGACCCGCGCTGGGTCGTGCCCGTGCAGCCCTCGATCGTGAAGCTCGCTGCCGCCCATCGCCTGGTGATCACGATCGAGGACGGCATCCGCGTCGGTGGCGTCGGAACGCGCGTGCGTCAGGTGCTGCGCGAGGCGGGCGTGGACACGGCGGTCGACGAGCTCGGCCTGCCCGACGCCTTCATCGATCACGCGAGCCGGGAGCAGATCCTCGAGGATGCCGGCCTGTCGGCCGCGAAGATCGCGCAGGACGTCGTCGCGCAGGTGCTCGGCACCCGCATTCCGATCGCCCGCCCCTCGACCGAAACGGGCGCCATCTGGACCGTGCGTGGCGGCGCCGACAACTCGGAGCACGCCGACCACGGCGATGGTCGGGGCTGAGCCGGAGTCAGGGGACGACCGCGCGCCGCTGTCGCGTGCGCACGATCACCGCCCCGCCTCGGCGATGAGTTCGAGCAGGTCGCGCACCACGCCGCGCACCAGCGGCAGCCGCGCCAATGGCAGCGTCGTCCGCAGCAGCGCCAGGCCGAGATCGAGCAGGCGCCGCGTCCGCTGCTGACCGTCGGAGCGGTCGTAGACCCAGAAGAGCGCCAGCAGGAGATGCCCGAGGAAGAGCACCGTGGGCAGCGCCTGACGGAGATCGCTCGGGACGGTTCCGGAACGTGCGCCGTCCACCGCCTCCCCGAAGAGTGCTTCCGTGATGGCGCGCGCCTCGCCGGATGCCTCGGCGAGCGGGTTGATCTCCGAGCGTGGGGAGACGGCGGCAGAGAGAAACTGCGCCGCATGCTCGTGGTACGCCGTCAGCTCGTCGAGCCCGGTGCGATAGACGATGGCGATGCGTTCGACGAGATCCTCCGTCTCGGCGAGGGCCGGTTCGGCAGCCGCACGATGGCGGCGTTGCACGTCGAGGTACAGCTCCTGGACCAGGTCGTTCTTGGTGGCGAAGTGGTAGTAGGCGTTACCCACCGACACGCCCGCCTCCTGCGCGATGAGGCGCATGGTCGTCGCTTCGTATCCGCGCTCGCGAAACGAGGCGAGCGCCACCTCGCGAAGCCGGCCACGCGTGCGTTCGCTTTTGGACGCAGGCCCTTCAGAAGTGAACATGTTCGGAAAATATCACAACGTCCGGCGTGACAGCATGGAGCAATGAGTTCCGCCAACCTCACGCGCGAAGAGACGGCGGCTCGCGCCGCCGGCGTCCGACTGCACACCGTCGAGGTCGACCTCGACCTGCGTTCAGCCCCGGATGCCGCGGTGACGACGTTTCCCACGCGGTCGACGTTCGCGTTCACGGCCGTGACCGACACCACGTGGGTCGACTTCATCGGTGAGAGCGTCATCGAGGTGATCGTCAATGACCGTGCGCAACCGGTCGAGTGGGACGGTGCGCGCATCCGCCTGCGCGGGCTGGTGGCCGATGGGGCGACGCCGAATGTGGTGCGCATTGACGCGGCGGCGCGGTACAGCACGACCGGCGAGGGTCTGCACCGCTTCCGCGACCCCGTCGATGACGCCACCTATCTGTACACCCAGTACGAGCCTGCCGACTGCCGTCGCGTCTACCCGTGCTTCGAGCAGCCGGATATGAAGGCGCGCTGGCGCTTCACCGTCGCCGCCCCGACGGGCTGGGAGGTGCTGTCCAACGGCGCTGAGGCCTCACGCGACGAGGTCGCGGGGGGAGTGCGCGTGCACTTCACGGAGACGCTGCCACTGTCGAGCTACATCACCGCCGTCGCCGCGGGTCCCTACCATCGCGTCGACGGCACGCATCGCGGCACGCAGGCCCCCATCGCTCTCGGTGTGCTCTGCCGCGCGTCGCTGGCCGCTCACTTGGACGCCGCCGAGATCCTCGACATCACCCGACGGGGCTTGTCGTTCTTCGAGAACGCGTTCGACTTCCCGTACCCCTGGGGGAAGTACGACCAGATCTTCGTCCCCGAGTACAACCTCGGGGCCATGGAGAACCCCGGATTGGTGACCTTCACCGAGGCGTACGTGTTCCGCGGTGCGTCGACGACCGCGCAGCACGAAGCCCGAGCGAACACGATCCTGCACGAGATGGCCCACATGTGGTTCGGCGATCTGGCGACGATGCGGTGGTGGGATGACCTGTGGCTGAAGGAGTCGTTCGCCGACTACATGGGCACGCATGCTGCCGCGGCCGTGGGGGGCTTCCCGGACGCGTGGGTCAGCTTCGCCACCCGGCGCAAGGGATGGGCATACACGCAGGACCAGCTGCCCACCACGCACCCGATCGTCGCCGATATCCCTGATCTGGAAGCCGCCAAGCTCAACTTCGACGGCATCACGTACGCAAAGGGCGCGTCGGTGCTCAAGCAGCTCGTCGGCTTCGTGGGGGAGGAGGCCTTCTTCCGCGGAGCGCAGCGCTACTTCGCCCGACACGCCTTCGGCAACACCACCCTCCCCGACCTCCTCACGGCTCTCGAGGAGGCATCGGGGCGTGATCTGGCGGCGTGGAGCGCGGCGTGGCTGCAGACGACCGGTGTCACCGAGCTCAGTGCCGAGCGCACGTCGGACGGCCTGGAGCTGGCCGTCTCGACGGTACGCCCCGACCGGGTGACCGTGGGGCTGTACGGCGACGCGGGCGGGCGTCTCGTGCGCCGCGGCGAGATCGCGACCGATGTCGTCGCACCGCGCACGCCGCTCGAGGGGGCCCGGCACGATGACGTCGTCCTCGTCGTCCCCAACGACGACGATCGCACCTATGCGAAGGTCCGTCTGGATGCCGCGTCCACCGCGGCCGTCGCCCGCGGTCTGTCGACGATCGACGACGCGCTCGCGCGCGCCGTGATCTGGGCGGCACTGTGGAATGCGACGCGCGACGGCATCCTGCCCGCGCGGCGCTACATCGACATCGTCGCGCGCCATGCGCCGGAGGAGACGGATGCGGCGCTGCTGACGGATGCGACGGCCCGCGCCGCGTTCACGATCGGCCATTTCGCCGCGGATGATGACCGCGCCCCGCTGGCCGCGCAGTGGCTGGACACGGCGTGGAATGCGCTGAGCCACGCGACACCGGGCTCTGACGCTCAGCTCATCTGGGCACGTACGGTCGGCACCGCGACATCGGTCTGCGGCGACCGCGCCGCCGACCTGCGGGCAGCGCTGTCCGGAGCCATCCCGCCGCCGGCGGGTCTGCCGCTGGACCCCGAGCTCCGCTGGGCGTGGCTCATCGCCCTCGCCACGAGCGGAGACGCCGACGAGGCAGACATCGCACGCGAGCTGCGCACCGATGACACCGCGTCGGGACGCGTGGCCGCGCGGACCGCGCGGACCGCTCACCCCGCGGCATCCGTCCGCGCCGCGGCGTGGCAGGCGGCATGGAGCGACGAGACGCTGACCAACGATCACCTCGATGCCACGATCGCCGGCGTGCGCGCGGGCGGACGCCGTGACCTGGTCGCCGACTTCGACGACGACTACTTCGCACGTATCCTGCCCACCTGGCAGTCACGGTCGATCGAGATCGCCCGTCGCCTGGTGATCGGCCTGTTCCCGGCATCCCCGTCGCTCGACGCCGCCGACGCCTGGTTGCGAGATCACCCGGACGCGCCGGGGGCCCTCCGTCGTCTCGTGATCGAGCAGCGCGACGGCCTCGCCCGCGATCTGCGCGTGCGGGCGGCACAGCCCTCGCGCTGAGCCTGCCCCGGCGTCGCCACCGGACGCGGACATGAAGAACGGAATCGGATGCCGCGAGGTGCGGCATCCGATTCCGTTGCGTTCGTCCGGATCCGTGACGACGGATCCGGCGGTATCAGCCGCCGATGCCGCGAATCGGCGGGTGGTGGAAGGTGTCGCCGAACGCCCGCTCCGACGCGCCCTCGCGGTCGAGGTAGGGTGAGGCGCCGCCGTCGATGAACGGCCAGCCGGCGCCCAGGATGAGGCACAGGTCGATGTCTTCGACCTCGGGCACGACACCCTCGTCGAGCATCAGCTTGATCTCGGTGGCCAAGCCGTCCTGCACGCGGCGCAGGATCGTGTCGGCGGATGCCGGGGCCGACGCAACATGCCCCTTCAGCGCCTTCTCGGCGGCCTTGGTGAAACCGGTGACCCGTCCGCCCTTGTCCTTCTCGACGACCTCCGGCAGCTCTGCGAGCTGATGGAAGTTCTCGTTCGCGTAGAAGCGGTCGGGGAACGCATGGACCATCGTGTCTTGGACGTGCGCAGCGACCTTCCAGACCACGAGATCGATCAGCTGGAACGGCCCCATCGGCAGGCCGAGCGGCGCGAACGCCTTCTCGACATCCGCGACGGGAGTGCCCTCATAGACGGCGCGGGCCGCCTCGCCCATGACCTTGGCCAGAAGACGGTTGACGACGAAGCCGGGGGCATCCGCGGTCAGCACCGCGTTCTTGCCGAGGCCCTTCGCCACCACGAAAGCGGTCGACAGCGCGGCATCCGTCGTGTCCGACGTCTTGACGATCTCGATCAGCGGCATGACCGCGACCGGGTTGAAGAAGTGGAATCCGACGAGCCGCTCGGGGTGCGCGAGCTTCGAGCCGATCTCCGCGACCGACAGCGACGAGGTGTTGGTCGCGAGAATCGCATCCTCGGCGACGATCTTCTCGATCTCACCGAAGACGGCCTGCTTGACGCCGACCTCCTCGAAGACGGCCTCGATGACGAAGTCGCAATCGGCGTACAAGCTCTTGTCGGTCGTCCCGGTCACGAGCGCGCGCAGCTTGTTCGCCGCATCGGCATCGAGGCGGCCCTTGGCCTCGAGCTTGCCGATCTCGTCGTGAATGTAGGCGACACCCTTGTCGACGCGAGCCTGATCCAGGTCGGTGATGAGCACCGGCACCTGGAGCTTGCGCACGAACAGCAGGGCGAACTGGCTCGCCATGAGTCCGGCACCGATGATGCCGACCTTCGTGACCTTCTTCGCGAGTGCCTTGTCGGGGGCGCCGACGGGTCGCTTCGCCCGCTTCTGTACGAGGTCGAAAGCGTACATGGATGCCGCGAACTGATCGCCCGTGACGAGATCGGCCAGAGCCTCGTCTTCCCGCGCGAAGCCTTCGGCCTTCGTGCCGCTCTTGGCCTTGTCGAGCAGTTCGAGCGCGGCGTAGGGGGAGCGGGGGACGGTGCCGATCTTGGATTCGAGCATGCCGCGGGCCATCTTGATGGCGATGGGCCACTTGGTGAGGCGCTCGATCTTGCCCGGCTCGTTCTTGCGCTCGACCTTGACGGCGCCCGTGAGCACCGCGTCGGCCCAGGCCAGGGAGCTCTCGAGGTAGGTCGCCGCGGGGAAGATCGCGTCGACGATCCCGTAGTCGAACGCCGGCTGCGGCTTCAGCATGCGGTTCTGCTTGAGCGGGTTGCTGATGACGACCTCGAGCGCGTTCTCGATGCCGATCAGGTTGGGCAGCAGGTACGCGCCACCCCAGCCGGGGATGATGCCCAGGAACACCTCGGGCAGCGCGATCGCGGCTGCCGAGGCATCGACCGTGCGGTACGTCGAGTTCAGCGCGATCTCCAGGCCGCCTCCGAGAGCGAGGCCGTTCACGAAGGCGAAGGAGGGCACCCCGAGATCGCCGAGCGAGCCGAGCACTTTGTGGCCGAGCTGCGCGACCAGTCGGGCGTTGTCCTTCGAGCCCACCCGAGTGATGTCGGAGAGATCGGCGCCGGCGGCGAGGATGTACTGCTTGCCCGTGATGCCGACGGCCTGGATCTCGCCGGCGGCTGCGCGGGCCTTGAGTGCCGCCAGCGTCTCTCCGAGCTGGGTGAGGGTCGCCGGCCCGAGGGTGTTGGGGCGCGTGTGGTCGCGACCGTTGTCGAGCGTGATCAGTGCGAGCACTTTGCCCGAGGGCAACGTGATGTCACGCACGCGCGAGTGGGTCACGACCTCACCGTCTGCGAGTGCGGTGAGCGGGGAGAAGTCGATCTCGTCGTAGTTCGTCATGTCCGTCGTCCTCTCAGCGCTTGCGACCGTTGTAGTGCGGGTTCTCCCAGATGACCGACCCGCCCTGGCCGAGCCCCACGCACATGGCCGTGAGGCCATAGCGGACGTCGGGGCGTTCGGCGAACTGCGCGGCGAGCTGGATCATCAGGCGCACGCCCGACGCGGCCAGCGGGTGGCCGAGGGCGATCGCCCCGCCCCACTGGTTGACGCGCGGGTCGTCGTCGGCGATGCCGAAGTGATCCAGAAGCGAGATGACCTGCACCGCGAAGGCCTCGTTGAGCTCGAACAGCCCGATGTCGGCGATGGTCAGACCCGCCTTCTTGAGCGCCTTCTCGGTGGAGGGGATCGGGCCGATGCCCATGATCTCCGGTTGCACTCCGGCGAAGGCGAACGAGACCATGCGCATCTTCGGGGTGAGACCGAGTTCCTTGACGGCGCCGCCCCCGGCGAGCAGCGACATCGTCGCCCCGTCCGTGAGCGGTGAGGACGTGCCGGCGGTGACCCGCCCGTGGGGACGGAACGGGGTCTTCAACGCGGCGAGGTCTTCCATCGTGGTCTGCGGGCGACGGCCCTCGTCCTCCGTCGCCAGGCCCCAGCTGCCCTCGGCATCCTTCACCGCGACGGGCACCAGATCGGGCTGGAACTTGCCGGCCTCGTATGCGGCCTGCGCCTTGTGCTGGCTGAGCATGCCGAAGCGGTCGGAGCGCTCCTTGGTGAGCTGCGGGAACCGGTCGAAGATTCTCTCGGCCGTCACGCCCATGTTCAGCGCACCCGGGTCGACCATCCTCTCGGCCACGAACCGCGGGTTGGGGTCGGCGTTTCCGCCGATGGGGTAGTGGCCCATGTGCTCGACACCGCCGGCGAGGGCGACGTCGTACATGCCGGCGCTGATCGAGGCGCCCATCATGGCGACGCTCGTCATGGCGCCGGCGCACATCCGGTCGATCGCGAAGCCCGGCACGGTCTGCGGAAGGCCTGCGAGGATGGCCACGGAGCGCCCGAGCGTGAGGCCTTGTTCGCCCGTCTGACTCGTCGCGGCGATCGCGACGTCGTCGACCCGGTCGGCGGGAACCGCGGTGTTCCGCGCCATCAGTCCGATCGTCGCCTTCACGGCGAGGTCGTCCGCGCGGGTGTTCCAGTACATGCCCTTCTCGCCGGCGCGACCGAACGGGGTGCGCATTCCATCGACGAAGTAGACGTCCGAGAGCTCGGCCACACTGCCTCCAAGGGTTGAGATTCAGTCCAGCGTACGGTGAAACTCAGTCTCACGGAAACGCTTGGAACGATTCTACGACGCGAGGTCGGAGGCAGCCTCGGTGGTCTGCACGGATTCGACAAACGCGCCGGCGATGACCCTCGCCGTCGTCTCGATCTGCCACGGACGCGCGCCATGGGCCGCGAGCGCTTCGCCGATGGATGCCGCGTCGATCTCGGCCGGGGGAGCCCACGCGACCCGCCGCAGGGTGTCGGGGGTCAGAAGGTTCTCCGTCGGCATCCGCAGGTCGACGGCAAGCTGTTCCACGAGCGGGCGCGCCGCCTTCAGCCGAAGGTCCGCCGCCGGGTTGCGCTCCGCCCATGCCCGCGGAGGCGGCATTCCATCGCCGGAGGCGCGCTCCGCGGGCAACGCGGGATCGGCGCGGCCGGCCTCGATCGCGGCCCACCACCGGTCGAGCTGACTGCGGCTCGCGCGGCCAGTGAAGTCCTTGACGCGCGCCAGATCCTGCTTCGTCTTGGGGTCGGCGATGACAACGGCCACCAGAGCGCGATCGGGAACGAGTCGACCGGGCGAGGTGTCCTGCTCACGCGCGTACTCCTCGCGGGCGATCCAGAGGGCTCGCGCGATCGCCAGCGCTCGGCGACCGCGGACGGTGTGCAGACCGCTGAGGCGCCGCCAGGGCTCCTCGCGAGGGGGCTTCACGGGCCGCGTACGCACCGTCTCGAACTCCTGAGCCGCGATGTCGGTCTTTCCCTGCTCCTCGAGCTCGTCGCGCAGCACCTCGAAGACATCCACGAGGTGCAGCACATCCAGCGCGGCGTACTCGAGCCAGGGCTGAGGCAGCGGACGCGTCGACCAATCCGCCGCGGAATGCGCCTTCGCGAGGGTGATTCCCAACGTGTCCTCGACGACCGCGCCGAGGCCCACGCGCTCATGCCCGAGAAGACGGGCGGCGAGTTCGGTGTCGAAGATCTGAGGCGGCTCGAGGTTCTCCTCCCGAAGGGAGGGCAGGTCCTGGCTGGCGGCGTGGAGGATCCAGGTGATGTCTCCGATCGCCTCTTGCAGCGGCGACAGATCGCCCACCGCAGGAGGGTCGACGAGGAAGACGCCGGCACCGCGCCGGTACACCTGGATGAGATACGCCCGCTGCGAGTAGCGGAAGCCTGATGCGCGCTCCACGTCGACGGCCACCGGGCCGGTGCCCGCGGCGAGCGCGTCGGCGGCGGCGGCGAGGCCGGCGGCATCCGTGATGACGTCGTACTCAGCCACGCGTTCCCCTTCCTGATGCACCCCGCTGCGAGCCGAACACGGCGATGCCCTCTGATCCCGGCGGCAATCCCGCCAACATGCACACGAGCTCCGCCCACGCCTCGATGTGGGCCGTCAGGTCACCGGCGGGCGTCCAGGACGACCGCAATTCGATCTGCGCCCCGTCGCCCTCGGCGGCGAGCGAACCGAACCCCTTCGACAGGGTCTTGGTCGCCGTACCGGACTCCGAATGGAAGGCCGCGCCGCGCGCCTCGAGCGCATCGACGAGCCACGACCAGGCGACGTCCGCGAGCAGCGGGTCGACGCCGATCTCGGCTTCGAGTGGAGCTTGCGCAAAACACACGATACGCCACGGCCCACCCCATGCGTCCGGTTCGGCAGGGTCGTGCATGAGGACGAAGCGCCCGGTGCCGTAGGGCGAATCCAGCCCGTCCGCATCCGGACGGACGTCACCCGCGAAGGCGATCGCCTCCGGGGCGAGACTCGTCGGAGCGGCGATCTCGCGCACGGAGAAGTCAGACCGGAAAGTCAGGGACCGCAGCTGCTCTGCGGCGCGTGCGAAGGCCGGTGTCTCAGCGGCGGGACGGGTGTCATCCACGGTCACAGACTAGGATGGGCCCACGATGAAGGCACCCAGGCGCGCCGCCCTCGGCGCCTCACGAATCGGCGCTCCGGCCACCCTGCGGATGCTAGCCCTCTCCCTCGCTGCGGCCCTGTTCGCGACGGCCGCGATGGCTTTCGCCGTCGCACTGCGCATGGCACGTCGAGTGGTCACCCCGTCAACGCGCGTCCCCGACACGCGCATCGTCGACATCGACGTGTCCGCGCAGACGATCACGTTGGCACGCACGCCCGACACGGTGCTGCCCGGACGCTACGGCCTGTTCACGACCGGTTCCGCCGACTATCTCAAGGTGGGCTCGGTGCTGGCCAGCGACGGCGACACCGTCAAGCGGAAGCTGCTCACGCAGGTCGGCGGTCAGTCGAGCCTCGATGCCGACGCGGCGTTCAGCGGCTGGTACTACCAGCGCCCGGAGGAACTGCATCTGCCGTTCACGCGCGAGCACGTGCCGGCGGCGATCGGCGCCTGCCCGGCGTGGCTGTTTCCGGCAGAGCCGCCGAGCGACGTCGACGACGAGACCTGGGTCATCCAGATCCATGGACGCGGCACGACGCGTGCCGAATGCCTGCGTGCCGTGCCGGTGTTCCATGCTCTGGGCATCACGTCGCTCGTCGTGTCGTACCGCAACGACGGCGACGCTCCGCGCAGCCGTGCCGGAGCCTACGCGCTCGGCGCGACCGAGTGGCGCGATGTGGATGCCGCCGTCAGCTGGGCTCTGCGACACGGCGCCCGCCGCATCGTGCTCATGGGCTGGTCGATGGGCGGCGCGATCGCGCTGCAGACGTCGCTCGGCTCCGCGCACCGCGAGCAGATCGTCGGCGTCATCCTCGATTCGCCGGTGGTGGACTGGCGCACCGTCCTCTCCTATCAGGCCAAGGCGTTGCACGTGCCCGCGCCCGTCACCGATCTGGCGATGGGAGCACTGCGCACGGGATGGGCGGCGCCCGCGATCGGCGCCGACGGAGCGATTCCGCTCGACCGACTCGACATCGTGGCGCGTGCCGCAGAACTGCGCCATCCCGTGCTCATCCTGCACAGCGATGACGACGGGTTCGTCCCGTCCAGCGCCTCGCACCGCCTGGCCGATGCCCGACCCGACCTGGTCGAGTTGCAGGTGTTCCGCACGGCGCGTCACACGAAGCTCTGGAACTACGACCAGCAGCGCTGGACCGACGCGATCGGCGACTGGCTGCGCACACACGATCTGGTGCCCGCGTCGGCGCCGGTCGACGAGGGAGAACGATGACATCCACCGGCTCCGGCACGATCCGCCTCGTCGATCGCCAGCCGGCGGTGTCCGGTGCCGAGATGGTCGCCGCGCTGGTACCGCCGCCGCAGTTCGACGGCGCCACGTTCGACACGTATCGCGCAGACCCGGCGTTTCCTTCGCAGCAGGAGGCCAAGGAGCGACTCATCTCGTTCAGTCTCGGCGGAGGACCGGCAGAACGCGGAGGACTCTTCCGTCGTGCGAAGAAGGTCCCGGAGATGAAGCCGGGCGTGTATCTCGACGGCGGTTTCGGCGTCGGCAAGACCCACCTGCTGGCGGCGATCTACCATGCGATGCCGGCGCGGCGGAAGTACTTCGGGTCGTTCATCGAGTACACCGCACTGGTCGGAGCACTCGGGTACCAGAAGACGGTCGAGCTCTTCCGCGGTGCGGACCTGCTGTGCATCGACGAGTTCGAGCTCGACGATCCGGGCGACACGATGGTGATGACGCGGCTGCTGGGGGAGCTGGTCCCGACCGGCACACGGCTCGCGGCGACGTCGAACACGCCGCCCAATGCGCTCGGCGAAGGGCGGTTCGCCGCGCAGGACTTCCTTCGCGAGATCCACGCCATGGCGTCGAGCTTCGAGACCATCCGCATCGACGGCACCGATTACCGTCAGCGCGCCCTCGACGGGCACGCCGAGGTGTGGGACGACGATGCCTATCGCGCGGCGATCGATGCCGCCGCGGCATCCGGTGTCGTCTCGGACGACGCCTTCGCCGACCTTATCCGCCACCTTGCGACGGTGCATCCGTCGCGCTACGTGCGGCTGATCGAGAACCTGTCGACGATCGGCCTGCGCGATGTCGTCACGCTGCAGGACCAGTCCGCGGCGCTGCGATTCGTCGCCTTCGTGGACCGGGCGTACGACGCGCAGATTCCCGTGCGCGCGACCGGTCGACCGCTCGACGAGGTCTTCGGCGAGGAGATGCTCGCGGGCGGCTACCGCAAGAAGTACCTGCGAGCGATCTCCCGCCTGAATGCACTCACGCATTCCTGACCGCTCTCACGGGCGACGGATGCCGCGCCGAAACGTGATGTTTACCTGGGCGCGTCGGCCGTAACGAGCGCGAAACACGACGCGGGTACCGGCGGTAACCGCGTACCGCAACACTGAGTGCGCTGGGACGTCCCGACCCCGAAACCGCGACGCCCCGGTCCGAGTTACACAACACATCAGTGAGGACCTTCATGGACAGCGGAAATCTCGCTTGGTATATCGCCGCTACGGCTCTCGTGCTCTTTATGACGCCGGGCGTGGCTTTCTTCTACGGCGGCCTCGTCAAGGCGAAGAGCGTCATCAGCATGATGATGATGAGCTTCGGCGCGATGGGTCTCGTCGCGGTGCTCTGGATCCTCTACGGATACAACATGCAGACCGCCGACTGGTGGGGCGGCATCCTGGGCAACCCCTTCTCCGACTTCGGCCTCGGCGCGATGGCGACCGGTGAGAACGCGACCGTGAACCTCACGGCCGTCGCCTACGGCGCCACCTTCGCCATCATCACCGTGGCCCTCATCTCCGGCGCTATCGCCGACCGCGCCCGCTTCGGCTCGTGGATGATCTTCGCGTTCTTCTTCGCGACGATCGACTACTTCGCCGTCGCCGGCTGGGTGTGGAACACCAACGGCTGGATCTTCAACCTCGGCACCACGCTGGGCTTCTCGACCGAGGTGATCGACTACGCCGGTGGAACCGCTGTCCACATCAACGCCGGTGCCGCCGCCCTCGCTCTCGCGCTGGTGCTCGGCAAGCGCGTCGGCTTCCAGAAGGGCATCCACAAGCCGCACAACGTGCCGCTGGTGATGCTGGGAGCTGCGATCCTGTGGTTCGGCTGGTTCGGCTTCAACGCCGGCGCCGCGGCCTTCTACGCTGCACCCGAGGGCACCTCGGGAGACATCCTCTCCGGCATCGCCGGGGTCGGATCGCCTGCCGGCCTCATCGTCCTGAACACGCTGGGCGCGACCGCTGCCGCCATCCTCGGTTGGGCGATCGTCGAGAAGCTGAAGGACGGAAAGCCGACCGCCGTGGGCGCCGCCTCGGGTGCCGTCGCGGGTCTCGTCGCCATCACGCCCTCCTGCGCCAACCTGGCACCGGGCTGGTCGCTGCTGCTCGGTGTCATCGCCGGCGCGGTGTGCGCCCTCGCGGTGGAGCTCAAGTGGCGTCTCGGCTTCGACGACTCGCTCGATGTCGTGGGCGTCCACCTCGTCGGTGGTCTGATCGGAACGCTGTACCTCGGCTTCTTCGCCACGGGCACGGGCCTGTTCCTCGGCGGCAACGCCGAGCAGCTGATCCTCCAGGCGATCGCTGCCGTCACCGTGCTGGTGTTCTCCTTCGTGGTCGCCTACGTGCTGGGCTTCATCATCGAGAAGACGATCGGCTTCCGCGTCAAGAACGAGGACGAGATCGCCGGCATCGACACCGTCGTGCACGGTGAAGAGGGCTACGCGCTCGTCGACTGACACGAATCCCTCGAAGGGGCGTCGGATCTCACGATCCGACGCCCCTTCGGCGTGTGCGAACACATCCGACAGCGATTGGTAGCGTGAAGCCATGGCATCTCGCGACGGACGCGGCACTCTGACATCGCTCGTCCGGGGGATTCTCGGCCTCTTCGGTGGCCGCTCCCGCCCCTCGGCGCCCGCGAGGACGCCGGGGCCGTCGCGGCCCACCGCCCCCACGACGCTCAGCCCCGGTCAGGACGGACAGACGGCGACACGCGAGGTCCGCCCGCCGGCGCGTGGCGGTCTGACGATCAGATACGCCCCACAGCGTGACGGGGCTCCGGATGCCGGGGAGGTCGTGTGGACCTGGGTGCCGTACGAGGAGAACGACGGGCGCGGCAAGGACCGCCCCGTCCTGGTGATCGGCCACGACGGCGCCGACCGGGTGTTCGCGGTGCGTTTGACCAGCAAGGCCCACGACGGCGACCGTGATTACCTCTCCATCGGCACCGGGGCGTGGGACTCGCAGGGCCGGCCGTCGTGGGTCGATATCGAGCAGCTCTACAGCGTGCACGTGCGCGGGATGCGACGCGAGGCCGCAGCCCTGGACCGTCGACGGTTCGCGGGGGTCGCCGCGGCACTTCAGGGTCGCTACGGCTGGCTGAGCGAGGTCTGAGCGGCCCGGCGCACCCGGTGCCGGCTACTCCGCCCCGCGCTGGAGTGCGGGGGCGAAGATGATGATCGCGGCTCCGAGAAGCGCCACAGCCGAGCCGATGTAGTCCCAGAGCGTGGGTTTGAAGCCGTCGATGACGATTCCCCAGGCAAGGGAGCCGGCGACGAAGACTCCACCGTACGCCGCGAGCACACGCCCGAAGTGTGCGTCGGG